>Ga0315275_10000884_pt1 | contig 25452 bp, 20 predicted proteins | sample YL17G03_0_MG_FD_205557 | JGI IMG/M metagenome (GOLD analysis project Ga0315275, IMG submission 205557) | Sediment microbial communities from Yellowstone Lake, YNP, Wyoming, USA - YL17G03_0 | ecosystem: Environmental > Aquatic > Freshwater > Lake > Sediment | place: USA: Wyoming | collected...
CCGTTAGTTGCGCCGCTTATTCCAATGTATGTCCCATCAGTTGCGGTGTTTCCTATTGCGGTGTATGAAAATCCTGCTACATTACCATAATTTATGGTAAAATCAATACCAAAAACTTCGGTATTAACAATATTCCATTGAAATAAATCACCTACTTCATTACTACGGAAATTATCAGGTATAGTGTTATTATAGAAATATTCACCAACGGTGTTATTGTAAAAATTATTCCCAATTCTATTTCCTTGAGGGAATGCGGCACCAAAACCAAAATTCTCACCTATGGTATTATTATTAAATAATGAACCGATTTGATTATATTGGAATCCATCGGATATGTTATTATCATAGAAACTATTTTGAATGTTGTTACTAACAAAGTTTGCTACTATAGTATTATCTTCAAAATAGTTTCCAATTTTATTACCCTTAAAATAGTATGTTCCAATAGTTAAATCGGTCCCAATTGTATTATTATAAAAATAGTATTCAATATTATTTTCGTAGAAATCTGAATATATGGTATTACCATTATATCCGTTCCCAATTAAATTACGATAAAATTCGGAATAACTTTCATTATTATTATACCCATTACCAATATCGTTATTATAGAAGTCACTATAAATTTTATTATTATTAAACTGATTTCCTATTTCATTATTTTGAAAATTTTGATTAGTCCAAACATTGTTATTAAAATCATTTCCAATATTGTTTCTATAAAAAGACCCACCTAGTAAAGTGTTACTATAAAAATCACTACCAATTCTATTGTTATTAAAATTAGATGTGATATAGTTGTTGCTAAAGTTTTCACCAATTATATTCCCATCAAAATCATCATTCGTTGAGTTATTATAAAAACTATCTCCTATTTGATTATTATCACAATCATCATTAAATGTGTTATTATAAGAACCATCACCAATAGTATTGTTTCTAAATGAACCCTCTAATAATACATTATTTGCAAGTAAAAAATCTCCAGTACCAAATTCTAAATGTAAATTAGAATAATTACCAATATAGTTATTAACCGCCCCACCATCATCAATAGCATCACCAAATGTTGTATATTCAAAAACTTGGTCTTGTCTTATGTTAGGTTGGTAATAACTCATTATACCATCATCATTTCCAGAATAATAAGGTGAATCAGTAGTTTCATTTATTGTTACGCCTGATATTATCGCCAAAGAATCACTCTCAACAGATATAACTTCAAAAAATGAAGGGTCTAAATTTCGTACTGAAACAATGTCTCCAGTTGAGAAATTTGAGGTAAATGTTGTACCTGTGTTACCATATAACACACCTGTTGTTCCTGTAATACCACTTATTCCTATAAGTCCTGCTAGTGGATTATTTTCATTATATGAATATCCATCATATCTTTTAAATAAAATACTTCTGTTATCATAATCAGTTCTATTGTTAAAGTTATCAATTCTTTCAGTGATTCTACCTTTTGCGGGACTACTTGTGATTTCAGTGGTATTCCAAGTTATATCGTATGTTATTTTATCGTTAGGGTATAATGTAGAATATACCGTAGGTGAAAACCCTGTTGTAGATATCGCCAATAATAATATAGGTTCTGTTGTTCCTGTTTTATAGTTACCTGTTGTTATTGGGTTTTTAGTATTATCATAGTTTGGTTGATCATAACAAGCTTGATAATCAGTCATTAAGTAAAATCTACCTGGTGTTAGCACACCATTGTTAGCTTCTGCAACAAATTGTGTGTATGTCCCTTCGTTGTATGTAATCGACGAAAATGCAATATGATAAGTATCCCCACTTAATTCTACAGGGAGTAAAGTTTCGTTATTTGGGAATTGTAGGTATGATAATTCCCCAATTGTTTTTCCTGTTAATGCCATAATTTGTTTTTTATTTTATAAATAGTTTAAAGTTTTATATTGGATCTACAAATTCTAAATATTCTTCATCACCAATAAGTAAATATTCATCATTACCAACAATTAACGGGTTTATTAACTCTTGAGGTGGTTGATCTACAAACATTAAATAAAAATTTCCACCAACATCAATATATTCTCCGTTTTCTGTGATAATTGGATTAATTAATTCTTGGGGTGGTGGATCTACAAACATTAAATAAAAATTCCCACCAACATCAATATATTCATCGTTTTCAGTTATTATTGGGTTAATTAATATATCAATAGTTGGGGTAGGTGTTGGTGTAACAGTATTGGTTGCAGTGTTACTTGGAGTCGCCGTCGGAGTTAACCCAATTGTAACTGTTGGCGTTTGAGTATTAGTTGGTGTAATTGTGTTGGTCGGTGTATTTGTTGGTGTAACAGTATTTGTTGGAGTTTGTGTCGGTGTAACAGTTGGTGTAAATGTCGGTGTATTTGTTGATGTAACAGTATTTGTTGGAGTTTGTGTCGGTGTAACAGTTGGTGTAAATGTCGGTGTATTTGTTGGTGTAAATGTCGGTGTATTTGTTGGTGTAACAGTATTTGTTGGAGTTTGTGTCGGTGTAACAGTTGGTGTAAATGTCGGTGTATTTGTTGGTGTAAATGTCGGTGTATTTGTTGGTGTAGGCGTAACTGTAGGTCTTGGTGTTTGCGTTTGTGATAAAACAGGGAACGGTGTTTGTGTTGGTTCAGGTGTTGGGAATGGTGTGACGCAACAACTAAAATTTAAATTATAACAATCACTATATGGTAAATCATTTGCAATATAACTTTCAACAATGTTAATAAATAAAGACTCTCTAATAGGTAAAACTAAAGTTCCGGTATCGTTAATAAACATGAATTGACCTTCATATCTACCAATCCTTGAAGTGTCTTGCGTTGTAAATCTATAATAAACATAGTATTCAGGAGTGGCATTAGGGTCCATTTCCAACTTCTCCACAAAACCAGCAGACTTAGTATAAACTTTTGGGATACCATTTTCAGTATTGACCATAGTAAAAAAGATGGAAGATCTTTCTATAAAAGCCATCATACTGTCAAAGTTCTGAGTACCGTCTTTCACTACTTGCATTTTAAGTACCGGTAATGAAGCGTTTTGACCTATAGTAAATTCCATCAATTCTTTTAAATATAAATACTTAGAAACCTAAAGTTAGATCAACAATTAGTCTCTATTGTGTTGGAGTTGCGGTTATGGTTGGGGTATTTGTTTGGGTTGGTGTTAATGTTGGAGTTACTGTTACCGTAGGTGTTTGAGTCGGTGTTTGAGTTGGGGTATCTAAAAGTTCAAAATACAACAGACCATTATCTCCAATACTTTGAGTTAAATAATAAGTCTCACTGTAAGGTGCATTACCTGTGAAACCACTTGTTAAAACCCCATTTTCGTAAACATTTAAAAGGTAAGATGTTCCTCCCGTAATTGATAAAAAACAAAAATCACCAGCAATACTCGAATATATAACCCCATTTTCAGTATTTCCATATGTGATTGGGAAAACAAAATTCCAAGCGGCGGAAAAACTACCACCAAATGATGTTATCACAGAACCATTAGTGTTTAAATTAGAAAATGATAAATTTCTAAATGGTGTTGTTGTAGGTGTTATATTTGGTGTTTCAGTAACTGTAGGTGTTATAGTTGGTGTATTAGTGGGGGTTTCGGTTGGTGTTTCGGTAGCTGTTGGTGTTTCGGTGGCTGTTGGTGTGTTAGTTGGCGTTATTGTGGTCGTTACTGTAGGTGTCGGAGCATTAGTAATTGTGTTAGTCGGAGTATTAGTAATTGTATTAGTAGGGGTATTAGTAATTGTATTAGTGGGTGTATTTGTTATAGTTTGGGTAGGGGTAGGAGTACTAGTTGGTGTTAATGTTGGAGTTACTGTTGGAGTTGTGGTTGGTGTTTGAGTGGCGGTCGGCGTTAATCCTTGAGTTACCGTTGGAGTTACTGTTGGAGTTGTGGTTGGTGTTTGAGTGGCGGTCGGCGTTAATCCTTGAGTTACCGTTGGAGTTATAGATTGAGTAGGTGTTGGTGTTTGCGGAATAGGTATAAAAGGAGGTTGACTTTTACAACAAGGAAAATCAACAACATAACAAGTTTGGTATTCCATATCATCTAATATGAAACTGTCCGTAACATTTATAAAAATTTCTTGATTAAGGGGTAGATTTAAAACACCAGTCTCATTTCTTATTAAGAATTGAGCTTTATATCTACCAATATCTTTTGTGTCAAAAGGCGTAAATTGATAATAAACAAAATATAATGTATCGGCACTTGTTGAAAGTTGTGATTGTTCTATTACACCCGCAGGTCTTGATGTAATCTTTGGAATCCCAGTTGCGGTATCGACCATAGAGAAAAAAATATCCGTCTGTTGTAAAAAACGCATACCCCTATCATAATCACTTCTACCATCTTTAATGACATTGATTTTTAAAACGGGTAATGTTGCATTTTTCTTAATGAAGAATTCCATTCAGTATTTTAACAATAAATACCTGTTAGAATTCTTTTCTTAGATTACTTGCGTAAAAATCAAAACGATCGTGTTCTGTTGGGGTCATTAACAATAATCCAGAATTTATTCTACCCTTAACCGTTTCTTTAAAACAATAAGACATTAAAGTTTGTTCGTAAGGGTAATGGAATTTTGTTTCAATATAACATTTATAATTTCCTTCTTTGGATAAAATTATTGGCCAGTTGGACAAATATATCTCCCCCGTAGCATAAGGAATACCTTCATGGGATTTTATATGTTTATATTCTAGACATGGTGAGTTAGGATCTTGCCCTTGTACCGGTAACTGATTATAGTTTGGCCAATGATCTTTTCTAAAATCTTGATCCACATTATACCATGACCATTGTTTTTCGTGACTTCCATAAAACTCAGAATAATTAAATTTAAAGAAATCAAAATCTTCTTTTTTAACAATTTGCAGAATCTTTTCGTATAAGTTATCCGCCTTTCTTGGGAAACCATTCCTACAAGTAGAATCTGAACCACAATAAAAGAACATATCATCTTCGAAGAACATATAGTAATCCATGTCTGATTCTTGAAAATGTTCAGCAACAAATACTCTTCCACCTGTAATACCAATATTATCTTTTTTAATATGTTCAAAACCATATTTTTCACAAAGTTCTAAGTATCTTGGTGTTGTTGACAAATCTGTTGAATTGTCCAATAAGAACTTTCTTGTTTTTGTTAAGAAATTAGAATCGTATTTTTCCATAGACTCTAATAGTGTTGTAAATTGTTCAGGACTATTAAATGTAATCACATATAAACCCACATCACCATTTTTAGTTGTTACCACTTCTTGATTCTTTCTCAAACTTCTTAAAACAACTTGATCATTTTTTAAATCCTCAAAAAATTTATAAATTAAACCATTTGATTCAATTTCTACATAATCAACCATTGATGAATTAGTGTACATCAAAATAGAAAATAAACTTTCTTCTGTACCCATAAACCCTCTATCTATTGTAGATTTCATTAGATCGTAGTACAAACCATTCATTTTTCTAATAATACTTTTTTGACCACCAAAAAAACCACCCCTACAAACTTTGTCAACTCTTTCACCCGCAAGTTTTGTCATCTCATTAATTTCAAAACCATGTATCTCATTTTCAGCTTCATAAGGAAAAGAAATAAATGTGAAGTTATTAGAAAGTTTTTCTACTTTATCTAAAACTTTATCGTGAGTAAAGTATCCTGAATTTACGGTATTAGTTAATCCCGCATCAATCCAATATAATTTATCTGAATCAAATTTGTCAAAAATAACCGCATCATGTAAAAGAAACATTTTAGACATAACAAGCGGGTTGTACATTTCTAACTTAGCTTGCGTTGAACTTGCCAACCATCCAGCTAAATTAAACCAATTTGGGTTATTTCTTATTGTTTGTATTTTATCGTAAAATTCATTTTGTTTAAACCAATCTAAATTTCGTAATATAAATTGAGTATTTGTTTCGCTTCTAAATCTATAAACAAATTTTTGGAGTTCCTCATCCCCATATATGATCATATTACAATCTATTTGAAGCAATTGTTCAAATTTTTCTAAATAATATTCAAAATTTCTTGACCATCCTTCTGAAAGGTTACCTCGACCAATATTCCATAATCCTGTAACTAATGTTAACTTACCCATTTAATTCTTCTAAAATTTTATAAAAACTTTTATTTTTATCAAAAAATTCTTTAGATCCTTCTTTGAAATTATCTTCGTGCCACCATATGTCAAAGTTTAAAGTTTTAAACCACTCTTTGTGGTTTTGATACATTAAAGACATAAAATGTTCTTCATAAAAAAACTTTTTCTGTATTGGTAAAATTAGTCTCACATATTGATCAAATGTTGGGACAACTTTATCCCAAAGTTCTTTCTTACCACCAAAAAATCCACCAATAATATGAACACTATTATCGTAAACATTGTAATACTGATTATCTACCGTACCCTCCCAATAATTTCTTGAGTTCTCTTTTGCAACAATAACAAATTTATCTTCACAATAATTTAATAAATTGTTTAAAAAATTGTCATTGAATAATGAACTTTCAAAATACACTTGGTAACCTTTACCTGAAAGGTATTTATCGGGTATTAAACCTGTGTGTGAAAGTCCCGCATCAAACCAAAAATAATAATCATATGATTTATCTTCTTTATTGTACCAAGAAAATTTAGAGTATTGTATTTCATAAGATCTATCAGAAACAAATTTATCTGACAATTCTTTTAAAGGGTTTAAAACATCCGCGTAATCACTATTTGTAAGATCATAGACTTCAAATTTTAATTTTTCCTCCGAAACATTATGTAAAATGTAAAAAAAGTTTTTTAAATCTTCAATTTCTCTTTCTGATGTATAACATAGAAAATCCGCATTAGACATCTTCATAAGTGAAAGTAAACTAAATCTATAGTGGTCCTTTCTGTGTGATCTACCCCCCATATTTAACGAAGAAAGATCTGAATATATACATGTTAATATTTTAACCTTCATTTGAATTTCTTATTTTAATACAATTATCGTAATCAAGATAAATGTTCTCTAATTTATCAGGAAAGTAAACATTCCAATTATAAGTCATGACATAGTGATTTGAGTCATTTGTTTTATTTATATCTGAATAATCATTTCTTTGGACCACTAATGGTAATTTTGCTGAAAATGATTGTAATCTTGGGTAAACTCCTCGATCTAAAAATTCATCAATAGGAATTTGTTTGTGACTATTATCTATAACAACATTGGTGTCCCATTCTTTAATTAATTCACAAGCTTGTTTGGTAAGGATGAATCCTGATGTTCCAAAAATACCACGATGTCTATCCAAATCTTTTGGTGGTAATGTAGTTAAGTCAACTAAGTTATCGGAGAACTTACTTAATGGTCTGTGTATTGAAGGAGCGAAATGGAAGAAGTACCATTCGTTTTCTGAAAGTTCTTTTTCTATTTCTGGTATTAATTCTTTAGCGTAAGGCATAAAAAATATATCGTCTTCAAATACCATAGCGTGTTCATATCCTCTCTCTAAGATTATTTCTGCAATTTTTTGATGTGAATATGCGCAACCTTCATAACTATTTGTATCTACGGCGTTGAATCTCTCAAAGTCCCAACCCATGTACTCAAATTCTTTTTTTACTTTTTCTAATCTATCGGGTCTTCTTTCAAGATTGATTACAAATTTTGGTATTTCGTTAAAATTAATTTTCATATATTAAATGTGTTTTGTCGTTATGTCCTCGTCTGTGAGCAAAGATCACGGATCCTATTTCTCTTGCTATGTTTAAATTTCTATCCCAATCAGTCCAATATCCAAAAATATCAATGTCTTGTCTTGGGCAATCATATCTATGAGTTAAAATTGAAAGGATACTTTGGTCGTGTCTATGATTTTCTTGATTACCATCTAAGCAACCTTGTATAAGTGATAGTCTATATGCCTCGTCAAATATGTGTTGGTATTTACCATTTGATTTATATCCTACAAGACCTGCCCATAATTGTTTACCGTTTAACTCATCTTCAGTTGCTGAAAGACAATTTCTACAATCTGTGTGAGTATAATTTCTATTAAGGTGAATGTCACCAACTAAAAAGATTTGATCCTCATTAATCTTTTGATAAATGACTTCTATAGATTTAAGTGGAGACGCACCTGAGTCCAACCATAAAACATTTTCACCAAGTTTTGATGCGTTATGCATACAATAAATCTTATACACATAAGATTTTGGTTCCATAAATTTTGGGTGTAATGATGTTGGGGTTTCAGGAAAATCTAAAACTTCCACATTCTTTAATGAGTTTAAATTTTTAATTTCATTGATATCTAAACCTAAATTATAAACAAAGATTTTGTCTACAATATTAACACTGTGTTCGTGTACACCACTAATTAATGTTAACAATGAATCGTAATAAGGGCTATTTGTTGTAGTTACTAAAATATTCTTATACATTTTCGTTTAAAAAGTTTTGAATTAATTGTTCAGGAAACATATATTTTTTTGCTAATTCAAAATTAGATTTAATCGATTCTAATTTTGACATATAAAGTTCTGAATTTAATTTATTTAAAATTTCAGGTAAATTTTCGTCTCCTTCAAAATATATGATACCTTCAGAATCAAAATAATTTTCGGTGTGTCTTGTTCCCATGTAGACAGGAATGGTTCCCGTTAAAAAACAATCCAATAACTTTTCTGTAAAATAATCAGGTTCGATATTGTTCTCCATTACAATAGAGAACATATAATCTTTAAGTCCGTCTATTTTAAAGTCTAATGGATTTTCACATCCTGTGCCAAAACATAAAACTTTATTATCCTCTTTAACTCTATCATAAACTCTGAATCTCATTCTATGATAAGCATTCCAATTCTTCCAAGAAAAAATAAAACTAACCAATTTATTTTTTTCGTGGATTAAAATATCTTCTTCTCTCATCCATGTCCCACCGTGCGGAATAAAAACAGCGTTATCGGCTCGAGATAAAACATTTTTATCGTGAGTAAAAATATATTTAAACTTGTCTTTTTTATTTATTGTATTTGTATAATTTTCACCGTTAATAATTGACGGTTCGATTATCCATGCACAATTTGTTTTTGTTTCGTCCAGTTCAGATAAATAACCTAATCTATCAACATAAATTGCTATGTCATGATTATCAATGTCTCTTTCCCAATTAGTTGGTGGTGCGATGTATCTTGAAAGCCCAGGTTGACCGACTAAATTTTCATCAATTAATTTAATTTTCATTTTTATATTTTTAATTATTTATTTCCCAATTTTCAAATTTAAATTCAAAATGATATGTTAGATGGTGTGTTTTTTGTAAATTATTGATAATAAAGTTATATTTTTCTTCCCACCCATCAAAAGCGTTTTCGTGAAATTGAACCTGTATGTTTTTAAATTTAGTTATCATATTATTATTAATAATGTACTCAAGTAAATCGTATTCTCCACCTTCAATATTCATTTTTAACAAATCAACAAATTCAATATTTTCATTTAACATAAATTCATCAATTTTAATTAAAGGTATATTTAAAGGTTGTAATAAACTTCCGAAATATAATGATGATGCATCGCCCGCAATATGAAACCCAACAAGTTTATTTTCATTTGATAAACCACTTTGATAAACCTTAATGTTATCAAACATGTTAAATTTGTCATTACAAATATTATAATATTTTTCTATTGGCTCAAAACAATAAATTTTACTTTTATACTTTTCATTAATTACATCGGTAAACCAACCTACATAACCACCTAAATCTATTACAATAGAATCTTGATTAAGATTATAATTTATTCTTAGACTATCGTCATTCCAATCATTTTTATTTCCTTTAGGGTACATATTTTTTATTTTAAATTGTTAATATAGTATTTCAAACGGATTCAATCCTTTAGTATTCGCATATGAATCATAATTTCTTACATAGTTGTGTAGGATAAATTTGGTATCAGGAAATGAATAAGAATTTATCATATCTTTTATCGATGATTGCATGACATGTACCTCTTTAGCCTTACTTATTAAATATATGTAATCAAAGATTAAAAATCTTTTATCATTACCAATGATTTTTAAATCTTGCCTAATTCTATTTTTATCTAAGAACATTTTTCTTTCAGGGTCTTCATGAACAAAAATAAAATATTCGTCAGTTGGGTTAAGTGTTTTATAAAGATGTAACTCACTATCCATATTTCTTTCTACAAAGTATTCGTCAAATCTTATTGAAAATGGTAGATTTTCTGCAACATAAAATCCTAAATCAAAGGTCTCAACTTGATGCTGTAAAGATCTTGATTTGTCAAATCCAATTTTAATTAATTGGTCAGATAAATTATTTTTTAAGATATATTCATCAACTTCAATATCAGAACTTAACCCGATTGTTTGTAAGTTAGGTAGATCACGATACATGAACTTTATATTATCCTCAAAATGTTTATAACAAAAAAGATAAATTTTCTCAAATTGTTTATAATAATGTCGAACAAGTCCGTTACATGTAAAATGATCGCCTAATCCCATATGGTGATAAATGTACTTTTCCATAATTTAAAATTATAGTCGTCCAGTTATTCTATCACACCATCCTTTAGATGTTGAGTATGGCCAAACAACCCAATAAGTTGGTTTTTGTGTTGTGTTAAATTCTCTCCAAACTTTACAATATCCGTCAGGATCATTAAAGTATCCGTTAATTTCGTTGATATCAGAATCTTTTCTATATAAAGTTTCATCTTTATCATTATGAAATGCGACAACCCAATATTCGTAATCTTTTTCAGGAACACTGTTGTAAGAAACATCAATACAATGTTTGAATATAGTTGAAAATGATTTTTTCCAATCCTTTTCGTTTTTAAAGTTGTTAGTGTTTGGTGGATATTTTTTATCAATTGTTTCTTGTTGTATTCCTCTTGATTCAAAAATAAGACCAGCGTATTTTTCATAATCTCTAACGGTTCTTTCTGTGCCAAACCATTCTGAATAATCACCATCAAAAGTTTCACCATCAACACCAAGTAGTTGTCTGTTTTTAATATGACAAGCGGTATTTCTTAAATGCCATTCTTTATCGTCATCCCACTGTTTTGTTCTTCCTTTACGAGTATATTCATGCCAAATAAGAACTTTATGTGAATGGAATAAATCATACCCATGAGTATAAGCTCGAACTGTGATAGAAATTTCTTCACCATGAAAATAAAATTCAGGGTCGTGTTGTACTTCAGTTGAAAACTGTCCTAATGTAAAGCAATAGTGTGCCGAATAAAATCTAGCAGGAATTGGTTCTTTCATTTCTCTCCACCCTGGAATTGTTTCAGGTAAAAAGAATACAACACCTTCAGGTGTAAATCTGTCAAAAGCCATTCTCCATGGTTCATTTACACGACCTGAGGGATCATTATCAGGGTCGAATGATGAAACATAACCTGTCAACAAAGGTTTTTTATGTCCTTTCTTTTGAAGTTGTTTGATCATTTTAATCATCTCATCATCCCAATTCTTTTCGAATCTCATGTGTGAGTCAATTTGAAGAGTATATTCTTCACCACCATATAATTGTTGGACTTGGTTTCTTGCCCAACACACTCCTTTAGATTCTGTATAAGGAATATCTAAAACACGAAATCTTTTATCTTTTTTGTATTTAGATAAATCATCAAAACCGTCTTCGGGATGAAATTGTCTTGCCACACCAATAACTATATTTTTTGGTCTTTTGGCATTTTCCAACATATTCTCAATTGTTGGTATAAGCTGAGGGTCGCGATAAGCCGCTATTTGTACAAATATTTTCATGTAAAAAAAATATTAAACTTGTTACAATAGTAAATTGTTAAGGACCCTCAAATAAATAAATGTCGTAATCTTGGAACATGAACACTTCAAAGTCTTCAAATTGTTTTCCATAAAGTACCCCACAAGTAAGATATACAAATTTTTCACAACCCAATGAGTCTATAATTTTTAAAATTAAAGAGGTAACATTATTTAATGGGGACGGAACTATAAATTGATATGGTGTTGTTATAGTTGTTGATCCGGAAACTAAATAACAATATGTTAATGTTATATCACAAACATATATATCATAAGGTGAATTACCCGAAATTGAACTTATCTGAATTACATTTGCCATACTAATTATATCTTATCTTACCCAATACCATATAATTTTTGGATCAGGCATACATCCTTGGTCACCACAATCACCATTAATCCAAGGTGAGGGGGTCCAACCACCATTAGTAACTAAAGTTCCCCACCATTCACCACCAGGATTTGATGATGTGGTTAATAAACCACTACTAGTACTACGCCAAGGCATATATTTTTCAATACTAGCGTCATTATAATTCCAAGTACCAAATTTAATATCAAGGTTAATTTTTGTTTGTGTATTATCCGTATTAACAAAAGAATATGACTGAGGAGCTGACCATATACCACCAAATCCTATTCTTTTATAAGCATCTATCATATATTGGAATGTCCCACCTGAACTTTTTAAATAATCACCATAAGCAACTATTGAATAGTTTGAACCACCTGTAACAGGATTAAATTCATTTAATAATATGGAGTTTGAATATGTCCATTTAGCGGTGTTTTGATTTGTAAGTAATAATGTCCAACCACCTCCATTAGTTGTCATATCGGCATATATTTGGAATGGTGTTCCACCACTAATATTATCATTTTTAATCCAATATAAACCATCAGTTGATCCGGAGTAATCCGTTTTTATTTGAAAAGCGTTATCTCCAGCAGTTTCAGGGGTTAAACCATTCCCACCATTTACAGTATATGAATTCCAATAACCATTTATTGTTAACCCTGTTGAAGCATCGGTTGCTGCGGTATAATTTGAATTTAAAAGTATATTTGCAATATCAATAAATTCATTATCATTAAACCCACTAGTTCTAAAGAATCCAACTGAAGCCGTTACACCTAAAATGGGTGTTGGTTGCGTATCTCCTGAAACAGGTTGTGCAATCACATAACCTAAATCTTCATCGGGTCCGTTCCACCACCCCATTCCTGTGAATCCTGTTGTTGGGTAACCAACGGCTAAATTACCAACCTGAGTTGTTCCTGAGATTGGTGGTCCTGTATTATACGAAAAAGGTCTTGCCGTTGCCATTATTGTTGTTTAACAATAAATATCATTAACTAAACTATTTCTAACACTTTATTATAAACCGCAAATATTGTTGGGTGACACTCAAAGGTTTCTTTTCTTTCTAAACAATTAACGAGTGATGGTATACCTTGTATTGAATTCCATTCTCTAACACCATACCTCATGTCGGAAGCGCAATTCAAACCACAACCACCAACCACATAATGGTATTTATATTCTTGTGAACCTTTTCTATATGGTGATCTAAACTCAGGATTTATTGAACTACCTAATTGAATTATCTCTGCGTCGGTTGTTCCTGCCAAATGTAATAGACCTGAATCCATCGTAATAAAACACATACTATTTTGGATGAGGTACCAAGCCTGATCCATATCTGTATTATTCATTAAGTTTAATCCTAAATTAATTTTGAAATTGAATACTGGTTTATCCACATTAGATCCACCAAGTTCAGACGAATCTTTACCAATAGACACAACGGCAATACCTCTTTCGTTTAATAGTTTGGTTAACATTTGCCATTTCTTTGCATCCCAAGTTCTTGAGTCCCAATTTTGTACGGGATGAATTAAAACATATTTTTCAGGTAAACCTTCTATTGTATCAATTGGGTTTGGAATGTAATCCATTTCCATCTCATCTTTGGATAACATAAAACCAAGATTGATTGCATGAAATTGTCTAATGTCCATTGCGTTATGTTTATAACAAATACCATTTGGATGATAACCAATATTAAACGATACGAATACTTCGTGTGTTTCTTTTATTTCATCGGTTACATCGGTATAGATGTTATCAACATATGGGTTATCTAAAAATAGATAAGGGTGATGAGTCGCAACAGATATTTTTTTACCGTAAGAATTATAAAGTTTTCTTAAAGTTGGTGTTACCGCCAAAGTATCACCTAATGCTCTACACCCTAATACATCAATACAAACATTTTTCATATCTTAAAATATAAAATATGTTTAAATAAAATACAGAATTATAAATTTTTTTGTATCATTAAACATTATGGGAAAGATTAAATTATTATACTTAACACCTCACCTATCAACAGGAGGACAACCACAATTTGTATTAAAACGAATTCAAGAACTGCAAAAATTTAAAGATCAGATTGAATTATTTTTAGTTGAGTACTCTCAATTCAGCGACACTTATATCGTTCAAAGAAATGAAATCATTAAACTTTTAGGTGAAAGTCATTTTTTTAGTTTGGGTGGCACAACAGAAACCAAAAAAAAATACCAACTTATTAATATTATAAAAAATAATAATATTGATATTGTACATTCAGAAGAAATGTTAGAAGGGTTTGAAGGTTTTAATAGAATACCATTAGATTTAATTAACCAAATTTATTCTAATGATAGAACTTGGAGAATGGTTGAGACCTGTCATAATGTTTGGTTTGATCCAATTAATTTAAAAAAGGTACATCCTGAGGCATATGCTCTTGTCACACCATTCCATAAAGAATCAACATTCTTAAGTGTACCATCATATACTGAAACAATCACATATCCTTATGAAAATAAAGTAAAAGACATTTTAGAGAAAAATGAAATTTATGGTGAGTTTAATCAAGTGCCATTAATTAAAAAAATACAAGTTAGACAAGAACTTGGTTTAGATATGTTTAAAACACATGTTTTAAATGTTGGATTATGGACTGAAGGTAAGAATCAAAAAGAAGGTGTTTTAGTTGCAGAAGAATTGTTAAATCGAGATGATATTGAATTTCATTTTATTGGAAACCAAGCGCCGAATTTTGAATCTTATTGGGGGCCTATAATGAAAAACCTACCAAAAAATGTTAGAGTGTGGGGTGAAAGAGATGATGTTGATAAATTTATGCAAGCCTGTGATGTTTTAATGTTTAACTCAACTTGGGAATGTAATCCATTAGTTGTTAGAGAAGCAATAAATTATGGAATGAAAATCCTAACAAGAGACCTTCCTCAATATGTGGGAATGTTTGATGGGATTATTACTCCAATAACTGAAGATCCACTTAAAGATCAGTTATTAAAATTAATAGAATCAAAAGATTCTTATAAAATACCTGAAGACCCAATTAGTTTTGGAGAACAACATTTGGAGTTTTATAAAAAAGTAATGGGGTTAGAGATAAAAAAACAAGACACAATTAAAAATAATTATGTAATAACACAACATTATGTTTGTCAACCATTTCTTGATATTAAAGGTGAAACCAATAATAAATTTGAAATCAAAATGTATGATGGTCAAGATAAGCTTATATATGAAAATTTATTACCAACTAATAGTTGGGTAAAATTAAATCAACAATATTATACAGATTGGAAAACAAAAATTTGGGAAAATGGGGAATTAATTTACGAGAACAAAATTAATTTAGAAGGTAAAAGAGTTTATATTTCATTTGGTTCTAAATCATTAGGAGATACAATGGCTTGGGTTCCTTATCTTGAGGAGTTTAGAAAAAAACATAATTGTTATTTAATAGCCTCAACATTCATGAATTATTTGTTTGTTGATCAATACCCTGAAATAGAATTTATTGAGCCTGGAGATGTTGTACCTAACATACACGCACAATATAGAGTAGGTTGGTTTTACAATGAAGATGGAACAGTTGATTACAACATGACACATAGTGATTATAAAAAACAACCATTACAAAAAACTGCAACAGATATTTTGGGATTAGAGTACATCGAAATAAGACCAAAATTAAATTTACCAAAAATAGAAAAAAAGAAAAAAGGAAAAGTTGGTATAGGACTTCACTCAACAGCACAAGCAAAATATTGGAATAACCCGACAGGTTGGCAAACGGTTATAGACCATCTTAATGGATTAGGATATGAATGTGTAATATATTCAAGAGAAGACGATGGTTACATGGGTAACATACATCCAAAAGGAATTAAAAAATTTAAAGGAGGTAATCTACAAGAAGTAATTGATGATTTATCTGAATGTGAATTTTTTATTGGGTTAGGATCAGGATTATCTTGGTTGGCTTGGGCTTGTAAATTACCTGTTGTTTTGATTTCAGGGTTTAGTGAAAAATGGGCCGAAACAACTTTAGACACATATAGAGTTATTAATGAAAATGTTTGTCATGGATGTTTTAACTCAGAAAGATTAGATGCTGGTGATTGGAATTGGTGTCCACTACATAAGAACACGGATCGGATGTTTGAATGTACAAAAGAAATAAGTTCCGATATGGTTATTAAAGAAATAAATAAAATAATTAACAAAGAAGTAATAGAAGAAAAAATTGATGAGGTCTCATTTGATTGGGGTAAAAAAAATGAGTGGTATGTTGATGGAGCAATACAAGAAATTGAAAATGATAAGTTAATTCAAACTATGGACGGTTTTGATTATTCTACAGTGAATAATAGATGTTTATTTGATGATGGAGTTATTGTTGATGTTGGTTGTTTAAATTGGGATTGGAGTAACTTTTTTTTAGGTAAAAAAAGAGTTGTTGGAATAGATCCTTTTGAAGAACAGATACCATTTACTGAATTATTTAAAGGTGTTATTAGTAATTACAATGGTACAACAAAAATGAAATTTTCTAATGAAGCGTCTACTATAATAAATCAATCTGAGGGTGAAACAGTACAAGTTAGAACTTGGAAACATTTCTGTAATGAATATAATATTAAAAAAATTTCAGTATTAAAAATTAACATAGAGGGGTCCGAGTACGATCTATTAGATAGTTTGACGGACGATGATTTTGATAATATTGACCAAATTGCAGTAAGTTTTCACGATTGGATGATTCCTGAGTGGAAGTCAAAAACTGAAAGAGCTATTAAAATTTTAAAATCCAAAAATTATGATATCCAAAAAATAAATGATAGTTGGGGGTGGTACTTAGCGGTAAAAAACAAATCCACTAAGGAAAAAATAATTAACAAAGAAGTAATGGAAGAAAAAATTGATGAAGTGTCGTTTGATTGGGGGTCTCAAACTGAATGGTATAAACAATCAATTACTTCTGAAATTTTTGAAGACAGAATATACGAACGTTTTTTTGAGGTTGAGGAGGGCGATATTGTTTTAGACATTGGGGCTAGTTTAGGGCCATTTACCTATAGTATTATACCAAAAAACCCAAAACATGTATTTTGTTTTGAACCCTGTGAAGAAGAGTTTCCAACTTTAGTTAAGAACACAATTGGTTATCCTGTAACTCACATTATGAAGGGCATATCCCATGTTAATACAATTGTTGATAACACGAAATTATTTAATTCTGTTAGGGGAACACAAACAAGAATGGAGTCAATAACATTTAAAAAGTTCATAAAATTGTACGGAATTAATAAAATTGATTTTTTAAAGACGGATTGTGAGGGTGGAGAATACGATATATTTAATGATGAAAATTTTAATTTTATTAAAAATAACGTAAAAAAAATATCGGGCGAATGGCATTTAAATGAAAGTTATTACCCTGGAGTTAAAGAAAAATTTAGAAAATTTAGAGATACTTACTTAAAAAAAATGGAGAATCATCAAGTTTTCTCCGTAGATGGTATTGATATTAAATGGGATTTATGGAATGAACACTTTATTGAATATTATAGTGAAGTAATCATCTATATAGATAACAGAAAATAATTCTTAACCCTCACCCTTAAAGTGGGGGTTTGTTATACTAAGTCTAATATTTTTGGTATGTCAAACATTTCTTCTAATGATATATATGGGCATTCATGAAAAATACCATCAAACGCATAATCAAATAGATATGAGTTGATTAGTTTAACATCACCTGATGGTGAATTAGCAACAATGTTATTGTGCATTACATATCCAAAGTTTTTAGGTGAGGTACCAATCCAAAATACAGTCGAAGGTAAGTTTAACCCTGCTGCTGCATGTTGCAAACAAGAGTCAATAAATATTCTTTTATCCGAATGTAATAACAAACCAAATAATTCCATTGATGGCATTTCGTTATTAATAACCTCAACATTTTCTAGTTTTCTTGAGTTTGGTTTACATATCTGAATAATATGGTGAGTTTCCTTATATTTTTCAGCAATTGACAACGCAACCTGAAATGGTAAATCTCTGGTCCAAGAATATTCAATCTCAGAGGTAAGCATCCCCCCATTGGTTTGAATTACCAAAATTGGTTTTTCTCTTAACCATTTAAATGAGTTTCTCTTTTGAACAAAATTAAATGTAACCTCAGGAATCTGTCCATCATATTCTAAATCCATTAATTGACACCAATTATCAATTAAATGTTTTCTTCTTAAAATGTGGTTTGTTTCATAATATGCCTCGTGTCTATAAATGATTGTATCTTTATCTTTGATATAATCATCATAAAAATAATGGGTATTACCAACACGATACACTCTATCAATGTGGGAATTGTTTAAAAATATTTCAGGGTAGGTAGCAACCACAATTAACTTTCTATTTGGATATCTTTCCTTTAATGTCTTCATTAAAGATGTTGCGGCAACATTCTTACCCAAACCACCTTCTATGTGCCAAACTATATATTTTTCTTCCATTTTTTATTTTTTTGATCCTATTCTAATGTACTTATACCAAACACGTTCGTGAAAGAAATAAATTACAGGTTTAAGTACTAATTCACCTACTCCAAGCATAGATGAAACTTCTAAAGAAGCACCTAAAGAATAAGCTATTATTACTGTAGTTAATGTTCCTAAAATACGATACGATATTGTTTTTAGTATGTGTCGAGTCATCACTGATTCTTCTTTGATAGTTAGTATATATGCTGTATTATTTTTAATACTAACATATCCCTCACAGCTAACATGCCATTTGTAATCTTTAATATCTTGCATCCAATCTTTAGAAGTTGATGTGTGTCCATCTACTACAATGTTAGATACTAAAATCTCTTCACCATCGGTAATTAAACGCCAACGATCTTCTTCGCATGTAGATACTGTATTAAATCTGATTTGAAATTTTTGGGATTTTGTATTCATAACTTTCCTTCTTTACGCATTTGTTCTCTAACTTTTGTTGATGAAATATCATGTATTTCTTGGGGAGGAGTATGTTCAATAATATCATAACCAACCCCTCTCCCATAATTAATTGACTCAATATCAGGAATGATAATCACCTTAACTCGTTCTTCAGTGATTAAATCACCATAATGGTTTTCAATATTTAATTTAACTTCCTCAGGTGTGAATGGATTTTTATCATCGGGTTTTACATCTCTGATACAGATTAACACATTCTTTCCTTCCTCTAATGATTGGTTGAATAACCATTGATGACCCAGATGAAGGGGCTGCCATCGTCCCACAAACATTGAGTATTGTCTTTCCGTTGATGAGGTTTTCTTATCTGCTTTTGCTATGTAGTTTTTCATATTCTAAAATTTGTTTTACGCATGTTTCTATTAAGATATCGGACGTATCCATATCTAAAAAGTTCTCTGTAGGTTTTTTGTAGTTTTTAACATGGAAGTCTTCTCTTCCTCTTATGTTATTGGTATGAACATATACCTCAATGATAGATCCGTTAAGTTTGTCTTTAAACTCTTCTCTCTGATCTTTATAGGGGGAAACTAAACTAACAATAACGTTGTTTCCTTTATTATGTAAAAAGTGTGTAAGGTGTTGGGCTAACTCAATATTTTTTCTCCTACCCGTTTCACTATAATCTTTATTGTTAAAGATTTCTCTTAAGTCATCTCCATCAACATGGAAAGTATTTTTTGGTAGTTTTTCTATTAAAGAATTTGCTATTGAGGTTTTACCCGCTCCCGGTTGTCCTGTAAACCAATAAACCATAACTATTTTTTATTAAAAATAATTGATTTTTAAATAAATTAAATAGTATTATATGTTGTATTCTATACTTGCAGATTCTCCATTTGCAGAATATACAACAACGGTTAGTTTGGTACCTATCATAAAATCATTTAACCCGTAGTTTAAATGAATTGGTGAGTTTATTTGATTACCATCCCTTGATTCACCATAAGTATAAACACTTAATTTACCTTCCTCCTTCGTTTGTTCCTTTCCAATCTCATTATTATTTACTTGTAATTCAATATAATCAGCGTAGTCCATACTAGTGCTATCAACAGTAAAAATAAAAATAAACATATCTAACGGAACACGTAATTGTAAGTTAGAAAACAATTCTTTTTTTATTCCACCTCCGTAATTATCCCAATTAGATTTACCGTTTTTTAAAAAATTCTCTACGGTTTCACTTTTAGAAAAATTAATAATTGAATCTTCATCATCATTTAACGCAACGCCATCAAGATATTTTTCATTATCTTTTAGAAAATTCAGATTATTGTTAAGTATATCTAAATGTTGTTGTATCGCCTCATTTGTTGGTGTTTTTGGGGTTACATCATCATCCTTATAAAATTCATCTTGATACATAGTACCTTCAACAATTCCTTTAACCAACCTTGCGGATGACAATATTGTTTCTTTAGATGGTGGTTGTTTTTCAAGGTTTTTTATAAGGTCTAGTGGTATATTTATTTCATCCATTAGTTTACTGTTTTTTCTTCTAACATATCTGTCATAATATTTTATTTAATAAATATCTTTATTTTTGATTAAATATAATTGAATCTTTTAAAGAACCAATCATAATGCATTTTCAACCTATCTGACTGATCTTTACCCAATATTTTTTCATAATCATCAACAACGGGTTCTACTTTATTTTTAATTGTATGTTCACCAAAAATTCCGTGAATAATGTCGTTTTCAAATGTTAATTGTTCCACATTATTAAAGTCATGTTGGAAGTAAGGTATTTCCAAATAGTTGTATATTTTTTTTATTTCCTTTTCAGGGTTTGTTGTAAAATCTTCAAATCTTATAAATAAAATTTTATTATCATACCCTTGATGAATTGATTCATACAACCATTCTAATGATGGACCAACAGGTGGTGATAAAGAATAAAAATCAATACGAGCTGGTGTTGTCATATTTTTAAGTTCCGTACCATTAACAATTAAAGAATCTTTATGTGGATTTTTTCTAAAGTTTTTTTCCATTGATGCAAATATTGATCTAATGTCACGAACCATACAAATCATTTTTGGATCTTTATCAAAAAAGTCAGCAAAACTATAGTTACCTAACCAAGCTCTACTTTTATCAATAACATAAGGACGATCGGTAATTGCGTTAAAAAAACCAAACATTGATTGTTTACAATATTCTTGAAATCCTTTTTTCATTGTTTCAGCATCTTGTGCCTTAAATGCGTCTCCTGTTGTGTAAATGTTTCTTGACGCCAATAAAAACTCAATAACTCCTGATGTTGGTGTTGAGTGTATATCAGGATTTTGCATCATTACGTTTTGTAATAATGTTGAGCCAGCTCTCGGTAAAGAAGGATTGTAAAATATTTTTTGTACCATAGTTTTAATTTTAATAATTAAAGCTAAAGGATTTAATTAGTTTGTAAAGATTGTTATACTAATAACACACACTCTAAAACACCGTTGATATATACTCTCCAATACTTACTTGATGTACATGCTCCGTTTGTTTTTAACCCTAAAGCACCATTGGTACCTGTACTACCAAGAAATAAGTAATTAGATGCAGTTATCGAAACATCTTTACCGATACCCACAGAATAATTTATAGATTGTCCAGTTGTTTGTATATTTGTTCCAAGTGCAATCACGTGTTGCTGGCAATATGCTCCTGTTAAGTTTTTATAACCTATTACGGTATTATTTGAACCAAAAGGGGTACTACATAACCCGAGACTACCAAGAATGGTATTATTATCACCACTCTGAAGACAAAAGGCGGTTCGGTATCCGACCGCAACATTCCTATAAGAACAAATCGATTGATATATAGATTGGTGACCAACTGCAGTATTAAATCCACTAACTCCACCATAAGCCAGTGTTTGAATACCAATTCCAATATTAGAGTTACCTGTTGTCATAGCACGACCTGATCTATCACCCATGAAAATATTATGAAGACCAGATGTTACTAGATATAACGATTCAACTCCAATTGCTAAATTTGGTTTGCCTAGTTCATTAGGATTGAAAAACGCTAATGCTCTACGACCAATTGCAATATTATCACATCCATTAACATTTTCATACAATGCGCTTCTACCAATTGCAACATTATATGTACCACCACTATTACAATACATTGCCGCTCTACCCATGGCAATATTGTATAACCCTGTTGTACTATAAGCCAATGCTCGTCTACCTAACGCAATATTTCCATTACCTTGTGTATTTTCAGAAAGTGCTGATCTACCAATAGCTACGTTAAAATTACCTATTGTATTTTGAGTTAGGTTACCAAACCCACCAATTGAGACGTTGTTACAACCGTAAGTATTATAAAGTAATGTATTATCACCAATTGCAATGTTGTAATTACCAATTGAATTTGAACACATTGAATTGTTCCCAATTGCGACATTTACAGTTCCTGTGTTATTTAAAAGTAATGTATTATCACCAATTGCAATGTTGTAATTACCAATTGAATTTGAACACATTGAATTGTTCCCAATTGCGACATTTCCAGTTCCTGTTGTATTTTTGTATAAAGCATAATAACCAACACCTATGTTTACTGAATTCGAACTACTAAATAAAGCTTTATATCCAATAGCTATTGCGGAATTTCCGGTCTGATTACTATATAAAGCTTTGTATCCTAATGCTATATTATTAAATCCTGTTGTATTAATTTTTAGAGAAAGAAATCCTATTGCTGTGTTGTTACTTCCTGAGTCGTTATATAATAAACTACCTGCCCCTATTGCAGTGTTGCCGGACCCTACTAAATTACAAGATAAAACCTGTTGTCCTATTGCTGTATTGAAGGTTCCTGTTGTATTTTTATATAAAGCAGCAGGTCCTATTGACGTATTAGCACATCCTGTTGTATTATTGGTTAAATTTAATCCTCCAATTGACACATTAAAAATTCCCGTTGCAGATGAATCAAATGCTTTACCTCCAATTGAAAGGTTAGATGATACGTTATTATTACCTCTACCGATACATACACTGTTAACATTTAAAGTTGGTGAAGTAATTGTTCCGTCAAATGTAAGTAGTGATTCTGCAACTGCTGAACCTGAACCATCTGATGTTAAGACTTGATTATTAGATCCAGGTATGTTGGCGGCTCCACCTGTTATAGTTACTGTAACTGCACCAAGAACACTTGTAGCTGTAACACCTGAACCAACAAAGTTCATTGATGTTGCACCTGAGGTTATTTGTGTTCCTTCATCAAAAACAGCTAAAGGTCCCCCTATTCCTGATGTTCCATTTGTTCCTGATGTACCATTCGTTCCATTTGTACCTGATGTACCTCTTGTTCCGCTAGTACCATTTGTTCCGCTAGTTCCATTTGTACCTGAAGTACCATCTGTACCTCTTGTTCCGCTAGTACCATTTGTTCCGCTAGTTCCATTCGTTCCGCTAGTGCCATTTGTTCCGCTAGTACCTCTTGTTCCTGAAGTTCCATCTGTACCATTCGTTCCGCTAGTACCTCTTGTTCCTGAAGTTCCATTTGTTCCGCTAGTACCATTCGTTCCTGAAGTTCCATTTGTTCCGCTAGTACCATTCGTACCTGATGTACCATTCGTTCCGCTAGTTCCGTTTGTACCATTCGTTCCGCTAGTTCCGTTTGTACCTGATGTACCATTTGTTCCTGAAGTTCCGTTTGTACCATTCGTTCCGCTAGTACCATTCGTTCCGCTAGTTCCGTTCGTTCCTGATGTGCCATTTGTTCCGCTAGTTCCGTTTGTACCATTCGTTCCGCTAGTTCCGTTTGTTCCTGATGTGCCATTTGTTCCGCTAGTACCATTCGTTCCGCTAGTTCCGTTTGTACCATTCGTTCCGCTAGTTCCATTCGTTCCTGATGTGCCATTTGTTCCGCTAGTTCCGTTTGTACCATTCGTTCCGCTAGTTCCGTTTGTTCCTGATGTACCATTTGTTCCTGATGTGCCATTTGTTCCTGAAGTTCCGTTTGTACCATTCGTTCCGCTAGTTCCGTTCGTTCCTGATGTGCCATTTGTTCCGCTAGTTCCGTTTGTACCATTCGTTCCGCTAGTTCCATTCGTTCCTGATGTGCCATTCGTTCCACTTGTACCATTCGTTCCGCTAGTTCCGTTTGTACCATTTGTACCGCTAGTTCCGTTCGTTCCTGATGTGCCATTTGTTCCGCTAGTTCCGTTTGTACCATTCGTTCCACTTGTACCATTAGTTCCGCTAGTTCCGTTTGTACCATTCGTACCTGAAGTTCCATTCGTACCTGAAGTTCCATTCGTGCCGTTAGTACCTGAAGTTCCATTCGTTCCACTTGTACCATTCGTTCCGCTAGTTCCGTTTGTACCATTTGTACCGCTAGTCCCGTTAGTTCCCGATGTCCCATTTGTTCCATTTGTTCCACTAGTTCCATTCGTACCATTCGTTCCTGAAGTTCCATTTGTACCCGATGTTCCATTAGTTCCGTTAGTCCCTGAAGTTCCGTTAGTTCCACTAGTTCCATTTGTTCCATTCGTTCCGCTAGTTCCGTTTGTACCATTCGTCCCTGAAGTACCATTTGTGCCGCTAGTACCATTTGTACCGCTAGTTCCGTTAGTTCCCGATGTTCCGTTTGTACCATTAGTTCCACTAGTTCCATTCGTTCCGCTAGTTCCATTAGTTCCCGATGTCCCATTTGTTCCATTAGTTCCTGACGTTCCATTTGTACCTGAAGTTCCATTCGTACCTGAAGTTCCATTCGTGCCGTTAGTACCTGAAGTTCCATTTGTTCCTGAAGTTCCATTTGTTCCTGATGTACCATTTGTTCCTGAAGTTCCGTTTGTACCATTTGTTCCGCTAGTTCCATTCGTTCCTGATGTGCCATTTGTTCCGCTAGTTCCGTTTGTACCATTCGTTCCGCTAGTTCCGTTTGTACCATTCGTTCCGCTAGTTCCATTCGTACCTGATGTACCATTCGTTCCTGAAGTTCCGTTTGTACCATTCGTTCCTGAAGTTCCATTTGTTCCATTCGTTCCGCTAGTTCCATTCGTACCATTTGTTCCGCTAGTTCCATTTGTTCCTGAAGTTCCATTAGTACCTGAAGTACCATTCGTACCATTCGTTCCTGAAGTTCCATTTGTTCCGCTAGTTCCATTCGTACCATTTGTTCCGCTAGTTCCATTTGTTCCTGAAGTTCCATTAGTACCTGAAGTACCATTAGTA
>Ga0315275_10000885_pt1 | contig 25450 bp, 22 predicted proteins | sample YL17G03_0_MG_FD_205557 | JGI IMG/M metagenome (GOLD analysis project Ga0315275, IMG submission 205557) | Sediment microbial communities from Yellowstone Lake, YNP, Wyoming, USA - YL17G03_0 | ecosystem: Environmental > Aquatic > Freshwater > Lake > Sediment | place: USA: Wyoming | collected...
GGATCTTGCCGTATCTGCGGCCAACGAGCTCGCCCATGCCATCTCCGAAGGACATCGCAGCGATTGCTATCGATGCTGCGAACAGGTCATCGAAGAGCAGGTATGCGATCATCGTCCAGGAAATGGCGTAGAACACGAGGCCATATGGGTGCCCTTCAGATGACCTCTGACCCAACGGGCTCTTTCTCAGGAAGGCCACAGGGGACCTAGGGGTCGCCAGGAGAAGCAGTAGCACGAACGGAAGCGCCGCCAATCCCGCCATCACAGCCGCAGAGTCGAAGCTCCACCAGAAGAAGACGATACCTCCGGTCAGAATGTGAACAAGCTTGCGAGCGTTGCTCATCTTGTCTCTCAGGAGCCAAGATATCACCACGACCGCCAGGACGTATCCATAGACGCCGAGAAGCCCAAGGAGGTCCCCTTCAGTCAGCGCACTCACGGCCACTAGATTATCCTTGATGTCTGCATATACTTTTCCGATTGGGGAGCGGGACGGATCAGCTCTTCTTCCGCTTCAGTTCCTCGACGACTTCCTGAGCTCTGTCCATTCGTATCTTCTTCTCCGCAATGATGACCCTGCACGCCTCATCCACGAGCTCGGGAGGACAGCCTACACTCGCGACTATGTTCTTCGCATGGAGGGTCATGTGGCCCCTTTGTATTCCGACTGTGGCCAGCGCCCTCAATGCAGCCAGATTCTGAGCGAGGCCGACAGCCGCGGCAATCTCGCCCAGTTCCTGCGCACTTTTCACGCCCAAGAGCTTCACGCATGCCTTTGCAGTCGGATGGACCTTGGTTGCCCCTCCAACCAGGCCGACTGCCATAGGCATTTCGATCGTGCCTACGAGATCTCCGTCCGGGGTCTTCTCAAAGGTGGTCAGTGGCTTGTAGGCACCAGATCGCGCCGCGTATGAATGAGCGCCTGCTTCGATTGCCCGGAAGTCGTTACCAGTCGCGATTATGACCGAGTCAATGCCATTCATGATGCCCTTGTTGTGTGTCGCGCACCTGTAGGGATCCGCTTCGGCGAACACGTACGCCTCGATCACTCCATCGACGACCTCTTCGCCTCCGATGGCCTCCTTGGACCAAACCGCACGCGCCCTCGCCAGTCTGTGCGTCGCGAGATTAGAGAGAATCCTGAGATACACCCTGCCTCCCGATATCTGTTCCACGAATGGCGCCACAGCCTCAGCCATCGTGTTAACGGCGTTTGCGCCCATCGCGTCCTTCACATCAACGAGAAGATGGACTATGACGTTCGGTCCTCTCAGGGTGTTGACGATGCGCACCTCGAGATCCTTCGCACCACCGCCGAGGTTGACCAGCATCGGGTCCTGCTCGTTGGCGAGCTCGAGTATCTCGCGCTTCTTCTCGAGTATCATATGCGTCACCCTGCTCGGGTCCCGAATGCCAGTCACCTGGACCTGACCAATCATGATGGGGGGAGTGCTCGATGTCCAGAACCCTCCCCGCTCCCTAGCCATCTTTGCGGCGTTGGAAGCCGCAGCGATGACAGACGGCTCCTCGATCGCCATGGGAACGAGGTAGTCCTTGTCATTTATCCTGAAGTTGACGGCAATACCAAGCGGTAGCTGAAATGACCCGATGGCGTTCTCCACCATCTTGTCTGGGATTGACGGGTCGAGTCCTCCGACCCCTGCTAGCGCCAAAGCCTCCTCTTCGGTGAGCCCCCCGAACTCCTTCACGACCTTCAACCTGTCAGCCATGCTCAGCTTGTAGAACCCTTCAATCCTAGAACTTCGCTCCATAGATCACACCGGCGATTTGGGAGACAAACCCAATAGCTCAATCTTAATCCTTTTGCACAGGCACATCGGCAATCATCGTCTGGTTCACATCCGCACGGAAAAGGATATATTCGGATTGATGGCTGATGGGACCAGATGTCCAAATGCTCTGCCCCCGGCAAGATGATATTGTTCGGGGAGCACGCGGTCGTGTTCGGGAAGCCAGCACTTGCGTTGGCGATTGACTTGCGGATATTCTCGGCAGTCTCGCTTTCCGATGAGTTCTCGGTCAATGGCAGGCCGATGAAGAAGCGACATCATTCCTACATATCGGCTGCTCTCGACGAAGCCTGGGGTGGTCCACCGATCAACATCGACACATCATCTCAGATACCATCTGGATATGGGTTGGGCTCTTCCGCAGCGGTGACCGTATCCTGCATTGCGGCGATGATGATGGAAAGAGGGAGGCTAGACCCTGAGAAGGTAGCGAGGAAGGCCTTCGAAGCAGAGCACAAGGTTCAGGGAAGAGCGTCGCCGACTGACACTTCTACTTCCACACATGGCAACGGAGTGATCGTGTCACCTGAGCGGATGGATGGACTGCTATGGCGGATCGAACTAGACAAGAGGGTATGGAACATCCACCATTGCGAAGTGCCTCCTTTGAAGTTCGTTGTGGGCTACACAGGCATCCATGCGGTGACAGGTCCTCTAGTGGCCAAGGTCAGTAAGCTAGTGGATACAGATGAAGAGGCGAAGCACGTCATAGACAGAATCGGTGAGATCGTGCTCGAAGGTGTAGAAGCGATCAAAGCCCGGGATAAGAATAGGTTAGGGAAGCTCATGTATGAGAATCATGGCCTACTGAACCGGCTTGGTGTCGGACATCCTGCCTTGGACAAGCTCGTGGATGCATGCAAGGGAACCTCGTACGGTGCGAAGCTGACCGGGTCCGGCGGCGGAGGCTGCATGATCGCCCTGACCGACGATCCAGAGGCAGTCGCCAAAGCTCTGCTAGATGCTGGAGGGGAGCCGATTATCGTCGAAGTCGGTTGCGAGGGCGTCAGACCAGAGAGATAGGAGGCAGAGGAAACGATAAATCCCTGCTTACGGTTGACCTCTGTGGTGAAGAATTGGTAGAGCGAATTGCTCAACACAGGCACTGCCGAAACTGTGACAAGGCGATCCCTTACAAGGACAAATTCTGCGACGAGAAGTGCGATACTGAGCACAAGGCCAAGATGAAGGCGAAGAAGAGTCAGCTGCTCTATTTCTACGCGATGATGGTCGGCATATTCATCCTTGCCATAGCGCTCATCTTCTTGGGGTAGACAGTATGAAGGTCGGCATCGGCGGAACATTCAACGTGATTCACAAGGGTCACGAACTTCTCTTTGAGACAGCTTTCTCGATTGGAGACTCAGTCGAGGTCGGCCTGACATCGGACGAATTCGCAAAGAGCATCAAGACAGTGCCCGTGGCTCCGTACTTCCAGAGAAAGGCCAACCTGATGAAGTTCCTCGAACGATATGGCAAACCGTTCAACATCGTCATGATCTCAGATATGAAGGGGACAGCGGCTACTTCGGAAACCATAGATGCCATCGTGGTATCTCCCGAGACGCGATCTCATGCGGACGACATCAATGAGCAGAGGCGGAGGAATGGGCTGAAGCCGCTGAAGGTCTTCGCCATCAAAGAGGTGAGGGCAGACGATACCCTCGTGATTAGTTCATCGAGGATCCTGAAAGGTGAAATAGACAAGGACGGGAGGCTGCTTCGCCCCATCAAAGTGGCAGTCGGATCGACTAACAAGGTGAAATTGGATGCGGTCCGGAACATTTTCACGCAGGCCTTTGGCCTAATCGAGGTCGTAGGCGTCGAGCCAGAGCACAACGTAGAGGATCAGCCTCGGGAAGAAAGAACGATCCAGGGGTCAATCCAGAGAGCGAAGAACGCGCTTGAGAAGACACGGGCGGACTTCGGGGTCGGGGTGGAAGCGGGGCTGTTCTACAACAGGTTACTGAACAAACACTTGGACATCCAGTACTGTGCGGTCGTCGATTCCTCAGGCAAGATGACGGTCGGCCACGGTCCTGGCTTCGAGTATCCTCCCGAGGTTGTCCGGGCGGTTCTGGACGGCGGCACCGTCGGAGACAAGATGAGTGAGATAACCGAGATCGAGGAAATAGGCCACAAGATGGGCTCGATAGGCTATCTGTCAGATGGAATGATCGACAGAACTTCCCTTACGGAGATAGCAGTGTTGATGGCACTGATCCCGCGGATAAGGAAGGAGATGTACTAGGAGACTCTAGGACTGCTCCTCTTCCGCGACAGCTTCGAGATACTCTGAGAGCGTGTTGCAGCTTTCCTTGCCTACGCAGCCGAATCTACCGTACTTCTTGCAGTAATCCCCTGACATCTCGTGATGCTCGCACTTCTGAGCATCTTTGAACGACGGGCACTGCGTCTTGATGCATGCGTATCCGGAGTACTTGCCGATGCACAGATTGTCTTTGGTCAGGTGTTTGCATTTCATGAGTACTCACGGCTCCTCTCCAAGCCTCATCAAGCGCTCCTGATGGATGATCAGCCGCTTCTGATATGACTCTGGTGTCACGCAGTGCTCTCTCCCGGGGCAGAAGAACCTAGCATACTTCTCGCAGTAGAGACCGAGCCATTTCTCGTGCCCGCACTCTTCGGCCGCAACCTTGGCGTTTCTGAGCACTAGGATGTTCATTCCAGAGAACTCACACTTATTCTGGCCAATGCATTCCAGGCTGTCGACATGCTTGTTCGCGCAAGCTCCGCTAACATAGCTGTATCTGCACATGATCCCATCCCGTGCTCTCGCGAGCGCACTCCAATGCGCGTGCGCGCAAATAAACATTTACGAAACGTCGCTTTTCCCTAGCTTTTCTGAGCGTGAAGGTAGCCGAAACATCTGAACAGGGCAAGACAAGGGTAGGGGTTTGTGCCTGACCTTGGAGCGTCCCATCGGAAAAGACCATAGAAGTGGAAGGGCGATGAAGGGACGGAGAGGAACTGACGATGAAGTGCGCGAACTGTGGAGCCGAGAACCCCGATGACAAGAGATTCTGTGGCGATTGTGGATCATCATTCAAACCGCGTGAAGCGCAGGGCATCAAATTGCAGAGGCGCCTTGACAAAGAGACTGCTTTTATCATAATATTGATTTCCGTGCTTCTCATTATCATCGGCTTTGGCTTCCTTCGCGCCGCGAACTACCTTAACGACAAGGGTATCGAGATTCAGTACGTTGCACATTCCTTCTTTAACCTGGCGTGGTTCTTTGGATGGCTTGGAGTCGCCGGATTCTTCATGGCCGAGCTTGCACTTTGGTTCTCGAATCCGACTCGGAAGAAGGAGAAGAAAGGGGTTTGAGCCGAGCCGTCAATTCGGCCTGATTGACCTTCCAACACGTCTTACTGGCTAACAACTTGCGGTTTCCGCCCAAAACGTCATAGGATACGAACTGTCTCTTTGATGTCAACAGGTTGTACCGTCATGCTCCACCCTCACACCTCTTGCACCTATCCTTGTGATCTCTGACCTGAAACTCGCCTTCTCCATGGCAGATGCGACCGTACCCTCAGTTTCTTTGTTGACCAGCGCGATCATCAGACCACCTCTTCCGGTCCCGGTGAGCTTCGCACCCAGCGCTCCGCTATTGGAGGCGATATCGACTAGCTCCTCCAGTTCAGGACAGGAGACATCCATTTCCTCAAGAAGCAGATGGTTCAAGTTCATAAGGAGTCCGATCTTCCTCAAGTCCCCATTGTCCAAAGAGCTCTCCGCCTCCTTGATGATCATGGAATAGTCGTCAAGCATTCTACTGAACCTGTCCGGATCTCTCTGCTTCTCCCTCTTGACATCCTCGACGACCTCCGTGGTGTTGCTGGTGATGCCCGTGTTGCCGATGACGATCGACAAAATCGCCTTTGAGTGCAGCTGCTTGACGATGCCCTTCCCAGTCTTGAGGTCCTTCCTGAAAAGGATGAACCCTCCGTAGGTGGAACAGCAGTTGTCGATACCGCTCGGCACCCCGTGGTATCCTTTTTCTCCCTCGTACGCTACATCGTTGATCTCGTCGATGCCTTTGCTGAGTTTGAACTCCTCGTTGAGAGCGGCGGCGATAGCGGCGCAGCTCGCTCCGGATGCCCCGACACCGCTTGCGGCGATCAAATCACCGCCGAGCTCGATGCTGACCTTCTCCCCCTCGAGTCCCATGACCTTGAGAATCCTCTGGATAGAATCGGACTGCTGGTCACGCTTCTCTTTCTTGTATCCGGGCGTCTCCGGCCTATTGTCCTGGAGCCAGAATTTCCTAGCCCGCTTCACCTTAGCAACGGTCCTGGCCTCGATCGCCGTAGCGATCGCTGGAAGTCCGTAGACGACGAAGTGCTCGCCGAACAGTATCAGCTTGCCTGGGGCGGATGCCTTTGCCACGACCCATGAACCGAGTAATCTGGATATTATCGTTTCGTAATGACAGGAAGAGACTTGAGAACGGATGGAAGACCATTGTTGGGCGCATTCAGGGGCATTCCCATGGTTTCCAACTCGGGAACAGAGGGATTCTACAAGGTCTCCAGAGAGGAGAGACTGAAGCTTATTGCAGAGATGTGCAATCTAAGCGATGAGGAACCAAGCTTCTTGTCTTCGATTTCGGATCGGACTAGAAAAGTTCGAAGTAGGGAAGAGGATGGGGTTTGAGTCTAGCCTCGGAAAAGCCCCATGGTGAGAAAGGCGTCGACGGGCCATCTCAGTCGGCATATCGTCGTACGGAATTGCAAAGCTTTACGGTCATTCAGCCCATTCGCGGGTGGGTTCAACGATGGAAGTGAGAAGTCGGTACATCGTCGTCGCCCTGATGGCCGCCTTTGTCGTCGCTTTTGAATCCATCGCCGTCGAGGGTGCTCTGAACATCGCCGACATCGATATCTTTCTCGTGTCCTCTGTGCCATCGATAATCGGCGGCCTTATTCTGATTGGCATCTACCCGAGAGGCACTGTCGCCTTTACCCGATCTCTTGGGAGACGCGGTTGGCTCATCATGCTGGGCCTTTGTGCTATCATTGCCGTGGGCGTACTTCTCTGGTTCGACGCAGTCGGCAAGATAGGGGCGAGCAAGGAGGCTATCCTTGGAGGAGGGTCTTCAGAGGTACTCTTCGTCATCATCTTGTCGGCGATCTTCCTATCAGAGCGGTTGAGTCTCCTTGAGGGAGTCGGAAGCGTCTTCATTATTGTGGGGGTATTCGTAGTCCTCACCGACATCGAGTCGCTAAGCCTGACGCTGGGGTTAGGAGAGATCGAAGCGATAATCGGCTCGTTGTTCCTGGGGACGGCCGTGGTTGTGACGACCTCTCTCTTGAGGACTTATGACCTAACGCCGCTTTCAGGTGTCGAACTGCTGATTTCTGGTATCATGGTGGTGTCCTTCGGGACGGCTACTAGCCTTGTTGTTCTGCCCGAGCCATCCGCTTGGATGATCTTGGTCCTTCTAGGCCTATTCCCAGCCGTTGGACTTCTGATGTACAACGCACCTCTGCCGAAGATTGGCGCGTCGTTGACCTCTGTTCTGTTTGCTCTAAACGGAATATTCACAGTCGGAGTTCAGTTGCTCGTTCTCGCCATATTCCCAGACGCCGACCTCAGGTTGCCTCATAGTGTTGTGCTAGCCGTGTTCGGAGGCGCGATTGCATTCGTGGGTGTGTACTTGCTGAACAGATCAAAGGCTTCGGAGAAGGCTGAGTTCGCACCACGACTGGTTTGACGGTCTGGATCCTGGCTCTATCACGAGGTGGGAAGAGCGCTGAGGGGGAGATTTGAACTCCCGAGGTACGTGGTACCACCAGCTCTCAAGGCTGGCGCCTTAAACCGAGCTTAGCTACCTCAGCAGATGCGTGACGCGTTGCCCTCGTCAGGGTATCAGTGCGAGCGCCGATATGACAGTTTCGGAGGAGCCGCCGCTCACTGTCTGCGCGGTGATGAGCGCAGCCCGAAGATCTTCTCGAGGTCCAGCTCGAATGCGACCGTGGGATACTTGAGCTCGAACGCTTCGATTGTGGAGGGTGCAACCTCACCGAAGTATCCGAGTTGCGTCTGGCCAGAAGCAACAGATGCGCATCTTCCCTTGATGAAGCTAGGATGATCATTCGCGGCTATTTCGATGGGGACGCTCATGCTAGACAGAACGGACTGCACCAATGACTTGACCTCTGTGAAGCTGGCCCTGGCGTGGATAGACACGCCTGCCATCAACGTCCTATTGGTGCCTCCCAGGACGACCTCGCCTACCTCGAACATCCTCTGGGGGAGCTCCCTGTGCTTGTTCTTTCTCAGCATGTTCATCAGACTCGGCACAAGAGATGTCCTTACCAGGACATGATCCTCGCTTACCGGGTTCCGTACTCTGATAGCTTTCTTGTCGTCCTCCAGGTTCATCGAGACGTATTGGTCCCTGGGATTAGACAGTGAAAGGGAGACGACCTCGAAGTAGCCGAATCCGAGCATTATCTCCTTGACGGACTTCGAGAACGCGATCATCGTGTCCTCGACGCCGAAAGTGGCGTGCTTGGGCAGGATGTTCCCGAACCGCTCGAAGCCGTGCCCGATTGCGGCATCCTCCGCAAGGTCCACAGGGTGCAGGATGTCCGCCCTATACCTCGGAATAAGAACCTGGATGCCGTTCTTTCCAGCGCTCGCCCCGTAGCCCATGCGCCTCAGGCAGTCCACAACCTCGTTGTCGTTCAGGGCCGTGCCGTTCCACTGGTTTGCGTACTTCGGGTCGAGGGTCAGCTCTCTGGGTTTCAGATCGGGTGCCAATACGGTCCTGTCGTCCTGGTGGATCCTGACCGTCTTGACCCTTCCTCCGCGCTCAGCAAGGGCAGTGGTCAGTATGTTCACGGCGTACGTGACAGCATTCAGATCGGTGCCCGTGCAGTCGACGAATATGTCCTTGGTATCTTCTGTGATGGCTGTGGTCACCCCGTTAATGATTGGAGGGAATGAGAGTACCTCGCCTTCCTTGTCAACTATCATAGGGTATCGCGTCTTCCCTTCGAGAACGAAGGCGTAAGCCATCCCTTTCTCGTGCTCCTCGAGGATCTGAGCAGGAGTCATTCTCTTCGAGCCCTGAAGTGGCACGAAGGAGATTTCGTCGGGAAGGACCGCTTTGTAAGTGAAGGGCGGCTTGACCGTCCTGAAATCGTGGATGCCTATCGCCACCTTGCGCCTGTTGCGTCCCAGGGTCAGATGCAGCTTCTCCTGAAGGTCCATCATCGACCGTATCAAGGGATCTGTGATTTCGTTCCCCTCTACTAACGCGGACCATATGAACGGTCTGACCTCGTTAACGGATGGATCCACATGCACGTCCACATCAGAGTCGCCGACGGCGTACGACCTGAGCCCGGGTTCGAACCCTAGGAACGCCCTCATGGCTCTGGCGATGCCTTCGACCGAGTAGAGGTCCGGTCTGTCGGGGAAGAACTCGAACGAGGCGTCGTCGGACGAATCCTCAAGGGATTTCATGTCCGCCCCTATCATCGGTAGCCTCTCCCGGATGACCTCCTTGGGCACATCGCGGCCCATGAGTTCGCATAGGTCAGAGTAACTGAAGTTGATGACTGGCATCGATTGATGGAAACGGTTGCGCGTATAATAAGGTTATGAGAATCCCGAACATGGTTCAGCACTTGAAGGGGGCTACTACCAGCCCTAAGTGCACTACCAGAGCCTCGTTCATTCAGTTCTTGATTCGTTGTCAGGGAATATCAAGGAAAGATATAAGGGCAACCAATTGGAATCCAGATGGTGTAGTCAGCTTAGGTTCTTCTCAGAGACCAGAGGCATACGATGATCAAGGATAAGGTCAAGACTGGCGTTCCCGGACTTGACGATATGCTGGAAGGTGGCCTCATACCAGGAAGGGCTTACGTTGTCTCAGGTACCTCTGGAACCGGCAAGACCTCTTTGGCGATGCAGTTCCTTCTCGAGGGCGCCAGAAGCGGAGAGCGGGTCGTTTACGTCTCGATAGACGAGCCTCCGAACGAGGTCAAGCAGAACATGGGCACCTTTGGCTGGGACATAGGCAGAATCCAGGTGTTCGACGCCACTCCCGATGTGATGAACTATGACAAGACCCCGGTCAGGGACGTTTCCACCGAGCGAAAGGTAGTGTATTTCTCTGACATCGGTCCCGAGATAAGGCAGACATCTGATAGAAACCCCGTCGATATGACCATCAGCACTCTCCAGGAGATTCTGAAGCAGGAGATGAGGGCGAGGAAGTACTCAAGGATCGTTGTCGACTCGCTCACCTCGCTCAGATACTTCTACATCAAGACGAGCGAAGAGAATACGACGCTGATGTCGTTCTTCAGGCTGCTTTCCGACCTGGGCGTCACGGCGCTTCTCACTGTGCAGCTGCCTGAGATATCGAAACCCGATGTCGAGGTGCACGTGGCTAGAGGCGATATCAGGCTGCATAAGTGGTTTGACGGGAGGGGGTTAATGAGGGGCATCACAGTGGAGAAGTACAGGGGCTCATCCCACGACAACAGGCTCCGTACGATGAAGATCTCCTCCGTCGGAATCGATGTCAAGACGCAGTCCCCGGAGAAACGAGAGGAAGTATCTGAGGAGGAGGAACAGCCCGTAGAAGGCTCCACGGATCTCCCTGATCCGCCTCCGCCATCAGATGAGGCGCCGGCCCCACCCGCAGAGCCGATGCCCGTGCAACCTAATGACCAGAGTCCTCCCGCCGAGCTCCCTCCGAAACCTGTGGAGCAACACAAGGAGGGGGGTGGGATATGAAGCCGAGCACCGATGAGCGTGTCAGCACGGGGATCCCTGGAATCGATGATATGCTCAAGGGCGGTCTCATCTCGGGAAGGCCGTATGTCGTCTCCGGCACGACCGGGAGTGGGAAAACCATTTTGGCAGTTCAATTCCTTCATCAGGGGGTGAAACAGGGCGAGCGGGCGCTGCTCGTCGCCATAGACGAACCTCCTCAGGAGATAAGGGAGAATGTGAGGGCGCTCGGATGGGACGTTGGCAAGATCAGGATTCTGGACGTGCACCCAGCGGCGAAGGCCTACAGCAAGCGCGTCTCGGTCGTTGAGGTTGCAGCTCAGAGGAGCGTCGGCTCTCTTCGAGATGCGGGGCCGAGCGCGAAGACAGAGGCGATGAAAGCGGCCTCACCTGATGTGTCGGTGCAGTCGCTACAGCTCATGCTGAAGCAGGAGCTCCATGAGATCAAGTACTCACGCGTGGTCATTGACTCGCTCACATCGCTGAAGAAGCTCTCGGAATCCATGGGAGACACGAATTCGAGCATCATGTCGCTGCTGAGATATCTTTCCGAATCAGGAGTCACGAGCCTCATCATCACGGACCTCCCGGATCCGACGGAGCTGGAGCCGGAGATGTTCATCTGCAGAGGGGAGATCCGGCTCCACAAACGAATGGTGGCGAACAGGATAGACAGATGCGTCACGATCGAGAAGCTCAGGGGGTCGCCGCACGACCCGATGCCCAGACCAATGAACATATCCGACACCGGGATATCCGTCGATTCAAAGAAGAAGATCCCGAAAGCGTCATTGAGGATGCTCCAGGCGTTCACTCAGTATGGCAGATGACCGCCTTGAGAAACGCACGTTATTTACCCGCGTACGCGTTCCAGGGCGAGGGAACATGAGCAGCAAGAAGCAACTGCCACTCGTCGAGGCGTCCGGAAAGCCATATGAAATGGGCAAGATGATAGGCAAGAAGTGCGCGCCCAAGGCATTGGTTTACAGGAAGGGCATTGCGGAAGGCATCAAGCACTATACTGGCTTTGAATGGCCGAGGGCTGTCGACAGGGCGAAGCTGTACTTGCCCTATGCGGAGGAGTTCTACCCTGACTTCATCGATGAGATCAGGGGCTACTCGGACGGGGCGAAGATGCCCTTCGATGAAGCTTTCACACTCTGCTGCCACGAGCTTCTGTCCCCTCAAGGATTCAGGGGCTGCACAGACGTGGCAGTGTCAGGCGATGTGACCGACGACGGACGGGTGCTGGCCGCGCACAACGAGGACTGGTCCAACAACGCCCTGGAGACGGTCGTCTTCCTGCATGCCAAGCCACAGGGCAAGCCGGAGTTCTTCACCACATCGTACGCAGGCCTGCTTCCGTCCTGCGGCATTAACAGCGCTGGCATCTGCCTGACCGGGAACGCGCTAGAACCGAACGATGTCAGGATCGGCATACCAAAGGTTTTCCCTGTCAGGAGGATCATGGAGGCCAGGCGGATCGGGGAGGCGCTCGAGTCCGCGCTTCCGGGGGAGAGAGCATCCAGCTACAACAACATCGTCTCCGACAAGAACGGAGAGATATATTCGTTGGAGGCGTCTGCTACGAGCTGCGCCTGGCTGTACGCGATAGACGGATACCTCGTCCATACGAATCACTACACGGCCGACAATATGCAGAGGTACGAATCATATCCATCGTCAATCTCGTGCTCGGTGTTCAGGTACAACAGAGCCCTGAGGCTCATCGAGGGCCAGCTCGGTTCCATCACCGTGGATTCGCTGAAGTCCCTCCTTGCGGACCATGTCAACAAGCCTGGTTCGATATGCAGGCACGCGACGCCCCGGTTGCACCCACTTGACGTCTCGGAGACGATCTTCTCGGTCATCTACGACCTCACTCACCTCGAGGCCCATGTGCTGAAGGGGAAGCCGTGTTCGTCCACATGGGTGAAGCACTCGTTGAGGAAGTGATGCGCGCAGAGACCTTCTAGGAAAGTATTTAATCCACATCACGGTATTGCGCAAAAGTCATCATGGGCCCATAGCTTAGCTTGGTTGGAGCACCCGGCTGATAACCGGGAGGTCACCGGTCCGAATCCGGTTGGGCCCACCTCCATTTTTCAGGCCTGTGCACAGAAATCGAATTCACTTCTCGGCGAGCTGGAGTATGACCGATGTCAGGGCGAAGAGCGTCGCAATCACTCCAAGGCCAATCTCCTCTGCCGCAGACTCCATCCTAAAGAATCCCAGAATGCCACCTGCAAGACACACCATGCCGGCGACGAACATCAACGCCTTCATCACCATGAACGCGAAGTCCGCACCAGCAGTGCGAGTGCGGGGGTGGGTCGCCATCCCTATCAGCGGGGCGAAGACAAGCAAAGAGCCTAGAACCAGCATCGCCACCCCGCCGAGCCACCCCACTATGCCCCCTTCGGTCTGCCCATCCAGCAGAGCTGCTGAAGTCAAAATCCCTTTCGCAAGCATATACAGGCCTAGAACGAACGCGGCAAGCACGACACACGCTAAGATTGGATCTCCTAAGTCTCCGCCCGAGACCTTTCTGGTCGGACGCGATATCTCGGCAGGTACTGCAGCCACGGTCTCACAGGCCACCGCATAGGCCCAGAGCGAAAAAGGTACGACGGACATATCAACCCTTCCTCGGAAGTCCCACTGAAGCATATGCTCCGGCTCTTGAGCGGCATCGAAAGGTACGAAAGCGCGAACGACATACACGGTCTCATGGATGACACGGATGTCAAGATCCTGAATCTCCTCAGAGACAACTCCAGGATGAAGAACACGGAGATCGCCAGACATGTGAAGCTGACCGAGAGGGCGGTTCGAGCCCGAATCGAGAAGCTCACTCGAGGGGGCGTGATACGGAAGTTCACGATAGAGACCTCCCCTGTCGGCGTGGAGGGCTTGGTCTTGATCGACACCAATGTCGGCAGGACGCCCGCGGTCAAGGAGAAGGCCAGGGAACTGTCAGATGCGATCTTCGAGTGCTCGGGAGAGTTCGACGTCGCTGTTCGGCTGCGTGCAGATTCGCTTGACGAACTCAACAAACGAGTGGACGAATTGCGGGCGTTTCCAGGAGTCATCCGCACCTCGACTCTTATCAAGCTCCTTGAAGACTGACAGTGCCTTCGTCAGCCGTGATTCGCGGAGCAGCTACGTCTTGGCCAGACAATCTCACACCGTGTGAATCACGAGCAAAGGTTAATACTCCCATGGATTCTTTACCAAAACAGTGACCCCATGGACCTGATGGAGGCCATCAAGACAAGACGGAGTATCAGGAGATACAAGCCGATCCCTGTTCCCGAGGGCCTCCTCAAAGAGGTTCTGAACGCTGCTCGACTTGCGCCTTCCGCCGTCAATGCGCAGCCTTGGAAGATCGTCATAGTCAGGGATGAGCAGATAAAGCTCAAACTGGCAGCGGCATCAAACAATCAGAAGTTCATTGCGCAGGCGCCGTTTGTCCTGGTCGCATGCGGCATACCAGACGATGCCTTTCCGACCGTCGGGGGCTACATGAGCAGCCATGTCATCGACGTTTCAATCGCGATAGACCATCTGACTCTGGCAGCGCACTCCGTGGGTCTCGGAACCTGCTGGATTGCGTCGTTCAAGGAAGATAGGGTCAGGGAGATCTTGGGAATCCCCGAGGACGTGCGAGTAATAGCGCTTACTCCTCTCGGCTATCCGGACGAGGCGCCGGATCGGACTGATAGGAAGAACCTCGAAGAGCTCGTGGTGTACGACAGATATCAATAAACCGTTTACCAGCACTATGGTCGTCAAGAACCATCCCAGCATCAGCAATATCCTGGGACAACAAACGGCCATTATGGGCCGATCCCGGCACGGAGAGATAGTTTGGCTTCGAAGGGTGTGACTAGGTCAGGAGATGCATACTGCATGTCTTGCCACCAGATGGTGGAGCGGGAAGCGACAAAGTGCGAGGGGTGCCTATCGGAGCTCACCGAGGAGGTAAAGGCGTTCCCATGTCCAAAATGCAAGACTGTGATCGCTCTAGGAGATCCTCAGTGCTCCAGCTGCGGGCTCAAGTTCAAGGTGAGGACTGTCAAGCCGAAGGACAACGCACAGGACGATCAGTTCTTGATCAAGCTCATTGAGTGGGGGAAGGCTCCGGAGGAGAAACGGTCGGAATCCACGCCACCTATCCCTGAGGCGGTTGACCTTGCGAAGCCTGTGGATGAGCCGGCGCAGGACAAGGTGCAGCGCCTGGCCCAGCTCAGGGAAAGCGTCAAAGATCTCATGGCGAACAGATCAGAGATGCTCGAGCGGATGGAGAGACGCATCGAGAACGAGAAGGCGCGACTGGCCGAAATATCAGACATGGACGACAAATCATCTTCCGCCGACCAGGTAGAGGCCGAGATCATGGCACTTGCTGATGAGATGGCGGACATCACGATGCTTCAGGCTCACATGGAGTCACTATCAGACGAGATATCATCCCTTCTTGAGTCAGTGGATGTCAGCGAACCTGTCAGAGAGAGAGGACTGGCCGCCAAGGCGCTTAGGAAGAAGCTAGATGCCAAGGAGAAAGAGGTCGAGGAGCTAAAGGCTAAGGAGGAGCAGATAGCCAAGCGTGAGGAGATGGTCGACCGGAAGATCCAGGGGTATGCTCAGAAGAAGAAGCAACTCGACGACCACGAGCAGGAGCTCCAAGCTAAGCTCGCGAAGCTGGAAACGGAGAGACAGGTGCTTGAGAGGCTCAAAACTGCCTCCCAGGGCGCCAGTACGGAGTCGGAACGCGAGCAGGCGAAAGCCGAATGGTTAGAGGATCAGAAGAGATTGCGGCAGAAGCTCTTAGGCATCAGGTCGACAGTGACGCTCCATCAGACCGGCAAGGAGACTCCTCAGGAAGAGATCGAGCTGGCGGAAGGCGACATAGAGAGCATGATCTCGGACTTGGAGGCTCAGATAGGCGCCCTGATCGTCGAAAAGATAGACCTCCAGAGCAAGATAACCGAGGCTTCGATGGTGGACGAGGACATGAAGAAGCTTCTGAAGGTGCTGGACCAGATGCTGGGCCAGCTGCCCGAGGGATCAATCGAGCGATTCTCCAAGTCAGACGAATTCGCGGTGTACGAACGCATCCTAGATAGATTCAAGATTTGAAAAACCCCTTAATCTACAAGGCCATATATCCCCAGACTAATACAGTAACATCCCCCAGCGATAGGTACGCAGATGGAGCCCGGCCACTATGGGTCTTAGAGACAAGGCTAGAGAGAGTGCATCAAAGTCGGCCTCAGAGCCGGTCATCAGTGAGCCCGCTAAGGCTCCGTCAGAGCAACCTCCTTCTACACCGCCGACCCCAGAACCTTCTACAGAGGCTCAACCTAAGGCCCTTGAACCGTCCGTGACATATCTCGTTGAGGAGGAAAGGCCTGACCTGGCATACAAGCTGTTCATGGACGCGGCAGCACAGGGAACTCGGGGCATGATCATATCGAGGACATACCCCAAGAACCTCAGGAAGGCACTCGACCTTGGAGATGCCCCAGTGTACTGGCTGACGAATGCCATGAGCGACGAAGCCATAGGCCCCAAGGACCTCGAACGTATGACCCTCGCAATAAGGAGATATCTTGATGAGGGAGGCGGCCAGATGGTCCTCATAGACTCCCTCGAGTACATCATAACCAACAACAAGTTCGTCAGTGTTCTCCGGCTTATCCAGACAATCCGCGACCTCGTCGCCGTACGCAAGGCCGTGGGGATAGTCTCGATCAAATCATCCACCCTTGAGCCAAGCAAACTAGCGTCCATCCAGAGAGAGCTCGAGGTATACTCCACCGACAGGAGCGCGCCGGCCTCGGTCGTGCAACCAGACGCAGAGTCGAAGCTCATAAGCGAGCTCAAGCACGACGAGATAATCATCGAGGCCGAGAAGCTCGATGAGGAGAGGGAGAAGCTCTCGATCCAAAGCGCGAAGATGGCCTCGAATGTGCAGAGACTCGCCCTCGACAGACAGGAGCTCGAGAAGGAGCGTATGGAGGTCCGGCAGACCCTGGTCAGAGTGAGACAGACCCGGAAGGAGCTAGAGGATTTCAGGATCAAGCTTACCAAGGAAGAGGCGGAGCTGACCTCCAGGGTCAGGTCCAAACTCGCCAAGGAGATGCAGTCTCTAGACTCGAAGAAGGCAAACCTCGAGATGATGGAGAAAGAGGTAGAGACGAGGTATCAGCAACTGGACAGGATCGTCGGTCTCAAGACCGAACAGAAGATGTTCGAGATCTCTGGTGAGAAGAAGCGCCAGGACGCGGAGCGGCAGAAGCTCTCCGAGATGATGTCCAGGATCGAGGCCGACCGCAGGACGATCGACGAGAGGCTACGGAGCATCCAGGAGAAGGAGGAGCTGGCAGAGAAATCCTCCGACGAGGCCAAAGTCCGTGAGAAGAAGCTCCAGGAGCGGGAGCACGCAATCGCGATCGACAAGGTCGAGATAGAGAAGGAGCGAGCTGCGGTCGATACTGAACGCAAGGACATCGACAGGTTGAGAAAAACTCAGGACGACGAGATCGCGCAGATGAAGGCCGAGATCGGTAGGATGTCGGCTGATGTCACTCAGCGAGAAGAATCGGCCTCCAGGCTCACTCACGAGCTAGAGACTCTCAAGTCCCGACTTGTAACCCAGGAGCAGATGCTGAACGAGCGGGAGAATTCAGTGGCGCTGCGAGCCAACGACCTGGACAAGCGTGAGTCGTCCCTCGCATCTTTCGAGACCGAGGCCAGGCAGATGCTGGAGAAGGCAAACCTGCTCGATACTGCCGCAAAGAACAAGGAGAATCAGCTCAGCAAGGAACATGAGAAGATCCAAGAGGAGATCGAGAACCTCAGAGTAGAGCTCAACAAACGCTCGGTTGACCTGCAGAAGCGCGAGGAGAAGCTGAGATCGGATGAGGACAGGTTCTCGAAGGAGAGCGAGGCAAGGGGCAAGGCCCTAGCGGAACTGGAATCGCATCTGAAGGAACAGGGCGCTGGTCTGCAGAAGCTCAGGGAAGCTCTTGACAAACGCGAGGCCGCCGTGAAGACCGTCGAGGTGGAAATCGACCAGATCAAGAACGAGTCTGAGGAGTTCGCCGCCTCCTTGAACGATCAGAAGACCGCATTCGAGAAGGAGTCGCAGAAGGCCAAGGCAAGCTTGATTGAGGAGAGGAACGCATTCGAGCAGGACAAGCTGGCCTTTGAGCGCGACAGGGCCGATACTCAGAGACAGATCGCAGAGGCGCAGAAGGAGATAGACGAGAAACTGGCGAGGATCGAGGAGGAGCGCAGGGAGGCCGAGGAGAAGTCTCTCGCAGTTGAGGAGATGAAGACCATCCTGAACCAGCGCGCCAGCGATGTGGCCTCCTCGGAGCTCAAGATGGCGGAGGAGCGCGTATCGATCGAAGGGCTGAGGCGCGAGGCGACGAAGAAGCGGGAAGAGATAGAGATGCTGGAGCGTGACCTGGCGATCAAGCACCAGAACATCCAGGCCACCGCCGAGCTCGTCCAGAAGACCAAATCGACCGTGGATGAGCGGGAAGGCCTCCTGAGGGAGCAGCTGTTGGTCTCGGAGAATGAAAGGAACACGCTGGAGGCAAAGAGGGTAGCCCTTGAAAGCCAACAGTCGGAGCTGGAGAAAGAGAGGGACGAAGTCGCTACGAAGGCTGAGGAGACAGCAGCCCAGCAGACCGAGCTGGAAGAGTGGAAAGCCCAGCTCGATGAGATCTCAGAATCATTGAAGGCCAAGGAAGCCAAGATCAATGCAAAAGAAGCCGCGATCCTGGCGTCCAAGGACGATTACACGAAGATGAATGGGGAGCTCGTAGCCGAGAAGGCCAAGCTTGAAGGCGATTACAATGCGAAGTTCTCGCAGATCGAGGACAAGAGCAGGCTCCTCGAGGCGGAGGCCGCATCGCTCGAAGCGGTCCGCAGCAAGATGACGCTCTCAGAACAGGATGCGAGCAAGCGGGAGGAGGCCATACTCGCGGCTGAAGGCGGCCTTGGGGAACGTGAGAACAAGCTTGCGGAGTCGGAACAGGCGTTCCAATCGGCCAAGAGGGCGATAAACGAGCAGTTAGAGAACCTTAAGCTCGAGAAGCAGTCCATGGAGGAACAGAAGAACAAACTCGCGAAGGACTGGGAGGCACTCCAGCAGGAGAAGGACGGGGTCCAGAAGGAAGTCGAAGCCTCGTGGACCGAACTGGAGTCGGCTAAGAAGGATTTGGAGGAGCGGGCCGGGGCACTCGAGGAGAAGGGAGATGCACTGTCAGCCCGTGAGAGTGACCTCAATGCATCCGCGGGAGATGTTGCCGCGAGGAAAGCAGAGTTGCAGCAACTTGAGCTCAGGCTGAACGAATCGCATTCGGCGCTCAAATCCAAAGAGGAAGAGCTCAAGAGTATGACTGCAAAGATCGAGGTGCTCAAGGTTGAGGTCGGCCAGAAACATGAGGCATCTCAGCAGAGCATAACGGCGATGCAGCAAGCCCTCGAACAGAAGACGGCCGCTCTCGAGGAGGAGAAGGCTGGGTTCGAAGCCGAAAAGGCACGGACAATCTCGAGTATTGAATCTGAACGGGCGGCCATCGCCTCTGAACAGTCCCGAATTGCCGATGAATTAAATTCCGAGAAAGCGGCCGTGGCGACCGAGAAGGCGGAACTGAAGCAAGAGGTCAGCAGGATCTCGACCGCCAAGGCCGAGATCGTTCAGGCGCAGACGCAGATTGAGGCGAAGTACGCAGAGATCGAGACGCGGGTGCAGGAGGTCAGGTCCCGTGATGAGAAGATCGCGCAGAGGGGGATACTTCTAGCGGAGCGAGAGGCCGCGGTTGCGAGCACCGAGGTGGAGTCAAGAAAGGCGCTCGATGCAGAAGGGATGACCCTCCAGAGCGCCAAGGCAGAAATCGACTCCCTCAGGGCAGAACTTGGGCGCGACGAATCGGCATTGGAGGAGTCCACCAAGGAACTGGCAGATGCCCGTGCAGAACTTGGCCAGGAAAAAGCCGCCTTGGAGGAATCACTGAATGACCTGTCTGAGGCTCACATGGAACTGGAGCAGGAGAAGGTTGCCCTGGAAGAATCAAGGAAGCAACTCTCTGAAGCTCATGCAGAATTGGCTGACAACAAGACACTTCTGGAACAGAAGGAGGCCGCGATCATCAGCGGCTCTGCCGAATTGGGGCTGGAGAAAGCTGCCTTGGAGGAGTCAAGGAAAGCGCTGGCCCAAGCTCGTGCAGAACTGGCGAAGAAGGAGACTCATTTGGAGCAGAAGGAGGCTGCGATCGTCACCGGCTCTGCGGAGCTTGGCAATGAGAAATCGGCCCTGGAGGAAATGAGGAAGGAAGTGGAAGGTGTCCATGCCGAACTCGCCGAGAAGAAGGCTCTGTTGGAGCAGAATGAAACCGCGATTGTCAGCACCGCGGCGGAACTCAACCGGGAGAAGGCGGCGTTGGAGGAGTCCCAGAAGGAACTGGCAGAAGCGCACGCAGAGCTAGCCCACAAGAAGACGCTTCTAGACCAGAAGGAATCCGCCATCGCCAGCGGCTCGGCAGAACTGGCGTCGCAGATGTCAGCACTCGAAGAATCAAAGCAGGGGATAACAAGAGCTCTTGCGGAACTATCCGAGAAGAAGACGGCCCTCGAACTGAAGGAAGGAGCGATATTCAACAGCTCCGCGGAGCTGGAGAACAAAGCCATGAGCCTCACGCAGATGGAGTCCAAGCTCGCGAGTGAGATGAAAGCCCTCGAGAGCAGACAAGCTGCCCTGAACATGAGAGAGCAGGATGCGGGGAAGTCCATGGAAGAGTACAGGGCCGTCCTGGACGAGATCGCCAAAGAGAGAGAGGGTCTGAAATCGAAGGAGTCAGACTTGAGGGCACGCACGGCGCAACTCGAACAGAGCATCAACGACCTCGAGCTACTTCAGGCGGCTACCGAAAGAGAGAGGAACCTGATTGATCAGAAGGACGCCGGGCTCGAGCAGCTCAGGCTGGAGCTCGAGAAGTGGCGCATCGAACTCATGGACAAGAGGGAGCAGCTGGAGGAAGAGGTCCGGGAGAGGGTCACACAGGTCTCCCATCAGGCGGCGAGCTTGACGAGACCGCAGGCTGCCACCGTCACTGACGATGCCCTGCTCAGACGGGAGATAGAGCTGCGGAACCTCGAAGAGCATCTTCGTTCAAGAGATCGCGATCTCGAGACGAAGGAGCGGACAGTCGCTGTCGAGATGGAGAGGCTTGAGAAGGAGCGGACGGAGGTCCAGGATCTCTGGGACAAGGTAGACTTCTCGAAGAAGGGGATCGCCGCGGTCATGGATGAGAAGACAATCGTAGAGCTAGAGAGGAGAAGGCAGGAGCTGGACCAGCTGTACCTGAAGCTCTCCGACCGAGAGGAGACCATACGCAAGGACGAGGCACGCCTTGAGGGTGAATGGAGCAGGCTTCAGACGATCGAGGAGGAGCTCTCCGATCTAGCGAGAGTGCTGAAGTCCAAAGATGATGACATGAAGAGGTTGGACGGGCCGGCCTAGGCCGACCATTGGTTCTTGAGACGCTCAGAACACAGTGACCTTGCCCTTCACGATCAAGTCCGTCAGGTCGGTTATTCTAGCGAGTCCATCGTCATAGATCGCCCTGATCTCCTTCTCATACCTCTTCTGGTTCACATTGGGGGCATAGATGACATTGGCGCTGGCGGCCTGGGGTGCGTCGATCGGTCGGCCGATCTGAGAAAGTATCCTGGTGTGCACCTCGACGATGTCCCCCTTGCCCATCTTGATGATGTCGCTTGCAACAATGTTGGCCAATATGTTGTACAGCTTACCGGTATGTATAACTGGATTCTTGCCCGCGGATGCCTCCATGCTCATCGGCCTCATCGGTGTGATCAAACCGTTGGCGCGGTTGCCTCTGCCCACAGAGCCATCGTCGCCATTCTCCATGCTCAGCCCCGACACCGTCAGGTAGTAGATGTCCTTCTTGTAATCGTCCGCGGTGTTGACGAAAACTTTGAGCTTCCTGTCCGTGAATCCCTGGGCGAAATCGCGGATCTTGCTGGTCGCCTCCTGGATGGCGCTCTCGTAATGGCCCTTGTCTGGGATCTTGGAGGAGACCATCGCAACCGCGACAGTCAGATCGATCTCGTCGCCCATCCGGCAAGCCATGACCTTGACATCCTCACCAAGCTCGGGAAGCTTGTGGCAAAGCTTGCAGTTGATGAACTTCTCAGTCTCGAGCGTGATCTTCTCGGTCTCGCTGAGGGGCGCGAACCCGACCCCGAACGAAGTGTCGTTTGCGAGGAGCCGCCTGGTCTCGTAGAGTCCTCTCAGGTCGACGCTGCCCTGTCCGATCCTGCAGTCAAGGGTCACATCCCATTCCACATCAAGGTTCTTGCAGGTCTTCTCCAGATAGGAATACGCGGCTTTCAGGGCACAAGTCCTGTACGGGAGCCTCTCCCCGTTGACTTCTGTGGTCGCTCGACCGACCAGGAGCACATAGATCGGCTCTAGCATGGACCCGCCACCGAACTTGGGGGCGGACTGGCCGCCAACAACCTCGACCTCATCGGTGTTGTGGTGCAGTATCCTGCCGTACCTCTCCCGGTACATCTTGCACAGCGCCCTGGAAACACTCTCGGCCAGCCCGTCAGCGATGCTGTCCGGGTGTCCGATACCTTTCCTCTCGACGAACTCTATGTTCTGCTTTTCAATGGGAGTGTGCGTCAGTTGCTCAATGAAAATGTTCCTTTCCATAAGCTCATCTCATCCAAGCTGAAGGCGAAGAATAAAATGGTCGCACTTAACCTTTTCGGACATGCACGTCCCGCTGTGGAGAGATGTGCAGGGTGCTCACTTCTTCTTGTGATATCCCTTCCGTCTGGACTCCCTGAGGCTGCCTTCAGGGACGAGGCACATCTTCTTGCCAGAGAGAACGCCAGCGACGCCCTCCTTGCTCTCTACCTTGCTGTAGTCGTCGCACATCTTGCAGGTCGGAGGGCAGACGGATATGCGGTCCTTCGGCTCTGGGTACGAGAACGTCCCGCCCTCGTAGTTCCTCAGCACGACGCGCTTGTCGGACATGGATATCAAGTATTGAGGCGCTATCGGTATCTTCCCTCCGCCGCCAGGTCCGTCAACGATGAATGTCGGAATGGAGAACCCTGACGTGTGTCCCCTGAGCGCTTCCGCGATCTCGATGCCCTTCGCAACCGATGTCCTGAAATGCTCGATGCCCCTTGAAAGATCGCACTGGTAGAAATAGTACGGTCTGCACCTGATCTTCACGAGCTCCTGTACGAGCTTCTTCATGATCGTCGGGCAGTCGTTTATCCCCTTGAGCAACACAGACTGGTTCCCAACCGGGATGCCGTGGTCGACAAGCATCTCGACGGCCTTCTTCGACTCAGGTGTGATCTCCTTCGGATGGTTGAAGTGCGTGTTCAGCCACATGGGATGGTACTTCGTGAGCATCTTGCACAGTTCGGGCGTGATCCTCTGAGGCATCGTGCATGGCGTCCGACTTCCTATGCGGACGATCTCAACATGGTCGATGGCCTTCAAGCGCTTGATGATGTCTTCAAGGAACGAGTCTGAAACTAGCAGAGGGTCGCCCCCAGACAACAGAACGTCTCTGATCTCCTCGTGCTTAGTGATGTACTTGATTGCGGCATCGATCGAAGCCTTGTCCCGCTGGTGGTCCTGCTGTCCTGCCAACCTTCTCCTCGTGCAGTGCCTGCAGTAGTTGGCACACATATCGGTGATGAGGAACAGAACTCTGTCCGGGTACCTGTGCGTGAGGCCATGGACGGGCGAGTCTATGTCCTCGAACAGAGGGTCCTCCATGTCAGATGCGCTGAAATCCAATTCCTTGATCGTGGGTATGGCCTGCATCCTGATAGGGTCGTGCGGGTCGTCCGGGTCCATTAACATCGCGAAGTACGGGCTGATGGCCATTCTGAGGATCTTTAGGGATTCGTGCACCCCCGCCTCTTCATCTGGAGTGAGGTTGACGACCTCCTTGAGCTGGTCGACGGTCGTGATCCTATTCGCGACCTGCCATCTCCAATCGTCCCACTGCTTCTTCGTGACGTTCTTCCAGAGAGAGACTTCTTTGTAAGACCTCATAACACATCCCCTTCAGGGCTGACAGAATTCCACATTGTTCGACACTCTATTTATCATCTGCCCAGCACATGGCTAGCAGCGTTACGAACTCCGATGGCACAATACGAAATCGGAAGGCTCTTCCCGCGCTCGATGAATGTTATCGGAGGCGCGTGTCTAATCGCAGCTCCTGCGGACCGTGTTGTTCACCAATGGTTAAATATGCTAACTCTGATTCAAGAAAACGCCGTTCCAGACGGCCGGAATCAGTCGTCAGCTACGGGCGTATCCGCGACCTCGGGATTCATCGCGAGTGATGCGGTCTACGCAAGGGTGTTGGCATGAAGAGAGTTGCAATAGTCGGAGCAGGACAAAGCAAGTATGGCGAATTCACCGACAAGGGCATCAAAGAACTGTTCTTCGAAGCGTACAAGGACATGAGCGCTAGCGTAGACAAGGGCCTAGACCCGAAGACCATCGAGGCCGCCTACATAGGCAACCTCGGCTCGGGAGGCTTTCAGCTTGGAAACATGTCCGCTCTGGTGTCGGAATATTGCGGCCTTCCTTACATCTCGACGATGAGGATTGAGAACGCATGTGCATCAGGCGGTTACGCGCTCGTCGCCGCGATAATGGATGTGCTCTCTGGCACACACAAGGTTGCATTGGCTGGAGGCGTCGAGAAGATGACCGACGTATCTGGCACGAAGCAGAAGTACTGGCTCGGCGTCTCAGGTGACACCGAGTACGAGAGACTTGCCGGCACGACCTTCTCCGGCCTGTACGCGCTGATCGCTCAGAGACACATGCACGAGTTCGGAACCAAGCGCGAACATCTATCGATGGTGGCTGTCAAGAACCACAAGAACGGCGCACAGAACCCGAAGGCGCAGTTCCAGAGGGAGATCACCCTCGAGCAAGCGATGAAGGGGCCGATCGTTGCCGCTCCCTTGAATCTGTTCGACTGCTGTTCGACCACTGATGGCGCCTCGGCAGTTCTCGTGTGCGATGCGGACATCGCTAAGCAGTTCACTGACACACCGATCTACGTGGCCGGGTTCGGCACATCGAGCGACTACCTTGCGATCCATGACAGGGTGAACACCGTCACTCTCGAGGGCACGAAGAAGGCCAGCGAGAGAGCGTACAAGATGGCAGGGCTAACGGCAAAGGATATTCATCTTGCGGAGGTCCACGACTGTTTCACGATAGCCGAGCTCCTAGCGTACGAAGATCTCGGATTCTGCGAGAAGGGCAAGGCAGGGCAGTTCATCGAGGATGGCCACACCCAGATAGGTGGGGACAAGCCCGTGAATGCTAGCGGCGGCCTGAAGTCCAAAGGACATCCGATCGGATCGACCGGGACTGGACAGGCGTATGAGATGTTCAACCAGCTCAGAGGAACGGTTCAGAAACCCACAAGACAGGTCAAGAACGCCGAGATAGGGTTGGTGCACAATGTAGGCGGTTCAGGTGGGACCGTCGCTGTTACAATCATGAGGAGGTGAACGGGTTGGCGACTGGCATTTCAGGATATGGTACATACATCCCGAGGTTCAGGATCAAGAAGGAAGAGTACGCCAAGGCCTGGGGTTCGTTCTCTGCCGCCGGTGTGAACGAGAAATCCGTCATGGGCTTCGACGAGGACGTGTTGACATCGGCGGTCAAGGTTTCGAAGCGTGCGCTTGAATCTGTGCCGCTCACGCCTGACAAGGTGTCGAGATTCGCCTTGGCATCGACTTCC
>Ga0315275_10000886_pt1 | contig 25444 bp, 25 predicted proteins | sample YL17G03_0_MG_FD_205557 | JGI IMG/M metagenome (GOLD analysis project Ga0315275, IMG submission 205557) | Sediment microbial communities from Yellowstone Lake, YNP, Wyoming, USA - YL17G03_0 | ecosystem: Environmental > Aquatic > Freshwater > Lake > Sediment | place: USA: Wyoming | collected...
GCAAGATGCGCTCTTCCGGTTCGGCCAATATCTCGGGATGGCCTTCCAAGTGGCCGACGATACGCTTGACTACACGGCCAATGGCGAACACCTGGGCAAAACTCTCGGGCAGGATCTCCGCCAAGGCAAGGCCACACTGCCACTCCTGTATCTCCTGCATCATTGCTCGGAACATGACCGGCAGATGATCATCGACCGCATGGAAACCAGAACCCTGACAGAGGAGGACCTCGGTCGACTCATTTGCTTGATGGAAGAGTCGGGCTCGATTACTTATGCCATGGATCGCGCACGATCCTACATCGCCGCGGCCCAACGAGATCTCAGCCAGTTCGAAGACAGTACGGCCAAACGAGCCCTCTCGGTGGCCGCCGATTATATGGTTACCCGCGACCGATAGCCTTTCTCCCTGCGTGTTTCCACGGAACAGCCATGGAAACGGCACCGCGCGGGGGGGGAAGGTTCCACTCTCGGGTCGTTGCGCCGCAACGGCCTCAACCACTTACGGAGTAGAGGATTTCGCTATGTCGACGATTATTCCGTTTCATGGCACGCGGTACGATGTGACAGTTGTCGGAGATGTCAAACGGGTGGTAGCACCGCCCTATGACATCATCGATGCGGCCGGGCAGAAGGCCTTGCACGATCGTCATCCACAGAACATCATTCGACTCGAATTAGGGCTTGATCAACCCGGCGACAGTCCAGCTCATAATCGATATACCCGCGCCGCATCGACCCTTCGCGACTGGCTCAAGAGCGGGGCGCTAAAACGTGATGAGCAGCCGACCCTCTACTACCATACGATCGAATACACACCGCCCTATGCTCCGGCCGGCTCACCGACGAAGATCCTCAAGGGATTTCTCACCACCGTCAAACTCGAAGCACTCGATTCGGGGCATATCTATCCACACGAAAATACACGATCGGCCGCCAAAACAGATCGACTGAATCTGCTAGAAGCCTGCAAGACGAACTTCAGCCCCATTTGGTCGCTCTATTCCGATCCTCAAGGAACAGTGCTGGGACTGCTGGAAACGGCGGTCAAAGGGAAACCGGTCCTGTTCGACTTTCGCGACGATGTGGGGTTCCGTCAGCAACTCTGGGCCGTGACGGATCCAGCCGTACTGAAGCACGCGGTTGAGGTCTTGCGCAGCAAGCCGCTGTTTATTGCAGACGGCCATCATCGCTACGAGACCGCATTGAACTATCAGAAGCTCCGTCGGCAGCAGGCCGGATCGCCGGCCGGCCAGCACTCGTACGACAGTGTGCTGATGCTGTTGACCGCCCTCGAAGACCCAGGCCTAACCGTACTCCCGACGCATCGGGTGGCAACCACGGTCCTGCCTTCGTATGACCGTGTGAAATCATTGCTGAGCACCACGTTTGACCTGCAGGAATTTCCGTTCACCGCGGCCACGCAGGCGGCCACGCGTGCGAAATTCATCGAGGCGATGAGGATGAATAGACGAACCGTGCCGGTGTTCGGGCTGGCGTTGAAGGGAGATAACCGCTACGTCACACTGAGCTTGAGACCAGCCCATCGTCCGCCCACGCAAGCCTCTCCTCGCACCAAACTTGATGTGTCGCTGCTCCAACAACTTGTCGTCACGACGCTCTGTCCTACGCAAGAGGAACAAGAGGCCATCCTCTATACAAAGGATGACCATGAAGCCTTGGATTGGGTGGCGAAGGGAACGGGAACCGGAGCTTTGCTGCTCAACGCGACCAAGGTCAGCGAAGTGCAAGCCGTCGCGACGGCCGGCGAACGCATGCCCCACAAGTCGACGTACTTTTTCCCAAAGCCACTGACTGGACTTGTAATCAATGTAATGGATAATCCGTGAAGGGCGGGCATACAGTGATGCCGCTCGCTTTTCATATGGGCCGTTTTACGATTATCGTTCACGCTTCATGGGGTTCTGATGAAGGCGAAAATCCTCATCGCCGACGACGATCCTGATATTGCCACGATGCTAGAGGATCACCTGCAGGCCTCTAACTATGGAACTGTGATCGCACGCGATGGCGTAGAAGCGCTCGAACTGGTGGAGCAAGAAGGTCCGCACCTCATGTTGCTCGACCTGGATATGCCGCGACTTATCGGCCTTGAGGTCCTCAAACGACTCCCGAAAGTCAGACCAGCAGAGGATCTCCCGGTGATCGTCATGACAGCCAATGCCTCGATCGATGCCGCAGTCGAGGCCATGAAAACCGGCGCCTACGATTTTCTGACCAAGCCACTGGACAAAGACCACCTCCTCATCGTGATCAGCAAGACCTTGGAGTGAAACACCCTCAAACGGCAGGTGGCCTGTCTCAAGTCCGAAGTCGACAACCACTACGCCTCAATTGTAGGCATGAGCGCGAAGATCCGTGCGGTGATGGAGTCAGCTCAACACGCCGCCAAGTCCGATGCCAGCGTGTTACTGCTTGGGGAAAGTGGCACGGGCAAGGAACTCTTCGCCCGGTCCATCCAACAGTGGAGTCCGCGTCAGGCCATGCCGCTGGTGGTCATTAACTGTGTCGCCCTCACGGAAACGCTGCTCTAGAACGAACTCTTCGGGCATGAACGCGGCGCCTTCACCGGCGCGGATCGCCTGAAAAGGGCAAACTGGAGATGGCGGATGGGGGCACGATCTTCCTGGACGAGATCGGAGACATGTCGCTCCCGCTGAAAGCCAAACTGTTGCGCGTGCTCCAGGACCTGGAATTTCATCGAGTCGGCGGCACACGCCTCGTGTTGGTCAATATTCGGATCATCGCTGCCACGAACAAAGACCTCCGCCAGGCTGTGAAGACCGGTGAGTTTCGCGAGGATCTCTTTTTCCGTTTAAACGTAATCAGCCTCACCCTGCCCACGCTCCGCGAACGGCCTGATGACCTCCCTGCCCTGGCCAAGTTTTTCTTGAACCGACATGCCAAGGAAGCGAAGCGTCCCGGCATGATGTACAGCCCAGCGGCAATGGAGGCCATGAGTCGGTACGGTTGACCGGGAAACATTCGCGAATTGGACAACGTCGTCGCACGGGCCGTCGTCTTGAACCAGTCGGACACCATCGAACCGGACATGCTGTCGTTGGATGCCATGGGCCGCACCTCGCCTGGCAAACGCCTCCCATATCTCTCACTCCCGTACCATGAGTCGATGGAAGAACCTAGCCGCTACATCATCGAGCAAGCCCTCGAGGAAGTGGAAGGCAATCAGACAAAAGCAGCATACCGCCTCAAGCTCCAACGCACTTACCTTGCCCGCTTGATCAAACAACAGAAGGTGAAAGAAGAACTGGATTAGATTTAGCAGGCTGTGGAAAAATTATGTTGGCGCGCGGGACAGGCGAAACGGGCGAGGGTTCGAAATCCGAAGTTCGAGATTTTCGGAACTTCGAACTCCGGATCGCGCCTTTCTCACATATCTCGCACGTCACGCCCCATGAACACTGGCGGGATTTTTCAGTGTCCTGCTATGTAGGTCACTGTCTTGTCGCAAGAGTGATAAGGCCGGCTGATGCATCCTGTTCGGCTTGCGCATAGCGCTCCGGCGTCCCGATGTCAGACCAGTATCCCTCTAAGTCATACCCGAGCACCGTCTCCTCCCGCTGAATTGCCGCCACATAGGGGTCGATGATGGTCGAGGCCACGCCCTTCGGCACATCTCGCAGGAGCCGCGGGCTGAGCACATGAATCCCGGCAAACATGCGAGGCTGGTTCGGCACCTGATCTGTGCGTCCACGCCCGGTGATCCGCACGATGCGGTTGTCTGAATCGACTTCCACGAGACCCCACCGTGCCGCTTCAGGATCTTTGCGAAGAACCAACGTCGCCACGGCGGCGCGCTGTTGGTGAAACGCACACAACGCATCGAGGTCGAGATCAAAGAGCGTATCGCCGTTCAGCACCAAGACCGGCTCCCCTGAAAAGTTCTGCTCAGCCTGCTTGAGGCCGCCCCCCGTACCCAAGATCATCGGCTCGCGCGAGTAGATAATCCGCAGTCCATACCGCGAGCCGTTGCCGAGCGCCTGCTCGATCATCGGTCCGAGGTGATGCAGATTGATGACGACATCGTGGAACCCGTATCGCTTCAAGAGCAAAAGATTCCAGACAATAAGGGGTGTGCCCGCAATAGGGAGGAGCGGCTTCGGAATCGAGTTCGTGAGCGGCCTCAGGCGAGTGCCCAAGCCCGCTGCTAGGATCATGGCTTTCATAACGAACGTGAACGGTGATGGGTAATGAATGATGGGTCATACTCGATGGGAATCACTTTGGCCCTCCGCATACCACTCATCACAGATCACACATCATTGCAATTCAGGCACATAACGGGCCAACGCTGAGCGTAACGCGAAGAGCTCAGGATACTTGTACAGATTTCGCCGGACGTAGCCCAGCGTACGCGGAATGTCGGAAAGGAACTTGGGATTGCCTTTGACGCGATCGATATAAACGAATCGCCCAGCCGCTTTGAGGTTACGCTGGATGCTCGTGAAATCGAACAGGCGGCGGAAGACCTCCCGGTTGGTCCACACCTGCCGATGCGTCGCCAACTGATCGAGATACCGGTTGATCAAGCGGTCGATCAGCGCCTCGTCGAGTTCGATATAGGCGTCGCGCAGCAGCGAGGCGAGGTCATACGTCGCCGGCCCCATCAGCGCATCCTGAAAGTCGATCACACCCAGCCGCGCGCCATCCACCATGAGGTTGCGGGAATGATAATCCCGGTGGACAAAGACGCGTGGCTCCCCCGCCAATAATTCGGCGATCTTCTCGAACGCTCCGCGAATCTCGCGGCGACCCTCGTCCTTCATCGGTGTGCCCTGTCGCGCCTCGATGCCATATTCAAGAAAATGGTCGAACTCCCACATGAGGAGCGGCACATCGAAGCTCCGGTGGAACGCGAGACAATTCGGATCGGCTGATGAGGTGGCCTTCACTTGCATGTGCACGAGGGCATCGACGGCCTGCGTATAGCGCGCGTCCAGGTCTGCCGCACTCGCCTCACGACAGGCTTCCGACAGGGTGAGGTCCCCAAAATCTTCAAGGTAGAGCAGCCCGGTCGGCTGATCATAGTGATAGAGGCGCGGAACGGACACACCGGCTTTCGATAAATGGGAGAGGATGTTCAGAAACGGCAACTCGGTGACCTGATGAGCCGCCCCACTGACAGCTTCTTCCGATTGCTTAAAGGCCTCGGGCTCGGCCAACTGCATGAGAATCACAGAGCGAGCAGTGGCCCCGGTCAACTCGATGCGAAAATACCGGCGGTTGGAGGCATCGCCCGCTAGTGGCGTGAGTGCCTTGAATTGTCCCTTAAAGGGAAGTAGCGCCTTGACCGTGGCAGCCACAAGGGTCCGATCCGGCAAGGCCAGTGGTTGTTTCGGTGCGACAGGATCAACTGTAGACATAGGTTGCTGATTATACTGGGGCAGTCGAGGGTTGTCACGAAGAGGAAGAAGATGGACAGCCGGCGAGGACGTGAAGTTCAAGGTCTAGCAATCGCCCGGCAGCCTAACGGTACATGTTTGCACTTAACGGCGGTGCAGCATCCTTCTCAGCTTCGCCATATCTCCTTCTTCTCCGTCAAGCCAGTGCAGCATACGGTGACAATTAGAGCAAACTGTGACCAGATCACTGAGAGAAGATTCCACCGTGTCCGTAAGGCGCTTGAGAGGGACGATGTGATGCGTTTGAGCGAAGGATTTCCCAATGTCCCCATACACCTCACGGAACGTCATTTCACACACCTGGCACCGAAAATTGCCCCGCCTGTGACATTGTGCCGCTAACGGGCGGCTCTGCTCACGAGCCAGGTGCTGCCGTACTACTTGACGGTTTTCAATGTGCGCGTAATCTTCCTCATGTTCTTTCTCCTGTGAGCTTGCTGCGGGCTGCTGGTTCATTATGACGTTCTCGAAAAATCTGGTTGCTCGGACCACGATGCCCAGTATACTATCCACGTTCTCTGGAAGGGCAGAATCATACACCCCGTAGTAGGAATAATCGTTCCCACTCTCTTCATATTCCTCATAGATAGGGGCAGTCATAATCACTAGGGCCCAACGGTTTTCTGAGTACATAGTCCAATCGAGAGCCAGTCGCTAACCGCATGTCCTTCTCACTCAACCGTCGCACAGGCCGAAGGTACTCTGGCAACACGGCGACTCTCTTCCGCAGCTTTTCTGCTTGCGTGGCATACAACCCGTACCAAATTCGTCGTTGGCCTTTCTTGCCGGCCCATTCGCAGTACCATACCTCTAATCTGGGTTCTCTCAGCCCCAGGGACCCAAGCTCAACACGCCAGCCTTTGCTGTGAGATTCTTTCATCGGCAGCACGGTGCGCAGACGGATCATTCTGCCGAGCCGCCGCGAGAGCTCCTTCTGCAATTCTTCAGCAACCCACTGGAGACTTTTCGTGGCTTCTGTATCGCGCATCACAATTCTCCCTTACAGGCCCGGTCGACCAAGGACTGAAACAAATCATCTACTCGTCGGCAGAAGGTGGGGCCCACCCTCACACCGACGCACTCGTCTTCGTGATTCGACCGATGCCGACCGCGGCAAGCGTCGCGCCAACCGTATCGGCTAGCCAATCCTGCCAACTGGCATCGCGGAGAGGGACGAGGGCTTGGTGCACTTCATCCGTGAGGCCATAGACCGAGGCTGTCACGATCGCCAGCACGACTGCCTGCCGAGCGACAGCCGGCCCCGCTGCCCAGCGAAACGCGCGGTAACAGAGGAGGACCAGGATGCCAAACTCCACCGCATGCAAGACTTTGTCGTTAATGTCTTTGATCAAGAACGTTGGCAGTTCATCTTCCGGGTGCGACTGGGCGGACAAGAAAAAAATTGCTCCGGCATACATCATCGCCGGCAGCCAATACCAGAGCACCTGAACCATAAAATCTCGCCGAACTGCGTCACGCACTGTTCACCTACATCTCTGTATATTGCAGACTCGTAAACCCTATGACATACTGCCTCTTAGTCCTCAATACTATTCAATCATGAAGACTGCCCAGATCTGTTTTCTCTGGCACATGCATCAGCCGTATTACACAGACCCGGTCGCGGGGTCTGCCAGTATGCCCTGGGTGCGGCTCCATGCCACCAAGGCTTACTACGATATGGCCTATGGACTGGAGAAGTTTCCCTCGATCAAAGCCACGTTCAACTTTACCCCTTCGCTCCTGCGGCAACTGCAAGAAATCGGATCAGGAACAGTACGCGACCTCTTTCGAGAACATGCGCAACGTCCGGCAGCGGACCTTCGTCCGGAAGAAAAGGCCTTTCTCGTCCGACACTTTTTCTCCGCCAATTGGGCCACGATGGTGCGCCCCTACCCGCGCTATCATGAATTGCTCGTAAAGCGCGGGGCCGACGTCTCTGGTCGCGAATTGGAGCGGGTGGCGCGGCAGTTTTCCACGCAGGATCTGCTGGACTTGCAGACCTGGCACAACCTCGCCTGGTTCGGCTACGGCACCGTCAGTCGCTATCCGCGCCTGGCTGCGTTGCGCGCAAAAAACCGGGGCTTCACGGAAGAAGATAAACAGGAGGTCTTAGCCCTCCAACTCGTCGTGGTCCGGGAGATCGTGCCGCTCTATCGACGACTGATGGAGAGGGAACAAATCGAGCTCACGACGACCCCCTTCTTTCATCCGATCCTGCCGCTCGTCATCGATACAGACTTCACTCGACGCGCCAGACCGGATCTTCCACTCCCCTCGCGATTCCATGCGCCGGAAGATGCGGAGACGCAGCTGCGACGCGCCGTAGAGTTTCACAGCGCCACATTCGGCCGGGCCCCTGTAGGCCTCTGGCCGTCGGAGGGCTCCGTCTGCCCGGAACTGATTCCGATGTTGCCGAAGGTCGGGCTCCGCTGGCTGGCAACCGACGAAGGCATCCTCGCTCGCTCGCTCGACACGGCCCAACAACCGTGGCGACGCCACCGAGATCTGTATCAGCCCTATCGAGTCGGGTCGAAAGACCAAGACGTCACGATTCTGTTTCGCGACCGAGAGATCTCCGATGCCTTTGGGTTCGTCTACCACAAGACCACCCCTGATATGGCCGCCGAAGATGTCCTCCGTCGGCTGCGCCACATCATTCACGAAGCGCCGCAGGAACAGATCACCGTCGCGATTGTGCTCGACGGGGAAAATCCATGGGAACACTACTACGAGGGAGGCGAACAGTTTCTCTCGCTCCTCTATAAGGCCTGCTCGACCGGCGCGCTCGATGACAATGGTATTCGCACCACCACCGCCACGATCTCCGAAGCGCTTGAAGCGACCCCCGCCACGCATCACATCAGCCACCTCCACTCAGGCTCCTGGATCAACCAGGACTATAAGATCTGGGTCGGCCACCAGGAAGACAATCAGGGATGGGACCTGATCAGTCAGACTCGATCCCGTCTCGCTGAAATTTCTGCCACGCTCCCACTGGAGCGGGCGCAAGCAGCCTGGGATGAACTCTATGCCGCCGAAGGGAGCGATTGGTTCTGGTGGTATGGGGACGACTTTGATAGCGGCTACAACGACGAGTTCGATCGGCTCTTTCGGACCCACCTTCGTAACGTCTGGACGATCGCGGGACTGACGCCACCGAATCTGTTGAATCAGCCGATCTGCAGTCCCCGCGGCATGCCGGAGGCAGACCTCGTGACCGCACCTCTCGCCTTGCTAAACCCCTCCATCGATGGACTCGTGACCGACTTTTTTGAGTGGCGCGGAGCAGGCAGAATCAAGACTCAGCCGCCGCTTGGCGCGATGTGGAAAGCCGAAGGGGTGCTGACCAATATCCAGTTTGGCTGGAATCTTGAGCAGTTGTATGTCCGGCTCGATCTGGACGAGCAATCGCAGCAACGGGAGGCAGGGCTGACAGTCGAGCTGCAGTTGCAGACGCCCGAACACCTCTACCGTCTGTCGTTTTCACTCGCGCCCTCAGGGCCAGACCAGTTTCTGCTCTCGCAGAAACTGGCAAGCGGGTCCTGGCAGGAGATTGGCCCCTCCTCATCGAGCTGTCATCGGGACATTGTCGAACTGGCTGTGCCATTCAAGGACTTACATCTCTCCCCCGGGCAGGAGCTCCACATGACCATTCTGGTGCTGGAACATAGTTTGGAAGTCGCACGCTACCCGCACTACAAGCCTGCAACCTTCCTCGTACCAGGTCCTGAATTTGAAACGAATCTGTGGCGAGTGTGATACGAAGAAGTGCTGAGTGCTGCGTTATGAGTTGTGAAATTCTATTCTGTCTGAGACACTTAGCACTCAAGACTCAACTCTTAGGACTTTTCATGCAACGGCGGAGCAACCATGCCTGATCTCAGACGTGATCCGATTGTCGGTCGGTGGGTGATTATTTCAACGGAACGGAGCGCTCGGCCTCACGACTTCATTCCCATGCAAGCCGCCCGGCCATTGGCCGCGTCCCTCTGCCCCTTCTGCCCAGGACAAGAGCGACTGACGCCGAAAGAAATCATGGCCTACCGGCCGCAGCCGGTGGAGTCTAACGGCCCGAACTGGACCGTGCGTGTCGTGCCGAACAAGTTCCCCGCGCTCCAGATCGAAGGCGACCTCGACCGCCAAGGCCTCGGCCTCTATGATCAAATGAATGGGATCGGCGCACATGAAGTCATCATCGAGACCCCGAACCACAAAGATAGCCTGGCCGACATGCCGACAAAACGGATCGAGGACGTGCTATGGGCCTATCGCGATCGCATGATCGACCTGAAGAAAGACTTGCGGTTCCGATACATCCTGATTTTCAAGAACCACGGCGCGTCAGCCGGCGCCACATTGGAGCACAGCCACTCACAACTCATCGCCCTGCCGATCATCCCCACCAGCGTCCAGGAGGAGATCGATGGCTGTCGTGCACATTATTTTCAGAAAGAACGCTGCATCTATTGCGACATTCTCCGGCAGGATCTCTCTGAGGGCGATCGCATTGTGGCGGAAAATCAAGAGTTCGTCTGCGTCACCCCCTTTGCCCCACGCTTTCCCTTTGAAATGTGGATTCTTCCTAAACGCCATGCCGGCTACTTCGAAGAAAGCCAGAAGACACAATTCGAGTTCCTCGCGCCGATTCTCTCCGAAGCGCTCCGACGGATGGACAAGGTCCTCGCTCGGCCATCGTACAACTTCATCCTGCACAGTTCCCCCCTCCACGAAAAGACCGGCGACTTCTACCACTGGCACATCGAAATCATTCCGAAGCTGACCCTAGTGGCCGGCTTTGAATGGGGCACAGGGTTCTACATCAATCCTGTGGCACCGGAAGAATCGGCGAAGTTTCTGCGGGAGGCGGAATTGTAGGTGCCGATTCGCTTTCGCATCGAGGCTCCCGGGCTTGCGGGACCTCTTCGTCAAATTGAACAGCTCATTCGTCGTGCCGGCGGACGGACGTGGCTCGTCGGCGGCTGCATACGCGACCTCGTGCTTGGTCGGCAACCATGCGATCTGAACCTCGAAATCTCCGGGCTGCCGCCCGGCCAACTCCATTCACTGCTCACGGATCACTTCGCCGTGCAATTCGTCGGAAAAGCCTTCGGCGTGTTCAAGTTGCAAGGCCTGCCCGTCGATATTTCCATCCCCTCCCGCATGCTCACCGATAACGCGTCCGTCCCAGGACTGCTGAGGCATTCCGATCCCGACATGGAGATCGACGAGGCGCTGGCCCGGCGCGATTTCACGATGAACGCCATGGCCTGGGACCCCGATACGCTGGAAATCCGTGATCCCTTCAACGGCCGGGCCGACCTCGATGCGCACGTGCTGCGCCACGTGTCGGAACGTTTCGCCGAAGACCCGCTTCGCGTCTTACGCGGCATGCAACTGGCCGCACGATTCGGGTTGACCGCTGCGCCAAAGACGGTTGCTCTCTGCAAGACACTGACGCAGGACGAACAACCGAGCGAACGGTTATGGGAGGAATGGAAAAAACTCCTCCTCCAAGGCATTAAGCCATCACTGGGTTTACAGTTCTTGAGCGACTGCGACTGGCTCCGCTTTTACCCGGAACTCGCCGCGCTGCAGGGCTGCGAGCAAGATCCCGTCTGGCACCCGGAAGGCGATGTCTGGAGACACACCCTGCACTGCTTGGACTGGTTCGCCATGGAACACACCGGCAATCAAGACGACGATCTGATCGTAGGCCTCGGCATCCTCTGTCACGACTTCGGCAAACCTGCGACGACCACAACTGACTTTGGACGCATCACGTCGCGCGACCACGAACCCGAAGGAGAGGCACCGACGAGACGCTTCCTTGAACGTCTGACGAACCAAGAAGATCTCATCAACGAGGTGATCCCCCTCGTGCTCTACCACCTCCGCCCACCCACGCTGTATGACGCCAAGGCCTCAGACAGCGCGGTTCGCCGACTTGCTAGGCAGGTAAAACGGATCGACCGTCTGGTGCGCGTTGCGCGGGCCGATCACGCGGGCCGTCCACCGAAACCTTGTGACGGATTTCCTGCCGGCACATGGCTGCTGGAGCGTGCGCGCCGACTGGAAGTCGAAGACCACGCGCCTACGCCGATCGTGATGGGCCGCCATCTCATGGAGTTGGGCGTGCCGCCAGGACCGCACTTGGGAGAGATCCTGGACGAATGCTACGAAGCGCAGCTCGATGGCGAATTCACCGCTGTCGACCCGGGCATCGCATATGCCAAACATCTTCTGGCCTCACGGCGAACCTGACGAGTTCTGTCTCCACTCAACGCTCATGCCTCGGCCCCTCGAGGAGCCCCTTGCCCCTTGCCTGCATGGAAGCTTATGATGCTCCCATGCAAGTCCAGCTGAGCCATCCAGCCAGAACCGTCGAAGTCAAAGGCCCCAAGAAGGTCAAGGCCCTCTTGCGCGAGTTGAATCTTGTCGTCGAAGCGCATCTCGTCATCAAAGGCGATGAACTCGTCACCGAAGACGAGATGCTGTATGACGGCGATCAGATCGAAATCCGCCCTGTCATTTCCGGCGGCTCTCCACGTTTCACGAGCCCCGAATGAACTGCACCAAGTGTAAAACTAAAGCTGTGATCGGCCTCCCCCGCCACAATGCCGCCTTCTGCAAAGGCTGCTTCAATGGCTTCGTCCACGATCAGGTTGCACGGGCGATCAAGTCAGAGCGGATGTTTGGGAAGGAGGAGCGGATTCTCGTGGCGGTGTCCGGAGGGAAAGACAGCCTGGCGCTCTGGGACATTCTGCTCAAACTCGGCTATCGCGCCGACGCGCTCTATGTGAACCTCGGCATCGAGGCCTATTCTGAGCAGTCGCATGCCAAGGTGACGAAGTTCGCCGAGGCGGTGGCCGCCTCACAAGGAGCCGCACTGCACCTCCACACGGTTGAACAGGAGGCCGGAGCGGGGATCAAGGAACTGGCCCAACTCATCCATCGCCCCACCTGTTCCACATGTGGGACCATCAAACGCTACCAATTCAATCGCGTGGCGATCGAACAAAATTACGACGTCATGGCCACGGGCCACAACCTTGATGACGAAGCGGCCCGACTCCTGGGCAATGTGCTGCATTGGCAGGAAGAATATCTCGACAAACAAGGCCCGTCGTTGCCGGCCTCGGTGGCAGGTTTTGCCAAGAAGGTGAAGCCCCTCTACCGGCTCTCGGAACGAGAACTCGCGGCCTATGCGGTCTTGAACCGGATCGATTACATCGTCGAGGAATGCCCCATGGCGAAGGGCTCCAAGATGCTCCAGTACAAGGAAGTCTTGAATCGTCTGGAGACCGAGTCACCGGGCACGAAGCAGACGTTCTATTGGGGTTTTCTTGAGAAGCAAAGCAAGAAGCAGCCCACTGCGACCACCATGACGGAGAAAGACCGGGACGTCCTCCACCCCTGCACCTCGTGCAGCCAGCCCACCACCGCCGAGGTCTGCTCCTACTGCAAGATGATGGTGCGGGCCAAAACTGTTGTTCCGCGCTAACAGGAACACCAGTTACCACGCCCTGCCTCTCATCAGTACTTGAAAAGCTCCGATCGACCCCGTAAGCTGCTCAACAACGAGTGATGGGTGATCAGTGACCGGTGAATCGGTGATTCCGGCATAGCGACTCCTTTTACTAAGCTATCATTTCACTTGCCTATCGCTCATCACCCGTCACCCATCACACTCGATTGACAACTATGGCTACCACAGAACGCGACTACTATCAGGTTCTCGGTCTCCCCAAGTCTGCCTCGGCGGACGACATCAAGAAAGCCTATCGTCGCCTCGCGCGCCAGGTCCACCCCGATCTCCATAGTGGTTCCAAGAAATCTGAGATGGAGAAGAAGTTCAAGGAGCTGAACGCGGCGCACGAGGTCCTGAGCGATCCGGACAAACGAAAAAAATACGATCAACATGGAGCCAACTGGGAGCAGGCCGAGGCCTATGAGCAAGCACGCCGGCAGGCCGGTGCCCGCGGGGAGCACGGCCCGGATACTTCGTTCGGTGGAGAAGGCTTTTCCGACATCTTCGAGAATCTATTCAAGGGACGAGGACAATCCGGCAATGGTCGAGGATTTGCCATGCAGGGCGAGGACCTCGAAACGGAAGTGCAACTGACGCTGGCCGAGGTATTCACCGGCGTGACGAAGCGCATGACCTTGCAAGAGCCAGTACCCTGCTCCACCTGCCACGGGAGCGGAGCCCTTCGCGGACGAACCTGCCCAACCTGTCAGGGGCACGGGGCGACGCTGCAGCCCAATACGATCGAAGTACGAATCCCCGCCGGGGTCCAGGATGGAACAAGGGTTCGCGTGGCCGGAAAGGGACAAGCCGGCACCAACGGCGGCAAACCCGGTGACTTGTACCTGCGCGTGACAATCGCTCCGGACAAAGTCTTTCGCCGACAAGGGAGCGACATTCATGTCTTCCTCCCCGTCTTCCCCTGGGAAGCGGCCTTGGGTGCCGAGGTGATGGCCCCCACACTGATGGAACCGGTTCGGATGAAAGTTCCGCCGGGGAGTCGGGCTGATAGCAAGCTTCGATTGAAGGGTAAGGGCCTCCCCGCGGCGGCCGGCGGCCACGGCGATCTCTTTCTAACGATCCAGATCGTAATGCCACCCTCATTGACCGACGAGGAGCGCAAACTCTACGACCAACTCGGGGCCATCGCGCATCCAGACCCGCGTACCGAGCTGCTTGCCCAGGCCAAATGCCGATCACACCCATGACGCTCACTGAATACGCGGTCTTGGCGTTCAGCTCCCTCTTTGTCATCGTCGACCCGATCGCCACCGTCCCGGCCTTTTTGGCCATGACTGCGCGTGATACGATCGGCCAGCGCCTACACATGGCGCGCGTGGCCTGTCTCGTGGCCATCGGCATCCTGGCCGGGTTTGCACTGGCCGGCCAGTTCCTCTTTTCTCTCTTGGGCATCACGCTTCCGGCGGTGCAGGTGGCCGGAGCCCTGGTGCTCCTGCTAGTGGCATTGGACATGTTACGGGCGCAACGATCGCCGGTCCAAGAGACCGCGGCAGAAACGGCGGAAGGCGCGACGAAAGACGATATCGCCATTACGCCGCTAGCTGTGCCGATGTTGGCCGGACCTGCGGCCATTTCGACGGTGATTTTGCTGGACGCGCAGGCTGTCTCATGGGCGCAGCGAGGTATGTTGTTGGCTTGCGTTGTGTTGGTCGGTCTGGCAAGCTACATTACCCTGGCTCTCGGAGCATCCGGCGCCAAGTGGATGACTCCGCTCGCGGAGAAAATTATTACCCGCTTGATGGGGCTGTTGCTGGCTGCACTGGCGATACAATTCTTGTTCAATGGGCTGAAAGGTGAGCATGGGTTACTGGGACGTTAGTCATCATGGATTCTTACATCTTTATTCGGTTCAACCTAAGGAGGCAGGCATGAAGCAGGGAACACGAACAATCGTGACGCTGGGCGTCGCATCGGTATTCGCGCTGACCGTTGGGATGTCTACGGTCAGTGCAAATGAGCCAGGCTACGGCAAGGAAGAGCACGGGAGCGGTGGGCATAGCTCGATGGGCGAACATGGCTCGGGCATGCTGCACAACAGCACCGGCCACTTGATCCGTCATCTGCTCAAGCACGAAAAGGAAATCGGGCTCACCGCGGAACAAGTGACGAAACTCAAAGACATGCAACTCAACCTGGACAAGACCCGTATCAAGAGCGAGGCCGACATCCAAATCGCTGAGCGTGAGTTGAAAGCCTTGACCGAGGATGAGAAGTCCGACCTAGGGTCGATCGAAGCCAAGTTGAAACAGAGCGGGGATTTGCAGATCGCCTTACGCTTGACCTCCATCAAGGCCCGGCGGGATGTGATCGCCCTGTTGACTCCGGAACAGCGTGCCAAGGAGAAGGCCGAGCACGAGAAGATGATGCAGCAGCACAAGGGTGCCGGCAAGGGTCACGGCGCCCCTCATGGCGACGCGATGAAAGACAATCCGCATAAGGGTGGCGATGCTGCACATCCGGCACCTCCATCAAGCATGAAAGTGCAGTAGTTCTAAACAGAAAACGCGAGAAGACAACCGGGCCATCCAACGAGGAGATGCATCATGAGAACATGGGGAATCATCACAGCGGGCATCGTCGGGTTACTGTTCACACTGGGCACTACTGCCTGGGCCGATGATAAGGAAGGCAAGATCACGGACCTCGTCAAAGACGCCAAGGTCACGATCGATCAGGCAATCAAGACCGCGTCCGAGAAAGTGCCTGGGACGATCGTCGAAGCGGAACTCGAGAAGAAACATGGCAAGACAGTCTGGGAAGTTGAGGTCCTCGGCGTTGATGGGAATGTCACGGAAGTCCACATCGACGCCACCACCGGCGCCGTGATCGACACGGAAGCGAAGAAGGACGAGAAGAAAAAAGAAGGCAAAAAAGGAAAGTAGTTCTTAGTGTCAGATATTCTCACGCATACGTCGATACTTACCCATGCCGATCAAAATGCTGCCCGGCAAGGCCGCAAGGAGAGAGAACCCCGAGGCGTACACGGACAGGGTACGTTGAGGGGTTCGAACGACTGAGAACGAGGGCCCGGGGGGTGGCGCACCTTGGCGCGCCTGGGATGGGCGGGTGAGAAATGAGCGCATTTTCAGCCGCCTGTAAGGGGATGTCATGTCGAAAGAATTGAAACTCCTAAGCCGCGATTTGCTCGCCGGTCCCGATCGGGCACCAGCCCGCGCGATGATGAAAGCCGTTGGATTCACCGACGAGGACTTGTCTCGTCCGATCATCGGCGTCGCCAATACCTGGATCGAAGTCATGCCCTGCAACTTCCACCTGCGCCGATTGTCGGAACGGGTGAAAGCGGGCATCAGAGCTGCGGGTGGCACCCCGATCGAATACAACACCATCGCGGTGTCAGATGGCATTTCGATGGGGACCGAGGGAATGAAGGCTTCGTTGATCAGTCGCGAGGTGATTGCCGATTCAATCGAACTCGTGGCTCGTGGGCACCTGTTTGACGGCGTGGTGGCCTTATCAGGCTGCGACAAGACGATTCCCGGCACCGTGATGGCCCTCGCTCGCCTGAATCTGCCCTCGGTGATGCTCTACGGCGGCTCGATCATGCCGGGCCGGTTCCAAGGCCATGACGTGACCATTCAAGATGTGTTCGAAGCAGTCGGGAAACATGCGGCCGGCACGATGAGCAGCGCCGAACTCAAAGATCTCGAAGACCATGCCTGCCCTGGCCCTGGCGCCTGCGGCGGTCAGTTCACGGCCAACACCATGGCGATCGCGTTCGAATTCCTCGGCATCTCGATGATGGGCCGGAACGGCGTGCCGGCCATGGATCAGAAAAAAGACGACGTGGCCTTCGAGTGTGGAAGGATGGTCATGGATCTACTGAAGCGAGACCTGCGACCCCGCCAGATCATCACGCGGAAATCCTTGGAGAACGCGATCGCCGCGGTGGCCACCACCGGCGGCTCGACGAATGCCGTGTTGCATCTGCTCGCCATCGCGCGCGAAGCCAACATAAAACTGAGCATCGACGACTTCGACAAGATCAATCGGAAAGTGCCGTTGCTTGCAGACCTCAAGCCTGGCGGACGATTTACCGCGTCGGACCTCTATGCGGCAGGAGGAACCACGTTGGTCGCCAAACGGCTGCTCGATGCCGGCATCTTGCACGCGAACCAGCCGACCGTGACCGGCCGGACGATCGGAGAGGAGGCCAAGGACGCCAAGGAGACTCCGGGGCAACAAGTTCTCAGACCCCTGTCGAATCCGATCAAGAAAACCGGCGGGCTCGTCATCTTAAAGGGAAATCTGGCGCCAGAAGGCTGTGTCGTGAAAGTCGCCGGTCACTCGATCATGACGTTCCGCGGCCCGGCGAAGGTGTACAACCGGGAAGAGGATGCCTTTGCCGCCGTGCAATCCCACAAAATCAAAGCGGGCGATGTCGTGGTGATTCGATATGAAGGCCCGTCTGGCGGTCCCGGTATGAGAGAAATGCTGGGCGTGACGGCAGCCATCGTCGGGGCAGGCCTGGGCGACTCCGTCGCGCTGCTCACAGACGGCCGCTTCTCCGGTGCCACCCATGGACTGATGGCGGGCCATGTCGCACCGGAAGCCATCAAGGGAGGTCCGATCGGCGCCGTGAAGAACGGCGACGTGATCGTCTTCGATATCGCCAAACGGATGCTGACCGTCGATCTATCACAGAAAGAGATCAAAGCCCGGCTCAAGAAGGTCAAGCAGCCGACACCCCGCTACACCTCCGGCGTGATGGGCAAATACGCGCGGCATGTCTCGTCGGCCTCGGAAGGGGCAATTACCACTTAGCCTCCTGTAGAGGCTCCGAGCAAGACCGGTTTCTCCATGCAGACCGTCAGCGCGCAGGTCACGGCATCGTTATACTGATACTTGTGCAAATATCGGAGTTGCGAGAAGAGATGGACTGTGTGCTCGCTCACTGTTGCCTCGTGGGCACGCGCCACAAATCCTGCCTCGGCAAACAAGTGTACCCACTCCGACTGTCTGAGTCGATTCACATAGGAACTTCGGTTCCACTTCATCAGATTCCAGAGCCACTCTGGATGTTGTAAGCAGTCGAATACTCTATCGTGATATAATTTATTTTTTCCATAAAATGAATGGTCGCCGAGGTCTATGACGGAAACGAGCATCCCTCCGGGCCGTAGAACCCTGAAACATTCCTGGACGGTCACGGACGGATAGCGAGCATGTTCAAGCGCCGTGTATGAACAAATCAGATCGACAGACTCTGCAGCAAGCGGCATTTCCTTTCCTTCATACACCACATATACGATCTGTTTTGCTCTCGCCTGCTCACGGGATAGATAGTCGAGCACATCGATCGCTGTACAACTCCTCGCGCCAGCTGCCATGGCCCGCTCAAGCACCTCAAGGGTCTGCCCAGGACCAATTTCCAGGATATCCTTCCCCCGCATGGACACAAATCGTGAATATAAATTAAATACCCGGGAGACCATGTCTGGGTCGGCATTGAGCCCCGTTGAGTGATACCGCTGGGCTAGCCTGGCAAAGGGTCGTAGACCCATCAAAAGATTTTGGAGTATGTCCACCATAACGAACATCGACAAGAAGGCTCCTTCGGACTTGCCCAACAAGTTTAGTCAAATATGAACACATCCTCGCAAGTCAGTTGCCACGCAAAGAAGGTCACGCTGACGCAGCTCAGCAAAATGTGAATTGGCTCACGACTGATGACTTGCGTGGATATCCGGTGAAGTTTGCTCTGTTGCTCGCCCTCTGTGCAGCCTGACTGTATCGAAGAACAGGAGGGGCGCTCGTTTCGAGATGCTGGCCGAATCGCCGGCTGTGATCGAACCAAGAACATCTCTTAGGCCTATCGCCCCTTCATTCGTCCACGCATCTCTGACATCATGCTGTCGAGGTCAGCTTCCGCCTTCGCACGATCGCTGATCAACTGATCGAGATTGTACGGACGAGCCGGATCCGGCGGGGCCGCATCCGGCTTCATCATTGGCTTGAGCGACAGATCAGACTGAGGAGGCTGGGCAGGTTTGGCTTGTGATTGAACTGATGGAGCTAGCGGTTGCTCGGTCGAAGGCTGCATTTGTCCAGTGGGCAGCGGCACCCCTCGTACCCCCACGCCTTGTTCCCGCAACCATTGTGTGGCAACACTCGACTTGAGCGAGAAACTGATGCTCGTGATCGGAAGGCCATCCGGGGCCACGCGAGCAATCGCCGTGTTGACCCCGACCATATGCGCGTCACCATTGAGCAATGGGCCACCGGAGTTGCCACGATTTAACCCTGTTTCTGTTTGAAAGACGTGCTTGCCCCTGACCCCGTTAAAATTGTCGACCTCGGCACTGATCACGCCTGTGGTGAGGGTCCACAATCCACCTTGTTCTGGATGGCCAATGGCGACCACTCGATCCCCGATCCTAGCCAGCCCCGATTCACTCACATCGACGACGGGCAGCGGTTCGGTGACGCCATCGAGTTTCAACAGGGCAAGGTCCAATGGTTGAGAATAGGCCACGACCTTGGCGCGGACCATACGGGAAAGATCGCTCTTTGTCTCTCCAGTGACCCGGGCCGGTTTGAGAAAGGCGGACAGACGGGCAAAGGGCTTCCCTGTCCGTTCTTCGATCACAACGTGGGCATTCGTGAGGACCAATCCGTTCGACTGAATAATCGAACCGGTCCCCCCGCTCCCCTTCCCTCCGCCATCTGCATACCCCATCACCATCACCACGGCTGGAGAGGCTTGTTCGTAAATCTCGCGAGGCGATAATTCCTTGCCAGTGGCTGCCGTGCTCCACATCACGGAGAGCCCGAATAGGATTCCCCACGTCATCAACCTCATCATGGCCTCCTTTTTCTGGAAGAATAGCCGAGCGAGACTTGCGGGACGGGCGAGACGAGGCGGGAATCCAATCTGTCCACGCCGCGCTGTTCTCGCGTGTCTCGCGCGTGCGTTTTCCCTGGATTCTGCTAGGCGCGACGATAGAACTCCGCAATCATCTCGACGACATAGACCTGCTGCGCTTCTGTCAATTCGGCATAGATCGGAATAGACATCACCTCTTCGGACGCCTGTTCTGAGAGCGGGAAGGCCCCCTTCTGATACCCAAGATCTCGGTAGCACTGTTGGAGATGCATCGGCAGGGGATAATAAACCTCCGACCCGATACCCTTGTCTTTCAAGAAGTTCCTCAGCTCATCCCGTTGCTGCACTCTCACCGTGTACTGATTATAGACATGGAAGTTTCCCGGAGCCGTGGGAGGCAACGTGACACGCTCCACAAGATTCGTTTGGGTAAACAGACGTTGGTACCGTTCGGCGTTCCGACGTCGGCCCTCGGTCCACTGATCAAGATACTTCAATTTGATCTGGAGCACGGCAGCCTGAAGTGCATCCAGCCGGCTATTGATCCCCACCGCCTCGTGGAGGTAGCGAACCTGACTCCCGTGAACACGGAGCATGGCCATGGAGTCGGCAAGGGCTTTGTCGTTGGTCGTGATGATCCCTCCATCACCAAAACCGCCCAAATTCTTGGTGGGGAAAAAACTAAAGCACCCGGTGTCTCCAAGGACTCCGGCGCGCTTCCCCTGCTGTGCCGCCCCAATGGCTTGGCAGGCATCTTCGATCACCTTCACGTTCTTTCGTCTGGCAATCTCGTTAATCGCAGCCATGTCCGCACATTGCCCGAAAAGGTGAACGGGAATGATGGCTTTTGTGCGAGGCGTGATCGCTTTCTCAGTTAGGGATGGGGCGATATTAAACGTCTTCGGCTGAATATCCACAAACACCGGCTTCGCGCCCAATCGTGAAATCGCCCCCGCCGTGGCAAAAAACGTGAACGGGACGGTGATGACCTCATCCCCGGCATTCACTCCCATGGCCATGAGGGAGAGCAACAGCGCATCGCTCCCGGAGGCGCAACCGATCGCATAGCGACTGCCGATATACTGTGCCGTGGCCTCCTCGAAAGCCGAGACGCGAGGTCCGAGCACAAATCCTTGCTCGTCGCAGACAGCCTCGATGGCCGACAGCACTTCCGCCTTAATGACCCTATATTGGGCTTTGAGATCCAAGAGAGGAACGTTCACGACAAGCTCCCTGGGCTACGAGTGTGAGGCCGACCAAACCGAACGAGGAGCCTTTCCACCTCGCCGATCATCCAGAAACCTATCATACAGAGATTCATACTGTTTGACCATTTCCTCAAGATGAAATTCTTTCGGGAGTATCTCCACAGACTGTGAACGACCTTGTGGTTGGCCGTCTCGACTCTGCAACACTCGGATGAGCTGCGCTGACAAGCCTGCAACGTCTCCAGGGTCGCTCAACCACCCATGGCGACCCTGGACAATCACTTCACCAACACCCCCGACTCTCGTGGCCACGACTGGGAGGCCGATGGTCCGGGCTTCCAAGAGGACACGCGGCAATCCTTCCCAATGAGACGTAAGCAGAAAAACATCGAATGCTTTCATGGCGGTCGGGATGTCCCGTCTCCATCCGGCAAGATACAATCGCTTACAAAGCCCATTCACCTCAATCAGCGACTCAATCCGTAGACGCATATCTCCATCCCCGATCAAGACGAACCGGGCTTCAGGCACCACATCACATACCCGTTTGGCCACAGCCACAAAATCCTCTGGAGCTTTCTGAGGCTTTAAACAGGCGACCGTTCCCACCAAATAGTCAGCAGGCCCGGCCCCGAACTCTGCCCGTAACGCATGTCGCGTGGTCGCGTCGATAGCGGCTTGAAAGGGCTCGGGATCAATGCCTGGCCTGACGACCGACACCTTCGTCCGGTCAAACAACCCCCACTCGATCCCTTTCTCAATGTCGGCCTGCGCGACTGCAATCCAATGGGTCGTGATCCATCCCGTCATACGCTCAAGCAGGATCAAGACCCAGCGCAGCCAGGATGGCTGGGCAGGCGTGATGCCGTACCCATGAATAGTATGAACAATCACCGGCACTCGCGCACACCAAGCTGCCCACCGACCGAGAATACCTGCCTTCGAACTATGGGTATGGACAATCGTCGGTCTCAGACAACGAAACAGACGGATCAGTTCAACGAACGCAGCAAGATCTTCCAGGGCATGAACTCGACGGGCGAGCGAGGACAGGATGTGGACATCGACACCGGGGAGGGCTTTGGCTTCATCCGTGAGGAGGCCCCCAGGGCCCGTTACAAGAAGTGGACGGAACTTGCTCCGATCAAGATGCGACACGACATACAGCGCGACTTCCTGTGCGCCACCCAACTCCAGCTTGGTAATGACATGACAGACGGTCTCCACGCCGCGCTCCTCAGGCTGATGCTTGATGCGCGTATTGCTCTCTCAGACGCTCGGCGACTTGCTTCCCTTGCCCGATGGCATCTTCCATCGACGTATGTTCCCATCGTCCATAGCGACCGACCGAATAGATTCCCCGGCGCTCAAGCTCGGCAAGGATGGCCGGCATCGCCTGCGCACGGTGGTGATCGAAATAGACGTAGGCATAGTGGAGATCTTTGACATCTGACACCACCAGCTCGTCATCCGGGCGAAGGATGCTGGCCTGTTCCAGGCCAGCGCGTACCCGGCCGATCAACTGCTCCGAAGATTGGTGCTCCGTCGGCTTGTGTGACATCTCAACATACATCGAACTGCAACCAGGACGCCCCAATGAAGGAGAAAAGTTCATGGGAAATCCTGCGCGGTAGAAGGGATATTCCACCTCAGGAAAATAGATCCAGTGTTTATCCGACACCCGCTCCCGGCCAATCCCCAAATTGATATTGTAGACTGAGACCCAGCGTAACCCAGCCGCCGCTTCTTTCAATGGAGCGGGAAAATCGAGGCAGCGACGCACTAGCTCCGGAATCGGGATCGTCGAGACCAGCGACTCATATCGTTCTTCTCTAGTTCCGCCCTGCGTGTGATCACGGAAGATGGCACGACGGCGCTTCGAATCCACTTCCACAAGCTCCGCACCGTGGGTGATATCGTCGATACCGGGCACGAACGATTCTGGAAGCACTTTGATACCGTCGTTCGCAGGATAGAGAAATGATGGGTTATAGCCGAAGGCCTTGTCTTTTATACCTAAGGCGCCGTTGATCACATCCTTGAGCTCAGGTTTTGGCACCAGCCACGACACCCAATCTGACGTCAGTTCATCCAGCGAGACTTGCCAGAGCTTTTCATTGAATGGCACCATGAAATGCTTGGCCATGCCTTCGCCGAGATTGTCGAGAATCCATTGTTTGAACGATCGATCTTGGGGCGGAGGGCCACACTGCTGATTCGTAAGCGTGGCGATAAATCCCATCAAACACTCCCGTACCACCTCAGGCGGAAGGCCAAATGTATTGACTTGAAATGGATACTCCGTATAGGTCCGGTGGGAGTAGATGAACGATTGACGGACATGTCTTTGAAGCTTCCCAGCCAAGAGCTTTTCCACCAAGGCTTTGATTTCCGCTTGGCGGAAATGGAGCAGATGGCCGGTGTAGTCGAAGGTAAAGCCGTCCTTCTTGTACGAACGGCATAAGCCACCGACCTCAGACTCCCGCTCATAGAGCCGATAGGGAACGCCGGAAAGATGATAGGCCGTACTGAGACCGGCCAAGCCGGCGCCGACGATGAGGATCATGCGGCCTTTGTTCCTCCGCCTTGCGAGGATGAGACGACCGCCTGCCCAGGCTGTCGGACATCCACCTTCTTCAACATCATAGTGACGAACAAGAGCACACCAGCCGTCCCAGCACAGAGTACCCACGCTACGTCCTGGCTGACTGACAGCATCGCAAGGCCGATCACGCCCACAACCGCCGTGACCACATAGCTCGTGATCACGATCTGCGGAACTGACATCCCCCAATGACGCAGGCGAATCGCGATGTGATCCGGGCTCCCCCAAAAGATGGGCAGTCCACGCCTATAGCGAATGTACATCACAAAAAGAGTGTCGAAAATTGGAACCCCTAAAATAAATACCGGGGTGAGAAGCGAGAGGGGATGGTCACTAGGGTATTGTTCGATCATCGTCATCGCCCCCAGCAGCAGCCCGATGAACATGGCCCCTGTATCTCCCATGTAAATCCGCGCCGGATGCCAGTTGTACCAGAGAAATCCCAAGAGACTGCCAATCAATGCGGCCAACATGAAGGCACTGGTCTGATCCCCTTGGACCAGTGCTACGACGAGCAGACAGCTCGCGCTGACCGCCCCCACGCCAGCCGAGAGGCCGTCCATGATATCGAGTAGATTGAATGCATTGATCAATCCCACCATCCAGAACACCGTCAGCGTGAGGTCCACCCACTCTGGCAACGCCGCAATCTCAATCCTGATTCCACTCTTGATCAACACGAAGACGGCGAGGAGTTGCCCTACCAGTTTCGTCGCTGGAGTCAACACGCCAAAATCGTCGATCAGGCCGAGCATCACCACGATGGTTCCGCTCAAGACAATGCCAAGAACGTCATGGCGGAACTCAAAGGTAAACGCCAAACTCATCAGAAAGGCGAGATAAATCGCCAATCCGCCAAAATAAGGCACCGGCTCCCGCTGATGCTTCAGTCGCCCATCAGGAGCATCCACGATGCCGTATTTCAAGGCAGCTTGCCTAGCGATGGGCACGCCGTAGAGCGAGAGCAAAAGCGCCAGAATGAAGGTCAGTAGATATAGGTATGTCACGAAACTCCCACCTTGAACATCATCCGCCCCTGCTCATACGATGCACGAGCAAGACAGGTCTCGTAGACTTGCTCATGCTGCCGAACAACTGTAGCAATTCCATACTTTTCCCTGACGCGCTCCTGTCCCTTAATCCCCATCTGGCCGGCTTGCCCTGGGCTCCCCAGAACCTTCTTAATTGCGCCAGCCAAGGCTGTTACATGACCAGGCTCTACCAGCAAACCCGTTACATCATGCGTCACAAATTCAGGGATACCTCCCACAGATGTTGCAATCACCGGTCTCCCCGCAGCCATCGCTTCAAGAATCGAGATTCCGAATCCCTCATAGAGAGACGGCAAGACAAACGCCTGCATAACTGGCAGCACTCTTGGTATGTCCCTCCGAATCCCTGAAAATACAACCCAAGGAGCGATCTCTAACCGTTCACTCAACTCCTGCAACATCGCTCGCGCAGGGCCATCTCCAACGATGAGCAACTGACAACCAGGCGTATCGCCCAGCTGCTTCAAATTGGCCATGGCCGCCAGAAGAACGCTCAGTCCCTTCTTGGGCTCAACAAGGCGACAAACGGTTCCGATAACTGGTCCACCTTCCTTCAATCCTAGTTCACGTCTCGTGGCGACATGGTTCGTACTGAACTGATGCATATCCACCCCAAAAGGGATGATCGCATATCGAGCGGTACTGCTTCCGATTCGAGAAGATACGGAACGTCGAACGGCCTCCGAACAACACACGATCGTGTGTGACCACTTCAATGTTAGACGGTCGATGGTCCGTACCA
>Ga0315275_10000887_pt1 | contig 25441 bp, 22 predicted proteins | sample YL17G03_0_MG_FD_205557 | JGI IMG/M metagenome (GOLD analysis project Ga0315275, IMG submission 205557) | Sediment microbial communities from Yellowstone Lake, YNP, Wyoming, USA - YL17G03_0 | ecosystem: Environmental > Aquatic > Freshwater > Lake > Sediment | place: USA: Wyoming | collected...
AACGAACTCACCGCCAAGGTGAAGGCCCACGAGCCGGGCGTCATCTACTACGAATTCTTCAAGCTGCGCGAACCGCGCCGCTTTGCTGTGCTCGAATCCTTCCCGACGGAGGAGATGGAGCACGCACACATGAATTCCGGGTGGCTCGCGGCCATCGGCCCCCGCATCGTCGATTGCCTCGACGGCACGTGGGAGCGCGAGTACCTGGATCCGTTCAAGGCCTGACGCAGTTTCCACACCCGCTTCGACGAGGATCGAGCACCCATGACCGTCTTCATCGCCACGCTCAAGATCAAGCCGGGCCACGAGGCCGAATTCGAACGGCTGCAGGCCGAGCTGTCGCAGCTCACGCACGCCAGCGAACCGGACACCAAGGTGTACGACATCATTCGTTCGCGCGACAAGCCGGACACGTACGTGGTTTACGGCCGGTTCAAGGACGATGCAGCGTTCCAGCTGCACCAGACCACGGCGTTCCACGAACGCCTGGTGCCGCCGATCCTGGCCACCGTCTCCGGCGACATGGATCTCAAGTTCTTCGATTACGTCGCCTGAAGCGGCAATCGCTGCGGGCCCCGTTGCGGTGGGGCCCGAGCGGCGGGTCAGCCGGCGGTGACGCCGGCGACCGTTGCCTTGAGCGTGGCGAGAAACGCCGCGGCGTCCGCGCCGTCCACGACCCGGTGGTCGCTCGACAACGTCACTGTCACGACCCGGCCTACGGCGAGGGCGCCATGGCGCGCCACGGGTCGCTCTTCCATCGCGCCGATCGCGAGAATCGCTACCTGTGGCGGGTTGATGATCGCGTCGAACTGGCGCACGCCGAACATGCCGAGGTTCGAGACGGTGAACGTCCCGCCCGTGATCTCTTCGCGGGCGAGCTTGCCCGCACGGGCACGCTCCGCGAGTTCACGCACCGCGGTCGCAATCTGCTGCACTGAAAGGCCCGCGGCGTTGCGTACGATCGGCGTCACCAGGCCGCCGGGGGTTGCTACTGCAACGGCGAGATCGACCTGCTCGAATTGCAGCAGCTCGTCACCCGTGAACTGGGCGTTCAACCGCGGGTGCTGCCGCAGCGCGACCGCAACTGCGTGCAGCAGCAGATCGTTGATCGAGACGCGCTCACCAGCGGCGACCATGGCCGCTCGCTGCGTCGCCAGCGCGTCCATGTCGAGGTCTGCGACCAGGCGGTAGTGCGGCAGATCGCGCTTCGATTCGGACAGGCGGCGCGCAATGGTCGAGCGCATCGACGTGAGTTTTTCGCGCTTTACCGGCTCCGCCATGCCGATCACCACGACGGCGGCTGCGGGGGTGCCCGCCTGCTGCAGAGTGGCCGCATAGGCCTCGACGTCTTCCTTCGAGATGCGACCGTTGCGGCCGGTACCGGTCACCTGCGACAGGTCGATGCCGAGCTTGTCGGCGAGACGCCTGGCGATGGGGCTGACGCGTGCTTCACCCTCGGCGGCGCCGTCGGCCGCAGCCTCCGCAACGGGTGCCGCTGGCGCGGTGGGTGGGGAGGGTGCGGTCGCCGCCGCCGCCGCGGTCGAACCTTCGGCGAACGACGCATCGAACGGCTTGAAATTCGTTACGAACGCGTCGATGTCTGTTTCGGCTACGTCCGGATCCGACAACACCGCGATCAGCGCGCCCACCGGGAAGGTGTCGCCCGCCGGTGCGAGCATGCGACGCAGCGTGCCACTCGCGGGACTCTCCACGGAGTTCACGATTTTTTCGGTCTCGACGTCGAGCAGTGCATCGCCCTTGTCGACGTGGCGACCGAGTTCGACGTTCCAGGCAGTGACGGTGCCTTCCTGCATTTCGATGCCCCACTTGGGCATCGTGACCGGACGGACGCGATCGGTGCTCATCCCTTCATCACCTCGCGGATAGCCGCTTCGATCCTGGTCGGACCTGGCACATAGGCACGCTCGAGTTCACGGGCGAAAGGCACGGGCGAGTGCGGCGCCGTAACCGAGCGCGGTGCGGCCTTGAGCGAATGGAAGCCCTTCTCGGCAACGATGGCGCAGATGTCTGCCGCAACGCTGCAGCGCGGGTTCGATTCGTCCACGACCACGAGGCGGCCCGTGTTCTCGACGCTCTCGAGGATCGTCTCCTCGTCGAGCGGCGACGTCGTGCGCGGATCGATCAGGTCGCAGGTGATGCCTTCTTTCGCCAGCGTGTCGACCACCTTCTCGGCGAAGACGACCATGCGGCCGATCGCGACCACCGTGACGTGCTCGCCTTCGCGCAACAGGTTCGCCTCGCCGAACGGAATCGTGTACGCGCCGTCGGGCACCTCGCCCTTGCGGGGGTAGAGCGCCTTGTGTTCGAAGAACATCACCGGGTCGTCGTCGCGGATCGCCTGGATCAACAGGCCCTTGGCGTCGTACGCATTCGACGGCACGACGACCTTGAGGCCCGGCACGGCGGTGAGCAGCGCATAGATCGACTGCGAATGCTGCGCTCCCATGTTCATGCCGGCGCCCATCGCCAGTCGCACGACGGCGGGGCAGCGCGTCTTGCCGCCGAACATGTAGCGGAACTTGGCCATCTGGTTGAAGATCTGGTCCATGCTGACGCCGACGAAGTCGGCGAACATCAGCTCGGCCACCGGACGCAGGCCGGCAAGTGCCGCGCCGCCGGCGGCGCCGATGATCGCGGACTCGGAAATCGGCGTGTCGATCACGCGGTCGGCGCCGAATTTCGGCAGCAGGCCCTTGGTGACGCCGAAGATGCCGCCGGACGCTTCGCGCTGGCCAGACGTACCGCCGGCGCCGCCCGAAACGTCCTCACCGAGGACGATGATCGTGCCGTCGCGTTCCATCTCGAGGTGCAGCGCTTCGTTGAGCGCGTCGCGGAAGGATTTCTGTGACATGTCGCGTCCGCTCAGTAGGAGATGTAGACGTCGGTTTCGAGTTCCGACTCGGCGGGCGGCGGCGATGCTTTCGCCTTCGCGACAGCTGCGTCGATGACCGCCAGCACCTGCCCGTCGATGGCGTCGAGCGTCGCGGCCGACAACCAGCCTTCGGCCGTGACGCGCGCGCGGAAATTCTTCAGGCAATCCATGGTCTCGCGCTGACGCTTCACTTCGTCCTTCGCGCGATACAGTTGCGGGTCGCCTTCGAAGTGCCCGTAGAAGCGCGTGATCGTCGCTTCGAGCGTCGAGGGGCCTTCGCCGCGGCGCGCGTTGTCGATGAGTCGGCCGGCCGCTTCGTACACGGCGAAGAAATCCGAACCGTCGCAGCGCTCGGCGGGCATGCCGAAGCCGCGGGCGCGGCCGGCGATGTCCTTCGAGCCCACGGCATAGTCCTTGCCCGTGTGCTCGCTGTAACCGTTGTCCTCGATCACGAAGATCGCGGGGACTTTCAGCACGACCGCCATGTTCATGGCTTCGAACACGGTGCCCTGGTTGCAGCTGCCGTCGCCGCCGAAGGCGATGCTGACGGTCCGGTTACCCCGGTTGCGGCAGGCAATGGCCGCGCCCACCGCAAGCGGAGGGCCGCCACCGACGATGGCGTTCGCGCCGAGCATGCCCTTGGTGACGTCAGCGATGTGCATCGAGCCGCCCTTGCCCTTGCAGAGGCCATCGGCGCGCCCGTAGATTTCGAGCATCATGCCCTGCACGTCGCAACCCTTGGCGATGCAGTGCCCGTGGCCGCGGTGCGTGCTCACGATGTAGTCGGCGTCGTCGAGGTGCTCGCACACGCCGACGGCCACCGCTTCCTGGCCGGCGTAGAGGTGCGTGAAGCCGGGAATTTCGCCCGTGGCGATTTCCACGTGCAGTCGTTCCTCGAATTCGCGGATCGTCTTCATCTGGCGGTAGGCGCGCTGCAGGCGCTCCGCCGAAAGTGGTGCTGTCATGTCGCCTCGCTGGTCTTGCGCTGGGGCGTGGGGTTCAGACGGCGCCGGGGGGCTTGCCGCCCGGTCCATAGACGTAATCGTCGATGACCTTGTGGAAATGCCGGATGCGCAGTTCCTGCGCGCCGATCCACAGGCCTTCGTACGCCGCAGAATGCATGCCCGCCTGCACGCCGGGCAGGTTGGCCGCGTCCTGGTCGAGCACGAGTCCGATCGACTTTTCGCCGTGCCTGAAGTGCTGGTGCTGCGGCCGCGCCGGCCGCTCGTGGCCCTCCGGCACGAGCTCGAACGTCCAGATGTCGTAGAACATGCGGTCCGGATCGGTCGGATGCGGCCGCTGCCGGAACAGCATCAGGTCGTCCGCGTGCACGTTGAGCGTGACGTTCGGGAAGATCAGGTAGTGGTAGTCGTCGGTGAGTTGGTCGTCGTTCAGCCCGGAGTAGTCCTTGCCCTGCGCGGGCCCGTGCTTGCGCTTCCACTGCTGCACGTCGCGGCGGATGTTCTCGTACGGCTCGTCGTAGTCGGCCGGGTCCATGCCCGCGGTCTTCATGATCACCTTGATCGGGTCCGGGATCGCCGGCGGGCGGCGCACGCGCGGACTCCACGTGGCGAAGGGAATCAGGTAACGGTTGTGCCGCTCGAAGCAGTCGATCTGGATGTCGAGGTCGTGCAGGTACCACATGAGCTGCGGGTGAATGCCCTGCACGTGGTAGCTCTCGTTGAACGCGTCGACCGAGGCCTTCCAGTTGCAGTTCCACTCGACCGTGATGTCGCGGGTGAGCGCCATCTGCGGGAAGTGGTACGGGTCGAGGTGCTTGTGCACCGGATCGAGGAAATCCTCCAGCGGCCGCACGTCCGGATCGAGGCTGAACCAGACGAAGCCGCCCCAGGCCGCGCAAGGCAGTTCCTTCAGGCCGCGGCAGGGCGGGGCGCCCTGCGGGAAGGTGTCGAGGTCGGGGATGCGTTTGAACGTGCCGTCGAGCGCGTATTCCCAGTGGTGGTACTGGCACTTGAACGAGTCGGCGCTGCCCGCGCCCGTCGGACGGAGGCGATTGCCTCGGTGCAGGCATACGTTGTAGAACGCGCGCACGCCGCCATCGGCCTGCCGCACGAGCAGCACTGACTCGCGACCGATTTCAGTCGCGACGAAGTCGCCGGGCTCGCGCAGGTCGGATTCGACGGCGCCGAGCAGCCAGACTTTCTTCCAGATGCGCTCCCACTCGAGCTGCATGAACTCGGCCGAGGTATAGCGCTCCTTGCGGATCAGCTCGTGCCCCAGATCCGGGTCCGGCTCCTTGCCTGACGGCGTGACGGGGCTCTGCTCGGGTGCGACACGCTTGACCTTGCGGTAAGCAGGCGTGCGCGAAGCCTCGCGCAGTTCGTCGCCCTTTGAATTCGAGCTCATGGCGAGCCTCCGCTCAGTCCAGGCCCGCGGCCCAGCGCAAGCTGCGCCGCAGCAGTTCGGTGAAGGCCGGCACCGGCCAGCTGCCGCGCTCGACCGTCGGGTACTCGTCCATCAGCGGGCGCATGTCGTAGTGACCGCGCGCGTGGCCGAGCGTGAAATACAGCACTTCGCCAGCGCCAACCTTCTTCAGGTACATGACGGGGCGCGGCTCGTCGCTGCTCCAGTCGCGTTCGGCAAAGCCCTTCGCCTCGCCGTGCCAGCGCGTGTGCAGCAGCGTCTCGAAGGGCGGATGCAGCTCCATCAGGTACAGCTCGTCGCTCGCAGCGAACGGTTCGATGCCTGCCACCAGCGGATGCGACGGCTGCGTGACTTCGACGCGGTAGGGCGCGATCGGTGGGTGCGCGACGAACTGGCTGCCGAGCGTCTGCATGAACGTGCGCGCATCGCGTGGCGCTTCCCAGCCGCGGCCTTTCGCGTAGCGCAGGATCGAATTCGTGCCGTGCAGCGCCAGCCAGCGTTTGCCGCCCGCGACGTAGTCGCGCAGGCGTTGCGCCGTTTCCTCGCTCGGCACGATGTCGACCGTGTACGTGACCAGGAAGTCGCTCGCCTCGATCGCGGCGATGTCCGTGAAGTCCTCGGCGATGCGGGTGCGGACCCGCTCGTGCTCGCCGAGCAGGCCCAGCAGCTGCAGGCGCGCGTAGTCGATGTCGTGGTACTTGCCGCCACAGACGAAATACGCGTCGATTGCGGCCTTGGCCATGGCGCTGGCGTCAGTACCGCACGCCCTTCGTGTAGCCGTTGTCGGCCACGACGTTGGCGCCGGTGATGAGGCTCGACGCCGGGCTTGCCAGGAACGTGACGACGCGCGCGACTTCGTCGGGCGTGCCCATGCGGCCGCACGGAATCTGCCGCAGCGTCGAGTCGTAGAACTTCTGGTTGGTGCCCTTGATCATTTCCCAGGCGCCGCCTTCGAAGTAGATCGGGCCGGGGCAAACCGAGTTCACGCGCACGCTGTCCTTGCCGACGAACTGCGACAGCTGCTTCGAGTACGTGATCAGCGCGGCCTTCATGGCGTTGTAGGCCATGGGGGCAGCGAAGGTCTCGATCGCGTTGGTCGAGCTGATGATGACGACCGAGCCCTGTCCCGACTTCTTCAGGTGCGCCATCAGGGTTTCGCAGCCGCGCACGGTGTGCAGGACGTCGATCTCGAAGTTCTTCCACCAGTTCTTTTCACTGTCCATGCCGCCGCCGGCACTGACGTTGGCGACGAACACGTCGCAGCCGCCGAGGTCCGTCGCGGTCTTCTCGAGCCAGGCCTTGTAGGCATCGCCGTCGCGCACGTTCACGGACGAACCGATCACGTTGACGCCGCGCGCCTTCAGGGCCGCGGTGGTTTCGGTGATCTCGTCTTCATTGCGCGCGCAATAGCCGATGTCGGCGCCTTCGGCCGCAAGCTGTTCGACGATGGCCCGGCCGATGCCACGGGTGGCGCCGGTCACGATTGCCTTTTTTCCTCTCAGACCCAGATCCATGCGATGCCTCCAGGGGACACGTGGCCGGAGCCCGGGAGCCGGGCCGAGGCCGGATTATAGGCGGCCGCTAGTCAGAATTAAACAGTCATGACTGTTTTTTTTATCCGACCAGATGCCAAGGAGGCGCCCGGCCGGACGCGTCACTGTACCGTCAATGCGTTGTCGAGCAGGATCTCGGTGCCGTTGACGTAACGCGACTCGTCGGACGCGAGATAGACGACCAGGTTGGCGACGTCCTCGGGCTTGCCGAGGCCCGTGGGCGTCTGTTCCCAGTACGACATCTCCATGCCCAGGGTCCTGGTCGCGTCGCGCACCATCTGCGTGTCGATGGCGCCGGCGTGGATCGAGTTGCACCGCACGTTGTACTTGTTCATCTGGCAGTGCACGGCGATCGCCTTGGTCATCGAGCGCACGGCGCCCTTGGCCGCGCTGTAGGCGAAGTACACCGGGTAACCGAGGTGCGACGCGACCGAGGACATGTTGATGATCGAGCCGCCGCCACTGGCCTTCATCGCAGGCATCGCATGCTTGCAGCCGAGGAACACACCCTCGGACATCACTGCGTTCTGGAAGCGGAATTCCTCCAGCGTGCAGGTCTCGGGTGTGGCGATTTTCACGACGCCAGCGTTGTTCACGAGGATGTGCAGGCCGCCGAATTTCTGCACGGTCTCGGCGATGACTTCCTGCCAGCGGGTTTCGTCGCGCACGTCCTGCACCAGGAAGAGGGCGGCACCCGGGTGCTGTGCGTTGATTTCGGCGGCGACCTTGCGGCCATCGGCCTCGTTGACGTCGGTCACGACGACCTTGGCGCCTTCCCGCGCCAGGCCGATGGCATCGGCCCTGCCGAGCCCGGCCGAGCCGCCCGTCACGATCGCCACTTTTCCGTCCAGTCGTCCCATGTTCCTGCTCCCCGGCGCATTGATGGTTGCACTGCCGAAGCGGCAGGCGCGGTCGAACTTAGCAGTCAGCTCTGCCGGTTTCAATCATCTTTGACTTTTCCAGACAGGCCCCACATCCTTTGCCCACTACGCCGAGGATGCCCGACGACATGAAGCCCCGCCTGCGCGACTCCGTCGATGCCCCCACTCCAGGACCGGCCGGCTGGCAGGCGCAGAAGAGCGCCTCGACGCGGCTGCAGATCGTCGAGTCGGCGCTGCGCTGCGTGGTCGATCTCGGTTATTCGTGCACGACGACGACGGTCATCGCCGAGAAAGCAGGGCTGTCACGCGGCGCGATGCTGCATCACTTCCCGTCCAAGATCGACATCGTGCGCGCCGCCGTCGAACACCTGCATTCGAAGCGCCTGAAAGCGTTTCGCAAGGCGATCGACAAGCTGCCGCGGGATGAAACGCGCGTGCGCCGCGCGCTCGAAGCGTACTTCGAGCACGTCAAGCATCCGATGTACGTCGCGTTTCTCGAGCTGTGGATCGCCTCGCGCACCGACCCCGAACTGCAGGCGATCCTGAAGCCGGCGCAGGAAGCGTTCGAGCGCGAGTGGTACAAGACGGCCGTCGACCTGTTCCCGGAGTGGGAAGGGTCGGGCGCCAACTTCGACATCGCGCTCGACCTCGTCCATTACGTCATGGACGGTCTGGCCGTGAGCCTGCTCACGCACGACATCGGCGATCACGAGCGTCGCATGGTCAGCTACCTGGAAGACCGCCTGCGCGAGCTGGCGGGCAAGCCCGCGCTCGCGCGAGCCTGACTGCCCGCGGCGGGAATCAGCCCGCCGGCTTCGGCGCGGCGTGAGCCTTCAGGCTGGCGCTGATTTCGCGCTGGCTCGGGTTGCGGCGCAGCGTCAGCCCGCCGTTCACCTGCAGCACCTGGCCGGTCATGAAGCACTCGTCGCCCGCGAGCCAGAGCGCCGCGTCGGCGACGTCCTGCGTCGTGCCGATGCGGCCGAGCGGGTATTCCTTCACGAACGCTTCCTCAAGGCCCGGGATCTGCACGTCGCGCTCGGTCATCGGCGTGGACGTGAGTCCCGGTGCGATGGAGTTCACGCGCACGCCTGCGGCCCCGAATTCGTTTGCGAAGCACCGAACCACTGCTTCGCCGGCGGCTTTGGTGCCGATGTAGGCCGCGTGATTGTTGAGCACTGCGTGCACGGAGGCCGACGAGATGTTGATCACCGAGCCGCCGCCCGACTTCGCCATGCGTCCGACGAACGACTGCAGGAAAAAGTACGGGCCCTTGAACTGCAGCGCAGCGAGCTGGTCGAGCTGCTCCTCGGTCGTGTCGAGCAGCTTGGCCATCAGGCCCCAGCCGGTGCAGTTCACGGCGACGTCGACCTTGCCGAACGCTTCGACGGCGGCATTCGCCAGCGCTTCGACGTCGGCCTTCCTGGTGATGTCGCACGTGACGTAGCGACCGCCGGTCTCCGTGGCGATCTCGCGCAGCGGCCCCTCGTGCCGGCCGGCAACCATGACGCGGGCACCTTCGCGCGCGAACGTGCGAGCCATGACCTGGCCCATGTTGTCGCGGCCCGCGGCGCCGAGGATGACGGCGCTCTTGCCTTCGAGTCTGCCCATGATCGTGAATCTCCGTTGACTAGGCGCGCAGCCGGCGCACGGGACGCTCACCGTCCCAGCCTTCCGCGCACTTGCGGACGTGCGCGTAGAAGCGGCGCAGGTCCTCGTTGGGTTCGTACAGTTCGAGCATGTGGCCGAGCGTTGCGCTGACGTCGACCATCGCGAAGTCCACGCCCGTCTTCGTGCGCGCGTCGAGTGCGATCGCGACATCCAGCTCGCGGTACCGCTGCAGTTCAGCGGGCAGGTCTGCGACGAAGCAGGCGACGTGATGCACGCCCGATTCGTGGGGCGCGAACAGGTCGCGCAGGGCCGAGGGACCGTCGTTGTGCTGCGTGATCAGTTCGACCATCAGCTCGCCGGCCTGGCCATAGGCCGAGGTGTGATCGAACTCGGCGGGCGTGCCGCGGTGCAGGCTGCGCTCGAGCGGAATGTGTTCCATCAGGAAAAACGGGCCCCAGCCGAAATCGCGCGCGCAACGCACCGCGGCGGCTTCCGGGTCGGACACGTGATAGGCGACCTGGACCGGTCGCAGCACAGGCTTCACAGCCGGCGCACCGGCTTGGCTCCGTCCCAGCCCTGCGCGGCCTCGCGCACCATGGCGAAAAAGCCGTCGATCGCCGGGCCGTGCTCGATCAATTCGATCATGCCGCCCGGGTGCTGATCGGTCGAGAGGTAGGCGAAGCGGATGCCGTTGGCCGTCGAACCGAGTTGCACCGGCTCGATGCCGAGCGGACGCAGCTTGTCCAGGTCTTCCTGCACCGAGCGCGTCATCACGCCGACGTGCTGCAGGCCGCCCTGCGCGCGGTAGGGAAAATGCGAGTAGATCGACGGCGAATCGTTGAACTGCTGGATCAGTTCGACCTGCACTTCGCCCCACTGGGCGACGGCGACCGAGATGTCGGCATCCGTCGGCTGGCCGCGGTAGAGCGCCTCGGCAAACTTGATGTGGCTCAGGACGTAGAACGGGCCGACGCCGACGTTGCCCGTCCAGTGCTCCATCGCACGGTCGAGGTCGGGCACGACGAAGCCCAGTTGCATCACGGGACCGAAGCGCGGTGTCATTGCTGCATCCTCCAGGATTCAGCCGAGGCCGAGTTCCTTGACCAGCGCGTCGCGCAGCCGGAACTTCTGGATCTTGCTGCTCGACATGGGCCACTCGGTCACGAAGCGCACCTGGCGCGGCACCTTGAAGCTCGAGATCTCCTTGCGGCAGAAATCGATCAGTTCCTTTTCGCTGGCCTTGCTGCCCGGCTTCAGTTCAACGAACGCGGCGGGCACCTCGACGTACTTCGCGTCGGGGATGCCGACGACCTGCGCGAGCTTCACGGCCGGGTGCCGGCCGAGCAGGCCTTCGATTTCGGCGGCTGCCACGTTCTCGCCACCGACCTTGAGCATGTCCTTGATGCGGCCGTGGAACATGATCGTGCCGTCGTCGTCCAGCGAGCCGATGTCGCCGGTGTGGAACCAGCCGGCGGCATCCAGCGCCTGTGCGGACTTCTCGGCGTCCTTGTAATAACCCTCGAACAGCGAGTAGCCGCGCACGAGCACTTCGCCGCGCATGCCGTTCTTCAGGTCGTGGCCGGTCTCGGGGTTCACGATGCGGACCTCGAGGCCGGGCAGGGGCTTGCCCAGGCGCGTGATGCGGCGCGCTTCGGTCTCGTCCCAGCCGCCCGTGCAGACCGTGCCGGCGGCTTCGGTCATGCCGAAGCTGCCGACCTGCAGCGCCTGCGGCATCGCCGCCATGATCGGCTCCGCGACTCCGGGCGGCTGCACCGCGAAGTTGCTGTTCATCAGCTTGACCCGCGACAGGTCGGTGTCGTGGAACGTCGGGTGGTACACGAGACCCTGCATGATCGTGACGAAGCTCGGATACAGCGCCGTGACCTGGTACTCCTCGAGCATCTTCAGCGCGATGCCCGCATCGAAGTAGCCCATCGTCAGGTACGTCCCGCCGACGTCGAAGATCGCGAGCATCGGCAGCACGGCAGCGATGTGGAACATCGGCAACGGCGACCACATGCGATCGTCGTGCGTCAGCCGGTAGCGATGGCGTCCAAGCGCGATGCTGTTGCGCACCATCGCCTCGTGCGTGATCAGGCAGCCCTTCGGGTTGGCCGTGGTGCCCGACGTGTAGAGCATCAGGCCGACGTCACGTACCCGCACGCGCAGGCGCGCGCGATGCACTTCCGTCTCGTCGCCGGCCTTGGCGGCGGCGTCGAAGTCTGCTTCGGTGAGGTACCCCTTCGCCCTGGTCTTGCCGAGCAGCACGATGTTGCGCAGCTTCGGCGCACCCGCCACCTTGAGCTTGCGCGGGTCGCGGCTGCGCGGGAGGTCCTTGAACGCGCCGTTCAGCCGCTCGACGAAATCGACGGAATCGGCGACGGCGTCCGTCGTGACGACCGTGACGATGTCGCCGTTTTCGACGACGTAGGCGAGCTCGTTCGACTTGTACCGGGCATTGATCGGCACGACGACGCCACCGCAGAACGTGATCGCGAAAAACGTCTCGACGAATTCCGCGCACGTGTGCATCAGCAAGCCGACGTGGTCGCGCGGCCGCACCCCAAGCGCCTGCAACGCGCGCGCGCGGCGCAACGCCCCATCGACCAGTTGCCGATAGGTGAGGGTGCGATCCGGGAACACGAGCGCCAGTGAGTCCGGGTGACGGTCGGCCGCGGTGAGCAGCAGGTCGCCGATCGTGGTGACGTTGATGCGCGCGAGCGCGAGATTCTCGGGCGGCAACGGCGCAATGCCCCGGGGCTTGCTGCGGGACTTGGTCGGTGGCTTCGCCTTCGCCGCCGCCGCCTTGGGGCGATGGCTCAGTGGCTTGCCTGAACGCGTGGGTGCTTTCGCCATACGGGTGGTCTCCTGATGGTCGGAGGTTAGCATCGCCTGATTCAGAAAAAAACAAGCAGTCCTGTTTCTTTTTGACCGGGCCACCCCGGAGTCCGTACGCTACGGCTTAACCTTGGGATCGACGGGGAAGTCGGCATGAAACTTGGACCTACGCTCGAAGAACGCATGCGCCACCTCGAGGACCGGGTGGCCATCGGTGAGTTGATCGCCCGCTACTGCCTCGTCATGGACAACCGCGACGTCGACGCGATCGAGTCCCTGTTCACGCCGGATGCGCGAGTCTGGTCCGCCGACGGAGTCATGGATGCGCGTGGACGGCAGGCAGCCGTCGAAATGTTCAAGGGCCGGTTCACCGTGCTCGGTCCCAGCAACCACGTCACCCACGACCGCATCGTGGAGTTCGATCACATGGATCCGGACCGCGCGACGGGCCTCGTGCTGGCGCACGCCGAGATGCAGCGCAAGGGCCAGCCGATGCTGGCTGCCATCCGCTACCAGGACGTGTATCAACGCTGCGAAGGCCGTTGGCGTTTTCGTGAGCGCGGGCTGTCGTTCATGTACTACGTGCCCACCGCGGAATATCTCGACGCGCTGGGTCCCGGGATCGCAACCCGCATGCGGGCGTATGATCACGCGGTGCCGGCCGACTGGCCGGAGAAACTGCCCACCTGGCAGCGCTATTACGGCAAATAAACATAGAGGAGCCCTGGATGCCGCTTCCGGCTGCGTTTCGCGATCGTCTCCGTCTTCCCGTCATCGGTTCGCCGATGTTCATCGCCTCGACGCCGGAACTGGTCATCGAGCAGTGCAAGGCCGGGATCATCGGCTCGTTTCCGGCGTTGAACGCGCGCCCGCCATCCGCCCTCGACAAATGGCTCACGCGCATCCGCATCGAACTGGACGAGTACGCGGCCGCGCATCCCGGCGCGAAGGTGGCGCCGTTCGCGGTCAACCAGATCGCGCACGTGAGCAACGACCGGCTGCAGCACGACATGGACGCGTGTGTCCGTCATCAGGTGCCACTCATCATCACCAGCCTGCGTCCGCCGCGTGAAATCGTGGATGCCGCGCACAGCTACGGCGGTCTCGTGTTCCACGACGTCATCAGCGTGCGACATGCGCGCAAGGCCGTGGAGCAGGGTGTCGACGGCATCATCGTGGTCTGCGCGGGCGCGGGAGGCCACGCGGGCCTGGGCAGTCCCTTCGCGCTGGTGCGGGAGATCCGCCAGTTTTTCGACGGCACGCTGGTGCTCTCCGGTGCGATGTCGAGCGGCGCGGACGTGCTCGCGGCGCAGGCGCTCGGCGCGGACATGGCCTACATCGGCACGCGGTTCCTGGCGACGACCGAAGCCCACGTCCTGCCCGAGTACAAGCAGATGCTCGTGGACTCGGGTTCCGACGACGTCGTGTACACGTCGCTCTTCACCGGCGTGAAGGGCAACTACCTGAGGCGGAGCGTCGCGGCGGCTGGACTCGATCCGGACAACCTGCCCGAAGCGGACAAGTCGAAGATGAACTTCGGCTCCGGCGGCAACATGGAAAAAAAGGCCTGGCGCGACATCTGGAGCGGCGGGCAGGGTGTCGGCAACATTCACGACGTGCTTCCTGCGCGCGACGTCATTGCGCGCATGGTCGAAGAATACGACGAGGCCCGTCGACGCCTCGCCAGCGCTTAACTCGGGGTCAGTCACATGTCCGTTTCATTCGATCTGTCGGGTCGCGTCGCGCTCGTCACCGGCGGCAGCCGTGGCATCGGCGAGGCCATGGCCAAGGGTTTCGCGCAGTACGGTGCGCACGTGATCGTCTCGAGCCGCAAGCAGGATGCCTGTGACGAGGTGGCGGCCGAGATCAGCGCAGCGGGTGGCAAGGCCACTGCGATTGCGTGCCACATCGGCGACATGGATGCGTTGCATGCATTTTTTGCGCGCGTCCAGTCGGAGTTCGGCCGGCTCGACGTGTTGGTCAACAACGCCGCGGCGAATCCGTATTACGGGCACGTGCTCGACACCGACCTGGGCGCGTTCCAGAAAACGGTCGACGTCAACATTCGCGGCTATTTCTTCGCCTCGGTGCTCGCGGGCCGCATGATGCGCGAGCAGGGCAAGGGCTCGATCATCAACGTCGCCTCGGTGAATGCGGTGCGGCCCGGCCCGAAGCAGGGGATCTACTCGATCACCAAGGGCGCCGTGCTCAACATGACGAAGACTTTTGCGAAGGAGTGCGGCCCGCACGGCATCCGCTGCAACGCGATCCTGCCGGGGCTCATCCGCACGAAGTTCGCGGGCGCGCTGCTGGCCGACAAGAGCCAGACCGAGCACTACCTGGCGACGAATCCACTGGCCCGCGTCGGTGAGCCGCAGGACCTGGCGGGCGCTGCGCTGTTCCTGGCGTCGGACGCGTCCGCATACGTGACGGGCGAGTATCTAGTGGTGGACGGTGGTTTCCTGACTTAGGGAAGGACAGGAAGGACAGGAAGGCCGGGAAGGGACGAAAAGACCCGAACATCCAGCGTCCTATCCTTCCTGTCCTTCCTGGCCTTCCCGGCCTTCCTGTCCTTCCTGGCCTTCCCGGCCTTCCTCCCCTTCCGCTACTTCTTCTCCGTCTGCTTCGCCACAGCCTCCGCGCGCGCTTTCACGGCCTCGGCATCACCGAGGTAGCGGCTGGACAGCGGCTTCAGGTTCGCATCGAGCGTGTAGAGCAGCGGTACGCCCGTCGGGATGTTGAGTTCCACGATGTCGGCATCCGACATTCCATCCAGCATCTTCACCAGCGCGCGCAGGCTGTTGCCATGCGCGGCGACCAGCACGTTGCGGCCCGCCAGCAACTCCGGCGCGATGCGCGCATTCCAGAACGGCAGCACGCGCGCGAGCGTGTCCTTGAGCGACTCCGCCGAAGGCAATTCCCCGGCAGGCACGCCCGCGTAGCGGCGATCGAAACGCGGATGACCAGGGTCCGATTGCGGCAGCGGGGGAGGCGGGATGTCGTAGCTGCGGCGCCAGACCTTGACCTGCTCCGCGCCGTGCTTTTCCACCGTCTGCGTCTTGTTCAGGCCCTGCAACGAACCGTAGTGACGTTCGTTGAGCCGCCACGTGCGCTCGACCGGCAGCCACATCATGTCCATCTCGTCGAGCGCCATCCACAACGTGCGAATCGCGCGCTTCAGCACCGACGTGAAAGCGATGTCGAACGCAATCCCCTCGGCCCTGAGCAGGCGGCCCGCCTCCTGCGCTTCCTGCCGCCCCTGCTCGGACAGGTCTACGTCGACCCAGCCCGTGAAGAGGTTCTCGAGGTTCCAGATGCTCTGGCCGTGGCGCAGGAGCAGAAGCTTGCCGGTGCTCATTTCAGGTCAGCCTTGCGAGTTGAGATGCGTGAGGTGTTGGTCGATGCCGTGGGCGCAGCGCGTGCGGCCGCTGCGGACGGTTTCCTGCCAGCGTTCCTGGTTCGCTCGCACCGCAGCGCGCGAGGCGGGCCGGTGCGCGAGGTGCCAGGCGATCGCCGAAAAAACCAGGGTCTGGCGGCGGACGCCCGCGTTGGTGAGGCGGGCGCAGAGTTCCTTGTCCTCCGAGCCCCAGCCCGCAAAGTCTTCGTCGAAGCCGTTCGCCTGCAGCAGGTCCGCGCGCCAGAATGCCTGGTTACACGACTTGATGGCGACGAACGCATTGGCAGCCCGCCCGAGCTTTTTCGTGAGCTTCGGCGCGTGCAGCGCATAAGGGCGACGCCTGAGGTCGATGCCCGTCGTCCACGGCGACGGTAGGCGCCCATTGCGCAGGAGTCGCTGCGTGGCAGCCTCGTCGAGTGGAATGCGCACGCCCTGTGTCCAGTAACCCGGTCTTGCAGCCCGCGCGTGGTCTGCCACGAACAGCGGATGCAATACCATGTCGCCGTCCAGCAGCAGTATGTAATCGCCCGTGCAGCGTGCAATCGCCAGGTTGCGCATGCGTCCGGCGCGAAAGCCCGAGTGCTCCTGACGCACGAACTCCACGCCCGACGGCAGGCGCGTCTTGAACGCCGCCACCATGGCGGCCATCGTGGGGCCCGACCCGTCGTCCGCGACGATGACCTCATCCGGTGCCTGAGTCTGCGCTTCGACGCTGGCCAGCACTCGCTCGAGCGCTGTGGGCCGCTCGTAAGTGACGATGACGAGGCTCGTGCGCATCAGGCCTCGGCCGCAGCGACGCGACGCACTGCCTGCAGCGCAACCGACAGCGATGCAAAATCGATCTCGGAGGTCTGTGCGCGGATGTCGTTGATCACGGCACGAGCATGCTCCGCGGCCGCCTTGTTCCGCACCAGCCACTTGTCGAGCGACTTGACCGGATCCTTCTCCCGCGACGATTCGAGTACACCCTGCGCCAGGCTGCGGTGCACTTCGAACAGCGCCTCGCGCAGGCTGCCGCGCGCCACCGCGTGCCAGTGGCCTGCCGTGTCCAGACCTTCGATGTGCTTGCGCAGCCAGTCGAGCCTGAAATACCCGCCAATGGCGAAGTAGGCCTTGGCAGCTGCATCGACGGTGAGCTTGCGCGACTCGGCGAGTTCAACGATGTCCGGGCTGCTGTGCAGGGCATTGCAGGCCGCGATCCGGCGCGACAGGTCGGCCGGTACGCCGGCGGTCGCGAGTTCTGCGTGACGGGCTTCGAAGGACGCTCGCGCAGCCCCGTCCAGCCACTGCAACGGCGCGCGCGTGAGTTCCTGGATGCCGGGCCGCAGGCGCGCCACCTGCTGTTCGATGCCGAGAGCCGAGCGGTGACGCTGGATCAGCCAATAGGTCGCCTGCCGGATCAGGCCAATGGTGTCGTGCATCATGCCGTACTGCAGGGTCGCAGCCGCCTTGTTGTCCAGTCGCTCGATCGCAGTCCAGAGCTCGCGCACCTCAAACACTTCGCGCGCAATCGAATAGGCACGCGCCACCGTGGCGGCGTCGGCTCCCGTGTCCTGCTGAGTGCGTGCGACGAAGGTGGGCCCCATGCGATTGACGATGCTGTTCGTCGTCGCGGTGACGATGATCTCGCGCTTCAGCCGGTGCTCGTCCAGCAACTTGCCGTAGCGCTTCGCGAGCCGCGGCGGGAAGTACCGATCGAGTTCCTGGCTGAGGTACGGGTCCTCCGGCACGTTCGACTGGATCAATTGCGCGCTGAGCGCAATCTTCGCGTAGCTCAGCAGCATCGCGATTTCCGGCCGCACCAGTCCCAGTCCCGCGCGTCGGCGGTCTTCGATTTCCTCCGCGCTCGGCAGGTACTCGAGCGCACGGTCCAGCACGCCGTCGAGTTCGAGCGAACGGATGAAGTGCGCATGCTCGCCGAGCCGCTCCGGCGCGCTAGCCTGCAGCAGGCTGATCGCCTGGCTCTGCAGGTAGTTGTCGCGCAGCACGAGCTCGCCGACGTCGTCCGTCATCGACGCGAGCAGCCGGTTACGTTCTGGCGTCGTGAGCCGTGTGCGCTCCTGCACAGTCTTCAGCAGGATCTTGATGTTGACCTCGTGGTCGGAGCAGTCGACGCCGCCGGAGTTGTCGACGAAGTCCGTGTTCATGCGGCCGCCGCGCAGCGAGTACTCGATGCGACCGAGCTGCGAGAACCCGAGGTTGCCGCCTTCGCCGACCACCTTGCAGCGCAGCTCGCGGCCGTCGACGCGCACGCCGTCGTTCGTCCGGTCGCCGACGGCGGAGTTCGCTTCCCACGACGCCTTCACGTACGTGCCGATGCCGCCGTTCCAGAGCAGGTCGACCGGCAGCTTCAGGATCGCGCGGATGATCTCCAGCGGCGTGGCCTTGGGCGCCTCGATGCCGAGGAGTGTCCGCGCCTGGGGCGTGAGGGCGATTTCCTTCGCATTGCGCGGGAACACCCCGCCGCCCCTGGAAATCAGCTTCGTGTCGTAATCGCTCCACGACGAGCGCGGCAGGTTGAAGAGACGCTCGCGCTCCCCGAGGCTGCGGACCGTGTCGGGCTCCGGGTCGAGGAAGATGTGCTGGTGGTTGAATGCCGCCACCAGACGGATGTGCGGTGACAGCAGCAAGCCGTTGCCGAACACGTCGCCGGCCATGTCGCCGATGCCGGTGACGGTGAAATCCTGCGACTGCGTGTCGATGTCCAGCTCGCGGAAGTGCCGCTTGACGCACTCCCAGGCGCCTTTCGCGGTGATTCCCATCTTCTTGTGGTCGTAGCCCGCGGAGCCGCCCGATGCAAACGCGTCACCGAGCCAGAAACCGTACTCGGCCGAGAGCGCATTGGCCGTGTCGGAGAACGTCGCGGTGCCCTTGTCGGCGGCCACCACGAGGTAGGGATCGTCGGCGTCGTAGCGCACCGTGCGTTCCGGCGGGATCACCCGGTCGCCGCGCACGTTGTCGGTGATGTCGAGCAGCGCGCGGATGAACGTCCGGTAGCACTCGGTGCCCTCGCGCTGCACGTCTTCGCGCGTGGCGCCGGCAGGCATCTGCTTCGGCACGAAACCGCCCTTCGCCCCGACCGGGACGATCAGCGTGTTCTTGACGTTCTGCGCCTTCATCAGGCCGAGGACTTCCGTGCGGAAGTCCTCGCGCCGGTCGGACCAGCGCAGGCCACCGCGCGCGACCTTGCCCATGCGCAAGTGCACGCCTTCGACGCGTGGCGAGTACACCCAGATCTCGAACATCGGGCGCGGCTTCGGCAGTTCGGGCAGCAACTTGGGATCGAGTTTCAGCGACAGGTAGGACTTCGGCTTGCCGTCCGCTCCGCGCTGGTAGTGGTTGGTGCGCAGCGTGGCCATGATCACGGCGCGGAAGGAGCGCAGGATGCGGTCGTCGTCGGGGCTCGTGACCTTCTCGAGCGCGTCGTCCATGTCCTCGGCAAAGGCCCGAACCTGCGCAGCACGCGTCGCGGGCTTCAGGTCGGGGTCGAAGCGCGATTCGAAGGTCCAGGCCAGGCGGGCCGCGATCGACGGATTGCGGGCGAGCACCGCTTCCATGTAGCGCTGGCTGAAGGGGATGCCGGTCTGCAGCAGGTAACGGCAAACGGCACGCAAGATCAGCGCCTGTTTCCAGTCGAGACCGGCGGCCAGGATGAGCCGGTTGAAGCCGTCGCTTTCGGCCTGGCCGTGATGCACGGCGAAGAACGCCTGCTCGAAACGGCGCCCCTCCAGTTCCGGATCCAGCGTGCGGCCACCCGCGTGCCGGACCTCGATGTCCTGGATCCAGAGCGTCGAGCCGTCCGTTGGTGCCACGCGGTACGGTCGCTCGTTCAGGATGCGCAGGTCGAAATTCTCGAGCAGCGGCAGGATGTCGGACATCGCGACGGGCTCGCCGCGGCGATAAAGTCGCAGGTGGAGCGCGCCGCTGGCGGGGTCGCCGGGGCGCAGTTCCATCCCGAGTGCCGTCTGGCTGGCGTCCAGTGCCGCGAGTTCCTGCAGGTCGCGAATGGCCTCGGCCGGCGGAACGTCTTCCTCATACGCGATGGGGAATGAGTCCTCGAAGCGTTCGGCCAGTTGATCGGCCGTTGCGGGCGGCAAGCGCGCGTGCAGTTCATCGCGCAGGTGGTCGGTCCACGTCCGCATGGCGGCCGTGATGCGCTGTTCGATGCGTTCGACGTCGGCCGCGACGCCGCGGGCAGGGTCTGTCCGCACGAGAATATGGAGCCGTGCGAGGGCCGATTCGGAAATCTGCACCTGCGACTCTAGATCCACGCCGGCGAGTTCCTCGAGCAGGATGCGCTCGATGCGTTCACGGACCTGGGTGTTGTAGCGGTCACGAGGCACGTACAGCAGGCATGAGAAGAAACGCTGGTACGGATCGCGACGAGCAAACAGGCGCACGCGCTGGCGTTCGTACATGTTGACGATGCCGCGCGTCGTCCGCACGAGTTCCGGCACCGTCGACTGGAACAGTTCGTCGCGCGGAAACGTCTCGAGCACTTGCATCAGGGCCTTGCCGTCGTGGCTTGTCGGCGACACGCCGATGTGGGCCACCACGCGCTGCACCTTGTGGCGGAGCAGGGGAATTTCCCGCGGACTGGCGCTGTAAGTGCTCGACGTGAACAAGCCGATGAAGCGTCGCTCGCCGATGACGCGGCCGCTCTTGTCGAACGTCTTGATGCCGACGTAATCGAGGTAGGTCGCGCGGTGCACGGTGGAGACCGAGTTGGCCTTGGTGACGATCAGCAGCGCGACTTCACGCGCTTTGCGCCGCAGTTCGCCGGTGAGAACCGTCGGCTTCGGCTGCGGACGGCCCTCGCCCGTGCGCAGCAGGCCGAGGCCGGAACGCGGCACCGGTACCAGGCGATCCATCGAGCGTGTGCGCTCGAGCCTGTACTCGCGGTAGCCGAGGAAAGTGAAGTGGTTGTCGGCGAGCCATTCGATGAACTCGACCGCTTCTTTTTCTTCGCGGCGGGGAATGGCGGGAACACCGGCATTCACATCCTTGGCGATGTCCAGGGCCCGCTGGCGGATGGCCGGCCAGTCGGAAACGGCAAGCCGCACGTCTTCCAGCATGCGCAGGATGTTGAGGCACAATGCCTCGTGCCGCGCCGGATCGCCAATCCTGGGCACCGCCACGTGCTGCCAGGATTCCATGGTGCCAGGGGCGCCTTCGCGCTCATCCATGCTCCGCAATTTGCCGCTACGGTCCCGGGCGATGCGCAGCACCGGGTGGATCATCAACTGGATCGGCAGGCGGGAGTCGCCGAGCACGACGGCCAGCGAGTCCACGAGGAACGGCATGTCTTCGGTCACGACCTCAACGATCGTGTGCGGCGATTCCCAACCGTCACTTTGCAGCTGCGGGTTGAAAACGCGCACTTTGGGTTGGCCCGTGCGACGGACCTTACCGAACTCGAGGTGTCCGGCGGCCGCTGCCGCGAACGCTGCCGAATCGCGCAGCTGCAGGTCTTCCTCACCGACGCCGCGGTAGTAGGCCTGCACGAACGCTGGCAGCGGCAGCGGAGCTCCGCGAGTCCTGCGCGCGAGCTTCGCGATGTCGTCGATCAGGTGCTGTCGAGCAGCGGGGATCGTTCCTGGCATGGCGGGGCGTCCTTGGTATGTCGTTCTTCTGTAGTCATCGGACCGGGTCGCGACGTGTCTGCAGGCGTCGCGCCTTGGGGCCGCGCGCGCCTTGCTTTGGCGCGCGCAGGTCCACGGAAAGAGCTTCAGCACGCTGCGTGAGCACGCCGAGCAGGCGGTCGAGCGCTGCGCGATCGTCGTTCGTCAGCGTGTCGAGCAGCGAACGCTCGAATTCGAGGGCGAGGGGGGCGACGCCGCGGTAAACGGCGGCTCCTGCTGCGGAGACCTGCAGGATGGAGCGGCGCCGGTCATCGGTTGCGACGGCCCGGCGCAAGCGGCCAGCGCGCAGCAGGCGATTGACGGCGCGGCTCACGGCGACGGCGTCCATGCGGCTTTTTTCGGCGACTTCGCGCGCCGAGAGTCCCGGGTGGCGCATGAGCACGGCGATGACCCGCCATTCGGGGATCGTCAGTCCGAAGCGTTCTTCGTAAGCCGCGGCGATCGCGTTGCTCGTCACGTTGGCGAGCACCGAGAGCCGGTAGGGCAGGAACGATTCGAGTTTGATCAACGGCGAGGTCAAGGCGAGGGGACCGTCCGCGGCAGAAGTTTTCGATTGTAACGAATTGGGCGCCGGCCGTGCCAGTTCAGGGGTGGTGCGGCCGCGCCAGGTAATCGTGCGTCTGCATTTCCGCCAGCCGGCTGCGCGTCCGCTCAAACTCGAAACGGAGTCGTTCGCCGACATACAGTTCGTCGACGGGCGCGTGCGCGGCCAGGACCAGCTTCACGCCTCGGTCGTAGAACTCATCGACCAGCGCAATGAACCGGCGGGCTGAGTTGTCCAGGGTCTGGTCCATCTGCGGCACCCTGCTGACCAGCACGGTATGAAAGTCACGTGCGACTTCTACGTAGTCGGCCTGCGAGCGCGGTCCGTCGCAGATCGCTTCGAAGTCGAACCACACCACCTCGTCCGCTCGCGCGACGAACGGAATGTCGCGTCCTTCGATGGCCAGCTGTCCCGGTGTGCACGACTCGCCGCCGCAAAGATCGATAAAGCGGGCCTCGAGCCGGCGATGCGTGTCGGCAAGGCGCGCGTCAAGGAACATTGGTGCTTTTTCGAGCAGGCGCAGGCGGTAGTCCTCGCTGCCGTCGACGTTGATGACTTCGCAATGACGTTCGATGGCGGCGATTGCCGGCAGGAAGCGCTGGCGCTGCAGTCCATCGCGGTAGAGCTGCGACGGCGGCAGATTCGACGTGAAAACCAGCGTGACGCCGCGTTCGAACAGGCCCGCGAACAGTCCACTCAGCAGCATGGCGTCGGCGATGTCGGCTACGAACAGTTCGTCCAGGCACAGCACGCGCGTGTCACGTGCGATGCCGGCCGCAACGAGCTCGAGCGGATCTGGAAGATCCCGGAGTTCACCGAGCCGCGCGTGCACGTCCTTCATCAGGCGGTGAAAGTGTTCGCGCCGCGTCGGCACGCCGACGTGCGCATGGAAGAGGTCCAGCAGGAAGGTCTTGCCGCGGCCGACGCCGCCCCAGAGGTAAATGCCTCGCTCGCCGGACTTGCCGTTGCTCCGGTGGCGTACCCGGTCGAACCAGCGGCCCAGGAAACCCGCCTGCGAGCGGTCATCTGCGCTGCGCAGGCGCAGCGCGAGGTCCGCCAGGCGACCAACGGCCTGCAGTTGCGCAGTATCCGGGCGATAACCGTGACCAACGAGGGCGGCCTCGTATTCTTTCCGCAAATCGGCTCGCCGCTTCATGGGCGGCGCTTCAACTGCGTAACTCCGGCCGCTCACGGAACTCAGCGAGGGCTGCCGGGTTCGCCAGTGCATCGGTGTTCTTGACCGGGCGACCATGCACGACCTCGCGCACGGCAAGTTCGACGATCTTGCCGCTGAGCGTGCGCGGGATGTCGCCGACCGCGACGATCCTGGCCGGCACGTGCCGCGGCGTAGTGTTGTCGCGGATCACGTTGCGGATGCGCTTTTCGAGCGCCGCGTCGAGCGTGACACCTGCGCGCAGACGCACGAACAGCACGACGCGCACGTCATGGTCCCAGTCCTGCCCAATCGCGATGCTCTCCAGGATCTCGTCCAGCTTCTCGACCTGCCGATAGATTTCTGCGGTACCGATGCGGACGCCGCCGGGATTCAGGACCGCGTCGGACCGTCCCAGGATCACGAGCCCGCCGCGCGCAGTGAGCACCGCGAAATCGCCGTGACACCAGACTCCCGGGAAGCGCTCGAAATACGCGGCGCGATACCGGCTGCCGTCAGGATCGTTCCAGAAGCCGACTGGCATCGAGGGGAAGGGCGCGGTGCAGACGAGTTCGCCCTGTCGGCCTTGCAGCGGCCGGCCGTCATCGTCGAAGACTGCGACGCGCATGCCGAGTCCGCGGCACTGCAGTTCGCCGCGATAAACGGGCAGCGTGGGATTGCCGAGCGCGAAACAGGACACGATGTCGGTGCCACCCGAGATCGACGCGAGCTGGATGTCGGTGCCGACCGCGTCCCGCACGAAGTCGAATTGCTCGTGTGCCAGCGGCGAGCCCGTCGACAGGACGGTGCGCAGCTGCGCGAGATCGACCGCGGCGGCCGGTCGATAACCGCTTTTCTCGAGCGCGCCGAGGTATTTCGGGCTCGTGCCGAAGATCGCGACGCGTTCCTCGCTTGCCAGTCGCCACAGCACGCTTTCGTCCGGATGGAACGGCGAACCGTCGAACAGCACGACCGTGGCCTGCGACGCCAGCGCGCTCGCGAGCCAGTTCCACATCATCCAGCCGCACGTCGTGAAGAAGAACAGCCGGTCGCCCGGATGCAGGTCGGAGTGAAGCTGGTGTTCCTTGAGGTGTTGCAGCAGCGTTCCGCCCGCGCCGTGCACGATGCACTTCGGCACGCCGGTGGTGCCCGACGAGTACAGGATGTAGAGCGGGTGATCGAAGGGCATGCGCTCGAAGCGCAGTGGCGCGTCCGCTTCACCGAACTCTTCGTAATGACGTGCCGTGGGCAATCGCGCGAGGTCGGGTCGCGGACTGACATTCGCCACCACGACCACGCACGTGACCGCAGGCAGGCTGGCGAGGAGGCCGGCGATGCGCTCGATCGAATCGAGCGTCTTGCCGGCGTAGCAATAGCCGTCCGCGGTGAAGAGCACTTTCGGTGCGATCTGGCCGAAGCGGTCGAGCACCCCGCGTATGCCGAAGTCGGGGGAGCATGACGACCACGTTGCGCCGAGGCTCGTGGTCGCCAGCATCGCGACGATTGCTTCCGGCAGGTTCGGCAGGAAGCCCGCGACGCGATCCCCGGGGACGATGCCCGCTGCCCGCAATCCGTCGGCCACGCGCGCGACGTCGGCGCGCAACTGGTTCCATGAAATTTCCCGGCGCCGGCCGCGTTCGTCGCGCGCGATGATTGCCGGTCCGTCGCCGGCGCCGCGCAGCAGATTCTCGGCAAAGTTGAGCCGGGTGCCCTCGAACCAGGCGGCGCCGGGCATGCGGTCGCCATGGCGCAGCACGGGCCCCGCACCGCGGTCGGCGATCGCGCCCGTAAAGTCGAAGACGGCATTCCAGAAAGCGGCCGGTTCGTCGACGGACCATTGCCACAGCAACGAGTAATCGCCGCCAGGCGCGCCGCGGTCACGGGCAAACGCGTGAAACTTCGTCAGCTGCGCGGTAGCAATGCGTGCGGCAGACGGAATCCAGTGGGGTGTGTCGTCGTTCACACCCTGAATGCTAGCCGCTGGCGCGATTGCGCACCATGGCGGCAGCAACGAGTTCCGCGACGTCGCGCGTCTGGATCGTCTCGTTCAGGTCCTTCGTCTTCAGTCCGTCTCCCAGCATCACGGAGCAGTAGGGGCAGGCGGTCGCGATCACGGTCGGGCGCTGCGGCAGGCCCTGCTCGACACGCGTCACGTTGATGCGCGTGCCGATGTGCTCTTCCATCCACATGCGTGCGCCGCCCGCGCCGCAGCACATCGATTTCTCCCGGTGCAGGGGAAACTCGAGCAGCGCGTCTTTCGCGACGCGTCCGAGCACGGTGCGCGGCGCCTCGAACTCGCCATTGTGGCGGCCGAGGTAGCAGGGATCGTGCAGCAGCACGCGCTCGTGCGTCGGCCGCACCTCGATGCGTTTTTCAGCCAGCAGCCGCTCGATCAGCTGGGTGTGGTGCACGACGTCCCATTTGCCGCCGAACTCTGGGTATTCATTGCGCAGCGAATTGAACGCGTGTGGATCGCAGGTCACGATCCGCTGCACGCCGAGGCCGTTGAAGGATTCGACGAGTGTCGTCGCGAGCTGCTGGAACAGC
>Ga0315275_10000888_pt1 | contig 25418 bp, 22 predicted proteins | sample YL17G03_0_MG_FD_205557 | JGI IMG/M metagenome (GOLD analysis project Ga0315275, IMG submission 205557) | Sediment microbial communities from Yellowstone Lake, YNP, Wyoming, USA - YL17G03_0 | ecosystem: Environmental > Aquatic > Freshwater > Lake > Sediment | place: USA: Wyoming | collected...
CAGCTCTCGAACAGGTTCTCCGACGGGATGAAAACGACCTTTCCGTCCTCGAGATACCGGGCGGAGTTCTTGCCCGCGAGCAGCACGCCCTTGGGGCTCCAGGAAAATTTATAGCCGAAGGGATTGGTGTTCGCCTCCGGCGCGGGGAGCCCGCCGCACCAGGAAACGAACCCCAGGACCTCTCCCCCTCCGTCCTTGATCCGCCGGATGATGCGCATGGCCTCCATGTGGTCGATGCCCGGGTCGAGGCCGAGCTCGTTCAGGAGGATGACGCCGTTCCGCTTGGCGTCCTCGTCGAGGGCCTTCATGGCCGGGCTGACGTAGGACGCGGTGATCATGGGCTTGCCCAAGTCGATCGCCATCCTGCCGAGGAGCGGATGGAATGTGTACGGGACCATGCTGACGACCAGGTCGGCCCCGGCGATCCTCTCTCTCAGGGCGGCCGCGTCCTTGATGTCCAGGGTGACGGCCGTCCCGCGCGGGTGGCCGGCGACGATCCGCGCCGCACGGTCGGGCTCGACGTCGCCGACCTCGACCAGGAAGCCCGGTTGGTCTAGGAGGTACCCGACCAGAGGCCTGACGACGAGACCAGCGCCGGCGACGAAGATCTTCTTCATGACGCCCTTCCTTTCCGATCCGGGTTATGTGAGGTATCCCGAGATATATCGATATTCCGGGGTGAGCTCGCCGCGATAGAGGATGACGGCCTTGCGGAGCTCGGGTGGGAGCTCGCACATATCGAACGGGCCCCGGAAATCCGCCGCGGCAATGGCCGGAACGTACTTCTTCAGGCCGCCGCTGAAAAAGGCCGAGGACTCGAGCGGAAGCTCGGCCGGCAGGTTGTAGACCGCCATGACGACCGGCCCCTTGCCTTCGATGCCCATCAAAGCGGCGTCCTTCACGGGGTCATAGACATAGACCGGGTCTTCGGAATGCGTGGCCGCGACCGTACATTCCACCGAGCCGTCGATGTCGCAGGTGATGTCCCCGACGACCTTCAGCCGGGGCTCCTGCCCTTCCGCGTAATGCCGCTTGAAGAACGCCTTGGTGATGTACTTGGGGTACTTCGACGTCCAGTAGATGCCGTTGATGAGCAGGCTGAGATACGGGACATAGCTTTCCACGATCGGGACATACTTCCCGGGCTCGCGGTAATAGTCCTGGAGATCGAAGACCGAGCCGGGAGCCGCCGGCCGGACCATGTCCTCTTCCTTGAAGACGACCTTGTAGAGCCCGCGGGCGGGCGGCCCCGTCTTCCGGAAGAGGCCGGCGAGGTCCCTGGGCGCGACCGTCTCATGGGGAATGAGGTCGAAGATATCCTGAGCCCCCTGGGAAACATGGCCGTACCCCAGGAATCCGCAGACGAAGGGGACGAGGCTGGGGGGCAGGCCCTTCTTGTGGATGAGGCGGCCGACCTCGGCGACCTCTTCCTTCGCTTCGACGAGGCTCTTGTAGCAGATGGTCTGCTTCAGACGCAGGAAAGGCGTTTCGACGCCCTCGAGCTGGAGCCTCCGCCCCAGGGCCCAGAGGGTGTCGATCATGCCGGCATGGCCGGCGTAGCTCCCGAAGTACAGGATCCGCTGGCCTTGTTCGTTGACGATCTTTTCGTAGTCGATGATGGTACAGCCGAGCTCCATCATCCGCTTGAGCATGGGCATGTTGTAGGACTGACCCTTGGCCGTATGTGAGAAGAAGACGTAGACCTTGTCCTTCGCCAGCGTCTCGATGGGGATCTCCTTGATGGCGAAAACAATCCTTGACGGGCAGATGTCCTCCTGGACCCTGGCCCCCTCCAGGGCGTAATCGGCGTCGGGGAACACCCGGATATCCGAAGGCTGGATGTAGACCTCGAGCCCATGGCCCCGGATGAGCTCGCGGACGTGGGATGGGATCAGAGGCACCCGTCTCTCCCACTTGTTGATGTCCTCCCTGCGGATGCCGATAATTTGGGGCGGCATATAGGTCTCCTTATGAATTGGAATGATGGCGAAGGCGCATTATCTCACAGCCCCGCCCGGGGGTCAATGGAAGGGACAGTTGACGCGACGAGGGGCTTTTTCCATAATAGGACGTCATGATCCGATTCCACAACACGCTGAGCGGCGGGGTCGAGCCGTTCACCCCGCTGACCCCGGGACAGGTCGGCCTCTACACGTGCGGCCCGACGGTCTATAGCTATCCCCACATCGGCAACTACCGGGCCTATGTCTTCGAGGACCTCCTGAAACGCTTCCTGATCATGGCCGGATTCAAGGTCACGCACGTCATGAACATCACGGACGTGGACGACAAGACCATCCTCGGCGCCGAACTCCGGGGCCAGACCCTCTGGGAATATACCCGGGCCTTCACGGAAGCGTTCTTCGAGGACGCCGCGACCTTGCGGATCATGCCTGCGGACGTCTATCCTCGGGCCACGGAACACATCCCCGAAATGACGGCCCTCATCAAGGGCCTCCTGGACAAGGGATACGCGTATTACAAGGACGGCTCCGTTTATTTCAGCATCGCCAGGTTCCCGGCCTACGGGAAGCTTTCCAAGATCCGCCTGGAAGAGCTCGAGCCGGGCCGGAGGAGCGACGCGGACGAGTACGAGAAGGAGAACGTCCACGACTTCGCCCTTTGGAAGGCACCCAAGGGGGGCGAGCCCTTCTGGGAGACCGAGCTGGGGCCCGGCCGGCCGGGCTGGCACATCGAATGCTCGGCCATGAGCTCGAAGTACCTGGGCGAGACCTTCGACATCCATTGCGGCGGTGTGGACAACATATTCCCCCACCACGAGAACGAGATCGCCCAGACCGAGGCGTTCACGGGCAAGCCGTTCGTCCGGACCTGGATGCATTGCCACCACCTCATCGTGGACGGCGAGAAAATGTCCAAGTCCAAGGGGAACCAGCACACCCTGAGGGACCTCGCCGCGGCGGGTGTCGATCCGCTCGACCTGCGCTTCCTCTTGCTTTCGACCCACTACCGGAAGATGATCAACTACACGTCCGACGCCTTGGCCCAAGCCGCGGCGTCCCGGAGGCGCCTCCTCGATTTTCTCTACGAGCTCGAGCACCGGACCTTCCCTTTCCCGGGAACCGGGACCGGCGGAATCGACGGGCTCCTCGAAAAGGCCCGGGAGGGGTTCACGGCGGGACTGTCCGACGACTTGAACATCTCCGAATCGTTCTCGGCCCTATTCGAACTGGTCCGGGAGGTCAACACCCTCGTCGCCTCCGGCGGACTCGACGCGAAGGGCGCCCGGGACGCCGCCGCCTTTGTCCATGGTCTCGATGCCGTCCTGGCCATCCTCCCGCCGAAAGCCGAGGAGACGCTCCCGGCGGAGATCTCCTCGAAGATCGAAGCGAGGCAAAAGGCCCGGCGCGACAGGGATTTCTCGCTCGCCGACCGGCTGAGGGACGAGCTCCTCCGCGAAGGGTTCGTGCTCGAGGACACCAAGGACGGCGTCCGCTGGAAGAAGGTCAGGCCGGCCGGGACGCCTCCATGAGCGAGGACAGGTTCGACGCGGCCCACGCCCTGGGCCGCCGGGGCGAGGAGATCGCCCTCGAATATTTCCGCCGGAAGGGCTACCGGATCGTCGAGCGCGGCTTTCGGCTCTTCCGCGGGGAGATCGACCTCGTCGCCTATGACGGGGATACACTCGTCTTCATCGAGGTCAAGACGCGGGCGACGACGGAGTTCGGGCTTCCCGAGGAAGCCGTGACGCCCGCGAAACAAAGTCAGATCCGGAAGATCGCCCGGGGATTCCTCATGGAAAGGAGCCAGGGGGAGCCGGACTGCCGCTTCGACGTCCTCGCCATCCTCGCCCCCGAAGAGGGCGACCCGGTCATCACCCATTACAAAAACGCGTTCTAACTATTCTAAAAAGCGAAGGCCACCCCGATATTCAAACTTCTCCCCGGCTCCTCCATGGCTTCTGCATCAGGCCGAGCGATGTATGTCGCGTTGAATAGGTTGCCGAGGCGGGCGTAGAAGCTCAGAGACGGGGATACTCTGTAGGCCGCTCGCGCGTTGACGACGGTCGATGCCGGAACGGCGATCTCGGCAGGCCCGGGGTCGTTCTTCCGGAGCCGGAACGTGGCGTCGACCTCGGCCGAGAAGCGCCCGATCCAGACCTTTGTCCCCGCGAGAAACTGAACAGGCGGCACGTCGTTCAGGGGCCCTCCCGTCGCGGCGTTCCGGCCGCGGATCGCGAACATGTTCCCGAAGACCTTCCAGCCGGGAGCCGGGAAATATTCGATCTCGAATTCGAGGCCCTTCAACCGTCCCGTGGCGATATTCCCGTAGGTGTAGAGGCCCGGGGACATGGTATATTTCTCGATCATACCGTCGATGGCGTAGGCGAATCCGTAAAGCCCGGCAAATAACCGGCGCCCGTAGAACCTGAAACCTGCGTCCGCGTTCAGACTCGTCTCGGGTTTCAAGCCGGGTTGGGCGATGATGAAGCCCCGGCCGCTGATGCCCGTGTAGTAGCGTTCGTTCAGGCTCGGGACCCGATAGGCCCGTGACACGTTGACAAAGCCCACCAGGCTCCCCGTGATCTTCAGAGATGCGGCCAGGAAGCCGGTGGCCTGGCCATCGCGGGTCGCGACGGCGGTACCGCCTCCGGGGGCCGCCTTCATGGACAAAGTGTCCCAGCGGAAACCCCCGACGAGATCGAGGCCCCGGAATCCCGAATAGTCCGCCGAAACGAATAATCCCGCATCTGTCCGGCTTCCCCGGGCATAAGGGAGCTCGCCGGTAACGCCCTTGACCGTCCCGTCGGCGGCAAATGACATGTCCCCGGTAACGGCCTCCGCGCCGGCCTGGCCGAACAGGTCCGCCCCGCCTTCCAGCCGGAGGCCCGTCCCGAGCTTTCTCCCGAAGGACAGCTGGACGCCGTATTCCGTGCTTCGCGTCCGGCTCGTCGAAGTCATCGTCCTGTATCCGGCGAGCCGGTCGGTCCGCGTTTCGAGGGAATTGGGATCGACGTAGGCCTCCAAGGAGAGATCGCCGTTCGCGACCCGCTTTTCGGTCCAGCGGAACTGGAAGAGGTTCTGTTCCTCTTCGGGGTACCATGTTGGCTTGGTCCGGCTGTCCCGGTTCGGCTTGCCGATATCCCTGCCGCGGGCGCCTAGGACGCTCGCAACGATCTCCCGCTTTCCCGTCCGGTGGACGATCTTGGCCAGCAGGCTTCCCTGGGCGAACCGTGACTGGAGAACCCGGCCCGAGGGCGACGAATAGTCATCCGCGTCAACTCCCTGAAAGGACAGGAGGAACCCCGTCGCGCCTTTCGCACCCTCGAGGGAGAGGCCGACGCCCTTTTCGGCGTTCACGGTCCCGTACCGGGCGTGCCCCCTGCCCCGGATTCCCGGCCGGAGCTCAGGCTCCCGAATCAGGATGTGGATGACGCCTCCGATGGCGTCCGATCCATAGAGGACGGCGGCCGGGCTCCGCAGGACCTCGATCCTGTCCACATCTTCGGGGCTTATAAAGGAAGCGCTGGGGCCGGTCCGGCGCTCGCTCGAGAGGCGCGCGTCGTCGACGAGATAGAGGACCCGGCGGCGGGCCAACCCGCGAACCGAGGGCACGAGCGAGAAGCCGCCCGACCCGAGGGCGGCCACTCCCGGCGTGCCCGAGATCCCCTGACCGATATTGGACGGCATCTCCTCGGCGAGGGACTCTTTCGGAACGACCGCCTCGGCCACCGGCAGGGATGCCCTGGCCTCCGGATGGCGGAGGGCCGTAACGACGATCTCTTCCCGGCTGCGGACAAGCGAGGCGAGGGTGAGGATGACGCCCCGGGCAAGGTCCTTCCTCAAGATGAGGAATTCCTGCTCCAGGTGATCCGGGTGGACGACCTCCAGCCGGAAGCGGGCCCCGTCGGGCAAGGTCAGGCTGAAGGCTCCGCCGTCGTCCGTCTCGTCCCGCGCACCGCTCTCCCGGTGGAAGACGATCGCGCCCTCTACGGGCTTCTCTTCCGGCGTAACGACGGTCCCATGGAGCTCGACGGCCAAAGCTGCGACAGGAAGCAAGAAGAGCCCGAGGGCTAAAAAGAAGAGAAATCCGACCAGGTCTTTATTCATGAAAATGACCCTAGTGGATGCGGCCGGACGCATGGACCGTTCCCTTCGGCCGGGAATAGCGTGCCGCCGGCCTCCCGGAGGGTTTGCCGGCGGGGCGCGTTCCGATCCGTCTGATGGCGGCCCTGTCCTCCGTCCTTTCTGCCAGGTCCTCGATCCGCTCGTGGAGGAGCGGGTGGACGACGTGCGGCGCGATCTCCCGAAGGGGGACGAGGACGAAATTCCGGCGTTCCATCCGGGGATGCGGGATCATCAGCCGCCGGGTCTGGACAACGGTCTTCCCCGCCAACAGGATGTCGATGTCGATCCTCCTCGGCCCTTTGTCGACCGTCGGAACCCTCTTCATCTTCTGCTCAACGGACTTGACGAGGTTGAGGAGGGCCAGCGGATTGTAAGCGGTATCGATCTCCAGGACCTGGTTGTAGAACCACGGCTGGTCCGGAAGGTCGACGGGCTCGGTGCGGTAGATCGAGGAGGCCCGGACGATCTTGAGCCCCTTCTCCCGAAGCAGGAACAACGCCAGGGTCAGGTTCGCCCTGCGATTCCCCAGGTTGCTGCCGAGAGACAAGAAATATTTCATGCCGGTCCTCTCCCGAAGTCCCTCATGTTAACACCTTTCCGAAGGTTTTCCTATTGTCGTCGCCGAGTTTTCGGTTGATTTTCCCGGGGAGCATCGGTTAGTATGGGACCTTCCGAAACGGAGGCGCCCCATGAGCAGGCTCATCTTCCTGGATAACGGCTCGACATCCTTCCCCAAGCCCGACGAGGTCTACCGGTTCATGGACCATTTCTACAGGAACTCCGGCGTCAGCCCCGGGCGCTCAGGCTATGAGCTCTGCCAGGAGACGGCGACCCTGGTCGACGAGACACGAAAGACACTTACCGCGTTCTTCCACGGAGGAAATCACGACCGGCTCTGCTTCTCGTCCAACGCGACCGACGCCCTGAACCTCATCATCTTCGGGATGCTCAAGCCCGGCGATCATGCCGTGACCACGACCCTGGAGCACAACTCTGTCCTCCGACCCCTCTACCACCTGGCGCGGGCCGGTGTCGAAGTCGACTATGTCCCCTTCGAAGGGACCGGCTGCGTCGACCCCGACAGGATCGCGAAACAGTTCAGGCCGAACACGAAGCTCGTGGTCGTCAACCACGCCTCGAACGTCATTGGCACGATCCAGCCCATTCGGGAGATCGGCCGGCGCTGCCGTGAGCGGGGCATTCCTTTCGCCATCGACGCCTCGCAGTCAACGGGGAAGGTTCCGATCGACGTCGAGGACGCCTGCGTCGATGTCCTTGCCTTCACCGGTCATAAGTCCCTGCTCGGCCCGACGGGGATCGGGGGCCTCTACGTTCGGGAAGGGATCGATATCCGCCTTACCCGGGCTGGTGGGACAGGGATTCGTTCGGCGGAGCGAACGCACCCGGAGGACTACCCTTACAGGTTCGAATACGGCACCATGAACGTCCTCGGGATCTCCGGACTTCACGCCGGGGTCAAATGGATCCTGGAGCGGGGCCTCACCGCTTTGCACGAGCAGGAAATGGCCTTGACACAGAGGCTCAGGGACGGGCTGCGCGCGATCGACGGGGTCACGCTCTATTGCCAGGACGACCTCGCCGGGCATATCAGCATCCTGGCCTTCAACGTGTACGGCATGGAGGCGTTCGACGTCGGAACCCTCCTAGATATCGACCACAACATCGCCTGTCGGACGGGGCTCCACTGCTCCCCCCTTGTCCACGAACAGCTGGGGACCGACAGGCTCCATGGCGCGGTCCGTTTCGGGATCGGCCCGTTCAACACCGAAGCGGATATCGATTCGGCCCTCGGCGCCGTCGCCGAGATCGCCGCCATGGCCCGCAAGTAAGGGCCCTCCCCTTTAGTTCGCCGGGACGTGTTCGGGGCTCCCAAGGGGACCGGGGAGGGGGCCCGGCGATACATCCGGGAACCCTCGCGATCTCTTAGCGTCCCGTTCCCCTTCTGGACGATGGGAAAAGGCCGTGGCCTATTCCCTGACCGTGGGCGAGGGATGCACGGAAAACGGATCCATCCTCGCGGCGAGGGAGAATAGGAACGGATAATTCTCTTTGAGGTGTTCGGCGTAGACCAGCCATTCCACAATGATCCGCGAATAGGCCCGCCGGGCGTCGAGTTCCAGGTGCCTGAGGTCCGCCGGCGGAAGGTCCTCCAGGTCCCCTTCGCGGTATGCGAGCTCTTCGGCGAGGTGGAACGCGGCCCAGAGAAGGTCGGTGAACCGGTCGTGCTCGAGCAGGCTTGGATTCTCCAGGAGCCGGACCATGAATTCGCGCTCCTTCCCCAGGAAGGCGCGTAATTCTCGGAACACGGCCGGGGATATCGTCATCTCGTACGGAAACGCAGCGGCCGCGGCTTCGGCCTTCGCGAAATCCGCATGTCTCCAGGTCGGTAGGATGCCGCACAGGTCCCTGAGGCTCTCCGGGTGCGCGACGCAGCCGGCCAACCGCCTGAGGAATTCGAGCCCGACCTCGCTGAAGAAGGCGCCGATGACCATGTTGAGCTTCTCGAGCATCACCCGCTTCTCTCGCCGGGCGAGCAGGCGCTCGATGAACACGATGACCACGAGAACGTTGAGGAAGAGGAACCCGATGTCCATGATCAGGTAGAAGAAAATGATCCGGATGTCCCGGAAGATGAGGTAGTGGACGACATAGGTGGCCAGGGACACGGCCACGAAGACGAGGGAGACTGGGAGGAGCCAGAACGGACGTTTGCCGGACTTCATGCCCGCCCCGCCGGGATCAAAACGGTGAAGACAGACCCCTCCCCGAGACGGCTGGAAACCCCTATCCGGCCGCCGTGCTCCTTGACGACGTGCTTGACGATGGAAAGTCCCAGGCCCGTGCCCCCGAGCTTCCGCGACCGCGACTTGTCGACTACATAGAATCTCTCGAAGATGTGCGGGAGGTGATCCTCGGGGATGCCGATCCCCGTGTCCCGGACCTCGACGAGAAAATCTTCCCCCTGAGCGGAGAGGGAGACCGTCACCGCGCCTTTGTCTGTCGCCTTAAGGGCATTGTCAACGAGATTGACAAGCATCTGCTCGAGTTTGAAGGCGTCTCCCCGGACCGGAGGGATCGCCGGGTCGGACTTCAGCTCGAGGCGGATGCCTTTGGCTTCGGCCCTGGCCGCGAACAGCGCGAGGACGCTCCCGGCGAGGGCCTTAATGTCGACGTTCGAGCACTCCAGCTTTCCGCCCCGGTCCTCCATCTCGGCAAGGGTCATCAGGTCCTGGACGATGCCGATCATCCGGTCGGTATTGCGGCCGATAATTTCGAGATAGCCCTTGTCCTCCCCCTGCACCCTGTCCTCGAGGGCCTCAACGAACCCCTTGATGGCCGTGAGCGGGGTCCGGAGCTCATGTGAAGCGTTGAGGACGAGATCCTTCTTCATCCGTTCGGCGTCTCGGATTTCGCTGAGATCGTGGATCGTCACGATGACGCGCTCCCGTGAAGGCAGGAAGGCCGCCGCGCAGAGGAACGACCGGTCCTTCAGCACGACCTCGTCGGAGGCCTTCGTCCGACCCTCCTTGACACGCCGGACGAGCTCGGTGAACCGGGTCCCCCGGACGACCTCCCAATAGTAGCGCCCTTCGGGGGACGGATCGGCGACGGCCGACCGGAATTTCTCGTTGATGAGGACGATCCGGTCATCGCGGTCGATGACGAGAAGGCCGTCCTGGATGGAAGACAGGATGCTGTCGAGCTCCTCGCGACGCTCCGCCGAGGCTAAGAACATGGACCTCAGGTCCGCGGTCATCGTGTTGAAGCTCCGGGCGAAATCCTCGAATTCGCCATTATGCCGGAGGGAGATCTTGGCCTCGAAATCTCCCCCGGCCACCTTCCGGGAAGCCGTGATGAATTCCCGGACCGGCCCCGAAATCGAGCGCGAGAATAGGAGCATGACCAGAAAGACGACGGCCATGACGGCCAGGGCCGTCCCGACGATCCTCCGCCTGAGGCGAGCGAGCAGCCCGTCGATGTCCTTCATGAACCGGCTCAATCGCAGCGCCCCGACGACCTTCCCTTCCTCGATCAAGGGAAAGCTCATGTAGAGCATGTCGGCCTTGACGGTGGAGCTGCGCCTGACGGTCCGAGCCGTCTCGCCTTTCAGCGAGAGGAAGACCTCGGGCCGGTACTGGTGGCTCTCCATCCGGCCAGGCGCCTCTTCCGAATCCGCCAGGACCGCCCCGGAAGAGTCGACCACCGTGATCCGGGCGTGGATTCCCGGCCCGAGATCCCGGACGAAGGCTTCGAGCGCTTCGGGCTTCTCCCCGAGGCCGGCGAGAGATCGCGGCTTGAGAATCTCGGCCAGGTTCCCGAGATGAGCCGCCTGGTCATCGAGATAGGCGGACCGGATCGCCTTGAACGAGAAGAGAAGGATGACCGCCGCGGCCGCCGCGATGATGAGGCAGAATCCCCCGTAGATCCTGAGAAACAGCGTATTCTTCATGGTTCCAGCTTGTACCCCGCTCCGCGAACGTTCCGGATGATGTCCGCCCTCCGGCCCAGCTTACGGCGCAGGTTCCGGATGTGGACGTCGATGGTCCTGTCCGTGACGACCTTCGCGTCTCCCCACAGGCGATCGAGAAGCCGGTCCCGGGACAGGACGCGGCCGCCGCTCGAGGCGAGAGCGTCGAGGATCCCGAACTCGGCGGGCGTCAGGTCGAGCCGGACGCCGTCGGCCACGACCTCACGGCGGTCGCGATCGATGACGAGGGCGTCGCCGATCTGGGTCCGCCGCCCCGTGCCGGCCGTCTCCCCGGCCCTCCTGAGGACGGCCCTCACCCGCGCCGTGAGTTCCCGGGCGGAGAAGGGCTTGGTCAGGTAGTCGTCAGCCCCGATCTCTAGCCCCAGGACGCGGTCCGCCTCGGCGGCCCGGGCCGTGAGCATGATCACGGGGATGCCCGACCAGGACTCCGACCGTTTGAGAAGTCTGAAGACCTCGAGGCCATCGGTCCCGGGAAGCATCAGGTCGAGAATCACGAGGTCGGGGGCATGACTCCGGAGGTATACAAACAGTCCTTCGGGGTCGGAGAAGGCCGCGACCGAGAAGCCCGCGTTCCCCAGGTGGAGCTTGAGGAGCTCGAGGATATCCTCTTCGTCGTCGAGAAGGGCGATGGTCCGGTTCACTGCGCGTCTCCCTGCCGAGAACGTGGCTGCGGGGGTATTATAATGAAAAACCGGGCAGACCCCAAGGGTGATGTGAGATTGCCCCTGTATGGGCTCCGGGGATATAATGGAAACATCATCGGCAAGGAGGTCGGGCATGAACAAATCCCTTCTGGTTCTCATGGCGGTCATCGCGTGTTTCGGGCTCGTCGGCATGGCTCTCCAGAAGCTCGAGGAGGACATCTTCCCGACGCCTGGGGGCGAGCTGAAGATCTTTTTCGTCGGGCACGGGTCTCTTTTCCTAACAATCGGCGGCAAGGTCGTTCATGTGGACCCGGTCGGCGCGGAGGGCGATTATGCACGCCTGCCGAAAGCCGACCTCATCCTCGTCACCCATGAGCATTACGACCACCTCGACCCGGAGGCCATCAAGGACCTCCGCAAGGCGGGGACCCAGGTCGTTGTATCCCCGGCCTGCGCCGGGAAGCTCAAGGACGCCGTCGTCATGAAAAACGGCGAGCGGCAGACGGTCCAGGGCTTCGACATCGAAGCCGTGCCGGCCTACAACCTCGTCCACAAGAGGCCGGACGGCAACCCCTTCCACCCGAAAGGACAGGGCAACGGCTACGTCATCATCATGGGAAGCAAAAGGGTTTACATCGCCGGGGACACGGAGCCCGTCCCGGAAATGGCGGCGTTGAAGGACATCGATATCGCCTTCCTTCCCATGAACCTCCCCTACACCATGAGCCCGGAGATGACGGCCGAGGCGGCCCGGACGATCCGACCCAAGATCCTTTACCCCTATCATTTCGGGGATACGGACACGGGGCGGCTCGCGAAGCTCCTCAAGGGAGAACCCGGGATCGAGGTCCGCGTCCGCCCGATGTCATAACGGCCGCGGCCGGTCAGGGCTTTTCGGGAAGCCCCGTGTCGAGGGACCGGTTGGCCTCGATGTGGTGCTTGATGGTCTTCCCCTTGACCATGTAGATCACGTCCTCGCCGATGTTCGTGGCGTGGTCGGCGATCCGCTCCAAGTGCCGGCCGACGAGGATGAGGTCGACGGCCCGAGTTATCGTCGCGGCGTCCTGCATCATGTAGGTCAGGAGCTCCCGGAACACCTGCTCGTTGAGCTGGTCCACCTGGTCATCTCTCTCGCAGACCTCGAGCGCCAGCCGGTCGTCCCGGTTGATGAACGCGCTGATCGAGTCCCGGACCATGTTCTGGGCCAGGTCGGCCATTCGGGGGATATCGATGAGCGGCTTGAGCTGGGGGTGTCGTAGGAGCTCAATGGTCCGCTCGATGATGTTGACGGCCTGGTCGCCGATGCGCTCCAGGTCGCCCGAGATCTTCATCGCGGATGTGATGAACCGCAGGTCGGCGGCCATGGGCTGCCTGAGGGCGAGCAGGCGCATACACATCTCGTCGATCTCGATCTCCAGATGATTGATGGATTCCTCCCGCCTCATGACCTCGACGACGAGGCCTTCGTCGCGCTCCTTCAGGCACCGGACCGCGAACGCGATGGATTCCTCGGCGTAGGCCGCCATCTCCAAGATCTTAGCCTTAAGCCCCTTGAGTTCCTCATCAAACGGTCTTTCCATAGGGTCCTCCCTCGGGATTCCGCGACCTCACCCGAATCTCCCCGTGACGTAATCTTCGGTCAGCCGGTTGGCCGGGTTCGTGAACAGCTTGTCGGTCCGGTCGTACTCGACGACCTCCCCCAGCATCAGGAAAGCCGTGAAGTCCGAAACACGCGCCGCCTGCTGCATGTTGTGGGTCACGATGACGACAGTATACAACTTTTTCAATTCCTGGATAAGGTCTTCGATCTTCGCCGTCGCGATCGGGTCGATGGCCGAGCACGGCTCGTCGAAGAGGATGACCTCCGGCTCGACGGCCAGCGCCCGGGCGATGCAGAGGCGCTGCTGCTGGCCCCCCGAGAATTCCAGGGCGTGGTCGTCGAGTCGGTCCTTGACCTCGTCCCAGAGGGCGGCCTGCCGCAGGCTCCGTTCGACGACCTCATCGAGCCTCCGGCGGTTCCGGACGCCTTCGATCCTCAGGCCGTAGGCGATGTTGTCGTAGATGGTTTTCGGGAAGGGATTGGGCCTCTGGAAGACCATCCCGACCCGGCGTCTCAACTGGACGACGTCCACGTCGCAGGCATAGATGTCGGCCCCATCGAGCAGGATCTTCCCCTCCACCCGGGCCGAGGGTAGGACGTCGTTCATCCGGTTCAGCGTCCGGATGAAGGTCGACTTGCCGCAGCCGGACGGTCCGATGATCGCCGTCACTCTCTTTTCCGGACAGACGATGCTGACGTTCTTCAAAGCCTGCTTTGGCCCGTAGAAGAAGCTCAGGCCCTTCGTTTCGATCTTGGCTCGGATATCCATGATCATCTTCTCCCTTTTTTGCGCAGCCTGTACCGAATGATGACTGCCAGAAAATTCATCCCAAGGACGAACGCGATCAGGACGAGGGCCGTCCCGTAGGCCAGGGGGCGAACCGTTTGGATGGCGTGGTGCTGGGTGGACATGATGTAGAGGTGGTACGGCAGGGCCATGAACTGGTCGGCAGGCGACTTCGGAAGGTAGGGCAGATAGAAGGCGGCCCCCGTGAACATGATGGGGGCCGTCTCCCCGGCCGCCCGGGCCAGACCGAGGATGGCGCCGGTCAGGATGCCGGGCATGGCCTGGGGCAGGACATTTGTCCATATCGCCTGCCATTTCGTGGCACCGAGAGCCAGGGCCCCCTCCCGGTAGGAATTCGGGACCGTCTTGAGCGCCTCCTCGCTGGCGGTGATCGTCCACGGCAGGGTCAGGAGGCCCAAGGTCAGGCCAGCCGAAAGGACCGAGGTGCCGAGCCTCAGGGCGTTCACGAAGAGGATGACCCCGAAGAGCCCGTAGACGATGGACGGGACCCCCGCGAGGTTGCGGATCGACAACCGGATGATCCTCGTGAGGATCCCCCGTCCCGCGTATTCGTTGAGGTAGATGGCCGCGAAAACGCCCAGCGGCACGGCCAGGACCGCCGTGATGATCGTGACCAGGAACGTCCCGAAGATGGCGGGAAATATCCCGCCTTCGGTCATCCCGCGTCGCGGCCCCTGGGTCAGAAATTCCCAACTGATCGCGCTCCCCCCCTTGCTGCCGATGTCGTAGAGCAAAAGGATGAGGACGGCCAGGACAAGGACCAGGCTGGCCCGAAGGAAGAGAAACCCCGCGAACTGGGCGAGCTTCTTTCTCATCGTTCCCGCTCCTGGAACCTGCGCAGGAAGAAATCGGCGACGAGGTTGACGGCAAAAGTCATAAGAAAGAGGACGAGGCCGATGGCGAAGAGGGCGTAGTAGTGCGTGGTGAAGTACGGAACCTCGCCGAGCTCGATGGCGATGCCGGAGGTCATCGTCCGAATGGAGCCCAGGAGGCCCGTCGGGAAGGCCCGCGCATTCCCCGTGGCCATGAGCACGGTCATGGTCTCTCCGATCGCCCGGCCCATGCCGAGCATGACCGCGGCCATGATCCCGGACAGGGCGGCGGGCCCCTTGACTCGGACGAGGGTTTGCCATCGCGAAGCCCCGAGGGCCAGGGAGGCCTCGCCATAGGCAGAGGGGACGGCGGAAAGCGAGTCCTCGGAGATACTGATGATCGTCGGAAGGGCCATGATCGCCAGGAGGAGGCTCCCGTTGAGGGCTGTCAGCCCGTGACCGACGTGAAAAACCTTGGCAATCGCGGGCCCGACAAGGATGATGCCCAAGAATCCCACGACGACCGAGGGGATTCCGGCAAGGATCTCGACGATGGGTTTGACGATCTCCCGCACGCGCCAGTTCACGACATCCGATAGGTAGGCGGCGACGCCCAGCCCGACCGGCACGGCGATGGCCAGGGCGCCCGCGGTCACGAGGAGCGTACTCGCGATCATAGAGAGGATCCCATACTCCGCCTTCTCCGGCGAGGTCGGGTCCCAATTCTTCCCGAACAGGAATTCCCCGACGCGGATCTCCCTGAACGCCGGGACGGACGTGGAGAGAAGGAGGAGGAAGATCCCGACGAGGACCAGGACGACCAGGCCGGCGTTGGCCAGGAAGAAGCCCCTGATCGCCGTCTCCCTGAATCGCCTGGTCTTCATCGGGACTTTCCTATCCTTCTCCGCTCCACCATCACTTCATATTCTTGTCATTCTGGGCCTTGAGGGGCGCGCCAATAGTGAAGAAGCCTTCCTTCTCGACGATCGCCTGTCCTTCCGGACCGCACTCGAAGGCAAGGAAGGCCGCGAGTGCAGGGCCCGGCTTTCCGTTTGTCGCCTGATACAAGGGCCTGGCGATGGGATAATCGCCCGAGTCCACCGACCGCTTGTCGAGAGGCGAATAGGCCTGCCCCTCGGCAGTCTTGGAGATGTTCAGGACCTTGAGGCCCTTGCGGACCTTGCCGTCCTTGTCGAAGAGGTAGCCGACGCCCACGTACCCGAGCCCGCCGTCGTCCTGGAGGATGCCCTCGATGATCTGGGCGTTCCCGTTCATTTCCTTGACGTCGGGCGAGTAGTTCTTGTTGCCGAGGACGTGCTCCTGCATGAACGTGTACGTCCCGGAGTTGGACTGCCGGCCGTAGAGAGAGACCGGCTTGTCGGGGCCGCCCAGGACCTTCCAGTTACGGATCTCGCCCTTGTAGAGCGAGCCGACCTGGGCCATCGTCAGCTTTTCGATCGTGTTCCCCTCGTTGACGATGATGCTCAGCCCGTCGACCGCGATAGCGAAGAAGCGGGGCTTGACACCCTTTTCCCATGCCTGGTCGATCTCCTTCTGTTTCCACTCACGGGAGTGGTTGGCGATGTCGCAGGTCTGGTTGATAATGGCGGTGATTCCGGTACCGGATCCGCCGCCGAGGACGGCGATGGCCGCGCCGGTGGTCTTGGCCATGTACTCCTCGGCCAGGATCTGGACGAGGTTGACCATCGTGTCGGAACCCTTGACCTGGATCATCTTCTTGGCCGGGGCGGCCATGACGACGGTTGCCAGGAGGCCGATGACGGCCAGGGCGATGATGAGTGTCTTTTTCATTTCATTCCTCCGTTATTAAAATGACATGAAGAACGTCATGTTGAATTGCACGTCTGTGTTCGACGTGGCGAATGATTTGTACTGTTTGCCGTCCTTGTATCTGTAGATCCAGACGTTGGGCTGGAGCTTAAGGCTCGTGTGGAGCGGCGCCCAGTCGAGGCCAAGGACGGCGAGCGTCACGCCTTTCGCATTCTTCAGCCCCGCCGTGCTGATGTAACGGTTGTTCGGGGTGTAACTGTCATAGCGGGCGAAGGCATTGAGTTTGTCCGGAACGAGGGCGTAGCGCCCGAACACCGACCAGCCGGAGACGTCATACTTCTGGGCGTTCATAGCGCCGGGCTTCGCGTACCAATTGAGCTCGTTCTTGTAGACGAACCACTCGCCGGCCAGGACGAGGCCCTTGACCATCTCGATATAGGCGTCGAACTTGTACGTGGTCGCCATGGGCTTGGCGGGAAGCTGGGCCGTGGGGACCCCCGAGATCGACGACTTGGGCATCTGCCGCTCGGAGTCGATATAGCCGACGACGGAGAGACCGGCCACGGGGACGAACTGGAGGTTTGCGCTCAATTTCTTGTACTTGTCGTTTTCCACATGGCTGTAGGCCGCGCCATTGGTGACCTGGAGGCCGTAGCGGAGATACTTGGCCAGGGAGCCCTGGAGGCTGACGCCGATGTCGGCGCTCGTCGCATCGATATCGACGCCCGTGATGTCCTTGTAGCCATCCGTGAGGGTCTTGGCGACGCTTCTGTAGCTCCAGCGATCCTCAGCCAGCTTGAAGGTCAGCGTTTCCTCCATGCCGACCCTGAAGGTCTGGTTCTCGAAAAGGAAGTTGGACCACTCGAAGTAGAGGTGTTTGATGAAGGGCCGCAGCTTGTCGTCCTTGCTCAAGGACGTCCCCGACACTGGAGAGCCGGTCAGAGTGACCCCGGTGACGTTGGCCGTATTGTCGGCATCGATCCGGAAGCGGAACTTGATGTTGTCGTTGATCTTGTTCTCGTAGGTGAAGTGGGCCCGCCGGAAGACGAACTGGTTGCTGAGGTAAGCCACAGCGGGGTCCGTGGGCTTCAGGGTGATGGGGCCCGCCGAGCTCAGAAAATACCTCCAGTCAAGGTAGGCCGTCCCGCTGAAGGTCTGCTGCCCATAAAGGGAAGCGCCTGCCATGAAGAGCCCTAGGAAGGCCGTCGCCACGATGAAGCTCTTCCGCCAGTGAAGTGTACCGCTCATTCTTTCTTTCTCCTTTTCTTGTTTTCTCAAGGACAAGATAAAGGAGGCCTGTTAAGGGAGAATGAAGGGCGTGTGAAGTTTTCTTAACAATCGGAAGATGCGGCCCGAAAGGCAGATTAATCGACCTCTTGGGGTCACTTTCGGCCCAGTCCCGGTCGAAGAGGCAAGGTCAGGCCTGGACGCGCGCCGCCCGCGCTGGGTCAGACCGAATAGAACCGGAACCGTCGGTTCGCGGCCTTGACGGCCTCCATCGCCCAGAGGGGAAACGAAGAGATGGCCAGGACGAGGCCCCAGTCTAAGAGGCTCAGCTGTTCGACCTTGAAGATCGTCCGCAGGAACGGAACGTTGATGACGACGACCTGGAGGAAGAAGGACACGGCCGCGGCGTAAACGAGCTTCATGTTCGAGAAGGGGCCGATTCGGAACAGGGACCGGATCATGTTCCGGCAGTTGAACGCGTGGAAGAGCTGGGAGCAGGACAGGACGATGAACGCGCCTGTCCTCGCCCGGACGACACCTTCCTTCTCGATGAATAGGATGGCGCAAAAGGCCAGGAGGCTGCAGAAGGCGATAAACGCCCCCTGGGCCAGCATCAGGAACGCCCTGGGCCGCGTGACCACCGGCTCGGCGGGGTCGCGGGGCGGCTTGTCCATGATGCCCGGGTCGACGGGATCGACGCCCAGGGCCAGGGCCGGCAAACCGTCCGTCACCAGGTTGACCCAAAGGATATGGATGGGGAGCAGGGGTACGGGGAGGCCGACGAGCGAAGCCGTGAACATCGTCAGGATCTCGCCGGCGTTGCAGGACAGGAGGTAGTGGACGAACTTCTTGATGTTGTCGTAGATCCCCCTCCCCTCCTCGACGGCCGCGACGATGGAGGCAAAGTTGTCGTCCGTGACGACCATGTCCGAGACCTCCTTGGTGACGTCGGTCCCGGTGATCCCCATGGCGACGCCGATGTCCGCCTCCTTGACCGCCGGCGCGTCGTTGACGCCGTCGCCCGTCATGGCGACGACATCGCCGCGTTTCCGCCAGGCCCGGACAATCCGAAGCTTGTGCTCCGGAGAGACCCGGGCGTAGACCGGGATGCGGCGCACCTCGGCCCCGAGCCTCTCGTCGGTCCATCCATCGAGGTCCTGTCCGGTCAGGGCCATGGAGTCCTCCGCGAGGAACCCCAGCTCCCGGGCGATGGCCACGGCCGTGTTCTTGTGGTCGCCGGTGATCATGACCGTCCGGATGCCGGCGCGCTTGCACTCGGCCACGGCCGCCTTGGCCTCCTCCCGCGGCGGGTCGATCATCGCCATCATGCCGGCGAAGACAAGTTCCCGCTCGATCCTGTCAGGGATCGGGTTTTCAGGAAGCTCCTCGAGGGACCGATAGGCGAACGCCAGGACGCGCATCGCCCTGTCGGCGAGCTCATCGTTCACCCGCAGGAGCCGCGCCCGGTCGGCCTCGGTCAGGGGCCGGGTCGAGCCGCCTTCGTCGATGGCAGTGCAATCGCCGAGGAGAACGTCGGGCGCGCCTTTGACAAAGGCCGCGAAACGGCTCCCGTCCTGGCGGATGATGGTCATCTTCTTGCGCTCGGAGTCGAACGGGAGCTCCTCGACGGCAGGATACCCTTTCTCCTCGGTCTCCTTGAGAACACCGAGTTTCGCCGCCGCCGTGAGGATGGCGGCTTCGGTCGGATCCCCGAAGATGCCCCAGGCCCCGCCGTCCTTCCGGACGAGCAGAGCGCTGTTGCATAGGACGCCGACCTGCAGCATCTGCCGCAATCCGAGAAAGGCGAAAGGATCGATAGGCGCTTCCGCGTCCAGGAACTCGCCCTCGGGCGCGTAGCCGATCCCGGTCACCCGGAACAGACGGCCGTCGGCGTAAGCGGCTTGGACCGTCATCTCATTCCGGGTCAGGGTCCCAGTCTTATCCGAACATATCACGGTGGCGCAGCCGAGCGTTTCGACAGACGGGAGCTTCCGGATCAGAGCATGGCGCCGGACCATCCTCTGGACGCCGAGGGCGAGGGCGATGGTGACGACGGCCGGCAGTCCCTCGGGGATGGCCGCCACGGCCAGGCTCACGGCCGTCAGAAAGACGTCGACGATCTTCCCGCCCCTCAGCCATTCCATGAGGAAGACCAGGCCGACCAGGATGAAGCACAGGTATACGATCCACCTGCCGAACTGCTCGAGCTTCTTCTGGAGGGGCGTCGTCTCGTGGGCGATGCCCTGGATCATCTCGGCGATCTTCCCGAGTTCGGTGGCCATACCCGTCCCGGTCACGAGGGCCCGGGCTTTGCCAGAGGCGACGGATGTCCCCATGTAGACCGTGTTGGCCCGATCGGCCAAGGGGACCTCCCGCTCGTCCAATGCGACGGCGGTTTTGAGGACCGGGGTCGATTCTCCTGTCAGGCTGGCCTCTTGGACCGAGAAATTCGAGGTATGCCAGACGATGCGGCCGTCGGCCGGGACGTTGTCCCCCGCCTCGAGCTCGACGAGGTCGCCGGGGACGATGTCGCTCGAGGGCACGACCCTGTAGTCGCCGTCGCGAATGACCTTTGAAGAAGGCGAAGAGAGCTTTTTCAGTGCAGCCAGGGACTTCTCGGCCCGGTATTCCTGAACGAACCCCATGACGGCGTTGAGAATAACGATGGCGATGATGGCCAGGGCGTCGACCCACTCGCCCAGGAAGCCCGATACCGTCGCGGCCCCGATGAGGACCCAGATTATTAAATTCTTGAATTGGTCGAGGAACTGGCCCAGGGGCGACCGTCCCTTCTTCTCGCGCAACTGGTTCGGGCCGAAGCGGGCGAGCCTTTCGGCGGCGTCCGTATCGGTCAAGCCCCGGGAGGCGCTCGTGTCGAGGAGAGTCTCGACCTCGTTGACGTCGCACTGCCAGGTTCTTTTGTCGGTGGTCGCCTGTTCGGTCATGGCTCGTCCTTCGAGTGGATTCCGGTCGGCCGCGCCCGGGCGGCTGCGGAATTATAGCATCATAGGCGGGTTTTGTAGAAGCCAAAGCGCCCCTGTTTGACGCAAGCCTTAATCCGGTCCTCCTAAGACGCAGATGGAGTTCTCGCAAGAACTCCCGGGTGGAGGAGCGCGCGGAGATTCCGGGTCAGGATTGGGAACTGGGTCCGGTCCACGGCCGGGGGGAATCCCCGGAGCTTTCGGCCCAGGGATTCGAGGATGCGGCCGTCCGGCGTGCCGGCGAGGATCCCGGCGGTCTCTTCCTCATCGAGATCCTCTCCCTTTAGGACCGCGAACCCGACCTTTTCGTTTTCGGGACAGCCGAGCTGGCATTTCATACAGCCCATCAGCGCATTGTGCATGCTGGGCAGGATCCAATTGGGGAAGGCGCCGTCGATCTCGTTATAAAGCGTGATGCAGCGGCCGGCATCGATGACGAACTCCTCCCGCCTAATGGCGTTTGTCGGGCAGATGCCGTAACAGATGACGCAGTCCCGGCACGCATCGAGCATGGCAAGCCGATGCCACGAATCCTCGAGTCCTGGCGCGTCGGTCAGGTAAGCGAATAGGGCCAGGAAAGTCCCCATCCCTTCAACATAACAGATATTGTTCCGACCATAACGTCCCAGGCCACTTCGGACGGCCATCAGCTTGAGATGAAAACCTTGGGCTGGCTCGAGCCTGACCGCGGGATCCTTGACAATATCCCTGCGGAGGGCCGCTTCGATCCCCGCCAACGTAACGCCGTCGTCGAAGTACTGGGGAGATAGCATGAGGGGGTGGCGGCGGCCCCGGAATTGGGCGTCGAATCTCAGCATCGGCGCCTTGACGGCAAGGATGATGACCGATGTGGCCTCCGGGAACCCGGGAGGGACGACGAATTTCTTGGAATCGACATAGCTTCGATAGGTCGCGTTCCGGCTGAGCTTGTTCGCGCGCCTCAGGGAATCGACGTCGTTCTGAAGCTCTTTGAAATGGCCCACCGAAAAGGTCCGGGCCTTATAGAAGAGGCCGGGCACGTCGTCAGGCCTATCTCCGGTCCTGGCTCCAAGTCTTCCCAGGGCGTTCCCGCTCAAAAACGGCAGGGCACCAAGGGCGGCCAAGCCTTTCAGGAAATCCCGGCGGCTCCGCTCGAAGGTCAGCATTCTAAGGTCACGGGGAGGTTCAGGTCGGCTACGGGCCTCGGTCTCGCTTCTACTTATAGGTGCACATCCCCACTTATTCATCGTCATGCTACCCTTCACTGCAATCTTTGGGCCAAGGCACCGCTGCCGGATCAGGTCAGGACCCAGGGGAACTGCGCGAAACCGGTGGAAGGTTCTCGCTCCAGAATGGAAAGTTACTTTACGTCAGGGCGAAGGCGCCTCAGGGATAGAACGGGGTTTGCGAAATGTGGCTCCTCGGGCAGGACTCGAACCTGCAACCTAGTGGTTAACAGCCACCCGCTCTGCCAATTGAGCTACCGAGGAGCAAGGCGGAGATAAGATAGCATTTTTCATCGGGGAAGGCAACGGCTTTTCTCGGGCAAGGACCCCATTGCGCTGTTCGCGGGTCATATGGGGAAAGGGCTTAGGAGCAGCAGGACGCAGGCTGAAGCCGTGCGGCTGAACTCAGGCTAAAGCCTGAGGCTACAATCGAAGGCCACATCAAAAGGCCTCCTAGCCGGGGCTAGAATCGGTAGGAGGCCTGTTTGGCCAGCTTACGGTAATCTTCGCCCCACATCTCGACGATCTTGCACATCTCGTAGACGCGGGAGCGCAGGCGAATTCCGATCCGGTCGACGAGCGTGTCGCCGCCCTTCTTGTAGAATGAGTCGCGATTGTCCTCGGTCTCCTCGGTGTCCGGGTAGTTCGAGGTGAAGATCGTCGTCTTCTTGTGGTTGTAGCGGTGGTTGATGATGTAGAAGACGGTTTCCTCGACCCAGGCGGTCGTCCGCTTGGCCCCGAGCTCGTCAAGGACGAGGACCTCGCTCCCAAAGATGGGGGCGAGGACGTCCGACTCGGTGAGGGCGGATTCGGGGGCGAACGTGTTCTGGATCTCCCGGATGAGGTCCCGAAAATCGTAAAAGACGCAGGAGACGTTCTTTTTCGCGACGAGCTCCTGGATGATGCCTATGGCCAGGTGGGTCTTCCCCACCCCGCAGGGGCCGATGAACAGGAGGCCGACCTCCTGGGCGGGGAAGTTTTTGACGAACGTCTTGGAAATGGCCAGGGCATCCTTGTGGGAAGCGTTGTCCTTGTGGATCTCGAAATTCTTCAGGGTACAATCCTTGTACCGCTTCGGAACGCGGGCCTGCTCCAACAGGGCGGCGGCCTGCCGCTCGTGGAAACAGGAGCATCTCTTCGCCACCGGGCCCTTATCGGCCTTCTCGATGAGCCAGCCGGTGCCCAGGCATTTCGGGCATGTCTTTGCGTCGTTCAATTCAGGTATCCTCTGAGCTGTTGGAGTCTCCGCGAGCGGGAAAGCTTCCGCATCGCTTTCTGCTCGATCTGTCGAATCCGCTCCCGCGTCAGGCCCATCTCGTTGCCGATCTCCTGGAGGGTCCTGGGGCGGTCGTCGTCCAGCCCGAAGCGCAATTTTAGCACAACAGCTTCCTTCTCATCCAGCTCCCCGATCGTCGCCCGGATCTGTTGCTGGACGGAGGACTTGATGATCTGGTACTCGACCGGCGGGTTGAGGTCGTCGCTGATCCGGTCCTCGACCTCGAGCCCGTCATCCGAGAGCCGGTCGCTCAAGGAAACGTTCTTTTCCTCGAGCACGGCCAGGTCGTCGACGTCCTCTTCGGAGAGCCCCATCGTCCGGGCGACCTCTGCGCGGGTTGGCTCGCGGCCCAACTCACCCTTGAGCTCCGCCGTCTTCTTCTTCATCGCCGAGATCTGGTCGGACAGCTTCTGGGGGATGTTGTAGATGCGGGAATACTGGGACAGGGCGTGCAGGATGGCCTGGCGGATCCACCAGACGGCGTAGGAGATGAACCGGACGTTGCGGGTCGGGTCGAAACGTTTGGCCGCTTCGATGAGCCCGACGTTCCCCTCGTTGATGAGGTCGAGGAGGCCGAGCCCCATCCCCCGATACTTCTTCACGTAGGAGACGACGAACTTGAGGTTGGACTCGATGAGCCGGCGCAGGGCCGCCGGATCGCCCTCCCGCGCCCGCTCGCCGACCCTCTTCTCCTCCTCCTCGGTGAGGGGAGGGAACTTCGCGATCTCGTCGAGGTAGAGCTTCAGGTTCCTGGAGTCCGGTTGATCCCTGCGGTCCGTCATCAGATGTCCGGTATCCCAACCTTGACGATGCGCGACGGGTGGACCCGGACGAGGGCCTTTCGCCGCGCCTCGAACTCCTCGTCCTTCCCTTGGAAGAACTCCAGGCGGACGAACTCGAGGAACTGGTTGACCTCGACCTCGATCTCCTCCATCCGGCTCCGCATGTTGAGGATGACCTCAACGCCCGCCAGGTTCACGCCCAACTCCCGGATGAGGTTCAGGATCGTCTCGAGCCGCTTGAGATCCTCGGCCGAGTACATCCGTGTGTTCCCCTCGCTCCGCGACGGCTTGAGCAGCCCTTCCCGCTCGTAGAGGCGGAGGGTCTGGGGGTGGATGTTGTACATCTTCGAAACGCTGCTGATGTGGTAATAGCGGGTCGGGCCCTGGGCGACCTTTTTCGTCTTCTTGGCCATGTCAGTTCCCCCGCATATCCGCCCTGGGGTCCGGGCCGGAAACCTTTTCCAGCTCCTTCATCAGCTCCCGGACGCGTTGGTCGGCAAACGGCGGCGGCACGATCGTCACTTCGACGAATTCGTCGCCCCGGGCTTTCTTTCCCAGGATCGGGGCGCCCTTGTCCCTGATCCGGAACCTCTGCCCGGACATCGTGCCGGGGGGGATGCGGATGACCGTCGGACCGTACAGAGTCGGGACGCTGATCTTGGCCCCCAGCGTGGCCTCGGGAACGGTGATCGGGAGCTTGAGGGAAATATTGGCCCCGTCGCGCCGGAAGAAGGCGTGAGGCGAAATTTCAATCTGGATGTAGAGGTCCCCGGTCGGCCCCCCGCTCCGCCCTGCGTTCCCTTTGCCGGGGATCCGAACCCTGGACCCGGTGTCCACTCCCGCCGGGATCCGGATCGAAACCTGCTCGGTCTTCTGGAAGGACCCGGCGCCGCGGCACTCCCGGCAGGCTTCGCCCGGGGCCGCGCCCGTACCGCCGCAGGCGGCGCAGGCTGTCGAGAACTTCATGAAGCCCCTTTGGGCGAACCCGCGTCCGGTGCCGCCGCAGGCTGGGCACGCTTTCGCGCCGCCCGCCGACGCGGCGCCCCGCCCGCCGCAGGCCGGGCACGGGACGACCCGCGTCAAACGGATGCGGGTCTGGACCCCGTTGATGGCATCCTCAAAGCCCAGGTTCATCGAATAGTTGAGGTCCTCGCCGCGCACCGCCGCGACGCTCCCCGAGCGGGGCCCCCCGCCCCCGAACAGGTTCTCGAAGAAGTCCTTGAACGAGGACGTGCCGTAATCGGAAAAATCGAACCCTTCGAAACCCGAAGGGCGGCCGCGAGGACCGGCCCCCTCTGGAGCCACATCCCCCGCGAAACCGAACTGGTCGTATTGGGCTTTCTTCTTCTGGTCCGTCAGGACGGAGTAGGCCTCCTGGATCTCTTTGAACTTCGCCTCGGCGCTCTTGTCTCCGGGATTGAGGTCGGGGTGGTACTTTCGCGCGAGCCGGCGGTAGGCTTTTTTGATCTCCGCGACCGGAGCGCTCCGGGAGACGCCGAGGACTTCGTAGTAGTCTTTGGCCATGGTGATGTTCCCCGGAGGCCGGCCGCGGCCGGCCCCCGGTCAGTCATGGAGTAGTTTAATTCTTTTTCTCGTCGTCGACAACCTCGGCATCGATGACCTCTTCCTCGGGACCGCCGGAGGACGACCGTCCGCTGCCGGGCGTTGAGGGCCCCTCGGGGCCGCCCCCCGG
>Ga0315275_10000889_pt1 | contig 25412 bp, 28 predicted proteins | sample YL17G03_0_MG_FD_205557 | JGI IMG/M metagenome (GOLD analysis project Ga0315275, IMG submission 205557) | Sediment microbial communities from Yellowstone Lake, YNP, Wyoming, USA - YL17G03_0 | ecosystem: Environmental > Aquatic > Freshwater > Lake > Sediment | place: USA: Wyoming | collected...
TCCGCCATCCGCCAACTGGCGGAGGCGGATACCTTCATTTCTCTATGCCCGCATTCTTTGGTCCTGGCGAATATGTGCTCGTAACGGACCGGTCGTCGGTTGCAGCAAGTGGGATTGCCTTTACCCAGTACATTCGTTTTGCGAATGTTACTGGGACGTTTCACACGTCAACCATGATCTTTCGATTGTAGGTCTCCGCTCGTCTCTGTGGCTCTCTCATCCTGTTGATTCAGGAATCGTCCCTGCCGTCTTTCGAGGCGGGGCACCAGCCACGCACTAGAGTGCTTGCGCACACAGTACATGGTCACCGCTTTCGCGGAGTCCTCTCATATTCTGCTGTCCGGACTTTCCTGACCCCACCATGGGGCCCAAAGGTACGTTGTCCCAGCGCGTGCCACAAGTATACCATATAAACGAAATCCCTCACCACGAGTGGTGAGGGATAGGCAGAAATTCTTACGTAAAGCCTGCCTGCCGGCAGGCAGGGATTCTTAGCCGCCAATTTTAAACATTCCGGTTCCGCATGTTGGGCATTTGCCTTTCATTGCTGGTTTACCGTTTTTGAGTGTTACTTTGACTGCATTTGGATCATCTCTTTTTGCTCGACATTTTACACAATACATTGTTGTCATAGTGTTCATTCACCCCCTTTCGCAGGAACGTTATCCGAATAACTTCCACAACATAAACTCTATGCTGAAAAATAGACAAATAACAATAAGTGTTTTTATTAAATCCTTCTTAATCCCCAAGAATTCGTTGTCTGGAAGAGCGAGTGTTATAGGTGTCACCTCCCGTTTTGGTACATCTTTTGGAAGAATGTAGTTCGAAGAAACAATTGGTTGAATAGGAGCGCCTTCCAATTGTTGGAGTTTTCTTCGGTACTGCGCAATCAATTTTTCTTTTTTTGTTTTCTTCGGCATGTGATTTGAGGCTAGATGAGGGTAACATAGCTTCAACGCACTTGTCAACTCAATACCCCATCATGCGTTTCTTTCTCATTGACAAAAAGTACAAAAAAATACTACTATGATGGATACAAATGGTATTCAATGACGTTTCATTATTATATATTTTTATCGTTGTTATCCTTATCTGGCTGCCTATTCTTACCATTGTCGTTTTTCGAATGATTTCGCATTACAACAAGCTTACGATGGGAATTACATCATCAACATTAAAAGAAGTGCTTGGGGAACTTATTCGAAAATATGAGAAAACGGGTAAAGATATACAATCGATATATAAAACTATTGATGAGCTCTCTAAAGACGGGAAATTACATCTCCAGCGATTAGGGATTGTCCGGTTTAATCCATTTTCAGATACAGGAGGAAGTCAAAGTTTTACCATCGCAATCCTCGACGGGAAAGACAATGGAATTATTATGACTTCGCTCTATGCGAGAACAGGCAATCGGTGGTATATTAAACATATAAAACTTGGTGTATCAGAAGATGTCGAGCTTTCAAAAGAAGAGCAGTCAGCTATAAAAAAAGCACGACCAATAGGATGACACTTAAAAGGAGCACATGCTATGAAAAAACAACAATTATGGACGTACGGGATACTAGCGGTAGCTGTATACCTCATTTCAACAGGTGTTTCAACAGCGGTATTTAGCTATTCCGGAGTAACTTCCGGTAAGACAAAATCGGCAATAAAAATAAATGGCACGACGACAAAACCTTTAAAAAGCTTCATGGTTGACCCAACAATACCAAGAACAGAGATATGCCCAATTAATGGAAAAATGTATACAAATCAGGAGAAAACAACGTGGGAAACGAGGAGACCGCTTGCTATCATGATTGAAAACCATGCAGAATCTCGTCCTCAATCAGGAGTATCTCTGGCTGATGTAGTCTATGAAGCAGTTGCTGAAGGTGGTATACCACGATTTATGGGTATATTTTACTGTGGAATAGCAGCAGGCAATGTAAATATTGCTCCTGTTCGAAGCGCCCGTACATATTTTCTTCCGTGGGTATTGGAATATGACGCGTTATATAACCATGTAGGAGGAGCAGGGAACTGTGAAGATGAGACTGTTGATGAACGTGCAAAGGCTCTCTGCCAAATAGATCAATATCGCATTAAAGATATGGATCAATTTGGGATTTCATTCCCAACGTGCTACAGAAATTATGATCGGTTGGACCACCCGGTAGCTACAGAACATACTATGGTGTGTCAGACAGATAAATTATACGCACTTGCAGCAATTCGCGGGTGGACCAATGTTGATTCCAAAGGAATTGCGTGGGATAAGAAATACGAAGCATGGAAATTTAAAGATGACGCAAAAGAAGCAGATCGTGGACCCGCTACAACCATATCATTTGTTGCCTGGAAAGGATATGAAAAAGAATATGGAGTGAAATGGACCTATGATAAAGTGAAAAATGTGTATCTAAGGGAAAACGGGGGAATAGCGCATACGGATTTGGAAACTGAGGAACAATTACAGGCAAAAGCAGTTGTTGTTCTGTTTGCTAAAGAAACCGGACCGGTAGATGACCATATGCACTTGCTCTATACAAATATTGGATCAGGGAAAGGACTCTTATTTCAAGATGGAGTGGCGACGAAAATTACTTGGCAGAAGTTGGATCGTACAGCACGAACGGTGTTTTCAGATGAATCCGGAAAAGAAATTACGTTTACCCGGGGTCAGATTTGGGTAGAAATGGTACCAATCGGAACACCGGTGCAATATTAAAAATTCCGCCAATCGGCGGACAGGCCTGCCTCAAACCAACTTCCCGTATAACGGAAAGGAGGACGTATGTTATTAGAAGACATTATTATCTCTCGTGTTCGGGTAAAGATGCTCCAATTATTTTTGAGTCATCCGGGAACGATATTCCATGTTCGGGATATTGTCCGAAAAATTGGTGAAGAGATCAATGCAGTCAGACGAGAGCTTGCGCATATGGAAGAAGCTGGGATGGTGTCAAAAGAACACCGTGCAAACAGACTTTTTTATACATTCCGTAAAGAATATCCATTATATTATGAACTACTCGAACTTATTGGAAAAACATCCGGTCTTGGATTTGACATCTTAAAACATAAAGCAAAATTAGGAAAGCTGAAATTCGTCATGATGTCAGGAAGGTATCTGAGAGGCCGTGAACGGAAATCGCCAACGGATGTAGACATGCTTATTGTGGGAAGCGTGGTACTGGCTGAACTAGGACAACTAGTGAAAGCAGAAGAAGTGCGTCGGGAACGGGAATTGAATTACACGGTTATGTCAGAAGAAGAATTTGTATTCAGAAAACGTCGTCGTGACCCGTTTGTCCTATCCATTCTTTCCGGTTCCCGCGTCATGATCATTGGTGACGAAGAGGAATTAGTCCAGTAACAGCATTCTATGAAACAAACCAAAAAAGTATTTAGTATTCTTGTTATTCTTGCAATAGTGCTTATTTTTTTTGATCTTCCCAGTCCTCCTTCTATTGATACCAAAATATTCGGTATTCATATTAAAAAAGATTTTAAAACCCGATTGGGTCTTGATTTAGCAGGCGGAACTCAATTGACACTCGAAGCTGATATGGTCACCATTCCACAAGCAGACCGGAAGGATTCACTCGAATCAGCAAAACAAGTGATTGAGCGAAGAGTAAATTTCTTTGGTGTATCGGAACCTGTTATCCAGTCAGTTATGAGTGCAGATGTCTATAGAATTATTGTAGAACTACCTGGGGTAACCAATACAGACGAAGCAATAACCCTCGTTGGTCAGACTGCGCAACTAGAATTTCGTGAATTTACACAAATAGCTGAATCTACTGCGTCTGCAATGATTGCCAATACAAAGTCAGTTGGAATCAGTGGTCGGGATTTAAAAAAAGCAACGCTTCAATTTAATACTCAAACAGGGGAGCCGGAAGTTAGTATTCAATTTACTCCTGATGGGGCAAAAAAATTTGCTGAGGTGACCAAACGCTTGATAGGTCTTCCACTTGCTATATTTTTGGATGATATCGTTGTGATGGCACCTCGAGTCAGTACAGAAATTGCTGATGGTCAAGGAGTGATTACCGGAAGTTTTACCGTTGATGAAGCAAAACAACTGTCAATACAGCTTAACGCCGGAGCATTGCCGGTGCCGGTAAAAATAATTGAAAAGCGGACCATAGGAGCAACGCTTGGGGCTGATTCCGTAAACAAGAGTATACGCGCTGGAGTGATAGGTCTTGGACTGGTTGCTGCATTTATGATTGTTCAGTATGGATGGCTTGGGATGCTCGCTGATATTGCGCTACTCATGTACGGGCTTATTACTCTTTTCTTATACCGATTTATTCCGGTTACCTTAACGCTTCCCGGTATTGCCGGGTTTATTCTTTCTATTGGTATGGCAGTAGACAGCAATATTCTTATTTTCTCCCGGTACAAAGAAGAATTTCGTCGGGGTAAACCGTGGCAAATAGCGATGGAACTCGGATTTGGAAAAGCATGGGAAAGTATCAGAGATGCAAATTTTACAACAATTATTACGTCAATTATTCTTTTTAACCCCGGTAACTGGTCGTTTCTTCCGACTTCCGGACTCGTTCGGGGTTTTGCCGCAACCTTATTTTTGGGAGTCGTCACCAGTTTGTTTACAGGTATTGTGGTAACGAGAACATTAATTCGAATGTTTTATCATGGACCAAAAGCAGCATTTCAAGGGAGGCAGGTATGATACGGTTCATGAAATATATTTGGATATACGCTTTGATATCGGGTCTCGTGTTACTTCCGGGTATCTATTCGCTCATTATATATGGAGTAAAACCATCCGTTGATTTTACCGGAGGATCGGTTGTAGAGGTAAAAATACAAACTCCTATTGAAAAAACGACGATTGAAGAAATGGTAAAAAGCCAAAAAATTCCATCTGTGTCAATTCAAAAACAAGACAATGCGACGTATCTATTTCGTATGGGGAAAGTATCTGAAGAGCAAATTACCGAGTTTTTAAAAACGTTACAGACAAAATCAGAAAAACCAATTGATATACTTCGAAATGATACGATTGGCCCAATATTGGGAAGTGAACTGCTTTTTAAATCCGTTATCGCATCACTGTTTGCAGTTGTTGCAATCCTTTTATATGTTGCGTATGCGTTTAAAGATATAAAAAGCGGCGTTTCAGCAGTGCTTGCATTAATTCATGATGTTCTTGTTGTATTTGGTTCATTTTCTCTGTTTGGATATTTCTTTGGGGTAGAGGTTGATACATTATTTATGACTGCATTTCTTACCACCATGAGTTTCTCCGTGCATGACACCATTGTTATTTTCGATCGGATCCGTGAATATAGAAAACGAAGTCCAAATGCGAATTTTAGTGAAGTGATTGATGTAGCATTAACGGAAACCATGGGACGGTCGCTGATTAATTCATTTACCATTATTTTTATGCTCCTGGCTCTCGTTCTTATGGGTGGGGAAACAGTCCGTTGGTTTGCTGTGGCACTTCTCATCGGAACTATTACGGGAACCTACTCATCGCCATTTGTAGCTACCCCAATACTGCTTCTGTGGAACAGGCTGGAAGAAAAGAAAAAACGCCGTTAAGAAGATTTCGTTTTTAATTCCTTAATCCTTGTAAGTTGTTGGTCCCGCTCATTAGGTAATTTTCCTTCTTCTACTTCGCTAAATAACTGACTGAGTGTTGTGCCGACAATTGGTCCAGGACGGCAATTAAGGATTTTCATAACATCATTACCGTTTACTTTGAGGTCTTTTATTGAAAACGGTTGTTTTTGGACATCTTCTAATCGTTTTTTAAATAGTTCCAGTCTCCAGGATGACTCAAGGGCTCCGCCGCCAAGTCTGTCTCCAATCCGAAGAGCTAACATGTCTTGCAGGTTTTCTTTTCCAACGCGTCGGATGATTCTCCTGATTGCACTATCAGTTTGCCTCTCATCGACACTGAATTGATGCCATCGGATAAGCGTGAGGATCCGTTCGCTGTCTTTTTTTGAAAACCGTAATCGTTCAACTATTGTTCGTGCGAGTTTCGTTCCGGCTACTTCGTGGTTATAAAACGTGATCAGTCCGGTTTCGTCTTTATGAAATGTTTTTGGTTTACCGATGTCATGGATGAGGGTCGCAAATTTTACTATCGGATCAGTCGATGGGCACGCTGCCATGGCTTTGACTGAATGGGTACCAACATCATAGAGATGATGTCGTTTAGGGCTTTTTTGCTCTGTTGTAAACGCAGTCACAAATTCCGGAAGGATATGTTCCAGAAGCTTGGTATTTTTTAACAAACGTATTCCGTCAGCAGCATAGTCGCTTATGAGTATTTTTAAAAGTTCATCGCGGATACGTTCCTTTGATATATCAACTAATAGCGCCGCATGGTTTGTTATGGCTTTGTTTGTAGTTTCCTCTATTTGAAATCCGAGTTGGCTGGCAATTCGAATTGCCCGCATCATCCGAAGTGCATCTTCTTCGAAGCGTTTTTCAGGTTTTCCAACCGCGCGAATGAGTTTATTGTCTATATCCGTTTGTCCATTAAATGGATCGACTATTGTTTTTCCGTCATACGCAATTGCGTTAATAGTGAAGTCCCGTCTGGAAAGATCTTCGCCAATTGTTTTTCCCCAGATGACGTTGTCCGGATGCCGGTGATCCGTATATCCCTTTTCACTCCTGTATGTTGTAATCTCATAAATATCTTCCGGCATTTTGATGCCTACGGTGCCAAACTGATTGTCATAGTAACTATTCGGAAACAGTGAAAGAACTTGCTGGGGAGTTGCGATTGTCGTAAAATCCCAACCCTTGGTCGGTTTATTTATAAGGAGATCCCGAACAGATCCGCCAACCACGTAGACCTCGTACCCTTTGTTTTGAAGGGTAAGAATAACCGTTTGGACAGCAGGGGGTAGCTTTATCATGATTCTTATCATATCATACTAACTGTATGAAAAATTGGAACATTTTAGCAAATATTTCGAATAAAGAATATCGCGTGGATGATATCATACGGGCATTACTGAAAAACCGTGGGATTACAAAAGAGGCTGCAAAAGCTGCATTTCTTCATCCAAAAGATCCGGTTGATGTAACACCGAAAGACGTTGGGATTAATGTGAAGGAATTGAAACGAGCATTTCAACGCACCCAAAAAGCAATTAATGGTAAAGAATCTATTGTCGTCTATACGGATTATGATGCTGACGGCATTACAGCTGGAGCTGTTCTTTGGGAAGCGTTGTATGAACTGGGAGCCCGCGTCATGCCCTATGTTCCGCATCGAATAGATGAGGGATATGGACTGTCTGAAAAAGGTATTGATCGGGTACAAAAAGAGTTTGATCCAACCTTAATTATCACTGTTGACCATGGAATTACAGCTGTTAGTCAGGTGGCGTATGCAAAAAAGCACGGAATTGATGTAGTGGTAACGGATCATCATGTAAAACAGAAAAAATATCCTGATTGTCCCATTATTCACACAACAGATCTTTCAGGAGCAGGAGTATCCTGGTTTTTGGCTAACATGCTTTTAGGTAAAAACAAAGAAAAAGCACGGGATCTTCTCGCGCTCACTGCCATTGGAACAATTGCAGACATGGTACCACTGGTTGGAGCTAACAGATCTATTGTGGTATACGGACTCAAAGAACTTAAAATTACAAAACGGCTTGGGATAGTAGCGCTTGTTAAAGATGCAGGGATTTTGCAGTCAGCTATTACCACTTCAGATGTGTCCCATGTACTAGCTCCCCGGATTAATGCAATGGGAAGGCTCGAACATGCGCTTGATGCATTACGCCTTCTTTGTACCAAAAGTCCGGATCGGGCAACAAGTTTAGCTCAGGTATTAAGTGTAACAAATAAAGACAGACAGCAGTTGACGATTGATACAACGGTGCATGCAATTGATATGTATAAAAAGAAAGATGCAAAAACCATTCCTCATATCCTTGTTGTTTCAGATGCATCGTACAATCAGGGTGTTATCGGACTTGTTGCCGGAAAGCTCGTGGAAACATATTATCGTCCGGCTATTGTGATTGCCGAGGGGGAACTTATTTCAAAAGCATCAGTCCGGTCAATTAGGGGATTTGATGTTATTTCATTCTTGAGAAACCACAGCTCGCTTCTTGTTGATGTTGGCGGTCATCCTATGGCAGCAGGATTTACGATCGAGACGAGAAATATCAAGAAATTTACCAAAGAAGTTGAAGATGCAGCGAAACGTGATATACAAGAGTCTTTATTAGTAAAATCAATCGTTATTGATCTGGAAATACCCTTTAGAGCAGTCCGATCATCGCTGTACGAAAAAATTCAGGAATTTGCTCCATTTGGTCTTGGTAATCCCGAGCCGGTGTTTGCAACAAAAGAAGTGACTGTTGAAACAATTCGTTTAATTGGAGCGAAACAAAATCATCTAAAACTGAAATTATCCAATCCATCAATCAAAATTCCGTTTGATGCTGTCGGATTTGGCATGGGTGAGTGGTATGGGAACATGAAACAGGGAATGATAACGGATGTAGCGTATACGATAAATATGAACCAGTGGAATGGAAAGACAAGCTTACAGTTAAAAATAAGAGATATAACGATACAATAATCCCCGCATTCTTTTGGCGCTCCCGTGCCATGAAATACGGGGATTGTATGTTTTTGTTATCACAAAACACCGTGATTTCTATAGTCAACAGTTGACTACATAAAAAATGGTGCTTTGTGATGATTGTGAGGAGATGAATGGGAAAAGTAATGTATGTTTGCATATAAACAAAGTACTTATCCCGATGGGAACCCCAGCGCCGAACGCTGATGACGCTGGGGTTCTTGATCATCCGTGCCGATGAACGTGACCTGGCTCGGGAGTAGTCCCGCATTCCGGACAAATACCCATAGCTTCAATGGACCGACGCGCGTCATCTGAATTTGGTTCTTGACCAGTGTCATCTTCAACGTCGTGTTTCTTGGGACATTGGTCTGTTCTATGTAACGCTGAACCGCAAATTGCACAATCCATCTAACACCTCCAAAATTCAATCTCACTCATGTTCTGAGTGGAAACAAAGAATCATTGCATATGGTTCTTCATTTCCACCCAAAACGATATTAAAGAGCCAAAGAAAAACCCCACTTTCTTTTTTTTGCGGGGTTCGTTTGTAAAATTTCTCTTTATTCCACGTCACCCCAGTCCTGTGATAAGGATAATGGTTCGGATATATGTAGACATTGAGAAATTCATAGAACTTTTCTTTTATATCAATCAAGTGCGGTCTTGTCAAGCATAAGCGGGAATGAGTACAATCGAAGTATGAGAACAATGATTAGTGACGTTATTGGTAAAGTTGGTGAAGTCGTATCATTATCCGGTTGGATTACTACCAGACGGGATCACGGAAAGATCATGTTTTTGGATGTACGGGATAGAACCGGCATTGTCCAGCTCGTTTCAAGTAAGACGCTTGCTGATACAAAACCGGAAGATTGTGTGACAATAACAGGAATAGTGAAGAAGCGTCCTGAAGGAATGATCAATCCAAAGCTGACTACAGGAACAGTTGAAGTGGAGGCGCAAGCAATCACAATTCTCTCATATGCATCTGAATTACCGTTTCCCCTTGATACAGACGGACGGGAAATTAATGAAGAAATACGATTGAAATATCGCTACGTCGATCTTCGAAGAAATAGAATGCAAAAAAATATTCGTCTTCGATCAAAAGTTGTTGATTTGATGCGACAGTATTTGTTTAAAAACGAATTTACTGAAATTGAGACTCCACTGCTGACGAAATCTACTCCTGAAGGATCACGGGATTTTCTCGTTCCATCACGGCTCCAGCCGGGGAATTTTTATGCTCTTCCACAATCTCCACAGCAATACAAACAACTTCTCATGGTAGCTGGATTTGAACGGTATTTTCAGATAGCAAAGTGCTTACGGGATGAAGATTTACGGGCCGACCGTGGATTTGAGCATACCCAGCTTGATATGGAGATGAGTTTTGTAAAACGGGAAGATGTGATGAAGATTATTGAAGAAATGGTAACTCATATTGTTGAGACACTTGGAGGAACGATTAGACAAAAGCCATTTCCTGTTATTTCCTACAAAGATGCGATAGCCAAGTATGGCACTGATAAATTTGATTTGAGAAGTGTTGAGGAGAAAAAGAAGGGAATTCACGCATTCGCATGGGTTATTGATTTTCCATTTTTTGAAAAAGACAAAGAGGGGAAATGGACATATTCTCATAATCCCTTTTCAGATCCCAAGCCGGAACATAAAGAAGCATTTCTCAAAGGTAAAATCGAGGGGATTCTTACCACGCAATATGATCTTGTTTGGAATGGGTATGAAGCAGGGGGAGGAAGTATCAGGAGCACTGATCCGGCGATTCTTACGAAGGTATTTGAAACGATAGGGCATACAAAAGAAACCATAGAGAAACAGTTTGGACATATGCTAAAAGCATTTTCCTATGGTGTGCCTCCTCATGGAGGAATTGCTATTGGAATTGAACGGTTTATGATGTGTTTAACCGGTGAGACGTCAATTAAAGATGTTCAGGCATTCCCCCAGACATCAAGCGGACAGACGAGCGTTATGGATGCCCCCAGTCCCATAGACGAATCACAGCTACGAGATCTCGGTTTAACTATTCTTAAAAAGAAATAATGATCATGAGAGTACCTGCTTTGTTGTTGAAGAAGTGGTATAAGTTTTTGCTGTTGTTTTCTCTTATTCTTTTTTTTCTTTGGTATCCGGGTCAGAATTATTATTCTGTTACTCATTTTGGAGGAGCTCTTAAATCCTGGAATCAATTGGCAGTAAAACCAACTCCTGCTCCTTATCCGGTAAATAAAACCGGTGTCTATCCGGGAAGTGAAGTATCAGCTACATCCGTAGTTGTTCAGGATGCGGTGTCAGGGGTATATCTATTTAAACGGGTGAGCACCATGCAGCTTTCTCCTGCTTCGACCACAAAAATATTATCTGCTCTTGTTGTGCTGGATTCAATGGAGCTGGATGATGTGGTTACAGTGGGAGAGATAAAAAATAATGGACAAACAATTGGACTAGTATCCGGGGAAAGAATAACTGTTGAGAATTTACTCTATGGAATGCTCATCCAGTCAGGAAATGATGCAGGCTATGCGTTAGCAAACGCTAGTCCGGGAGGATTAGATGCCTTTATTGTTGCAATGAATAAAAAAGCGCAGGATCTTCATTTATCCATGAGTCATTTTACCAATCCTGTTGGGTATGATGATCCCAGTCACTATATGACAGCAGAAGATTTAGCCCGTCTTGCTGATGTAGCTTTGGGAAATAAAATCTTATCTAAAATGGTTGCAATTCCGCAGATTACGATTTCAGATGTAACGCATACGTATTTTCATAAATTAAGTAATGTAAATCAATTATTAGGGAAGATTCCGGGGGTAGCCGGTATTAAAACAGGTTGGACTGAGGAAGCAGGGGAAAACTTAGTAACACTTATTGATCGGGGAGGAAGAAGAATTATTATTGTGGTGCTTCATAGCAAAGACCGTTTTGGAGATACCATCCGGCTTATTGACTGGGTGTTTGGAAATTATCAGTGGGAAGATTTTCAGGAGCCACGATAATTCTTATTTTTCTTCTATCCAGGGCGGAGCAACGGCGCTTACGTAGGCAAGAAATCCATCATCTCCTTCAAAGACAAACACCGGTTGCATATATGTTTGCGGGTCAATGGATTCGTAGTATCCCAGATAGACTTTACGAACAAGTGCAACAGTGTCTTTTGTGGAATATCTTGCGATGTAACCTCTCCCTGATTGCAGTTCACTCCAGGCGGTGCTGCTTGGTTTTAATCCGTAGGTTGCTGTCGTTACATAATCAACCGGCCAGTAGGTGTAGGCAAACTGCAGAATTCGTTTTTTCGTATTCTTCGATCCGGAAAATACAAAAGATATCAGTCCTTCATCCGGATACGCACTTACAACTGGCATATCCCCAATAGGAGCACGGAAATAGTCGATGCGGATGCTGTCAGATTGATTAAGACTCGTTGTTTTAACCAGCTTATCTCCGACTAGTTTCAAATATTGTACAATTGCCGATCCATTTTCATAGTCTTTTTGATTGAGGTTATAGGTTTGGAGTATATTTTTTGCTTCCGATTTTGCAACTTGTTCTACTGGAACAGTGCGTTCGGAAAATAAGCCCATGTCTTTTTCAAATTGATATCGTAAAATAAAATTTTTATAAACAATATCATACCGAAGCATCCGAAGTGGTGCATCTGCATCTTCCCATCGGTAAATATTTTTCGTTTCCTGAATCGGATCTTTGACAAATTCAAGCCGACGGCTAAATTCTGTAGCTTTCGTTAGAGCCAGTAAATTAGGAGGGTTTTTTGGCATAAAATACACGGTAGCCGATTCTGAAGCACGGGGTACAGACCCCTCAATCGTTTCCAGTTGAAACGTCAGTTGTGCCGTTGGAGAAGCAATGGGAGTTGGGAATTTTAATGCAGGGAGTTTTCCAAATGCATGATTAGGAGGTGGCGCTTTTGGAGGAAAGAGTGTCATAAAAACAGAAGAAAATATCGACCAGAAAATGCGAAGAAGTATATAGGCAATAACAGTGAGAATTGCATAATTAATAAATTTTCTTGTTTTGTATGCAGTTTCTGTGAGCGTAGTCATAGATTAATTATACAGCATTCCTATGATACAATGGATTTAATCATGGATAAAGTACGCACTCGTATCGCACCATCTCCAACCGGTCTTGACTTACACATTGGCAATGCCTACACAGCGCTTATTAATTATGTATTTGCTAAAAAAAACAATGGTCAATTTATTATTCGGATAGAAGATACTGATAGAACGAGGCTTGTTGAGGGCTCTGAAGAACGGATTTTAGCTTCCCTTGCGTGGCTTGGCATTCCCTATGATGAAGGGCCTGACTGCGGTGGTCCACATGCGCCATATAGGCAATCAGAACGACTTCCCGAGTATAAAAAGTACGCTAGTGAGCTGGTAGAAAAAGGCAATGCATATTACTGTTTCTGTACGCCCGAGCGACTTGATGAGATGCGAAAAGATCAGGAAGCAAACCATAAGCCTCCTATGTATGACGGATTATGTAAAAAGATACCGCCAAAAGAAGCAAAGATTCGGGTAATCAATGGTGAAAAATATGTAATACGCTTAAATGTTCCTGACGAGGGGACAGCAAAATTTACCGATCTTATCCGGGGAGATATTTCTTTTGAAAACAAGCTGATTGATGATCAGGTACTATTAAAATCCGATGGATTTCCAACGTATCATTTAGGAGTGGTTGTTGACGACCATTTAATGGGCATATCGCATGTTATCCGGGGAGAAGAGTGGATATCATCTACACCGAAGCAAATTCTTCTCTTTCAGTTTTTTGGTTGGGAAAAACCCGCGTTTGCTCACGTTTCGGTTCTTAGAAATCCCGACAGAAGCAAGCTTTCGAAACGGAAAAATCCCGTCTGGGTGTCTGATTATCGTGCAAAAGGATACTTACCGGAAGCGCTCAAAAACTATATGGCTACCATGGCATGGACATATCCCGGGAAGAAAGAAATATTCTCCGTTGAGGAGATGATAGAAAAGTTTGAGATAAAAGATATCCAGACAACTGCTCCGATTTTTGATCAGGAAAAACTCAGATGGATGAACGGAGAATATATCCGGAATATGGATGAAGCTGAACTGATTGCAAAAATCCGCACATTTGATGCAACGATCCCAAAAGATAGTGATGAGTTGATGAAAAAAATATTACCACTTGTTCGCGAACGAATGAAAACATTATCTGAATTTGAATCGCTAGCTGACTTTTTTTTCGCGCGACCGGTAAAATTTGAGCGGGAACTACAGAGAAATGTCGTGGATATTGCCAAAGATGCGCTATCAATAAGTTCCAAGTGGAAACATGAGGAAATGGAAAAAGCGATACGGGAACGCGCTGAAACGGGAGGGGTGAAAGCGCGGGATGTGTTTATGGAACTTCGCATAGCTATTACAGGAAAATCTGTCGGCCCGCCGCTATTGGAATCACTTGAAATTTTAGGGAAAGAGGAAACGCTCGCACGGCTCACGTAATTTTACCCCATAGCATCTATCCAATGCGGGTCAACTTCAACGGTGAGATCAAGAAATACTTTCTTGTTCGTTGCGGTTTCCAGTTCTTTTCGGGAAGCCATGGATATTTCTTTGATCATGTATCCGTTTTTTCCGATGATCATTGCTTTATACCGATCCTGGTTTGTAAGAATTCTTGCTTTAATATAAAGGGTTCCGTTTACTCTTTCTATTACCTCATCAATAACAGTGGTAAGGGTGTACGGTACTTCACGGCGAAGAAAAAGAAATGCTTTCTCACGGATAATTTCCGATAGAAATGTTTTACTGTCAAGATTGAGTCCCGGCTGGACCAAATCTTTTGTTTCGACTAGTTGTGGTCCTTCAGGAAGAAAGGAAAAGATGGTGTCAAGTAGGGTGGGAATATTTTTTCCCATGAGTGCCGATACTTCCACGAGGCCGTCAAATTCTTCTTCCATGAATTTGTATTGAATGATATGCGTTGGTGATTTGATATCAATTTTATTAATGACAAGTAGTTTTGGACCCTTTGCTTTTCTTACTATTCCGAGCGTCTTATTTTCTTCAAAATCGCGTTCCCGTGTGTGGTCGATAAGATAGATAACAAGATTAATATGTTGCGAAAGCGTTGCTTCGGCTTTTTGATTAACGCGTCTGGCAAGTTGATCTTTAACTTTTCCAAATATTCCGGGGGTATCCACAAAGATAATCTGACCGCGTGCATCCTCATAGACAGCCTGGATAGGGAACCGGGTTGTTTGCGGTTTAGGCGAGGTAATAGATACCTTCTGACCCAAGATCATGTTGAGAAGGGTCGATTTCCCGCTGTTTGGGCGGCCAATAATAGCTACAATGCCGGATTTCATTGTTATATTGTACAATACTTAAGCGTTTATGGATAATCTATCTGATCAGGAGCTTGTGAGACGTATCCAAGATGGAGACGTATTGGCGTTTGAAGTATTTGTTCGAAGATACCAAAAACGTTTATGGTTTTTCGTCTCAAAAATCGTATACCAAGCGCATCTCGTTGAGGAAATTGTTCAGGATACATTATTTTCCTTGTATCGGACTATTGAAAAAGTTGATACAACGAAGACTATTTCAACGTATCTCTTTTCCATTGCAAAGCATGCGGCAATTGATAGGCTTCGTAAAGAAAAGAAAACGGTTCGTTTAGATGATATTGAATTTGCATATGAAGATGAGTCTCTGTATGAGCAATTGACAAGACAGGAATTCGCACAAAAGATTCAGTCTGCTCTCAAGAAAATTCCTCTATCCCAACAGAATGTCATTCGTCTTTATTTTTTTAAAGAGTTGTCATATGAAGAAATAAGTCGTACATTGGGAATACCAATCAATACCGTTCGTACCAATTTACGAAGAGCAAAAATTGCAGTAAAAAAACTACTATGAGAAACAAAGATATTACAAAACAAGTTATGAATCGCGTGGTTCGGTTTGAAGAAGCGCGTTCATCTACATGGTTTAAGAAATATTGGGCAATACTTATAATTTTAGGTATTGGTATTGTGTATGCAGGTATACGTATATATGTTGGATATCGGGAATTTGATGAAGAGTTCATGGTAGCTTGGTATTTTCAAGATTGGGAAATGTTTCAAATAGTATGGAGAGATGCACTGGATTTTATCTGGATGCTACTCCCAATGTATTGGGCATATGGAGTAGGAATTGGTATAATGGGAATAGTTATTGTTATACTATCTACATATACCAAACGAAAGAACATAAAGAAAAAATTACAATCAATACAAACATATAAAAGGAGGTAAGTAATATGGAAAAATTAAAGCGGGGAATTGGAGCAATTGTTGTGATTATTGGTATTACAACCCTTGTCTTGGTTACCGTTCTTGGATTATTTGTTCAAAAACGTAGGGAAGCGTTGCCTACTGGTTTACAAACAGCAAAACAAAAACAAAGTACAACCCCAACAGCAATACAAATTAAACCGGCAGATGCAACGGATACAAAATTGGATAAAGATTTTTCAGATATTGATGCAAGCATGAATGCAATTAATGTTGAGGGGGCATCGATTGATGCAGGACTAAACGATCAAATGGGAGACCTATCTGAATAAAAGCCGTGCACCGCGAATCCGCCAACTGGCGGAGAAGTGGTGAAACTATTTGCGGGGATATTACGTATAACTTAATAGAAAGGGTAATACTATGAAAAAACTATTATTTATACTTTGCGTGACCGTATTAGCTTCCTTTATTGCTCCTATATATGCTGAAGAGAGTGGTCTTCAAAATCAAGAAGGTCGTCAAAATGCCGTTGGAGCACGAGTAACGCAGATGCAAGAACGAAAAACAACAATTCAAACAAATACGATATCAAGATTAAAAGAAAAGGCAACCAAAGAGATTGACCGGCGGATTGCATCGCTTACCAAGATTATTGAAAAAATCAAAGCAGTGAAGCGGTTAACAGAAGCACAAAAAACTACCATGGTTGGACAGGTGCAAACAGAAATTGATTCACTTACAACGCTCAAAACAACGATTGCGGGACTGACAGACATTGCTGAACTTCGAACAAGCGTACAATCAATTGTAAAATCATATCGTATTTATGTACTCTATATTCCGAAATTAACAATCATTGCGAATGCCGACAAGATTCTTAACCTTATCGAAGGGGAAATAGCGACATTGACAACGAAATTGCAAATGCGGATCACCGAAGCATCAACAAATGGATTTGATGTTACATCTCTTAACTCTCTCATGAGTCAGAGAAAAACAAAAATTGATGATGCAACCACGCAGGCAAACAATGCAATTGCCAAAGTAACAGCGCTTACTCCGGATGGATGGCCGGGGAACAAAACGGAGTTACAAAAAGCACGTGATATGCTCAAGACAGCTCGGAAAGATCTCAATGACGCACACAAACTTGCAAATCAGGTAAGAGTACATCTTGTGCAGTTGAAACCAACTGGAACGCCAAAACCAACTGGTACCGTTACTCCGACACCGACACCATAATTAGAAAATAGCGTAGTAATTCAAATCCCCCTGTATATCAGGGGGATTTTGGTATACTATCTGTCAACAATGAAACTAACACAAAAACAAATTCTAATGTTTCAAAAACAAATATTGTCATGGTGGGAGAAAAATAAACGGGATTTACCGTGGCGTCATACGCATGATCCATACAAGATTCTTGTTTCGGAAGTGATGCTCCAGCAAACGCAGGTGTCCAGGGGACAACTCAAGTATCTTGAGTTTATTCAAACATTTCCAACGGTAGAAGCGCTTGCCAGCTCTAGTCCAGCTCAAGTATTACGAATATGGAAAGGGATGGGGTACAACAGACGAGCGTTGTATCTTCAAAAGGCAGCCAGGGTGATTGTTGATATATATAAAGGTAGGTTCCCTGATACAGAGCAGGAACTAATTAAACTTCCGGGATTGGGTAGATATACTGCTCGAGCAATATTAGTGTTCGCTTATAAGAAAGATATTGCTATGGTGGATACAAATATCCGACAGATTATTACTCATTTCTTTCTTCATGACATTCCCCAATCAGAAAAAATAATCCAAGAAGTAGCAGATCAGTTAGTGCCAAAAGGGAAATCTTGGGAATGGCACCAGGCACTGATGGACTACGGCGCACTGGAGTTAGTGAAGAAAAAATTAAGCAAAGCGAAATCCCGCCCTGCGGGACCATTTAAAGAAACGAATCGGTATTTTCGGGGAAGAATTATAGATCTGCTACGGGAGAAGTCATACAAAGAGAAGGAATTGATAACTTTTCTTTGTTTAACATACAAAAAAGATGAAGACTTTTATATAGGTCTTCTTAAGACATTAGAGAAAGAAGCTCTTGTTGCACACAAAAGAGATATTTGGAAGCTGCCAGGGTAAGTATCTTGCAACATTGTGCAACATCTTGCAATGAGCCCCAAAAAATACAAAAAGCTGTATAATTAGCATGTATTTGCGGGATCGTATAATGGTAGTACACATCCCTCTGGAGGATGTTATCTTGGTCCGAGTCCAAGTCCCGCAGCCCAGGCCTTTACACAGCAAGGACGGTGTCGAATTCTTAGTCCTTACTGATTAAGATTGGAGGTGATAATAATGGCGAAAGAAAAACCAATCGGGAAAGTTATTCACTATTACGATAATATTAACGTTGCAATTGTGAGACTTGAAAAAAAGTTGTCTGTTGGTAAAACGGTAAAATTCGTGAAAGGGGACAACGTTTTTGAACAAACGGTGAAATCAATGGAAATTAAGCACGGTAAGCTCACCGAAGCAAAACCAGGCGACGAAGTAGGTATCAAGGTTGACCAAACAACTAAAGAGGGAGCCCTAATGTACGCTGTTTAGCGACGTTTGCCTACTTTGTTTCAATAATTCGATTACTTCTTCATCTGTCACTTGTTGAAAGTTTCGATAATACAAACCTATTGCTTGTAGATCATACGGACATTGTAAGCAAACAAAATCATCAACTTTTGTTCTTATTGTTTCAGCAGTTTCATACGCACATACCGGAACTGCAAAAATGAGCTGTTTTGGCTTCTGTTTTTTTATTGTTTCAATTGCGGCTGATGCTGTAACGCCTGTTGCCAGTCCATCATCAACAAGGATAACGGTTCTATTTGTGAGTTTTGGTAATGGTTTGCCGTTACGATATAAATCAATACGACGCTTCATTTCCTCAAGTTCTGATTCTTTAATACTTTGTATTTGTTCCTCTGTAATGCCAAGAACTGCAACTGTTGGTTCATTTAAGATAAGATTGTCATCCTCTGCAATCGCTCCGATGCCAAACTCAGGGTTATGTGGAGCACCTAACTTCCGCGCAACAATCACATCAAGTGGTTCGTGAAGCATCTTTGCTATTTCGAAGCCTACTGTCACTCCTCCACGAGGCAGTGCTAACACAATAGGATGATCTTTGTATTCTATTAATTGTTCTGCAAGTTGTTTGCCTGCATCTCTTCTATCTTCAAACATATTATGTTTTCTTTTTGTGTTTAAAATATTCAATCTGTTGCAAACGCTTTTTCGCTTCTTCTTTTGTTGGGTACGTTCCCATATTACGTTCGCTTTCGGAAACCACGCGATACCCTTCCTTGACTTTTCGAATCACAATAACCACCTCATTTCATTTATTCATCATCATATCCAATCTTACTCCTTAATCGTTCAAGTTGTCCCACCTGTCTGCCGGTTTACCCGCCGAGGTGGGCAGGCAGGGACTAAAATGTACTAGACCGGCCCGGTTGTTAACTACTCCTCAAAAATTTCAACCTGACCAATAGCCGATTACTTGGATGAACAAAACAATAATACAAAGGTGCAAGAATTGCATGTGACAAAATTGGCCAAAGAATGTTTCCATAACTCATATAGGTCCACATCCAAACAATTCCAGCTATAAAACTAAAAAATGTTATTCTTGCAGTTTCTGTTGGAAGGTGAGCTGAACTGAAAAACAAAACCCCTACTGTTAAGACAAGAAATTTACTAGTAAAGAAAGATGAGAGTGTGTCCAAAAATATATATTGGAAAAATAACTGCTGTAAAAGTGCAAAGGGGAGATAGAGGATGAAAAGTTTAAAAAAGAACCCAAGTTTAAACTTCCTATTTTTAATTCTTAACGCAAGTATTAATAAAAATCCAAAAATGGAAAATGCTAAGTTTATGAGGCCTGAAATCAAAAGTGTCTCCGGTACAAAAACTTTAAAAGTAACCTCTTTAAGAAAAATTATTTTTATCAAAAGAGCTAAAGATGCAAAAAGGAAAATTAAGGTCCCTTTCAGACTGTCATAATTTTTTGTAAATGTGTAGATAATTAAAGTAATAATACAAAGTGATAAAATCAATGCATTTAAGTACATATGACAAAACAGAGATATAAATTTTTTCAAAAACTCCACCCTCATTATATCAGTTCACGAAGCTAAGCCTCTGGAGAACCCCTAGCCGTGCTACAATACAGGCATGCTCGTAAACAAATACAGGAAAAGAGGGGACGGCCTAGACCGGCCCGCCTGCTAAAATATGACTATTCAATACTTTTCCAAAAACGGAATACTATTACCTTTATCTGATGCAACAATTCCTTTGGAAAATATTGCTTATCAATATGGTTTTGGGGTATATGAAACCCTAAAAGTTCGAAATAAGATACTATATTTTGCAAAACAACATATCGAACGGTTACTGCAATCGGCAACGATTATTGACCTTAAACACATATTTACGCCCCTAAAAATCAACTTACACATTCAAGAAGTCGTCCAAAAAAATAGTGTTGAAAACTGCAACATAAAGATACTCTTAATTGGTGGGAAAGAAGCTGAGGATGCCTGCCTTTTTATTCTGCCTCTTGCTCCTCTCTTTCCAGACAAAAAATTGTATTCCGGTGGTGCAACAGTGGAGACTGTTCAATACGAGCGCTTTTTACCGAACGCCAAAACGTTAAACATGCTACGGAGTTATTTGTATTACACAAAAACCAGCAGACAAGGACATTACGATATGCTATTTCTTGACAATAAAGGCAACGTTTTAGAAGGTTCCAGAACTAACTTTTTTGTTATTAAAGGCACAACTCTTACCACACCCCCAAAAGAAAAAGTATTAGAAGGTGTAACAAGACAGACTGTGATTGCAACCGCCAAGAAAAGTGGATTTGTTGTTAAGGAGGAAACTATTCCTTTTAGCAAGTTGGGAAATTTTGACGGCGCATTTTTAACTTGCACAAACGCAAAAATTATTCCCTTAATCCAAATTGATGACTTAAAGTTTCCTGAGATCCCGTCAAAATTAAAAGAGTTGATGCAAATATATAACAAATTTTTAGAGGTAAGCAAGGGTATATTTACAGAGTAAAAGGGGACGGCCTAGACCGGCCTGCTCAGAAGAACGAATGATGGTATCATTTGGGAATATGCAGATATTACTTTCTATTATTATTGCCACGTTTGTTATTAGTCTCTGTGGACTTATTGGGGTGTTTACATTGTCTATTCAGGAGGCGAAATTGTCCCGAATTTTGATGCTTCTTGTTGCATTGTCAGCTGGGGCGTTGATGGGAGGAGCATTTATTCATCTTCTTCCTGAAGCAGTGGAAGTGTTGGAGCCAACGGTAGTATTTGGGATTGTCTTATTTTCTTTCGTGTCCTTTTTCTTTATTGAAAAGTTACTTCACTGGCGCCATTGTCACAAGGGGCATTGTGATATTCACACCTTTGGGTATATGAATTTGATTGGGGATTCCGTTCACAATTTTATAGATGGACTGATTATCGCAGCAACCTTTATGACGGATATTTCGTTAGGCATCGCAACAACTATTACGATTGCCTTTCATGAGATTCCACAGGAAATTGGAGATTTTGGTGTATTATTGTATTCAGGATTTGACAAGAAAAAAGCATTGCTTTCAAATTTTTTGGTAGCATGCATTGCGATTCTTGGGGGTATTGTTGGATATTTCCTATCCCTGTATGTAGAACATTTCATGGTGTATTTTCTCCCGTTTGCAGCAGGAGGATTCATTTACATTGCTGCATCAGATTTAATGCCGGAAATCCGGAAAGAACAGAGTCTAAAAAAATCAATTGCGTCGTTTGGGGTTTTCCTTCTTGGCATCGGCATTATGATTCTTGTAAAAATATTCGGAGCAGAATAATGAGCGCATGACAATTACTTCAGCATTGTTTGTAAAAAGCATTAATGGAACTGATAAGATCCTGTATGATGGCAAGTTTCAGGTAGCATTTGTCGGCAGGTCCAATGTCGGGAAATCCAGTCTTATTAATTCGCTAGTTCATCAGAAAAAACTTGCCCGTTCAAGTAAAGCTCCCGGAAAAACAAAACATCTCGATTTTTTTCTCATCAACAGCAAATTCTATTTCGTCGATCTTCCGGGATACGGTTTTGCACATGCGTCAAGCGAGCAGCGCGAACAGTATCGCAAAATGATGATGTGGTATTTTGAGTATTCAGAAGTAAAACGGAGACTGGTAGTCCACATCATTGATGCCGTTGTTGGGGTTATGGATTTTGATAGACAAATGATAGAGTATTTATCAGAACTCAACATTGATTTCGTTATTGTTGCAAACAAAATTGATAAACTTTCTTTTCAGGAACGGAAAAAACATATTGATGAAATTCAGAAAGAGTGTAAAGAACACCGGGTCATTTCATATAGCGCCGTTACCAATGAAGGAAGAAATGAGTTGTTGAAAAATATAGAAAAAATCATTTAATAATAGATTGCATTTAATATACTGTTGCTATGGAAAATTCAATTGTCCGAGTTGAAACAAAAGATGGATTTCATCTCCACGGGTTATTAAGTGAAAGTGTTAAAAAGGACACTATTATCATTCACATGCATGGGAGTGCAGGAAATTTTTACACCAGTGCATTTTTTTCAGAATACAGAACTAACGTTGATGTGTGGAATTGTTCTTTTCTCTCAACAAATAGCAGAGGAACCGGGGTGTATGATGTGGAAGTCGGAACGAAATATAGAGGCGCCGCCATAGAGTTATTTGAAGAATGTCTGTTGGATATCGATGCATGGATAGAATTTGTTTTAGAAAAAGGTTATAAGCAAATACTATTGCAGGGGCATAGTTTCGGTACGAATAAAGTGCAATATTATGCCTTGAATGGAAAGTATCATAATAAAGTGAAAGCGTTAATACTTCTTGGTTTTACTGATTCGTTTGGTACGCAATTACAATATTTGAAACGAATTAATAAGACAAACAAGGAGTATCTTGATGAAGCCAATAATCTCCTTAAACAACAAAAACCACTCCAGTTGCTATCAGACCTCTATGCTAATTGCGGTGAATTACCACAAACTGCACAATCATACGTAAGTTTAATGAGTGAAGATTCGGCATTATCCAATGTACTACCATTGAGAAATGGTAAAAACCTTCTCAATTATTCCAAAATAGAAATTCCAATACTTGGAGTAATAGGAGATCAAAATGAATATACGGTTATTCCCATTAAAGACGCAATCACTCTTATGAAATCGGAAAATCACCTTGCGACAATATCGCAAATCAGCAATTGTTCTCATGGCTTTGAAGGAAAAGAAAAAGAATTAGGTAATATAGTTCAACAATTTTTAGGTTCGATAGTATGAAAACAAAATATAAATACACTGCCAAAGAAGCGAAAAAGTTTAATAAATATGGCATAGATCTTACTGTATACGGAGAAAATTATCCTCCGGTGAATGTCGTTCATGTGCATGTTGAAGAAGGTCACTATGAAGAGTTTTATGATGAAAAATGTGCCTTTATTTATTACATCATTAAGGGAAAAGGTATATATGTATTAAATGATGAGAAAATTGATGTCGAAGCAACGGATTTATTGGTAATTCCTCCGAAAACAAGAATTTATTATTTTGGCACCATGGATATGGTTCTCGTTGTGTGTCCCGCATTTGAAGAAAAGAACACGCGGCATGTTCGATTAGTCGAAAAGTCGGAAAATCCATTTTTTTTAAAATAAGATGTTAAATGAAAGACTATGAACCATTTTTTGATTGCCTTAATAGCTGGAATATCTGGAATGCTGGGTTGGGGTATTTCAGATTTCTTTGCCAAAAAGACGATAGATAAAATTGGCTCCTTAAAGACGCTAATTGGCATGCAAATTATTGGCGGTCTACTCCTTCTGGTATATTTTCTTCTCAGCAAGTCGGCTTTTCCTACAATAACGGGAGCAATGTTATTTTATGTTTCCGCCTTGGCCTTATTAGACGGAGCCGGGTATTTGTTTTTATATCGTGCATTTCAAAAAGGGGTTATATCTATTGTTAGCCCCATTGCTGCAAGTGCTGCTGGTTTTTCAGTAATCATAGCGGTTTTTCTGTTTAAGGAAAGCCTCTCGTTGTTTGGATTAATAGGCGTAATTTTGATTTTCTTGGGAATTCTTATTACCTCAACCGATGTTAGAGATTTTAAAAAGAGTTTTTCTAAGGCAAACCTAAGCAATGGAGTTCCTGAGGCAATTGCTGTGATGATTTTACTGGGATTATGGTTTCCTCTTTGGGATAGATTTGTTGGTGATAAAGAGTGGCTGTTCTGGTTGATACTGTTGAAGTTAATAATGGGGATAATGCTGTGCTTGTATTTTTATATAACAAATAAAGGGCAAAAACTAATAAGCGGGTATAAATCCGTTATCAAGATATTAGTTCCAGTCGCTATTTTGGACGCTTTGGCATATTTAGGAACAACTTGGGGATATTCAGTTACGGCAAACACAACCAGCTTGATAACCGTTATTGCAAACGCATATTCTTTACCAACAATAATTCTTGCTTATTTTTTCTTAAAAGAGAGGATAAGCAAGCAACAAGCTCTGGGAATTGCGAGTATTATCGGAGGAATAATAATTAGTTCCCTTTAAGCAAAAGCTTGTTGAACTTGAAGGCTATCAAATACTGTTTTGATATACTAACGACATTATGGTAAAAAAGATAAGTATCGGAGTTGTGATAGTCGCGTTTATTCTGGGTGCTGTCGCTGTCTGGTTTAAGACGCGACCAATTGAAGGCCTGCCTGCCGGTAGGCAGGAGCCAAAAGAAGTATTAGGGGAGACGATAACGCTCACAAGTCAGGATACAAAACCAATAAAGTCATTTAGTGAAGAAGCAGGAGGACCGTATGCTATGGAAATTAATACAAAGAAATCATATGAAGCAATACTGAAAACCAGTATGGGCGATATTACTATTGCTCTTACTGCAAGTGCGACCCCGATAACAGCAAATAATTTTGTGGTACTTTCCCGGAAAAGTTTTTATGACAATACCATTTTCCATCGGGTGATCAATGGATTTATGATTCAGGGAGGAGATCCAAATGGAACTGGATCAGGAGGACCCGGATACAAATTTAATGACGAACCGTTTACCGGAGAATATACACGGGGTACTGTTGCGATGGCAAATTCCGGACCAAATACCAATGGCAGTCAGTTTTTTATCGTGCATAAAGACACCGGACTTCCGAAAAACTATGTTATATTTGGAAAAGTGACCAGTGGCATTGAGGTGGTTGATAAAATTGCAACTGCTCCGACACAGCCCGGAGGTGAAGGCTCAACACCGGTTAATCCTGTGAAAGTTGAGTCAATACAAATAATTGAACAGTAATTGTATAATGGAAGTACTATGAATACATCATCCCAAACCCAGCAAAATCTATTGAAAGCGTTTGCCGGTGAAAGTCAGGC
>Ga0315275_10000890_pt1 | contig 25400 bp, 17 predicted proteins | sample YL17G03_0_MG_FD_205557 | JGI IMG/M metagenome (GOLD analysis project Ga0315275, IMG submission 205557) | Sediment microbial communities from Yellowstone Lake, YNP, Wyoming, USA - YL17G03_0 | ecosystem: Environmental > Aquatic > Freshwater > Lake > Sediment | place: USA: Wyoming | collected...
CGTCCGGATTTATGAACGGCACGGCGATCTCATTCGGACCCAGTTGCGCGCACTCCTCCGGGCGGCGGCCCTGGGCCCATTGAAGATCATGGTTCCCATGATCGCGACGCTGGACGAAATCCTGGGAGTGAAGGCCCTGGTCGCCGGCGTCGCCGGGGAATTGGCGGCGGCGGGCCTGCCCCATCGCTCGGACGTTGAACTGGGCATGATGGTCGAGGTTCCCTCGGCCGCCCTGCTCGTCGACCGCTTCGCCGAGCACGTCGATTTCTTCAGCGTCGGAAGCAACGATCTTTTGCAGTACTTTTTCGCCGCCGATCGGGGAAATCCCGACGTCCGGTCGATCGGCCGCCCCGAGCACCCGGCCTTTCTCAGGCTGCTGCGGACGATCGTCGACGCCGCCCACGAGAAGGGCCGCTGGGTGGGCCTGTGCGGGGAGATGGCCGCCTCCGTGCGGCTTCTGCCGCTCCTCGTCGGACTGGGTTTCGACGAGCTGAGCATGAACGCGGCCGCCATCCCCGGCATCAAGGCCCGCCTCGGCGCCTTGGACGCGGCCGCCTGCCGGGTTCTGACCCTGGAGGCGGCCGGCCTGGACCGGGCCGCCGCGGTCGGAGGATCGCTCGACGCCTTTGGCCGTCCGGGCGCGGGCGCCCCCCTCATCGTCCCCGAGCTCGTCCGCCTGCGGTCGGACAGCCGCTCCAAGGCCGAGGCTCTTCAGGAGCTGGCGGCCCTGCTGGAAGAAGCGGGCCGGACGGAAGACCGCCGCGAGGTCGAGAAGGCGTTTTGGCAGCGGGAATCGACCGGATCGACGGGGCTCGGATTCGGCGTGTCCATTCCCCACGGCAAGACCGCGGCCGTCGGCGCGGTCTGTGTCGGGATGATGCGATTCGCCGCTCCCTTCCTATGGGATACGAACGACGAGGAACCCGTCGACTTGGCCTTCATGTTGGTCATCCCCGACGGGGAACGGTCACAGGAGCCCCTCAGGCTCCTGGCCCGTCTTTCCCGCCGCATCGTCCATGACGACTTCCGCGCCGCTTTGCGCGCAGCCACCGACGAAGAGATGGTCGTCCGCTTAGTCGAGGACGCCTTAGCCGGTTGATCAGCCGTTCACTTCTCGGCTTTCAGGTTGCTCTCGACCGAAAACACCCCGGACAATCCGCGCACGGCCATCAGGGCCTTGGACCGGAGCCGCCCGGGCCGGAATTTCGGCCCAGTCGATTAAGAGAGGATGGCGCTCTGCAGGCCCGCGGAGAGCGAGCCGAGCTCCTTGCCCATCTGGGACATCCCCAGCAATCCGCCGCTCATGCCCGTTATGCCTTTGGAGACGACGACGGCAACGTTGGCGTCATCATGGCCCACCGTTACATTGAACTTGGCCCGTTTAGCCAGAGCGCCCACCAAGGCCCGCGCCGCGGCGCTCCCTTTCACGTACACGCCCTGCGTCTTGGTCCCGCTCTCCAGGTGGTAACCCCGCGCGGCCATAAAGAGAGCGGTTTTGTCGGCGATGTCGTCGACGGTCCCGCCTGAAAACACCAGAGTGATGGATTCCTTCGTTTCCGCTGACTTGACGACGGCGTATTTGCCCATGCGTCCACTCTCCTCCTCGGATTCGAGGCGGATCAAGCCGCCCCACGCTTTCCATTATCCACTGCCGGCTTCCCCTGTCAAGACCGATCGGCACGCGCCCTATGATATGATGACTCCAGGCCCGATCGAACCGGAGGAAGGATATGGCCGGACGCGGAGTCGGACGGATCCTGGGGGCCGGATTCGGATTGTGGCTGGCGGTCGTTCCCGCAGCCCGGTCCCAGGAAGCGGCGGATGCCGCCGCCGACGAGGCGTATTTCCGCGCTCTGCCCGTATATAAAATCTTGGTCGACCGCAGCGGGCCGCGGGACGGATTCGAAATGGCCTTTCGAGTCGCAGGGCGGGAAGGCCGGCCGGTCATGGTCCTTCTCCACGGCATCAGCGATACGGGCTTCTCCTACGCCGGGTTGGCCCGCAGGCTGGACAACGATTTCCGGATGATTATCGTCGACCCGCCCGCTTACGGAGATACGTTCACCGCGAAACCGCTGGATTTTTCCTATGGTTCGCAGACGTCCCGCCTGCGCGCCCTGCTCGAAGCGGTCGGCGCCCTGAACGGCGCCGTCTTCGTCGGCCATTCCACGGGCGGAGGGCTGGCCTGGCATCTGTCCCTGGAACCCGGGGTCCATCGGGCCGGCCTGGTCCTGATCGACGCCATCACCGTCGAATACGACCTGCCCGCGAGAACCCGCTTAGCTTATATCTTGGCCAAACACCATTCTTTCTCGGGGCCGCTCTTCAATCTGATCGGACCCGGAACGATCGCCGGCATCATCGCCCGGGAATCGGCCGCGCCCGGTTTCCGTCTTTCCGAGACATCCAGACTCATCCAATCGGCTTTGTTCACGACGCCGGCCCGCCTGCGGGTCAATGCCCTCTGGGCCTCCCAGCTTCTTGATTTTAAAACCGTTAAAGCCTGGGCGCCGCGCCTCCGGGAGATTTCCGTCCCGACGCTCCTTCTCTGGGGCGAGGACGACGCGGTTCTGAAGCTTCGCTTCATGGAGAAGGCCCAAAAGCAGATTCCCGGAGCCCAAAGCGCCGTCATCCGGCGGGCCGGCCATTCCCCGCACGTCGAGAAGCCCGCCGATGCTGCGGATCGCATCCGGACCTTCGCGGCAGGACTCGCGGCGCCGGCCGGGGCCCTGACGCCGGGTTCACAAGTCCGGGTCGCGGCCCCCGGGGAAATCGCGAAACGGCCGCAAGAATTGCGCGGATCGATGGTCCATCTCACGTTCTCAGTGTCCCGCTACGGAGAGAGCGGAATCGCGGACGCGGCGGGTATTCACCTGAAACGAGGCTATTATTCGACCGATTATCCCAGCCAGTCGGGAAGCGCGGGACTCTTCCTGGAAGGCCTGCACTGGGACGGCGGACAACCTTTATTCGCCGGTTACCAGGTCGAACTCGTTTGGTACAAAGCCGGCGGCTTTCGTTTCGCTCAAGGCTGGAGCGTCGCCGGCGCCCGGAAGACGGCCTCGCTGATCACGCTCGGCTACGTCCCGTCCTATGTCCCTTGGGTCTGCTTAGGCGTCCGCTGGATCGGCCCGCGGGCCAAGGCCGGATTTTTCGTGACGCTCGAATTGGCCCCCCTCTTGGACAAAGCGTTTTTATTTTGGTGAACCGGCGGCCGGACGCGCGTCCTTGGAGACCGCCGCCCGCGCTTTCCAAAGAGCCAAGCATCCGGTCAGCAAAGCGGTTCCGACCGCGGTGTAGATGACTCCCAGGACCGGGCGCGGCAGGGAGCTCCGGCGGAGAACCATTCCCGATCCCATCATGGCGGCAACGAGCAGCCACGTCTTGACCGAAAGGAAGCCGCCCAGGCATTTGCCGTCGCCGCGGGAAATGATCCTCCGAGCGTTGCGGGCGGCCACCTTGGCGATGATGAAATATCCCTTCAGGGCTCCGGCGCAAACGCCGAGGGCGAGGGGAACCCAAGGAGAGACGGCGCGGAAACACCAGACAACGCCGGCGGCGGTCAATCCGGCCCCCACGGCCGTCCAGAGCAGGGCGGCGGCGAGGAGATGGGCCCGCAATCCGGCGGCCGGTTTCCAGCGCTCGGCCCAGTTTCGGTTTTCAGACATGTCGGCGACTTCGTCCAGGCTTCCTTTAGCCAAAAGTCGGACGCTGTCAACGGCCGGCCCCGGCTTTACGTCTACCTCACCAGTTGTTTCTCGATTTCCTCGAGGGTCCGGCCTTTTGTTTCGGGCAGGCGGGCCTTGATGAAGAGGAATCCGGCGACACAGATGGCGGCATACAGCCAAAACGTGCCGGCCGAGCCGAGGCCTTTGTTGAGGATGGGGAACGTATACGTCAAAAGGAAGCAGGCCGCCCAGAGCGAGGTGGTGGCCACGGCCACGGCTGCGCCGCGGATGCGGTTGGGAAAAATCTCGGAGATGATCACCCAGGTGACGGGGGCCAGGGACATCCCATAGCATCCGATCGCCGCCAGGACGAGGAGAAGCATGGGCAGGCCTTTGAGGCCGGAGGCGTAGCCGATCCCCATCAGCGTGTAAATCCCGGCCAGCCCGGCCGCGCCCAAGAGCATCAACGGCCGGCGGCCGCGCCGGTCGACCGCGCCGAGAGCGACGAGCGTGAAAACAAGGTTGACCGAGCCCGTCCAGGCGATGTTGCCCAGGACGCTGGAGACGTCATATCCCGCGGCGCGGAAGATCTCTTCGGCGTAATTGAAGATGACGTTGATGCCGCACCATTGCTGAAAAACGGCCAGGACGACTCCCAAGACCAGGACCCGCCTCAGGCGGCGGTCGAGCAGGGCCCGGAAATCAACGCGTTCGGTCTCATCGACGAGTGTGGTCTCGATGTCCGCCAGGCCGGCTTCGGCATAGACATCTCCCCCGATACGAGCCAGGACGCGCCGGGCGCGCTCCCTTTTTCCGTTCTTGGCCAGCCAGCGGGGGCTCTCGGGCACGAACAGCGTTCCCAGAAAAAACAGGAGTGCGGGAATCGCGGTCAGGGCGAACATCCAGCGCCAGGCGGACCGGCCATACCAAGAGGTCCGGATGAAGGCATCGCCGGAGCCGGCGGGCAGGCCGCGGACGAGCCACCAATTGAGGAACTGGGCCAGGAGGATGCCGATGACGATGGTGAGCTGGTTCAGGGACACCAGCCGGCCGCGCATCCGGGCCGGCGCCACTTCGGCGATATACATCGGCGAAAGGTTCGAGGCCAGGCCGATGGCCGTCCCTCCCAGCATCCGCCAGAGGACGAAGATCGTGAAATTGGGGGCCAGGCCGTTGCCGATGGAGGTCACGATGAACACCGAGGCGGCCGCGGTCAACAGGCGTTTGCGCCCGAAGCGGTCGCTCAGGACGCCGGCGGCCACGGCCCCGACGAGGCAGCCGATCAGGGCGCAGCTGTTGGCCCAGCCCCTGGCCGAGGCGCTGGTCAGGGCGAAGAACCGCTCGAAGAAGGGCTTGGCCCCGCCGATCACGACCCAGTCGTAGCCGAACAGCAGGCCGCCCAGGGCGGCGACCAGCGAGATGGTCCAGACGTAGCGGAGGTCGAGCCGCGGCCCGGCCGGGGCGGAGAGGGGTGCGGAGCGGGTGTCCATGAGACCATCAGATTATGGACTTCCTCCCGGCCTGTCAATCGCCCTGTGGATCCGTAGGGGTCCACAGGACGGCCGGAAAACGGGGGGGACTTGAAATATTCTCATAAATGAGTATGATTGCGGCATTTGACAGCAATGTCTACTTTCTCACCATCGAAGGAGGTCTCATGAAGAAAGCCATCGTCCTCGCCCTCGCGGTCCTGGTGTCCGTGCCGCTGGCCTTTTCAGCCATCATCACGAACACGAACCAGAGCGTCGGCTATTTCCGGCTGCTCGCCCGCAACGCGTCGCTCGACATCGACGCGGTCTATTACAATCCGGCCGGCCTGGTCAAGCTCCAGGATGGATTCCACCTGGCTTACCACAACCAGAGCATCTGGCAGGAAAAGACCATCACCAACGATTTTCCCTTCTTGAACTCCGGCCAGTACGTCGGCAAGATTAGCGTGCCGTTCTACCCGGACTTCTACGCCGTCTACAAGAGCGGCCCGCTGGCCCTCTCCTTCGGCTTCGGCCCCAACGGCGGCGGCGGCACGGCGGACTATGCGACGGGCCTGCCCTCCTTTGAGCAGGGGTTCTCCACGCTCCCCCTTTTGCTCTCCTCGTTCGGACTGCCGACGACCAAGTACAGCGCGGACATCAGTTTCAAGGGCAGCTCCATGTACCTGGGCTTCCAAGTCAATGCGTCCTACGCCGTAAACGACATGTTCTCGGCGGCCGTCGGACTGCGCTATATCTCGGCCAAAAATACCTACAAGGGCGGGATGTCTAACGTCATGGTCAACCCGGTGTTCGCGCCTTTTGGCTTGACCGGTCAGATGATCTCCGCGGCCCAGCTCTTCTCCATGATCGGCCAGCCGGCTTACGCCGCTCTCGTGGGCAATAAAGCCGTCGATGTCGAACAAACCGGATCGGGCTTCACGCCCATCCTGGGGCTGATGGTCACGCCGGTCGAGGGCCTCAACCTGACCCTCCGCTACGAATTCAACACCAAGCTTGAGCTGACCAACAAGACCACCCAGGACGATACGGCGGCGCTTTATCCGCCCGACGGGCTTTTCCCCAATGGAGCGAAAACACGCGCCGACATTCCTGCGATTCTCGCCCTAGGCGCATCCTACGCCATCATGCCCGACTTGCGCGCCCACCTGTCCTACACTCTGACCTTCGACAAGAACGCCGATTGGGACGGCCGGCAGAATCTGGTCGATTCCAACGCCTATGACCTGGCCTTTGGCTTGGAATTCGACCTGACCAAGTCCCTGACGCTCAGCGCCGGTTATATGACGACCAGTTACCACTTCCTGACCGGCTACCAAACCGACATGAGCTTTGCGCTCCCCGCCGACACCATCGGCGCGGGCGTCCTGTGGAAGCTGACCGACCAGCTTTCGCTGGATCTGGGCATTCTGAGCGTCAATTATAAGAACGACCAGAAGTCGATTTCCTATCCTCCCCTCGGCGTTTACCTGGAGCACTACAAGGAAACGACGTTCGGATTTGGCGTCGGCATCAACTACCACATCAAGTAACCGCGCCGTCTCGTCACAGATTGTCCGCCGGCCGGGCCTCGGAGGTCCGGCCGGCTTATCCTTTCCGTTTAGATTAAATGCCCCTTTCTTATCCTTATAGAATCCGCTTCGATGGAAGCGGAAGGACTCCGGCGTCCGTACGCTAGGCAGCCTCTTATTTTGATCGGCTTGGGCCGGCCGGAGAGGGAAAGAAAAGGAAGAGATGCTGGCTGTTTCAGGGAATTAAGCTAAAGGGGGTAGCAAGGAGGGTAGGTCCTGCCCAGCCAGCGCAGCAGGCATTTGATAATACTATAAACGATATAATACGTAAAGTCAATATGAATTATAGAGTTTGATTCGGCGGCCGCTGGGATCCGACAGTACCTCCGAATTCCTCGGCCAAAGGAGCCAAGAGCGCGACGTGAGCGCGCGGGGTGCCCGGCGCGATCGAACACGCCGTGCTGAGGATGTACCCGCCATGTCCGGCCCCGGCCGACAGTCGCCGCAGGGCGTCCGCCCGGATGATCTCCGGAGTCCCGAAGAGGAGGGTGTTCACCGGATCGATGTTACCCTTGATGAAGAGCGTGTCCCCCACGCGGGACAGGGCATCCTCCAATTCAACGTTGCCCAGCGGCGGAGGGTCGAGACATTCGATCCCGGAAACGCCCGTTTCGGCGATCATCTCCAAGCGGTCTCCCACCGCCCCGCAGATGTGGGTATAGGCGAAAATCCCCTTCTCTCGAATCGCCGCGGCTACCCGGCGCTCGAAGGGCAGGACGAATTCCCGATAAAAGCCGGGCGAAATGAATCCGGCGCCGGCGAAGGGAGAGGAGATCTTGATGGCGTCCACGCCCCGCTCCGCTTGCTCCCGGGCAATCCTGGCCACGCCGTCCGCAAAACGCGCCAGGATCTCCTTGGACCGGTCCGGCTCTTCAACCAGGGCCAAGAACCCGCCGCTGAAGCCGAACAGGTCCAGGAAATAATCGAACGGCGACGTGACTTCGCCGTGGACGGAATAGCGGCCGCCCGATTTCTCGATCACCAGATCCAGGATGTCGTAGGGATGATCCGGATCGATGGCATAATGCAGGCCCTGGGAAACCGGAATGAAATCGAGCCTCTCGGGCACGCTCCCGGGATCGAAGCCGGCGATGGCGGGAACGAACGGCCTTTCCGCGGGGACGGGCCGGGGCAGATCATCATGGGGAAAAATCGTCCGGGTGCCGTCCGCCCAGGAAACGACATCCTCCTCCGCGCCGCGGCGCCGCTCACGGACCCGACGTTCCCAATCCTCGGCCTGGCCGTGCAGGCTGATCAGGATTCCGTCGAAACCGTATAGGGCGCGCAGCCGGAGGAGGGCTTCGGCGAAGGCGAACTTGTCGTGCCACAACTCGGGCGGCGGAGTTTTCGTCTGGAGCAGCATGTGTCCGATGCTCATCTGGCACATGACGGGTATGCGGTCGGGCCGATCCCGCCGCATGGCCGCGCGCGTTCTTTCTTTCGGAGTCATGGTCCGTATTGTGCCTTTCCCGCCCCCCCCCGTCAACGGAATCGCCCGAAACAGAATCGAAAAACCCGGGAGGGGGGACCGGCGGATGTGCTTTATTCGGACCGGGGCCGTTTCTGGCAATTTTCCGTCGGCTGCGGACGGGGCGACCCGAGCGTTATTTTCACGGCCGGGGAGGCCTTTTGATCCCGCGCCGGACCGTTGACACTCGCAAGAGGATTCTGATATTGTTTCTGACCTGACCGATGAAGTGTCAAGCCCAATTCCCAAACGAGGGGATGTAACATGTACATTTTAGTCGGCATCATGATCGGATTCGTCGCCGCCATTCCCCTGGGTCCGGTCAACGTGTACGTCATCTCCCAGGCCATGAAGCGCGATTTCGTTCACGGCCTCATGGCCGGGCTGACCTCCGCCGTGCTCGATTTCATCTATTGCCTGGTGGCCGTTCTCGGCCTGACCCAGGTCACGGCCCTCATGAATCGCTGGCTGGTGGTCCTTAAGGTAGTGGCCGCGGCCTTCCTTATCTTGATCGCCGTCCGCCTTTTCCTGCAATCCAAGGAAAAAAAGGAAGCCTTCCGGTCCAAACACGCGACGAGCTTCTCGGCCCGGCCGATGCTGGCCGTGTTGGCCCTGTACATTTCCAATCCGTCGCTCTATTTCTTCTGGATCGGACAGGCCGCCTGGGTCACGAGCCATGGCTGGGTCGGGAACTCCACACTGAACGACGTCGTCTTCGCTCTGGCCTGCGGGACCGGTGGGGCCCTGTGGAACCTCATCCTGACCTTCTATGTTTCCAAATACCACAAGCAATTCTCGGCCAAGACCTTCCGGACGATTTTCCTCATCCTGGCCATCCTTCTGTCCCTTTCCGGGGTCTATACATTCCTATCGATCTTCATCCATTTTTAAGTCCGCCTATGAGGCCGGTGAAGCGGTCGACGTCTCCCCGCCGGAAAGTCCATCTCGTTTGCAACGCCCATATCGATCCGGTCTGGCTCTGGGAATGGCCGGAAGGGGCGGGCGAAGCCCTGTCCACCTTCCGCACGGCCGCCGGATTCTGCGAGTCCAGGCGGGATTTCGTGTTCTCCCATAACGAGTCGCTCCTTTACCGCTGGATCGAGGAGTACGAACCGGCCTTGTTCCGTCGCATCCGGAGGCTCATCCGGAAAAAACGCTGGGCCGTCCTGGGCGGCTGGTTCGTCCAGCCCGACTGCAATATGCCCAGCGGCGAATCGCTCGTCCGCCAGATCCTGGAGGGGAAGCGGTTCTTTAGAACGAAATTCGGGGTGGAGGTCAAAACGGCCGCCAATCTCGATCCTTTCGGGCATACCCGCGGGTTGGTCCAGATCCTGGCCAAATCCGGTTATCATTCCTATCTCTTCTGCCGGCCGGACAAAAACCATGCCTCCTTGCCGGCCGACGATTTCATCTGGGCGGGATATGACGGTTCCGAGATTTTGGCCGCCCGGGCCGAAGCCCATTACAATTCCAAGGGAGGCGGGGCGCGGGCCAAGATCGAAGACTGGCTGCGCGCCCATCCGGAACGGACGCCGTCGCTTCTCCTCTGGGGCATCGGCGATCACGGCGGCGGCGCTTCCAAGCGCGATCTCGACGCGATCGACACGCTGCGGGCTGAAGCCACGGATGCGGACATCGTCCATTCCACGGCCGAGGCCTACTTCGAGGAACTGTCCCGGGACCGCGCCCGTCTTCCCCGGCACGCCCGAGGCATCAATCCCTGGGCGGTCGGTTGCTACACGACCATGGCCCGGGTCAAGCAGCGCCATCGGCGCCTGGAGAACGATTTCTATGCGGCGGAAAAAATGGCTTCGGGCGCCGCATTCCAGGGCTTGATGCCCTATCCCCGGAAAGAACTGGCCGAAGCCGGACGCGATCTGGCCTTTGCCGAATTCCATGATCTTCTGCCCGGATCCTCCATCGCCCCCGGCGAGGACGGCGCTCTGCGCCTTCTCGATCACGGCCTGGAGATCTGTTCGCGGGTCAAGGCCCGGGCCTTCTTCGCCTTGGCCGCGGGAGAACCCGGGCCGTCCAACGGGGGAATCCCCATTTTCGTCCACAATCCCCATCCCTTCCGCGTACGAATGATCATCGAAGGCGAATTCCAGGGGCCTGAGCCCAAATACGGAGGCGGGTTTCTCCGCCCCCGTGTTTTCACCAGGGGCAGGCCGCTCCCCTCGCAGGCCGAAAAAGAGCTCAGCAATCTCGGCCTGGAATGGCGCAAGAAAGTCGTTTTCCGGGCCGTGCTCCAACCGGGACGGCTGAACGGCTTCCTCGTCCGGACGGAGGACGCCGGGGAGCGCTCCCTTCCCGCCTTGGCCGAGGCGGACGGAGTCTTCACCGTCCGCACGGCCGATCTCGAAGTGAGCGTGGGCGCCCGGTCCGGGCTCATCGAGCGATGCCGGATGAAAGGGCGGGATGTCTTGGCGCCGGGAGCTTTTCGGCCTTTGGTCATGGCCGACAACGCCGACCCGTGGGGCCAGAGCGTCATCCGGTTTGGCCGGGAGGCGGGGCGATTCCGCCTGGCCCGGCCCGCGGAAAGCGCCCGCTTGGCCGGCGTCGCGGCCCCAACCCTCCCGTCGGTGCGGGTGATCGAGGACGGAGAGGTCCGGACGGTCATCGAAACGTGTCTCGTATTTGCCGCCTCGACCGTTCTCCTCCGCTATAAACTCCCCAAGGAAGGCGCGGAGATCGAAGTCGAGGCCCGCGTCCTGTGGAATGAAAAAGACCGCATGCTGAAGCTGGCCGTCCCGACGCCCTTTCGAGACGCCGATTACATCGGGCAGACGGCCTATGGGCGCGAGCCGCTTCCGGCGAACGGCGACGAGGCCGTGGCCCAGAAATGGACGGCCCTCGTCTCCCCCTCGGCCGGGCTGGCTTTGACCTGCATCAACGACGGAACGTATGGATCGGATTGCCGGGACGGGGAAATGCGGCTGTCGCTGCTGCGCTCCCCGGCCCATGCCGCCGACGTCTCGGACGGACGTCCGATGCGCTATCAGGACCGCTTCATCCCCCGCATCGACCAGGGCGAACACCTCTTCCGGTTTTGGCTGAACGCCGGCCCCGCGGACGAGCGCCTGGATGCGGTCGATCGCGAGTCCTTGATCCATAACGAGACGCCCTACGTCCTCACCTATTTTCCGCCCGGAACGGGCCGCCGCGCCCGTCCGCTGGCCGAGCTCAGCGACCGCGTCGTCCAAGTCACGGTCCTCAAGAAAGCCGAGGATTCCGCAGGCCTGGTCATCCGCCTGTTCGAGCCGACGGGGCGGAAGCGGACGACGACTTTATCCCTTCCCTTCGCCGGGGCCGGAACCAAGGTCGCTCTCGCCCCCTTCGAGATCAAGACCCTCGTTTTCAGCCCCCGGACCGGAACCTTCGTCGAAACCGATCTCCTCGAGCGTCCGCTCGGAAAGAATTGAAGCCATGGCCGTCCGGTCCGTTTCCCTCGTCCTGGTCGGCATCGGCGGAATGGGCGCCTTCTACGTCGACGAACTCCTCAAGAACGCGCCTGGGGAAGAATTCACCATCGCCGGCGCCGTTGATCCCGCTCCCGAGCGATGTCCCCGTCTCGACGCCCTGCGGGCGGCCGGCGTTCCGGTCCTGGCCGATCTTGGGGAATTTTACAAGGACCGGACCGCCGATCTGGCGGTGATCTCCTCGCCACACCATTTTCACGCCTCCCAGACGCTCGCCGCGCTGGACGGGGGAAGCCTCGTCCTCTGCGAAAAACCGGCGGCCGGCACGATCCAGGATGCGCGGTCGATGGCCGACGCCGAGATCCGCACGGGCCGTTGGGCGGCCATCGCCTATCAATGGTCCTTTTCGGAAGCCGTGCAGGCCCTCAAATCCGATATCCTCGCCGGCCGTTTCGGGCGCCCCCGCCGCCTGACCTGCCTCTACACGTGGCCGCGCGACCGCGCTTATTACGGCCGCAACGCCTGGGCCGGACGGCTGCGGGCCGCCGACGGCGCCTGGATCCTGGACGGGCCGGCCAACAACGCCTTCGCCCACGATCTGCACAATATGTTCTATATTCTCGGGCCCGAGGTCCGATCCTGCGCCTGGCCGATTGAAGCGCAGGGCGAGCTGTACCGAGCCAACCTTATCGAAAATTACGACACCGCGGCGGCCCGCTTCCGCGTCCCGTCCGGGGCGGAAATCCTTTTCCTCGTGTCCCACGCCTCGTACCGGGACCGCGGCCCCGTCCTGCGCTATGAATTTGAGAAGGGGACGGTCACGGCCGACGGCCGAGGCGCGGGGCTAAAAGCGGCTTTCACGGACGGAACGGCCCGCAATTACGGGAATCCCGACGCCTCGCCCATGAAGAAACTATGGGAAACGATCCGGGGCGTCCGGACGGGCGCCCCGCCGGTCTGCGGCCCGGCCGCCGCGTCCGGCCAGACGCTGGCCGTCAACGGCCTGCAGGACAGCCGTCCCGAACCCGTCGAAGTCCCCGCAGGACTTCGCCGCGTCGAGCGGCACGGGAATTCCGAGCGGGTTCGCATCGAGGGACTGGACGAGATCTGGGAACGCTGCTTCGAAGAAAGCCGCCTCCCGTTCGAGCTCGGCGTTCCCTGGGCCCGGGCGGGCCGCCCGGTCGACCTGCGCGATTACCGGTCCTTTCCCGGGCCCCGCGACTGAACCTCCTCCCCCCCGATTGACTCGCGCCCGCTCATCTCCTATGATGGCAGGGAGTCCGGAAGGCATCCCAGACCATGAAACTCACACGGACGGCCAAGGCGGAAATTCTCGCCGAGCTCGAAGACCTGAAGCGGAAGATCGCCGAGCTCCAGGAAGCCGAATATCTCCTGCTCATTCAGCGGGACCTGGCCCACCATCTCAGCGGCATGGAGCGGCTCGACAAGATCCTTGAGCTCTGCCTGGAAACGGCCATCCGCGTGTCGGGGATGGACAGCGGCGGAATCTACTTGTCCGAGGAATCGTCCGGCGATTGGGTTTTGGCCGTCCATTCGGGCCTTTCGCCCGATTTCGTCGCTCAGGCCCGCCATGACCGCGCCGACTCCCCCAACTTCCGGGCCATGACTTCGGCCGTCCCGATCTACACGAATTATCAGACCGGCGCCATCAAAAAACCCACCGACATCCGGAAACCGGAAAGCATCCGCGCCGTCGCCGCCATCCCCATCTTGCACCGCGAGCGCATCATCGCCTGCCTCAATATCGCCTCGCACGTATTGAACGAGGTCCCCGCGGCGGCCCGGATGTCTCTGGAAACGATCGCCGGACAAATGGGACAGAGCATCGTCCGGGCCAATTACGAAGAGGCCCTGCGCCGGAGCGAGAAGCGGTTCCGCGACCTGACCGACAGCCTCGATGTCGGGGTCTATCGCAGCATTCCCGAGGACGGCGGCCGGTTCCTCGAATCGAACCAGGCCCACGTTAAGATGTTGGGGTGCTCCTCGCTGGAGGAGTTGCGCGGACTGCGGGTCGTCGACGTATATGAATCCTCCGCCGACCGCCGGGCCTTCCTAGACGCCCTGGAGACCTTGGGCTTCGTGCGCCACCGTGAGCTTCGTCTGCGCCGCCGGAACGGGGACCTTTTCACGGCCTCGGTCTCCGCAGTCGCCATCCGCGATGCCGACGGCCGGCTCGCCGTTATTGACGGCATCGTCGAGGACGTCAGTGAATGGAAGAAAGCCGAAGAAGCGCTCGAGACGCGGGAACGGACCTACCGGGCCCTGTTCGAACAGAGCAACGACGCCGTTCTGTTGTTTCGGCCCGACGGGCTGACCATCGACGCCAACCGCAAGGCCGAGGCCATGCTCGACCGCTCGAAGGAGGACCTCCTCCACACCTATTTTTTCGATCAGATCTCGCCCGCCGAGAAGGACGACGCCGAGGGAAAATTACGGGCGGTCCTGGCCGGCGCGGCCGTCCCGATCTACGAGCGGACGGCCCGCCGCCGCGACGGCGGCGAGTTCCCGGCCGAGATCAACCTTTCCGTGATCCGGGACCCCGAGGGCCGGCCGCTCTTTGTCCAGAGCATCGTCCGCGACATCTCCGAGCGAAAGAAGGCCGAGGATGTCATGCGGACCGCTTTGCGCGAGAAGGAGGTCCTTTTGCGCGAGATCCATCACCGGGTCAAGAACAATATGCAGGTTATCATCAGCCTGCTGAGGCTCCAATCGCGGTCGATCGAGGACCCGGCCCGGCTGGAGATTTTCAAGACCACCCAAGACCGCATCCGTTCGATGGCCCTCGTCCACGAGAAACTCTACCAATCGAAGGATTTGGCCGGGATCGACTTCAAGAGCTACATCCAGAGCCTGGTCGCCCACCTGATTCATTCCGCCGGGCCGTCCGCCGCCCGGATCAAGATCGAGCTCGAACTGGACGACGTCGAATTGAACATCAACAAGGCCATTCCTTGCGGGCTGATGCTCAATGAATTGATCACCAACGCCATCAAATACGCCTTTCCAGAGGGCCGGCCCGGCACCATCCGCGTCCGCCTGATCGGACCCCGGGACGGCCGCGTCCAACTGACCGTCGCCGACGATGGCGTGGGGCTGCCGATCGCGGTCGATCCGAAGAACCCCGAAACACTCGGTCTCCAGATCGTCAGCGATCTGGCTCGCCAGATCGACGCCGAGATCAGGGTCGAGCGGAACGGGGGAACATCCTATACCCTCGTGTTTTAGCGCGGCAAGAACGGCATGCCGGTCATCGTCATCGAGAAAATCGTTTACCCAGGAAAAAGCCTGGGGCGGCTCGAAGGGATCGCCTGCCTGACGGACGAAGGCCTGCCCGGGGAGCGGGTCGAGATCGAGCCGCTCAAAAGGCGGCCCCGGCTCGTGGAAGCCCGGACCGTCCGCGTGGTCGAGCCGTCGCCGCGGCGCACGGCGCCGCGGTGCGCCCACTTCCGGGCCTGTTCTCCCTATCAGATCATGGACGAAGAACTTCAGTTGGAGATTAAGAAGAGCCAATTGGAGGAGATTTTAGCGGAGGAGTCCGCGGAGGGCTTGAGGATCGATATGTTTCCCTCGCCGCGGACCTGGAATTACCGGACTCGGGCCCGCTTCCACGTCCTGTGGACGGCCGAAGGCGGTCGGCCCGCCTACAACGTCCCGGGGACCCGGGACGAGTTCGTGTCGGTCGATGTCTGCCATCTCCCGGCCGCCCCCCTCTCCGATCTGGTCGCGGCCGCACTGCGCGCGTTCCCCCGGCCGGCTCCATCCCTTCGTGAAATTGAAGTCCGCGTGGGGCGGGAGGCCGCCGCTCCCCTGCTGATCTTTCACTGGTCTTCGCCTCCGGGACCCAAGGACCTCGATCCGGTCCTGACCGAGCTGCTGGCCGGGCCTCGGCCCGCGGGCATCGTGAACGTCTTCCGGAAAAAAGGGCGGGACGAAGAGGTTCTCGTCTGGGGCCGCGATTCGATCGAGGAAAAAGTCGGTGATTCCGTGTTCCGGATCGGGGCGCGATCGTTCTTCCAGGTGAATCCGGCCATCCTGCCGGCCGTCATCGCCGTCATGGCCGACTCTCTGCGAACTCATCGATCCCGCCGGCTGGCCGACATCTATTGCGGACTGGGGCTGTTCGGCGTGACGTTGGCCCCGCTCGTCGAAACGGTCGCGGCCGTCGAATCCGACGCCCAGAACATACGCTTGTTGAAAGAAAACGCGGCCCGCAACGGCGCGACGGGGCTGACCATCTGCGACGGCCCGGCCGGGGATTGGATGGGTTGGGTGCTGGAACGCGGCGTGGACGCCGTCATTTTCGATCCGCCCCGCAAGGGATTGGACCCCCTGCTCGTCCGGGACATGCTGCGGCGGCCTGCCCCGCTGGTCCTGTATCTTTCCTGCAACCCGGCGACGCTGGCCCGCGATTTGAAAATGATGCGTCCGGCCTACCGCCCGGTCCTGATCAAGGGGTTCGACTTCTTTCCCCAGACGCCCCATATCGAGACCCTGGCGGTTCTTGAAAGAAAATAGGGGTCGCGATTCTTATCGCGTCCTAATTCCGCCTCTTTAAAAAGTTCGACTTACTCACTTCCGATAATTCCTGCATAAGGTGTGGAATTAGGGCGCTGCCCCATTTTTTGCCGGAGCGAAGATAGGTTTTCAGCCGCGGGCCCGGCCGGCAAGTTGACCGCAGGCCGCCTGGATATCCTTCCCTTTGGATTGCCGCAGAGTGGCCCGAGCGCCGGCCTTTTCGAGCGCCTGGAGAAAGCGCCGCTGGGCGGCCTCGGAAGGCGGGGCGAATTCCAAGCCCGGGACGGGGCTGAAGGGAATGAGATTGATCTTGGCCCGCAGGCGCCGGGCCATCCGGGCCAGTCGTCCTGCGTCCCCCGTCGCGTCGTTGACGCCGGAGAGGAGGACGTATTCGAAGGTGATTAAGCGGCCGCCCTTGGCCTCGTAATCTTTTCCGGCGCGAAGAAGAACTTCGAGGGGATATTTTTTATTGACCGGCATCAACCGGCTCCGCTGGGCGTCCGTGGCGGCGTGGAGCGAGATCGACAGATTGATCTGCAGGCCCATTTCGGAGAGCCGTTCGATGCCCGGCGCAAGACCGCTGGTCGAGACCGTCATCCGCCGCGCGGCCAGGCCCAGGCCTGCGGAAGCGTTGAAGATGCGGACGGCTTTTTCCAGGTTTATCAGATTGTCCAGCGGCTCCCCCATGCCCATGAAGACGACGTTGGTCAGCTCGATATCCAGGATGTCGCGCAGATACAGAACCTGCCCCGTGATTTCAGAGGGCGTCAGGTTCCGGACGAAACCGCGCCGTCCGCTGGCGCAGAAGGCGCAGCCGAACTTGCACCCGACCTGGGTCGAGAGGCAGACGGTCTGCCGATGGGGCGCGGGAATCAAGACGCTTTCAATGAACTCGCCGTCGGCGAGCCGGAAAAGGTACTTGCGGGTCTGGTCACGGGCCTCGAAAACTCCTTCCAATTCCAGCCTTCCGATCACGAACCGCTCGGCCATCGTGTCGCGCAACGGCAGGGGAAATTCGGTGAATTGATCGAACCGCAAGGCACCGTTCTTATAGAGGCGCGAAAAGGCCTGGACCGCCCGGTAGGCGGGTTCGCCCAGGGCGGTCATTTCCGCCCGTAATTCGTCGAGGGTCAGGTCCCTGATGTCGATCATGCGTTCAGCGGATGCTGACCATGAGCCAGAGCAGAAGGATGATGACGCCCACCAGCAGCCAGCTCCCGCCGAAACCGATGATATCCCATTTGCCCGGCTTCATGATCTCCCAGGAGGAGCGCGGCCGAATTTTCCGCGGCCGGTACATATCGGGATCGGCGTAGGCGGCCTGGACGGCGCGCTCGTCTTCCTCCGGGGTGGGTTGGACGGGCGTATGGATGCGGGCGAAGAAGCGGTCCAGGACCTGCTTGGGCGCCGGCTTGGTGACCAGGCAGAGAAGGAACAGAAGGACGAAGGGAAAGAGCGCGTCGAAGCCGAACCGGGCGGCGCTCAGTTGGGCCTTGCTCCAGCCGGAAAAATCGATGCCCAAGAAGCCCAGGACCCAGATCTCGGCGTTGAACCGGCCCAGGCCGATCTTGGGCGAAGCCGGATCGGCCGGGTCCCGGCGGGCCGTTTTCTCGAAGAACACGGCGGCCGGTTCGATGACGTGGGGCCGGCGGATCGTCTGCCCGACCCGCTCGGCCCGGCCGGCGGCCACGTCGTCCGGCAGGGCCTCGGTGGTGATGATGATCGTCTTCGGCGCGGTCTCGGCCAAAAAAGCGGGATTCGTCCGGGCCCAGTTCCAGCTCTGGAAGACGTTGGGGATGACGGCATAGATGGCGAAGCAGACGACGATCTGGACGATGACCGCCCCCTTCGTCAGGCGTCGCCAGAGGAAGCCCAGCCAGATCGAAGCCCCGAAGACGGCCGGAAGGGAAATGAAATATTGGAAGAGGTAGAGCAGGTTCCCGACGAAAAGGGCCACTCCCACGCCGCCGAACAGCGTGACGGCGATGACGATCTTGCCCACGGCCAGATAGTGGGCCTCGGACTTCGAGGGGACGAGGGGCTGATAGATGTTGCGGATGAAAAGGGCCGAGTACGTGACCGAGGAAGCGCCGAGACTGGACATGCTGGCGGCCAGCACACCGGCCAGCATCAGCCCGATGGCCCCGGTGAAGAGAAGCTCGCGGGTCATCAGCCCCCAGATGAGGTCGGGATCGTGGAGGCGTCCGGCGAACAGTCCGACGGCCAGGAGCCCGGCCAGGGCCCAGAAGATCATCAGCACACGTTTGAGGTACATGCCCATAATCATGCCGAAGCGGGCGGTCATCTCGTTCTTGGCCGATCCGGCCGTCTGCATCATGGGAGCCGAGGCGATGATGGAGACGAGATTGGCCAGGACCATGGCCAGGATCGTGTACCAGGCGTATTCGGATGTGGACACCGAGCCGAACAGCTTGAACATGTAATCGGGTACGGCGGCGTGCAGACCGGCGAACCCGCCGATCCTGACCAGTCCCAGAGGAATGAGCAGGACGCTAAAGACGATGATCAAAAATCCCTGCACCACGTCGGTCATTGTGGCGGCGAAAAATCCCCCCATCATGGTGTAGATGCTGACGATGACGGCGAAGACGAGATAGACGGCGATGGGATTGGTATAGGAGATGAAAGCCTTGAGCTGGCCCTTTTTGTCGAGGTCGTTGAGCTCCTGGTAGCGGGCCTGTTCGGCCGCGGTCAGGCCGTGATCGAGCTTCTTCTTGAGGTCCTGCAGTTCCTGGAACTGGACGACGCTTTGCCGCTCGGCCGCCGTGTATTGGGCTTCGGGCTTGGGGGTCAACGCCTGAACGGTTTTCCCGGCGATCATGTAGCCCGCTCCCCCGCCGACAAAAGCCATGACCAGGGTAAACACGGCGAAGGCGCCGCCCAAAAAGCGGCTTTTAAACCGCTCGGTGAAGAAATCGCCCAGCGTGATCAACCGGCTCCGGCGCATGAAGGCCGTCGTGAACCAGTAGAAGGGCGTCAAGAAGAGGACGAGAAATTGGATCCACATGCCGCCGATGCCCTGCCGATAGATCTCCCGGGAGACGGCCACGGCCTGGTCAGCATGGGTCGAACAGCCGAGGTTGAGGAAGAACTGATAGAACTTGCCCAGGCTGCGGCCGGCCATATAGAAATCGCTCTGGGTCTTGGTCCGCCGTGAGGCCCACTGACCCAGGACCAGCATGAGGATGAAGTAGAAGAGGACGATGCTGAAGTCGATCCAATGGAGGCCGATGACACGCATGCGTCCATTTAACCCAAACGATGTGATGAAGTCAAAAAGGGGGGCTCGCGGGAATTGGGGGAAAACGCGCGGGTTTTCCCCGGCGTGGAAAATCCGCTCCGACGCTCCTCCCGCGCTCTTTTCGCCTTTGGCGAAAAACCATGCCCGCTTGGTCGTCGCACGGGTTTTCCCCCAACCCCCGCTCGCCCTAGCCGTTCAAAGCAGTTAAGCGGGATTCTGTGCTAGAATTATCGGCCGATGGCGCATCTTTTCGATTCCCTCGGCCATCTCCCTTTCCTGGGCGAAGGCCTGTCCGTTCTGGCCGCCCTGTTCTGGGCGGGCGCCATCATCCTTTTCCGCGTCGTCGGACGCGAAGTCCATCCGCTGGCCGTCAATCTGTTTAAGAACGGGCTGGCCGTCATCCTTTTAGCCTTGACCGTCATCATTCTGGGCCAGCCGCTCCTGCCCGCCTTGGGCGCCATCCCCTATATCGTTTTTTTCCTGAGCGGCGTTCTCGGCATCGCCGTCGCCGACACCCTCGTTCTCGTCTCCCTGAACAAGCTCGGGGCGGAGATCTTCGCCATCATCGATTGCGGCTATAGCCCCTTCGTGATCGGCTTGTCGTTTCTCTTCCTGGCCGAACGCATGTCTTCGCTTCAGCTCCTGGGCGCCGGGTTGATCGTCCTGGCCGTCTTTCTCGTCGGGGGGATCAAGGCCGACGCGCAGATCCCGCGGCGGGACCTGCTGACGGGAATCGCGGTCGGCCTCGTCAGCCTCCTGTTCATGGCCGCGGGGATCGTCATGGTCAAGCCCTGGTTGACTGAGACGCCGCTTCTCTGGAGCAGCTTGATCCGCATGGTCGGCGGAACAGTCGGCGTCGGTTTCGTCCTGCTCGTTCACCCTCGCCGAGCGGCCATCCTTCGACCGATGCGTTCGCTCCGGATGCTCAAGCTTCTTGTTCCGGCCTCGGTCCTGGCGACCTACCTGTCCAACGTCTGCTGGCTGGGCGGCATGGCCCTGACCGCGGCCTCCGTGGCTTCCGCGCTCAATCAGATGAGCACGATTTTCATCTTCATCCTGGCCGCCGTTTTTCTGAAGGAACGGATCACTCCGCTCAAACTGGCCGCCGTGATTCTGGCTTTCGCCGGGGCGATCCTGGTGTCGGTCCCCTTCTGAGCTTACTGCTTCGGGGCCAGCTTCAGATCGATCCAGAATTCGTATTTCTTCGGGCCGCGGCGCATGCCGGACAGGTCGGCGGTGGGACTTCTGTCCTCGTCTTCGCCGCGCTCGCCCATCCCGCCGCTGACGGCCATTTCCGCCGCGCCGGCCCGGGCCTCGACGTTCTGTCCGCCGATCTCGGCGGCCCGCTGCTTCTTCATCTCCTCGGTCATGCCGCCCCATTCGAAGCCGAGCTTGAAGACCTCCGCCGTGTTGAGCGGCTTTTGCTCGGCATCGACAAGAAGACCCAGCGGAATGACGTATTCGAAGACCATGCTCTTCTGGGCGCGGGCGACCCGATAGGTCCCGTTGCCCGTTCCGGGCTGGTGGGGCACGACGTTGCCTTTCTTGTCCACCACGTCGCAGGCGAACAGCATGTAGCTCGGCTTGGACTTGATCTCGGTCTTTTTTTGCTCGGACAGCGGCGTCCCGCCCTTTTCCATCGTCTGGATGAGCTGGTCGGGCGTGACCATCTTGCGATAGAAACGGAAGCCGTAAGCCTTCTTCTCCTTCTCGGGATGGATCCAGAAGGTCAGGCCGGACGCCTCGATCGAGCTCACGTAGCGCGGGTTGTTGAAGACGAAGAGGCAATACAGGAAATTCTGGTCGTTCTGGAAGGCGTAGCTGACCTCGAAATTCTTGTTCGTGGTCAGCACTTCAACCGGCCACTCGTCCATTTTCGCGTCGATGATGAGCGGCGACGCCGTCCACAGGCTTTCCACGGGCTTCTTGTCCGCGGCCGCCAGGGGAACGATTAAAGCGGCGGCGGTCAGGACGGTCAGAATGATGGCACGTTTGTTCATCGATACCTCCTCAAAGGCGATGCCGGGAAAAAACCTTCATCATTCCGGTGTCGCCGTGTCCGTCAGCCATTTTCAATTTAGACGTCCGCTGGCCGGGTTTTCTTCCCCCGGCGGGTCCGGCCGGCCGGGGATCAGGCCAGAAGCTTGTTGACGACATCTACGGCGCTGGCCGCGTCGGAGGCATACCCCTGGGCGCCGATCTGGTCGGCATAATCCTGGGTCAACGGGGCGCCGCCGACGATGACCGGGGCGGTGACTCCGGCGGCCTGGAGGGTCTGGATAACACCCTTCATTTGGACCATCGTCGTGGTCAACAGGGCGGACAAGGCCACGATCTGGACGCGGTGCTCCTTGGCCGCCGCGGCGAAACGCTCGGAAGGGACGTCCGAGCCGAGGTCGACGATCTTGTAACCTGCGCCCTTCAGCATCATGGACACCAGGTTCTTGCCGATGTCGTGGAGGTCGCCCTTGACCGTCCCGATGAGGACCAGGCCCTTGGGCTCGACTTTTTCCTTGATGAGCTGGGGCTCGAGCTTGGTCAAGCCGGCGTTCATGGCCCGGGCCGCAACGAGGACCTCGGGAATGAAGACCTCGTTGTTCTTGAACAATACGCCCAGCCGCTCCATGCCGATGATCAGACCTTCGTTGAGGATTTGACGGGCCGACATCCCGGCCGCTAGGGCTTGATCGACCAAGGCCTCGACTTCGGCTTTCTTCCCCGCCATCAAGGCGGCTTGCATTTTATCCAGCATGAATGCTCTCCTCTCGGTCCGCGAATGATCGAACGTCTTTATACCATAGAATTTCCGCGCCGCAAAGACCGCGCCGGCCTACTTTTTTTCCTCTTTCTTGGGCTCAGCCGGCTTGTACAGGGCATTGGTGTCGCGTTGGCCCCGCTCCAAATAGGGAACGGGCTTGTCCATCCAGCCCGGCCTGGGCTTGCCCAGCAGGAAGTGGTCGAAGAACTCGTCCTGGTGGACGGTCCAATACTTCATGTTCTCGCGCTCGCGCAGACCGTGCTTCTCGCCGTTGAAATTGAACATGTACGCTTCCTTGCCCAAGCGGCGCAGAGCGGTGAAGAACTCGATGCCCTGGTACCAAGGCACGGCGTCGTCTTCGTCGTTGTGGATGCTGAGATAAGGCGTCTTGACCCGCTCGGCCCAGAAAATGGGCGAATTCTCGATGAATTGCAGAGCCCTGGAGAAGAGCGGCGCGCCGATGCGGCTCTGCGTCTTCTCGTACTGGAACTCGCGGACCATGCCCGTACCCCAGCGGACGCCGCCGTAGGCGCTGGTCATGTTGGAGACGGACGCGCCGGCCTGGACGGCGGCGAAGATGTCCGTCTGGGTCACCAGATACGTGATCTGGTAGCCGCCCCAGCTATGGCCCTGAATGCCGATCCGGGCCCGGTCGATGGACCCCCATCCGACAACCTTCTCGATGGCCGGCAGGACGCACTTGAGCGCGCTCGAGCCGGGATAGCCGATTTCATAGACGATGTCGGGCTGCAGGATGATATAACCGTTGCTGGCGTAGCGGGTGAAGTTTATGCTCGTGCCGGGGCCGGGGGCCTGGTAGCGGTGCAGCCCGTCGGCCAGCTTTTCATAGATGTAGACCATCAAGGGATATTTCTTGGTCGGATCGAAATCCTCGGGCTTGGTCAGGATGGCGTCGAGGATTTTCCCGTCGGCGTTCATGTACTGGATCAGTTCGGACGTCCCCCAGTTGTACTCGGCCTGCTGGGGGTTGGCGTCGGTCAGTTTCTTCATGTCCGCGAGCGCCGGCCCGCTCTCCCACAGGTTGGGGAATTCCTCGAATCTCTGAAGGGTGAAAATGTACGTCTCGGCATGCTTGGCTTTCTGCAGGGGGCCGAAGAGCTTGTTGAGCATCAGGACCTTGGACGGCTCGGCGTCCACGGCGAGCGTCGTCTTATAGAAGCCGCTCGCTTTGGTCTCGTCGTTGGTCGCGGCCAGCCAGATCGGGATCTTGGAGGCCACCGTTTTTTCCTCCCGGTCGAGCGAACGGTAGCGAAAGATGAGAGCTTCGCGGCGGCCCAGCCCCTTGGTCGCGTTTCGTCCGCCCGAACCGTCGGGCTTCACTTCCCAGACGTCGTATTGATCGTACACCAGAACGCTCCGGTCGCCGTCCGTCCAACCCGCCGTTCCGTAGGGACCGGGCAGGCTGGGCGTGTCCCACTCCTCCCGTTCGAAATGCATGCCCAGCTTGGCCGTCAGGTTGGATATCTTGCCGTCCTGGACGCGATAGGAGAACCAATTCTTGTCGATTTCGTCGAAATACAGGAGATACTGCCCGCCGGGCGAAATCGACACCCCGCCCGGGAATTTTTCCAGGACCTTCTTGCGACCGCCGTCGGCCAGGTTGACCAGGAAATAATCGCTGTAGTCCTGGTCCCAGGAAACGAGCTGTTTGTAGGGAACATCCGAAGAACCGAGGGCCAGCTTGGCCTCTTCGGACAGGAGGATGGCCGGCAGGTCAGGCCCGGCCAGCGGGACCAGCCTCTTTTCCTTGAGGTGGAAGACGGCCATGAAGCTTCTCTTTTTCTCTTCATCGGCCCGGACTTTCTGCATGGGCTGAAGGTCCGGGTCTTTCCAGCTCCAGATGTCGACCTTGACCGGCTCGGGCGCGTCCTCGGGCTCGGCCCTGGGCGCGGCGGCATAGCCGAAGAACAGCCGTCCTCCGTCCTTGGAGAACTGCAGCCGGCCGTTTTCGCTCACGGCCATGCCGGCGGGCAATCCCTTGACCGCCGGGGCGAGTTCGACGGCGGCCGGGAGCCCCTCCGCCCATTGGTAAAGTCTGAACGCGGAGGCGTCGTTTTTATATTCATCGCGATCGCTGAGGAAGGCCAGTTGGGTCCCCTTCTCATCGAACGTGACGGATTTGTAATGGCCCAGACCCTTCAGGAGAGGATAATTCTTGCCCTCGGCCGTTTTCCAGGCGAAGGCCCCATCGTCCTCAGGCTTCTTGGAGGACACGGCATAGCCCAGCCAGGCCCCGTTTTTGCTCCAAGCATATTCGACGACCTCGGCCACGGTGACCGTCTTGCCCGTCGCCAATTCGCGGATGAGCAGATCGTTGCCCGGGTCCTTCTTTTTTTCCTTGGGTTTCTTGGCCTCGTCCTTCTTTTCCGGTTCCTTTTTTTCGGGCTCCTTGGCCGCCGGCTCCTTCTTCGGCTCTTCCTTCTTCGCTTCTTCCTTTTTGGCTTCGCCGGCCTTCTCGTCCTTTTTATCGGCGTCCTTCTTGACCGGCGGTTCGAGGAGATAGGCCACATGCGTCCCGGACTCCTCGGCGATCTTGAAGCTCTTGACGCGTTCGGCGGTCGCCACTTCGCCCGTGGCCAGGTCCATGACGCCCAGACCGTTCTTGGGCTGGTCCTCGGCCTTTTTCTTGTCCTTCTTGGCCTTGTCCATCTCCGCCTTGAGCGGAGCGATGGTGAAGACGACGAACTTGCCGTCCACGGTCAAAACGGGGTCCTTGCCGCGCGCGGCGCGGAATTCCTTGTCCGTTTTCAGATTGCGGACGACCAAATCCGAATCCCCGTCTTGGGGAACCAGGGCGTAAACCAGCCATGAACCGTCTCGCGCGATTTGCGTGCCCTGGATCGAGCGCCAGCCGTCATAAGCGGCGTAGGTCAACGGTTTTTTGGATCCATCCGCCGGACCGGCCAGGGGGGCCAGCCACACGATCAGGGCGATGAAGACAACGAGATGCAGGCGGAGCGTACGATTCATGAGGAATTCCTCCTGGAAAAAATGACGGGGCGCACGGAACGGACGCACCTTCGCATGATGGGCCGACTATATCAACGGCTCCGCGGCCCTGTCAAATAGAGAGCTCGGAGGTTCGGGGGAGAAACTCACGCGTTTCCCCCAGTGCCGTTCTTCCGATCGTAGGAAGAACGGCAGGGTTTTTCCCCGAATGCTTTAAGCCCGGCATTCATGTTAGGGAGAGTATGGGGGTCCCGCTCC
>Ga0315275_10000891_pt1 | contig 25387 bp, 15 predicted proteins | sample YL17G03_0_MG_FD_205557 | JGI IMG/M metagenome (GOLD analysis project Ga0315275, IMG submission 205557) | Sediment microbial communities from Yellowstone Lake, YNP, Wyoming, USA - YL17G03_0 | ecosystem: Environmental > Aquatic > Freshwater > Lake > Sediment | place: USA: Wyoming | collected...
GTGCAACGACTGCCACAAAGAGCCAAACCTGTTCACGAAGAAGAAAGAGGCGAAGATCACCGAGGCGGACCACAAAGAACCGAAGTTTTGCGGGGCCTGCCACGACGGCAAGAAGGCTTTTTCAATGACAGCAAAAGCCGATTGCGCCAAGTGCCACAAGAAATAAATCGTATTGTTAAAATGGGTGAAGTCTGAATGGAACTGGCGTTGGGCGAAAGCTCGGCGCCAGTTTTGTTCAGTAGGGGCGCGATTAATCGCGCCCTTACAAGCCGGGGGATGGTAAAGAGGGACGCGATGATGGGCTATCCGCGGATCATACTCAAGAAGGGGCGGGAGGCCCCGCTCCGCCACGGCCACCCCTGGGTCTTCTCCGGGGCCGTGGCCAGGGTGGAAGGAGATCCTGCGCCCGGCGACATCGTTCTTGCGACGGACAGCCTCGGCCGGAGCCTCGGCCTCGGTTTTTTCAACACCGGCGACATCGCCTTCCGCCTTTTGACCGGTGATTCGGCCTCCCGGATCGACGCCGATTTCTGGCGCGGGCGGATCGATCGGGCCTTGGTCCTGCGGAAGAAGGTCGTTCCGCCTGAAACGGACGCTTATCGCCTGATCAATGCAGAGGGGGACGGGATGCCCGGCCTCGTTGTCGACCGTTACGGCAGCTATCTTGTATTCAGCATCGGGACGGCGGGGATGGAGAAATGGCGGGAGACCCTCATCGGCCATCTCTCCGCTGCGGTCGAATCGGCGGGGATCTACGAACGGAGCGAAGGGCGTTCCCGCCAGCTCGAGGGGATGTCCAACCGGATCGGCCCGGCGGCGGGCGACGTTCCGGCGACGACGGAGATCGCCGAAAATGGCCTCCGCTTCGAGGTCAATCTGATTGCAGGTCAGAAGACGGGGTTCTTCCTTGATCAGCGTGGAAACCGTGAGATCATCGGCGCCCTCAGCCGGGGGGCCGCAGTTCTGAACGGCTTCTCCTACACCGGCGCCTTTTCCGTTTACGCCGCCCTTGGGGGGGCGAAACGCGTCGTCTCCGTTGATGCCTCCGCGGCGGCCAACGAGATCGCCTGCAGGAACCTCGTCCGGAACGGTTGTTCTCCCGAGCAGCACCCGATCCTCACGGACAATTGCTTCGAATATCTGCGGGAAACGGAGGAGAAGTTCGATCTGATCATTCTTGACCCTCCGGCGTTTGCGAAGTCGCGGAAGGAGCTGGACCGATCGGCGCGGGGCTACAAGGAGATCAACCTCCAGGCGGCGAAGCGTCTGTGCGAGGGGGGGATGTTGGCCACCTTTTCCTGCTCCAACCCGGTCAGCTTGGAATTGTTCGAGAAGATCGTCCTTGGCGCCGTGCGGGATGCGGGAAAAACAGCGCAGCTCCTCCGCCCTCTCGGGGCGGGACCGGATCATCCCGTGAACCTCGCCCATCCGGAGGGTCGCTACCTCAAGGGCCTCCTCCTCTGTCTGACCGCGAAGTAGAATTGCGCTGCGGCCATCGCCGCGGTTCCACAAAGGCCTACGCGGAGGCGCCTTCTCAGGGCGAGACCTTAAATTGCCGCCCTTCGTGTCATTGCGAGGCGCGCAGCGACGAAGCAATCTCATGGTTTATCGAATGGTTATGGGATTGCTTCGTCGGCCTTTGGCCTCCTCGCAATGACAAGCGGCGCGTTTATCTCAGGGCGTCTTCAACGTGGTTACGAGCCGGTCGTGGATCAACTGCGAAGCGAGGTTATTCCCCGACGTCCCGACCATGATGGAGACCGCCGTGATTTCCTTCTCCACGTAATCGACCGAGATTCGAACCTTTTCGTCATGGATCATCGCCGTGAAGGTGCCCTGGGCGATCTTTCGTATCCGTTCGACATCGGTCGCCTTCAGCCCGGTCAGAGTTTTCTCGCAGGCTGGCCAAACCTTATCGAAGGGGAAGATGTAGGTCGCCCGCAGATAACCGTCTGTGTAGATGAATTCCCCCGAACGGATGCCGATCGTCTTGGCCCCGACGGTGAGGCTGGTGTCGCATCCCGCGATCAGCAGGAGTGCCGGGATGAAAAACGCCGTCCAAAGAAGCTTTCTTTTCATGATTCTTCCTTTCTCTTACAAAACCACCCTATGATAAATTGCCTGGATGACCGCCCAGAGAAGGGCGGCCGCCGCAATCACGATGCTTCCCGTTCCAAGGATCCGGTGGATCGATGTCTCCTTTCGCCGTTCGCGGTAGCCGGTGATGAACGCAAGCAGCAGGCCGGAGACAATCCCTCCTCCATGCGCCCAGTTGTTGATCCCGGGAAGGAAGAGACCAAAGAGGACCAGCCCGACGACCCACCCCATGGCCTGACGGTAGATCGCCTCTCCGTAGAAGCCGCCCCGGCTCTTGCCGTAGTAGAGAATGGCGCCGATCAGGCCGCAGACGGGCGCCGATGCGCCGATGGTGAGGGGGACGCCGGCTAAATAAGAGACGAAGAAGCCGGCAACGCCGGTCCAGACGTAGAGGATCGCGAAGCGATGCAGGCCGAACGCATCGAGGATAAAAGGCGCGAGTTGTCGCAGGGCCATCATGTTGAAGAAGATGTGCAGGAGCCCCCCGTGGAGGAAGGCGGCAGAGATGAGGGTCCACCAGCGGCCGTAGGCGATCGGGAGCGTTCCGGTCGCGCCGAGGAGGAAGAGGCTTCCGTCGGAAGGGGAGAGAAACGTCATCGGATTGGCTGAAAGGCCGAGCGCCGCCGGGTTGAGCAGCAGCGAAAAGAGGAAGAAGGCGGCATTGATGGCGATGATGGCCATGACCGGATCGAAGCGGCTCAGGGAGATCACCTCCGCGAATGCCCTTTTCCAGCGGGCGCCGGGGCGGGCGATCCCGCAGTAAGGGCAGGCCGGTTCGTCGTTGCTGATCAGTCTCCGGCAATTTGGGCAGAGCATCGATTTCTTTTCGATCATGACGGCATACCGTTTATATGAACCTCATGATTACCGGAATCGCGACGAAGGTCCCGATGGAGGTGGTTAGATTGACGACGGCGACCAGCAGAAGCAGGCGTGTGATCTTGTTCCGGAAAAATCCCCGGACGGAGACGATGTCGTCCTGGAGGGCCAGAAAATCCTTCACCTGCGGTTTGCGGAGCGCCGCCTCCGTCAGGCCGGCGACCCAACCCGCGGCGATCAGCGGGTGCAGGGTCGTGATGGGGGCGGCGATCGCGGAAGCCAAAATGGTGAGCGGGTGGGCCAGAAGGATCAGCGCCCCGAGTCCGGAAAAAGAGGCGGTGATGACCGCCCACCAGGTGATCATCTTCAGACTGGCCTGGGAGCCGGAATAGAAAAAGCCGGCGATGAAGAGGCCCACGATGGCCAGCGAAAAGAACCAGCCGGCAAATCTTCCCCAGAGGCCCTTTTCGGGAATCCGATTCAGCGATTCGATGTCGATCTCCTCCCCGAAATGCTTTTGAATGCCCGGCACGTGTCCGGCGCCGACGACCGCCACGATCCTTGCGCCCGGCGCATGGCCGATGGTGTGGGCAAGATAAAGATCCCGCTCGTCGATCAGGGTCGTCTTCAGCCCCGGAAGCTTCTCTCCCACGGACTGGAGGGCGAGTTCGAGGACGTCGTGTTGTTTGAGTTTCTCGATCTCCTCCTCGGTGATCTCCTCGGTGGCGAACAGTGAGAGGAGGACGTCGGGAAGAAACTTCACCTTGCTCCAGAAACCCATCATCCGCCAGGTCCTGAGCAGCGTCACCCGGATCTCCCGGTCCGCGAGCACAATCTCCGCGCCGACGGCCGAGGCCCGGTCGATCGCCCGGAGCATCTCTTCACCCGGAGTGATGTTGAATCTCTGAGCGATCTTCCGCTGCAGGGAGGCCATGATGAGCTGGGAGAGGAGGATGCTTGTCCGCTTCTCGCGAATGACCTTCACGATGTCGGTCTCCTGCCACTTGTCCCGCTGGCGGATCGCCTCATAGCGGGGCCGGCAGAGTTCGACGCAGACCATGTCCGGTTTTTCTTCATCAATGATCCGTTCCACCAGATCGGCGCTTTCGCGCGAGACGTGGGCCGTACCGATCAGGATGATCTCCCGGCCCCCCAGTGCGATTCGGTGGACGTTTTCGTGTTCCAATGGGATTTTCCTTCCATCCAACTTTTTGTTGGAGGTCATTAGCAGCATTTGCCGCGGATGTAAAGGGAAATGGTTTACGGATGTTCGGGAAGATGCTGAGAAGACTCCAATAATGGGTTATCGAAGCGACCCGTTTCCGGTGCGGGGTTGACTGCCGAGGAGCTCGTAGATCCGGAGCTCGCCGAGGGTGCTTCCCACATCGCACATGCCGATCTCCCGGACGTCAAGGATCGACTCCACGACGGCCTGAACGGTCTTTTCACTGATCAGGATGCCGTTCGGCCGGGATTTGGTCAGATCCTGCAGCCGGAAGACGGCGTTGACCGAATCGCCGATGACGGTGTAATCCATCTTCTTCTCGAAGCCGATGTTGCCGACGACCGCCTCTCCCGTGTGGATGCTGATACCCATGGCGAGCGGGGCATCGAGCTCTCCGGCGAAGTGGTCGTTGACGGCTGCGAGGCTCCCCTGCATCTCCAGGGCGGCGGCGATGGCGTTGTCCGCATCGGTCTTCCCGGAGATCGGCGCTCCGAAGAGGGCCAGAAAGCCGTCGCCCAGGTACTTGTCGACGATCCCCCCGTGGTTGAAAACGATATCGCCCATGCAGCTAAAAAAGCGGTTCAGCATTGCGACGGTCCGCTGGGGGCCGATCTTTTTGGAGAGGGTGGAAAAGCCGCGGATGTCGATGTTCAGAAGCGTCAGGATCTTCAGCTCCTCGATCAGCGGCTTCTCTTCCCCGGCATTGTGGATGATCTTGTCCACGATCTCCCGGGGTACGAATTTCTGAAACATCTTCCGGATGCCCCGTTCGTGTTCTGCCATGGAGAGGGTCTCGCGGTAGAGCTGCGAGTTCTCCAGCGCGATGCTGACCGACGTCGCGATGGACTGGAGGAGGTGGAGGTCGTCGTCGTTGAAATCGCCGCTGATCTTGTTAAGAACCTCGATCACGCCGAGGACCTTTCCGCGGGAGATCAGGGGCACGCAGAGGGCGGAGCGGGTCCGGAAACCGATCTTCCGGTCGAAATCGGGGCTGAATTGCCGGGAACCCTGCGTATTCCGGACGATGATCGGCTCGCCGCGGGCGGCGGAATAGCCGGCGATTCCCTGACCGAGGCGGACACGGAAGGAGTTGAGGATGGTCGTGTCGATTGCGGGGTCGATGTTAAAGGCGACCTTGAACGCCAGTTCATCCCCTTCCAGCAGGAGCAATGAACCCGCCTCCACATTCACAATCGTCCGGATCATGTCCATCGTGTGTTTGAGGACCTCCTGCCGGTCGAAGGTCGATGCGGCGAGGATGCTGCCGATCTGTTTGATCGAATCCATCTCCTGATCCCGCTTATTGATTGAGGAGGAGAGACGGTTCTTTTCGATGGCGAGGGGCAGCAGGGAGGCGATCTCCTCCACCTGTTCTTCGCACCCGTTCAGGGCGCCGGCCTGAACGGCGCCGAGGGCGAGAATCCCCGTCACCACGCCTCCGATCTTCAACGGTACGAGAAGGGCGTCATGGATCCCCGGTTTGACCAGCAGTTCCTGTTCGAGCGGATGTTGCAGCGCAGATGGATGTTCGATGGCCAGGACATTCCCCTGCCGGACGACCCCTTCCAGGGAGGATCCGGTAATATCGTACCTCTCGTTACGGATCAGACCGATCGGGACGGAGGAGAGGATGTCCAGAACGGCGGCCTGATTCGGCGTCTCTTCCCGGATTTCCAGGATCACCGCCACATCAAAGGGGAGATCGTCCCGGAATCGGTGCAGGACGGCGTGGAGAAGTTCGCCGTCGCGCAGGCTGGAGCCGAGGGTCTTGCAGATGCCGGTGATGGTCGCGAGTTGCTGGCGGTTTTGCCGGTCCCGTTTCATCAGGCTCAGGTTGTCATAGGTGAAGGCGGCGTTACTGAGAAGCGGTGTCAGGACATCGGTATCGTCCTGTGTGAAGGGGGTGTCCGACTCCCGGCGGGAGAGGGTGAGAACCCCGAAGACCTCCTGGATTCCCTTGAGCGGCATGCAGATGAAGGCTTTGGTCGCGTAATGGGGGCGGTTCCCGCGTCCGAAACGGTTGTCATTTTCGATGTCGCCGATGAGGAGCGGGGATTTGTTGATCACGGCGAACTTGGCGATACTCGTCGCAAAATCGACACGGTCTCCGATCTTGACGAGGTCTCCCAGTCCGTAGGTGGCATGGATCACGAAGGTTTCCCGTTCTTTCCCCTCCAGGATCAGGACGGAACCGACATCGGCGTTGGTGAGTTTCAGGGCCCGCTCCAAGGTAATCGCAAACAGGTCTTTGCTGTCGAAGGTGACGTAGCAGAGATCGGAGAGTTCCTTCAGTGTGGACAACTGTGAGGTCCGTTTTTCAAGATTGCTGAAGCTGTTCCGGAGCTCATTCTCGACGGTCCGGAAAGACTGGACGATTCCCTGCAGCTCGTCGGCGGTGGCCGGTTGTTTGAACCCGCTGATACCCGTTGCCAATGATTTTGAAATCATTGTGGATGTATTGCGGATGCCGTCGAAAGTCTTGCGGATGAGGACGTATCCGGCAAGCGAGGTGGTCAGCAGCGCGAGGATAAATACCGGAATGAAATGGTCTTCAAGGAGATCATATTTCAGGCCGAAGTAGAGAAGTCCGAGCAGCGGCACGAAGAAGAAAAGCGCGAAGATGATCGACAACCGATAGTAGAGCCCTTTGCTTTCCATGGAGAGGTCAAACATCTTTTTCTTGAGATTCATGGTGGATCTCCTGTAAATGCTTTTCGATGAACCGCTTGTGGATTCTAACAGATCTGGTCGGGGAAAAACAGAAAATTTACGGGGGCGGGGAGATTCCATGACGATCGACAGCCATGCACATCTGGAGATGGAGGCATTTGACGTTGACCGGGAGGCGGTTATCGAGAGGGCGGCGGCGGCCGGCCTGACGGCGATCATCACCGTTGGAACGACGCTTCCCGATTGCGAAAAGGCCGTGTCGCTCGCCTGTCTTTATCCGCTCGTCCATGCGGCCATCGGTATCCACCCGCATGAGGTGAAGGGGATCGACGCCGGGACCTATGGCGCTCTCCGGATTCTTGCCGGGCAGGCGAAGGTGGTTGCGATCGGCGAGATCGGCCTCGATTTCTTCTACGACCTCTCCCCGCGGGAGACCCAGCTCCGGCGGTTTGCGGAGCAGCTCGACCTCGCAGAGGAACTGGACCTCCCCGTGATCATCCACGACCGGGAGGCCCATGCCGAAACACTTGCGATCCTCAAGCAGCGAAAGGGCCGTCTGCGGGGGGTTCTCCACTGTTTTTCCGGGGATCCGGCGATGGCCCGGGAGTGCGTCGCGCTGGGATTTCATCTCTCCGTGGCCGGCCCGGTGACCTACCGGAAGGCGGATCAACTCCGGGCGGTGGCCCGGGAGATTCCTGCGGAGAGGCTTCTCGTCGAGACGGACGCCCCCTACCTCGCCCCACAGCCGTACCGGGGGAAGCGCAACGAGCCGGCCTATGTCGTAGAGACGGCCCGCTGCCTGGCGGAGATCCGCGGCATGGCAGTCGGAGAGCTGGAAAGGGTGACGGAGGAAAACGCCCGCCGGCTCTTCGGCTTAGGGTCTGTAACGGAATAACGGTTGCGTTAAGGCGCTCAGATTTGGGTCGGATTTGTCTGATCTGATTGAGTAAAACCGCAGGATTAGCAGCGCTATTTCGAGGATTTTGCGATTGAGGATCGGGCAAAGATGACCTGAATATGAGATGCATGAACGTAATAGTTATTCCGTTGCAGACCCTAAGGCGGGAAGAAATCGACTTGATTTTGGATAGGCTTTGGAGTAGGAAAAAAAGGCGTAAGCGCAAGGGGTGCCGATCAGGCTGAGAAGATACCCTTTGAACCTGACCTGGGTAATGCCAGCGTAGGGAATGGCGGTGTTTGTATTTTCGGTGCATTGATTCCGGGGCCATATCCCATCAGGGTATGGCTTTATTATTTTGGACTTTTCGGCTCTTCTTCCGAGACTTTGGCACGACGGGGCGGTATCATGAAAAAGGTAGTTTTTGTCGTTTCCGGCGGGGAGCTCGGCGATCCCGTGTTTCTCCGGGAACAGGCGGCGACGGCGGCGGCGACGGCGGTGGTCTGCGCCGACGGAGGGGCCCGTCACCTTGAGGCCGCGGGGATTCTCCCCCTCCTCATCGTCGGGGACATGGATTCCCTGGATTCCGCCAGCCAGGGGCATTATGAGGCAAAGGGCTGCCGGATCATCCGCCATCCGCGGCGGAAGGATGAAACGGACACGGAACTGGCGCTCCACGAGGCCTTCGCGATGGCGCCCACAGAGGTCTGGATCTGGGGCGCCCTCGGCCACCGCGTCGACCACACCCTGGCGAACATCTCCCTCCTCGTCCAGGGAAAGGAGAAGGGGATTGATGTCAAACTGATCGATGGGTGGTGCGAGGTGTTTCTGATCGACCGGCGGATGGTTCTCGAAGGGGAGGCCGGGCAGACCGTTTCGCTCTTTCCCTACGGGGGGCCGGCAACCGGGGTCACACTGACGGGGTTTGAATTTCCGCTGACGAAGGCCGTCATGGAGATCGGGCGGCCCTGCGGGGTCAGCAACCGCATGACGGCGGGGAAGGGGATCATCGAACTGGATTCGGGATGCCTCCTCGCGGTGAGGTATTTCAGACCCGGAGTTTTCCCGGGGGAGGTGAAGGGATGAAGCCGGTCCGGGTATTGACGATTGCCGGTTCGGATTCCGGCGGCGGGGCGGGAATCCAGGCGGATCTTAAAACGATCACCGTCCTCGGGGGGTTCGGGATGAGCGTCATTACGGCGCTGACCGCCCAGAACACCCTTGGGGTCCACGGGATCCACGACGTTCCGCCGGCGTTTGTGGCGGCGCAGTTTGACGCGGTTGCGACCGACATCGGAATCGATGCGGCGAAGACCGGGATGCTGGCCACCTCCGCGGTTCTCCGCGTCGTCGCCGGGAAGATCCGCCAGTACGGGATCGAGAAACTCGTCGTCGATCCGGTGATGGTGGCCAAGGGGGGGATGTCGCTGATCCGCGAAGATGCCAAGAAAACCATGATTGCGGAGCTCATTCCGCTCGCCTTGGTCCTCACGCCGAACATCCCCGAGGCCGAGGTCCTCTCCGGGATCCGGATCGCGACCCTTGCCGACATGAAGGAGGCGGCGCGGATCATCCGGAATATGGGGGCAAGGCATGTGGTCGTGAAGGGTGGGCACCTCGCCGGGGATGCGGAGGATCTCCTCTACGACGGCCGTGAATTCCGAATCTTCAGCGCGCCCCGGATCGCGACGGAGGATACCCACGGAACCGGCTGCACCTATTCGGCTGCGCTTGCGACCTGCCTGGGCCGCGGGATGGACGTCGCCGGGGCCGTCGCGGAGACCAAACGCTATATCACCGAGGCGGTCCGGTACGCCTGGCGTGTGGGCGGGGGGCACGGACCGACGAACCACCTGGCGCCGCTCTTCGTCCCGGGAGCCGCCGAAGAGGCCGGATGGCCGGAAGGCTGGAAAACGGCAGGGTAGAGGAAAGCATGGAAGAAAAAACGCATCTGAGTGGGATCAATCTCTTTTTTCTCTGGTTCGGCGCGGCCGTTTCGGTCGCCGAGATCCTGACGGGGGGGTACCTCGCGGAATTGGGGGCGGCGAAAGGGCTCTGGGCGATCCTGCTCGGACACCTCGCGGGGACGCTGTTCCTCGTCCTCGCCGGCCTGATCGGCTTCCGGGAGAAGGTTCCCGCGATCATGTCCACGCGGATCTCCTTCGGGAAGCAGGGTTCCTACCTGATCTCGGTCATCAACATCCTCCAGCTCGTCGGCTGGACGGCGATCATGGTCATCGAGGGGGGAACGGCGATGAGCGTGATTGCCGTCTCCCTGTGGAATTTCAACCATCCGACCCTGATGTCCTGCCTGGTCGGTTTTCTCGTCGGCCTCTGGGTATTCTGGGGGGTGAAGGGCTTCAAACGGATCAACACCCTTGCCTCAGCGCTCCTCCTCGTCCTCACGGTCGTGATGAGTTGGGTTGTCTTCACGCACCCGGCGGCGGTCGCGGAGGCGGTGAAGCAGAAGGGGACCTTCGGGATGGGATTTGAACTGTCGATCATCATGCCGCTGAGCTGGTTTCCGCTGATCTCCGATTACACTTCCCTCGCAAGGACGAAGAAGGGGGCGCTGATCGCCCCGTTCTGTGGTTATTTTATCGGGAGCTGCTGGATGTACGTGATCGGGATGGCGGGCGGCCTCCTGTCCGGATCCCCCGATCCCACGAAGATCATGCTTGCGGCCAATCTGGGTCTCACGGCGCTGGCGATCCTGGGCCTCTCCACCGTGACGACGACCTTCCTCGATGTCTATTCGGCGGGGATCTCTCTGATCAACATCTTCCCGAAGGTGAACGACCGGATGGCGGCGGTGGGCTTTACCTTGGTCGGCACGGCCATCGCGCTGATCTTTCCGATCGAGCGGTATACGGATTTTCTCTATCTGTTGGGATCGGTCTTCTCGCCGCTCATCGCCATCCTCCTCACCGATTACTTTGTGCTAAAGTGCGACAACCGCGGCCGCCGGGCCGATGCCGTGGCCACCATCTCGCTTGCGGCGGGGATCGCCTTCTACTATCTGATCAAGGCCCAGGAATTTCCCGTGGGCTCGACCCTCACGACCATCGTCTTCACCGCGGCGCTGCACTATGTTCTGCGGAGATGGCGGCGGTGAGCAGTCTGTTGAAAAACGCCCATCTGCTGCATTTCCCTCCCTTCGGCAGGCTCAGGGCAGGCAACTTCCCTGTCACAGTGAGCCTGTCGAACCAGCGGGGGCCTTGCATCCGGGCATTTTTGAACAGCCTGGATCAGCTTCTTTTTCAACATGCGGTGAACAGGGAAAATTCGTGAACTTGTCGGGAAAGACAGCCGCTGAGATTGTTTGCCGACTAGGATGGCCTTCACGATTCCTTAAGCTCCTACTGCAAGCCTCCATGTCGAAGCCTATGGACCGGTGCCAGCGTGCCATAGGTGTAATATTGCCTGATAAAATCGAGGTTTGACTTATCCCGTGCTTAGGTGTAGATTTCACAAGTAATTCCCGATTGTTCAAGCCGACTGACAGCCATCGGCGGTTGATTTAGGTCATTAGGCGCTTGGCCGTACGTCTCCCCGGAAAAAGCCGGACCAGCGTTGCCATTCAGGGACCCGAATGATGCGACTTGAAGACCTCCAACCCAATGCTGCCGTGCGTGGTGTCCTTCCGGACTGCCTAGTTACGGTCGTCAGCGTGCAGTGGTTCGGTTCCGAGGCCCTCGAACTCACCTATAAGACGCCCGCCGGCAGGGTGGCAAACGAACTGCTCTATCGGCACGATGAGCCCCGTCTTGATCTTGTGGAACAGGGCCGACCCTGGAGTTTCGACGGCGACGGCGCCCTGTTCCGCCTGGTTTCCGAAGCACACCGCATCCGCCTTGCACACCTCTTCGATCCGGTGCTCGCCGTCCATACCTCTATTGTTGATCCGCTGCCGCACCAGATCACGGCGGTCTATGAGGCTATGCTGCCGCGTCAACCTTTGCGCTTTCTGCTTGCCGACGATCCCGGCGCCGGTAAGACGATCATGGCGGGTCTGCTCATCAAAGAACTGATCGCCCGCGGCGATTTGCAACGCTGTCTCATCGTCTGCCCGGGCAGCCTCGCCGAGCAGTGGCAGGACGAGCTTTACCGCCGTTTTCATCTGCCTTTTGAGATTCTCACCAACGACAAGCTCGAATCCGCACGCACCGGCAACTGGTTCCTCGAGACCAACCTTGTCATTGCCCGGCTTGACAAGCTCTCTCGCAATGAGGATGTACAGCAAAAGCTCCAGACACCGGATTGTCGCTGGGATCTTGTGGTCTGTGACGAGGCACACAAGATGTCTGCCACAGTTTTCGGAACCGAGACGAAATACACCAAGCGCTACCGGCTCGGCCAGCTTCTTTCGACCCTCACAAGGCACTTCCTGCTGATGACAGCGACGCCTCACAACGGCAAGGAGGCAGACTTTCAGCTCTTCATGGCGCTCCTCGACGGCGACCGTTTCGAGGGCCGCTTCCGCGACGGGGTGCATGTAGCCGATGTCTCGGACCTGATGCGCCGGATGGTGAAGGAAAGCCTGCTCAAGTTCGACGGCACACCGTTGTTCCCTGAGCGCATCGCTTACACCGTTCCCTACAAGCTCTCGGAGGCCGAAGCCCAACTCTACAAGGCGGTCACCGACTACGTGCGCGAGGAGTTCAACCGCGCCGAGGCGCTTGCGAATGATAAGCGCGCCGGAACCGTCGGCTTCGCGCTCACCATTCTGCAGCGGCGGCTCGCTTCATCGCCCGAGGCGATTTACCAATCGCTGCGTCGCCGTCGAGAACGGCTGGAAAGCAGACTGCGCGAGATGGAGGTGCTCCAGCGCGGGGGCCAGGCCGCGCCGATCCTTCCGGCCGACCTTCCGGTGCTGGACGCCGAGGATGTCGAAGATCTCGAAGATGCACCCGAGAGCGAAGTCGCGGCCGCCGAGGAGGAGATCCTCGATCAGGCGACTGCGGCGCGATCCATCGCTGAGTTGAAGGCTGAGATTGAGACCTTGAAAGGCCTGGAGTCACTCGCGCTCGGGGTCCGACGCAGCGGTACGGACACCAAGTGGCGTGAGCTTTCCACCCTTCTGGGGGAGATCTTCACTACCGCCGTCATCTCCGGCAGCGTGGCCGAACCGGTTATTCCTTACGGCGCCGGAGCGATTCCCCGGCCCACACCCTCCCTGCACCAGAAGCTCGTTCTCTTCACCGAGCACCGCGACACCCTGAATTATCTTGAGTCCCGCATCACCACGCTGCTCGGCCGCAGTGAGGCCGTAGTCATCATCCACGGCGGCATGGGCCGCGAGGAGCGCATGAAGGCGCAGGAGTCGTTCAAGCACGACCCCGAAGTGCAGGTGCTGCTGGCCACGGACGCCGCCGGCGAGGGCATCAACCTCCAGCGCGCACATTTGATGGTGAACTATGACCTGCCGTGGAACCCCAATCGCATCGAGCAGCGTTTCGGCCGTATCCACCGCATCGGCCAGATCGAAGTATGCCATCTCTGGAACCTGGTGGCTGAAGAAACTCGGGAAGGCGATGTTTATCGCAAGCTCCTGGAGAAGCTGGAGCAGGCCCGTCAAACCCTCGGCGGCCAGGTATTCGACGTGCTCGGCAAGTTCCAGTTCGAAGGTAAACTGCTGCGCGATCTTCTGATCGAGGCCATCCGTTACGGCGATCAACCTGAAGTACGTGCCCGCCTCACGACGGTGGTGGAGCACGCGCTCGACCGCGACCATTTCCAGGACCTGCTTGAAGACCACGCCCTTGCCCACGATGCCATGGATGCGAGCCGCGTCCAACGCATTCGAGAGGATATGGAGCGGGCAGAGGCCCGCCGCCTTCAGCCGCACTATATCGAGTCTTTTTTCCTCGAAGCCTTCCGCTACCTGGGCGGATCGACCAGACAGCGCGAGCCGCGCCGCTACGAGATCACCCATGTCCCGGCCCCGGTGCGCAACCGCGACCGTCTGATCGGTATCGGTGAACCGGTGCTGCCGCGTTATGAACGCATTGCCTTCGAGAAGTCGCTGGTGACGCCGCAAGGTCAGCCACTGGCCGCCTTCGTCTGTCCAGGTCATCCGCTGCTCGACTCGGTCATCGACCTTACCCTTGAGCGTCACCGCGATCTCTTGAAACGAGGCGCTGTGCTCGTGGACGAACGTGACTCAGGCACCCAGCCGCGCGTGATGTTCTATCTGGAGCATGCGATCCAGGACGCAAGCCTTACACGCTCGGGAGAGCGCCGCGTCGTCTCCAGGCGGATGCTCTATATCGAGCTCGACGCCGACGGCGCCACACGCCACGTGAATTATGCACCCTACCTCGATTACCGACCGCTGGCCAAGGGCGAGCCGAGTGTTGAAACAATCCTCAACCGGCCCGAGTGCGCCTGGATTACCCGCGAGCTGGAGAAGAAGGCTCAGGGCCATGCGGTAGTGAACGTCGTACCGGAACATCTGGCGGAGGTGCGTGGTCCCAAGCTCGCACTGATTGCCAAGACCGAGGCGGCGGTAAAGGAGCGGCTTACCAAGGAGATCACCTATTGGGATCATCGCGCCGAGCAGCTCAAACTCCAGGAGCAGGCTGGCAGGACAGGCGCCCGGCTCAATTCAGGTGAGGCCCGTAAGCGGGCTGATCTGCTCCAGGGGCGGTTGCAAAAGCGGCTCGAAGATCTGAAGCTCGAAGCCCAGATATCGCCGCTACCGCCGGTAGTGCTGGGCGGAATGTTGGTGTTGCCCAAAGGCCTGCTCATGGCCATGACGGGGCAGACGGCAGCGGTTTCTGCAGCGCCTGCCGATACACAGGCCAGTGCAGCGCGGGCTCGCGCCATCGTCATGGAGATCGAGCGCAGTCTCGGCTTCGAACCAACCGATCGCGAATTTGAGAAACTCGGCTACGACGTCGAGAGCAGTGTGCCGGGCACCGGCAAGCTGCGCTTCATCGAGGTGAAGGGCCGTGTAACCGGCGCGCCGACGATCACGGTAACCCGCAATGAAATCCTCTATTCGCTCAACAAACCCGAGGATTTCATCCTCGCAATCGTGGAATTCCTCGACGGCGACTCACACCGAGTCCACTACATGAGACAGCCCTTCCAACGCGAGCCGGACTTCGGCGTGACAAGTGTCAACTACGACTTTGCCGAGCTGCTCTTGAGGGCGGAGGCGCCGTCGTAAATTTTCAAATGCACCCATGAATGGATATCATTCACGGCATGAATGAAAAAACATTTCCCCGACACATGATGGCTGCACTGGGTTGGTGGTAGCACGTTTTACGGTCGTCATAATTCTTGACAAGGAGCGGTCATTCCCTTACAATACAAGTAAGGAAAATTACTCCTTACTGAGAGGTGATTCATGATAACCGCAAGGGTTACATCCAAAGGGCAAGTCACCATTCCCAAAGAGGTCCGGGAAAGGTTGGGGGTCCATCCGGGAGAGGATGTGGGTTTTGAGGAAAGGGACAACCTGCTGGTCATCAGCAAGGTGGTCACCAAATCCCCCTTCGACAAATGGGTGGGCAGGCTGAAGCATCTGGAAGGGCAACGAAGCGACGACCTGGTGAGGGAGGCCCGCGGGCATGATAACAGCCGTTGACACGAACATCATCCTCGATGTCCTGATTCCGGGGGAGCCATTCGGAGAGTCCTCCAAGGAGCTTCTGGACCGCCATTTATCCAAGGGGAATCTCATCCTCTGCGAGGTGGTTTTCGCCGAACTGGCGGCCCGGTTTCCCGCCGAAGAGGAACTTGCGTCGTTTCTCGCCGACACCAGGATGATCCTTGTCGATTCCAATGAGAAATCCCTCTATATGGCCGGTTCAAGATGGGCGGAATACGCAAGGAAAAGCGCGAAGAACCGGTTTTCATGCGGCAAATGCGGCCATACCTTTGATGCGACCTGCCCCCAGTGCAAGGCGGCCCTGACGAAGCGACTCCATGTTCTGGCCGATTTTCTCATTGGCGCCCATGCCCTTGTCCAGGCCGACTGTATTCTTTCACGGGATCTTGGCGTGTATAAAACCTATTTCAGCGACCTGACGGTAATCGATTCGATAAGGTAACGGTAAAGAGTGAAGAGTGAGATGAAGATAGACGACCTGCTTTCCAGCATAACTCTCGGCGAGGACAGCACCCGCCAGTTCAAGGCCAACGTGAAGAACAGCGATGCCCTGGCCTCGGAAATGGCGGCCTTTGCAAATTCCGAAGGTGGGACAATCTTCATCGGCGTGGCGAATGACGGCTCCACGCCCGGCTTGACGCAGGAGGATGTCGCCCGGCTCAACCAGCTCATCAGCAACGCGGCCAGCCAGCATGTGCGCAGCCCGCTCACCGTGCAGACGGAAAATGTCCGGCTTCCGAACCGGCGCATCGTCATCGTCCTGACCGTTCCCAAGGGGATCGACAAGCCCTACTTCGACAAAAACGGCGTCATCTGGCTGAAATGCGGGGCGGACAAACGGCGGATCAATTCCAAGGAGGAGCTGCGCCGGCTCTTCCAGATTTCCGATCAGTTCCATGCCGATGAATTGCCCACCCGGGCCGGAATCGACAAACTCGACAAGCTGCGTTTTCGCGATTTCCTGCGCGATGTGTACAAGCAGGAATATCCCGACTCGCCCGCCGAACTTCTGCGGCTTTTACAGAACATGAACCTGGCCACCGCTGAGGGGATGCTGAATCTGGCGGGCGTTCTTCTGTTTGCCGAGCGTCCGGAGTGGATCAAACCCCAGTTTGTCGTCAAGGCGATCCGCTATCCGGGAAACGAAATCCACGTCAGCGACTATATCGATACCGAGGATTTTTCCGGTTCCCTGCGCAAGATGTTCGACGATTCCCTGGCGTTTGTCATGCGCAACCTGCACAAGGTGCAGGCCGGGCGTGGCGTCAATGCGCCGGGGCTGCCGGAGATTCCGGAGGCGGTTTTCGAGGAGCTGCTGGTCAACGCCTTGATCCATCGGGACTACCTGGTCAGCGCCACGATTCGCCTTTTCATCTTCGACAACCGCATCGAGATCATCAGCCCCGGCCATCTGCCCGATAACCTCACGGTGGAGAAAATCCGTACGGGGATGTCCAATATCCGCAACCCGATTCTTGTTTCCTTTGTGGCCAAGGGGCTTTTGCCCTATCACGGGCTCGGCTCCGGGATCAAGCGGGCGCTGGAAAAATGGCCGGACATTGACTTTACAGACGATCGGGATTGCTGCCTGTTCACCGCAACGGTTCACCGGAAGGAGATCACTGGGGCGGTCGAAAGAATTGGTTCACCGAAAACGCCGAGGGAAAGTTCGGGGAAAAGTTCGGGGAAAAGTTCGGGGAAAACGGAAGATCAAGTCCTCGGATTCCTTTCCGATAGACCAGGAATGACCATTCCCGAACTGGCGGAAGCGCTTGGCATTACTACGCGCGGAGTGGAAAAGCAGGTTGCGAAGTTACGCCAAGATGGTCGCCTTTGCCGTGTTGGTCCGGCCAAGGGCGGACATTGGGAAGTGATCGAAAAGAGTGAAGGATAATCCATCACTTTTCTATCACCAAATTGGCGAAATTTATCACCGGTCGTCCGAAATCGGCCGAGGAAAACCTGACGATGGGGCTGAATCGGCCGGAAATCCTTCTGGAGATGGCATGGCTTATAAGAAGAAACTCATCGAAGTCGCATTGCCTCTGGACGCCATCAACAAAGCGTCGGCGCGGGAAAAGTCCATTCACAACGGGCATCCGAGCACGCAACTCATTCCTCCGAATTGTAAACCCGGAGGACAAATCCATCGACAATCCATCGACAATCCATCGACAAAACCCAATAATCTATCGACGGGGAGGAGACCAATGCCCCGGAATAATCAGACAATCTTGCGATTATACGCGAGGATCTTCCGATCAGGTCTTGGTCGATCTTTATCGAAATCTTCCGATAATCTTCCGATGTTCTGCCGTAATCTTCCGATTCTGTCGCCTGCTGAGGCCGTTCTGAATCATCCGGCATTCATCCGGTGCGCCGGAACAATCATCCGAAACGCTCTGGAGTTGTCATGATCTACAAGAAAAAACTCATTGAAGTCGCATTACCGCTGGATGCTATCAACAAGGCCTCGGCGAGGGAGAAGTCCATCCGCCATGGGCATCCGAGCACGCTGCATCTCTGGTGGGCGCGGCGGCCCCTGGCTGCGGCGCGGGCGGTGATCTTTTCGCAGATGGTGGACGATCCGTCCGGATATACGGAAACCCTGCTGAGCGATTCCAACAAGAAACGGGCGGCAACCCGGGAGCTCGGCAAACGGAAAAGTGTTTGGGACGAGCGTAAGACCCGATATGAGGAGGCTTGCCGCCAAGGCGATCAATCCGTCCCCGATCCAGGCCCTGAGCCCTCGCTTGAGGAATGCATTGCCGACATCGAACGGGAACGGCTGTTCCGGATCATCGAGGATCTGGTCCTGTGGGAGAACACGACCAACGAGACGGTCTTGCAGCAGGCGCGTGACGAGATCTGGCAGAGCTGGCGGCGGACCTGCGCGGAGAATGCCGATCATCCGCGGGCGAAGGAACTGTTCGACCGCTACAAACTGCCCGCTTTTCATGACCCCTTTGCAGGCGGCGGGTCTTTGCCTCTGGAAGCGCAGCGGCTGGGGCTGGAGGCGTATGCAAGCGACCTGAACCCGGTGGCGGTGCTGATCAACAAGGCGATGATCGAGATCCCGCCAAAGTTCACAGGCCAGCCGCCGGTGAATCCCCAATTCAGATCCCTCTCCCCCGGCGGGAGAGGGCTGGGTGAGGGGGAATCGCCGGGACAACCAGACCTGATTAAAAAAGAATGGAAGGGCGCTCAGGGCCTCGCAGAGGACGTCCGGTACTATGGAAAGTGGATGCGCGATGAAGCAGAAAAACGCATCGGCCATCTTTACCCCAAAATCGAGGTCACGGCGGAGATGGCAAAGGAGCGGCCGGACCTGAAGAAATACGTGGGACGTAAGCTCACCGTGATCGCCTGGCTCTGGGCGCGCACGGTGAAGAGTCCGAACCCGGCTTTTGCCAATGTGGACGTGCCGCTTGCCTCTACCTTCATGCTCTCTACCAAGGCTGGCAAGGAGGCCTATGTCGAGCCGGTAATCGAGGGCCCTGGCTACCGTTTCACGGTGAAGATGGGGAAGCCGAAGGATGCCGAGGCGGCGAAGAATGGCACCAAGCTCGCACGGGCAAATTTTGCTTGCCTGATGTCCGGTACGCCCGTATCTGGGGACTACATCAAGGCCGAGGGCAAGGCCGGGCGCATGGGCGCTCGGCTGATGGCTATCGTCGCCGAGGGTGAGCGCGGGCGGATTTACTTGTCACCGACCGAGGTGATGGAGGCTGTTGCACGTCAGGCAACGCCGGAGACGAGGCCGGAAGGCGGCGTACCCGCTCGTCTTACAGGCGGCACCTGCGTTCCCTATGGACTTGATAAATGGTGGAAACTTTTCACCCCCCGCCAGCTCGTAGCGCTGACGACCTTCTCCGACCTTGTGCAGGAGGCGCGCGAGCGGGTGAAGTGCGACGCACTGACCACGGGCCTGCCAGACGATGGCAAGCCTCTCGCCGCTGGCGGCACCTGCGCAACGGCCTATGCCGATGCAGTGGGCGTGTATCTGGGTATGGCTGTTAGCAAAATGGCCGATGCGCAGTCTTCACTGTGCCGCTGGAAAACGACCATGGATCAATCCATCGCGACATTCGGACGACAAGCGTTGCCAATGGTATGGGACTACTCAGAGGCTAATGCTTTTGGCGACATGGCTGGCGATCCTTTCGTGTCACTCAAGAACATGATGCGTGTTTTGGACCAATTACCATCTATGATAGCAGGGCATGCGGTCCAGGCAGATGCTCAGTCCCAAGTCCTGAGTGCCGGGTCAATCATATCCACCGATCCACCTTACTACGACAACATCGGCTACGCCGATCTATCGGATTTTTTCTATGTCTGGCTGCTCCGTTCACTGCGGCCTGTCTTCCCTGACCTCTTTGCGACGCTGGCGGTGCCCAAGGCGGAGGAGCTCGTCGCCACACCCTACCGCCACGGCAGCAAAGAGAAGGCGGAAGCGTTCTTTCTTGACGGTATGACGCAGGCGATGCACCGCCTGGCAGAGCAGGCGCATCCGGCCTTTCCGGTTACCATCTACTACGCCTTCAAACAGGCTGAGAGCGACGGCGCCGACGGTACTGCCAGCACTGGGTGGGATACTTTTCTCGAGGCGGTGATTCGTTCCGGTTTTGCTATCAGCGGCACTTGGCCGATGCGAACAGAACTGGGTAATCGCATGATCGGCTCCGGCACTAACGCCCTTTCCTCCAGTATCGTCCTTGTCTGCCGTAAACGCGCGGCTGATGTGCCCACCGTCACGCGCCGCGAGTTCGTCAACGCACTCAAGGCAGAACTGCCCATTGCTCTCGCTCACCTGCAGCGTGGCAACATCGCCCCGGTTGATCTGGCGCAGGCGGCCATCGGCCCGGGCATGGCGGTCTATACCCGTTACGCCAAGGTGCTCGATGCCGATGGCAAGCCGCTCACCGTTCGGGAGGCGCTGGCCCTCATCAACCAGACCCTCGATGAGGCTCTTGCCGAGCAGGAGGGTGACTTCGATGCCGACAGCCGCTGGGCGCTGGCTTGGTTTGAACAGTCGGGCTTCGCCGAGGGCGAGTACGGCGTGGCCGAGACCCTCTCGAAGGCCAAAAACACGAGTATACAAGGCATGGTCCAAGATGGCATCCTTGTTTCCAAGGGCGGCAGGGTGCGCCTCTTACGGCCTGCTGAACTGCCCGCCGACTGGGACCCCGAGAAAGACCATCGGCTTACGGCTTGGGATATGGTGCATCAGCTCATCCACGCGCTTGAAGCAAGCGGTGAGGCCTCAGCGGCGGCACTCGTCGCTAAGTTGGGTGCGAAAGCCGAGATCGCCCGCGAGCTGGCCTACCGGCTCTATTCGCTCTGCGAACGTAAGAAACGCGCCGCGGAGGCGCTTTCGTATAATGGCCTGGTGCAGAGCTGGCCGGAAATCACCCGGCTGTCCCGCGAGAGCGATAAATCACGTCCCGTAATAACCGGAGAGTCCGAAGAGATGGAGATGTAACACATGGCTACAACCAACCACGAACGTGTCGGCAAGGCGCTCGAACTCCTGAAGATCGGCCTTAGCCCTTTTGTCGAACGCGAGTTCAAGAGCATCTTCAAGGATGGCGCATCAGCCAAGATAGACCGGTTCATTGGTGATGATCGCCTGAATGCGAAGAAGCCGATAGTGGACTGGGACGTCGCCGTGCTTCTGAAACTGATCTGGGAATCCTGGAACGATGTTTTCCACCAGACCCTCGGACGCACCGAACGGAGTCTGATCAGCGAACTGCGCGACCACCGCAACAAATGGGCGCACCAGGAGTCCTTCTCCGGCGATGACACCTATCGAGCTCTTGATTCCGCGGGGAGACTCCTGACAGCCATTTCAGCACCCCAGGCCGATGATATTGAGAAGATGAAAACGGAGCTCCTGCGCCTGCGCTTCGACGAGCAGGTGCGTAGCGAGAAGCGTAAAAGCGCAGGCTCGGCAATCGAAAGCGCGGTGTCAGGCAATCTCAAACCCTGGCGCGAGGTGGTCACACCGCACAAGGATGTGGCCAGCGGCCGCTACCAGCAGGCGGAGTTTGCCGCCGACCTCTGGCAGGTACGTCTGGGCGAAGGCACCGACGAATACCGGGACCCGGTAGAATTTTTCCGCCGCACCTATCTTACCGAAAGCCTGAAAAGAATGCTCGTCGGCGCAGTGCGGCGCATGGCCGGGCAAGGCGGAGACCCGGTCGTGCAGCTCCAGACCAACTTCGGCGGCGGCAAGACGCACTCCATGCTGGCGCTCTATCATCTGTTCTCCGGCATTGTCCTCACGGAGCTCTCCGGCATAGACGCGGTCATGCAGGAGGCGGGGGCGACGACGCTGCCGACCGTCCGCCGCGCAGTCCTCGTGGGCAACAGGATCTCTCCCGGCAATCCTGCCACAAAGCCCGACGGAACCGTTGTGCGCACCTTGTGGGGTGAGCTGGCTTGGCAGTTGGGAAACGCAGCCGGAGGCGCCAGTGAGGCAAAGCGGGCTTTCGATCGCCTTGCCGCGGACGACGAGCGGGCCACCAGCCCCGGCGACGTCCTGCGCGAGCTGTTTGTGGAGTATGGGCCGTGCCTGATCCTGATCGACGAATGGGTGGCCTATGCGCGCCAGCTCCATGACCAGAGCGATCTGCCCGCCGGCAGTTTCGAGACGCAATTCACCTTCGCCCAGGTGCTGACAGAGTCGGCGAAACTGGCAAAGAACTGTCTTCTGGTGATCAGTCTCCCGGCTTCGGATACGTCGGGCTCGCCCCACGCGCAGACGGAAGATGTGGAGGTGGGCGGCCAGCGCGGGCGCGAGGCGCTCGACAGGCTGCGAAATGTTGTCGGGCGGGTGGAATCGTCATGGCGGCCGGCCAGCGCGGAGGAAGGATTTGAGATCGTGCGGCGGAGGCTCTTTGAACCCCTGGCCGATCCGGCGCAGTTCAAGGATCGTGACGTTGTTGCGCGGGCCTTCGCGGATTTTTACCGAACGCAGCAGGCCGAGTTTCCGCCCGATTGCCGTGACGCCGACTATGAAAAACGCATCAAGGCGGCCTACCCCATCCACCCGGAGATTTTCGACCGGCTCTACACCGACTGGTCCACGCTGGTGAAGTTCCAACGCACCCGGGGCGTACTGCGGTTGATGGCAGCCGTGATCCACAGCCTTTGGGAGAAGGGCGACAAAAACCCGCTCATCATGCCGGCCAATATCGCGATTGACGACACGCGCGTTCAGTTCGAGCTGACGCGCTACCTCTCGGACAACTGGGTGCCGGTCATTGAAAAGGACGTGGACGGACCGAACTCGCTGCCGCTCAGGATCGACGGCGAAGTGCCGAACCTTGGCAAGTTTGCCGCGTGCCGGCGCGTGGCCCGCACCATCTACATGGGTTCGGCGCCCCTCATGAAAGCCGCCCATCGGGGAATTGAGGACCGGCGGGTGAAGCTCGGCTGCGTGATGCCGGGTGAGTCTCCATCCGTTTTCGCAGACGCCTTGCGGCGGCTGGCCGGCGCGGCCACCTACCTCTACCAGGACGGCCCGCGCTATTGGTACTCGACCCAACCGACCGTCACCAAGCTGGCGGAGGACCGGGCCGAGCAGCTCAAGCGCGATCCGGATAAAGTGATGCACGAGCTGGATGGACGCCTGCGTAAGGACCTGGAGCGCAAGGGCGACTTCAGCCGCATTCATCCCTTGCCGCAGTCCGGGCAGGATGTACCCGATGATCTTGACGCGCGATTGGTTGTGCTCGGGATCAATCATCCCTACGGCAAGGAGCCGGGAAGCGCCGCCGAGGTCGCCGCCAAAGCGATTCTTGAGTCGAAGGGCAGCACCCCCCGCCACTATCGCAACGCACTCGTCTTTCTTGCGGCCGACAAGATACGGTTGCAAGACCTCGACGAGGCGACACGGAAGTATCTTGCCTGGGAATCCATCCTCGCCGAGAAGGGGGAGAAGGGGCTGAATCTCGATCCGCAACAGGTAAAGCAGGCCGAAACCCAGAAGACCGCCGCCGACGGGGCAATCACCGCCCGTCTGCCGGAGACCTATCAGTGGCTGCTTACACCTGTGCAGAAGACGCCGCAGGCGGCAATCGAGTGGCAGGCCATGCGTCTCTCGGGGCAGGATGCGCTGGCCGTCCGGGCAAGCAAAAAGCTCAAGAACGACGAACTGCTCATCACCAGCTTTGCAGCTACGCGGCTGCGGATGGAACTGGACAAGGTACCGCTCTGGCGCGGCAACCATGTAGCCATCAAGCAGCTTGCCGAAGACTTCGCCAGCTTTATTTACCTGCCGCGGCTCAAGGATTCATCGGTCCTGATTGGTGCGATCCGCAATGGATTGCCGTTGTTCCTATGGATGCAGGATTCCTTTGCCTTTGCCGACAGTTTTGATGAAAGCGCCGGCCGGTACCGTGGCTTGCGCTGCGGGGAAGATGCCCAGCTTGCCGATGGTGAAACGCAGGGATTGCTTGTAAAAACGGATATTGCCTGCAAGCAGATGGACGAAGAGAAAAGTAAGCAACCTGTGGATCTTACCATCGCCGGGACGACAGGGGGCCGAGGACCGACGACCACGGAACCTGGCGTTGGTCCAACGGGAACGCCTGACGCTCCGTTGCCGGCGCCGAAACTGAAACGTTTCCACGGCACGGTCACCCTGGACGCCACCCGAGTCGGGCGTGACGCCAGCCGCATCGCCGATGAGGTGATTGCCCATCTTTCCGGTCTGGTCGGCGCGAAGGTGACGGTCACGCTGGAGGTGGAGGCGGATATTCCCTCCGGTGCGCCGGATCATGTTGTTCGCACCGTCACCGAAAACAGCCGAACACTGAAATTCACCAGCCAGGAATTTGAGAAGGAATAGAAGAGGATGATGTCGGCTGCAAGCATTTCATTCAACGGGGGGTGTCGTTGAATTAGAAGGGCCACGATGGGGAAAGGTCAAGGGTTTGCTGAACGTGCCAAGAGATGCGGCCGCTGAAATTGTGCGCCGACTGCGGGAGGCCGGTCATGAGGCCTTCTGGGTAGGCGGCTGCGTCCGGGATCTCATTCGCGGCGCGGCGCCGGAGGACTACGATATCGTCACATCGGCTCGGCCGGAGGAGGTCCGGGGGCTCTTTCCCCGGACGATCCCCGTCGGCGAACGCTTTGGGATCTGTCTCGTCGTCGAGGGGGGGGCGCCTTACGAGGTGGCCACCTTTCGGACGGAAGCGGACTACGATGACGGACGACACCCATCCCAGGTTGCATTCGCAACCGCCAAGGAGGATGTGCGCCGGCGGGATTTTACAATCAACGGTCTTCTCATGGATCCGGAGACGGGCCGGATCATCGATCATGTCGGCGGCCTCCGCGACATTGAACAACGGATCATCCGCACAATCGATGATCCGGAGGAGCGTTTTGCCGAGGATCACCTGAGGATGCTCCGGGCGGTCCGTTTCGCGGCGACGCTCGGCTTTTCGATCGAGCCGATGACCTTCGCGGCCGTCCAACGGCGGGCGGCCATGATCATGCGGATCAGCGCCGAGCGGATTCGCGACGAGCTCTCCCGGTTGCTGACGGGCGGCGCGGCGCGGCGCGGCTTGGAACTCCTGTCCGAAAGCGGTCTTCTCTTTGAAATCATTCCAGAAATTCATGCTCTTCGGGGTGTCGAACAGCCCCCGGTTTTTCATCCCGAGGGGGATGTCTGGGAGCATACGTTGCGGATGGTCGCCCTCCTGCCCAGGCCGGATGGAAAGGCCGACCCGCGTCTCGCCTGGGCGGTTCTCCTCCACGATGTCGGCAAGGCGGTCACCCGGTCCGAGGATGTAGCCGGGACCCATTTCTACGGCCATGTTCAGCGCGGGGAAGAGATCGCGGCCGCGATCCTCCGGAGACTCCGCTTCTCCCGTGAGGAGATGGAGACGATTCTCGCCCTCGTACGCGGTCACATGCTATTCATGAATGTAAGGGAGATGAGGCCGAACCGCCTCAAACGCCTCCTTCGGACGCCGGATTTCGCGCTTCACCTGGAGCTCCACCGCCTCGACTGCCTCGGGAGCCACGGCCTTCTCGATCA
>Ga0315275_10000893_pt1 | contig 25341 bp, 25 predicted proteins | sample YL17G03_0_MG_FD_205557 | JGI IMG/M metagenome (GOLD analysis project Ga0315275, IMG submission 205557) | Sediment microbial communities from Yellowstone Lake, YNP, Wyoming, USA - YL17G03_0 | ecosystem: Environmental > Aquatic > Freshwater > Lake > Sediment | place: USA: Wyoming | collected...
GTCAAGTGGGCGAGGGGACCATGACGCTCACCGAGAGCCGTCCTGACGAGTTCATCAAGATCAGGACCGACATCGCGAAGCCAATGGAGATGAGCAACACCACCGAATTCAGTTTCAAGCCGGAGGACGATCAGACCCACGTCAATTGGACGCTGTACGGTCATCAGAATTTCATGGGCAAGGCTTTCTGCCTGGTTATGAACGGCAAGAAAATGATGGGCGAGCTGCTCGATAAGGGCCTGGCTCAGTTGAAAACTGTCGCTGAAGCGAGCAACCACTGAGGCCATCCCATGACCATTCTCATTCTTGGCATCCTCGTTCTGATCGGCATTCATTTCGTGCCGGCCTTTCCGGATTTGCGCGACAGGCTGATGGCACGGCTCGGCAAGAGCGGTTACCGCGCGTTGTTCTCCATCGTCTCGACACTTGGTCTTGCGCTCGTTATCTGGGGCTTTGCCAAGGCGCCGGTCGTGCAGATCTGGTCCCCGCCGGATTGGACGCGGCACCTGGCTCTGCTGCTGATGCTCCCGGTGTTTCCGTTGCTGCTTGCCGCGTATCTCCCGGGGAAGATCAAGGCGAAGCTGCGCCACCCGATGCTCTCCGCCATCAAGTTCTGGGCACTCGCCCATCTGATCGCCAATGGCGATCTCGCCTCGATCATTCTGTTCGGGTCGTTTTTGGCCTACGCCGTGATCGATCGGATTCTGCTCAAGCGGCGGCCGCCTGCGGAGCCGATGCCGCAGCCTTCGGAAGCTCAAGCCCGGCGTAACGACATCATCAGCGTCTTCGGTGGCCTTGCGCTCTATGTGATCTTTCTCGTCTGGCTACACCCCCTCCTAATTGGGGTTTCACCCTTGGCCTCGGGATAGGCCCCCTGTGACATTTTTTTTTTGCACTGCAAAAACACCTATATATCTGTCATAAGACGCCATTGGCCCTTGCTTGCCTAGGAGCATGAGACCGTGTCGAAGGACATTACAATGAAGCGGGTGACGGCGCCGGATATCGCCAAGCGCAAGGGGCAGGTGCCCATTGTCGCGCTCACCGCCTATCACGCCCATACCGCGAGTATCATCGACTCTTATGTTGACATGCTGCTGGTCGGCGACTCGCTCGGCATGGTGATGCATGGCTACGAAACCACCGTGCCGGTCCCGCTCGATCTCATGATCATGCATGCGCAGGCCGTGGTGCGCGGCTCGACGCGGGCGCTGGTCGTGGTCGACATGCCGTTCGGCTCCTACGAGGAGAGCCCGGCGATCGCCTTTCGCAATGCGGCGCGAGTGCTGAAGGAGACGGGCTGCGGCGCCATCAAGATCGAGGGCGGCGCGCATATGGCGGAAACCATCCGCTATCTGACCGCGCGCGGCATTCCGGTGATGAGCCATATCGGCATGACGCCGCAGGCCGTGAACATGATCGGCAGTTTCAAGCCGCTGGGCCGTCACCGCTCCGAATGGGGAGCCTTTGAGGAAGACGCGCGCGCCGTCGCCGAGGCCGGCGCCTTCGCCGTGGTGATCGAGGCGCTCGCCGAACTGCTCGCCGCGCGCATCACCAAACAAATCCCGATTCCGACTATCGGCATCGGGGCGTCCGCGGAGTGCGACGGCCAGATCCTCGTGCTCGAGGATATGCTCGGCCTGAACCCAAAGGTGCCGAAATTCGTCAAGGAATATGCGAGCCTCGGCGATGCGATCGAGGGGGCGGTTAAGGCCTATGCGAGCGACGTTCGTGCCCGAGCGTTTCCTTCCGCCGAGCATACCTATCCAATGTATGCCGAGCCGGGCGAAGTCACGAAAAAGACCAAAATGACAGGCAGTTAGCCGATTATTGGACGGTAGCGCGTTAATCGCTTGAGCCGAGATTCGAGGCTCACTGCCTTGCGCGGGGGAAGGGCCTTCACTATACGGCGTTAGGCGGGAGCCTCGACATGGTTCCAGCGATCAACCGGCAATAACGCATCAGAGTCCGCTAGCAATGAGCGATAGTGAATTTTTTCGCGAGGTGAACGAGGCCGTTCGCCACGAGCAATATAAGAGGCTTTGGGATCGCTACGGCATCTTCGCCATCATTGGCGCAGGCCTGATCGTCGCCGGGGTCGCTGGTTATAAGGGCTGGACCTATTGGCGCGAGAAAGAGGCTGGCGACGCCGGCGCTCAATTCACCGAGGCGCTGACGCTGGCGAAAACGGGCGAGGCCGACAAGGCGCGCGAGGCGTTCACACAACTTTCCGAGAAGGGCCCCAAAGGCTATCGCGCCCTGGCGCGCTTCCAGCTCGCGGCGGCCGAGACCAAGGCTGGCGAGACCGACAAGGCGATTGCCAGCTATGACTCGCTTGCCAACGATGCCGAGGTGGACGCCATCCTTAAGGGATACGCGACGATCCAAGCCGCGACGCTGAAGCTAAGTAGCGCCGATTATGCGGAGATGGCGCGCCGCTTGAAGGCCCTGGCCGAGGGCACGAGCCCCTGGCGATTTTCTGCGCGCGAGCTGCTCGGACTGTCTGCCTACAAGCTGGACAACATGCCGGACGCCGAGAACCAGTTCTCGGCGCTGGCCAGCGATGAGTCGACGCCCTCGAACATGCGCGAGCGCGCCGACATGATGTTGGCTCTGATCGCGGGCGCGAAGGCGCCGGCTGCATCGACCAACTAGCTTTCACATGAGGGGTATTTCGAATGTGGCCCCGGGGCGAAGGCGGATGCAATACCGCGTCATCTTAGCGGCTATAGCCGTCATGGCGCTGGCGCCGTGGTTAGGCGGTTGCGCCGGCGGGTTGCCGTCGATCAAGAATCCTTTTGCCGATAATGAGGAGAAGCTCCCCGGCCAGCGTGTCGCGGTGATCACCTCGCAAGGTGTTGGCGATGTCGATCCGAGTTTGGCCACGAGACCGATCGTGTTGCCGCCGCCGCGCAGCAATCCAAGCTGGACGCAGCCCGGCGGCATCGCATCGAACAATCTCGGTCATCTGGCTCTCGGCGACAGCGTGCATCAGGTTTGGACGGCGGATGCCGGAACCGGGTCGTCTTCCAAGGGACGCTTGACCGCGCTGCCGCTCGTCGCCGACGGCAAGGTCTTCACGCTCGATGCGGGCGGTACCGTCTCTGCCTTCAACGCTGGCAGCGGCGCGCGGCTGTGGACCGCGAGTGTCACGCCGGAGAACGAGAAGCGTGCGGAAGGGTTCGGCGGCGGCATCGCTCTTGACGGCGGTCATCTCTACGCCACCACGGGCTACGGCACTGTCGTCGCACTCAATCCCAATAGCGGCGAAATCATCTGGACGAAGCGCACAGGAGAGCCGATCAGGAGCTCGCCCACGGCGGCGGGCGGCAAGATCTATTTCGTCTCCACGGATAGCGTGCTGCATACTCTGAGCGCCACGGACGGCGCCGAATTATGGACGGCACGCGGGCTGCCGCAGCCTGCGACGTTTCTCAGCAATGTCAGTCCCGCGGTAGGCAAGGGATTTGTCGTGGCGCCCTACGCGGCCGGCGACATCGTCGCCTATCAGGTGAGCGACGGCCAAAAAGCCTGGAACGATTCACTTTCCCGGGAAAGCGACAACACCGCGTCTGGCATTCTCGGCGATCCGGCGCGGCCCGTCATCGATCAGGGCGTGGTCTTCGCCGTCAGCCATGGCGGGAAGATGATTGCATCTTCCGAAGCGACTGGCGAGAGGCTGTGGTCGCGATCGATCGCCAGCACGCAAATGCCCTGGGTGGCTGGCGATACGGTCTATGTCGTCGAGGTCACCGGCAAGCTGCTCGCCCTTTCCCGTTCGGACGGAAAGATTCGCTGGAAGGTGGATTTGCCGGCAAGCGGGCGCTGGAGCGGACCTGTGCTTGCCGGCGGGAAGCTCTGGTCCGTTTCGGCGGACGGTCTCCTGGTCGGTGCGGACGCCAGAACCGGCACGTTGTCGAGCCAGGTCGATCTTGGTACTTCCGTCTATGTCTCGCCGGTTGTCGCCGACGGGCGTATGTATATCTTGTCGGATAATGCGCGCCTGATTGCCCTCAATTGATGCGACACCCGGTCACCCTTAGCCGAACTCGCGGAAGATGACATTCACCATCGCCATTATCGGCCGCCCGAATGTCGGCAAGTCCACGCTGTTCAACCGGCTTGCCGGAAGGAGACTGGCGCTGGTCGACGATCAGCCGGGACTTACGCGTGACCGGCGTGAAGCTGAAACCTCAATCGGACCTTTGAACGCGACTTTGATCGACACGGCCGGTTTCGAGGACGCCAAGACGGGTCTTGGGCCCCGGATGCGGGAGCAGACCTTGGCCGCGATCGCGCAGGCCGATCTCCTTGTGTTCATGATCGATGCGCGGGTAGGTATCATCGGCCCCGACGAAAGTCTCGCCGCGCTGGTGCGGAGCTCCGGCAAGCCTGTGATCCTCGCCGCCAATAAATGCGAGGGCCGCGCCGCCGAGGGCGGCATCTATGAGTCTTACTCGCTCGGCCTCGGGGAGCCGATCGCGATCTCGGCCGAGCATGGCACCGGCATTGGCGATCTGGCGGACGCGATCGAGGAGAAAGCCACCGCATTTGGCGAAACGGCGCTGGCTGCGGATGACGAGCCTGCGAGTGACGAGGATGGAGTGCGTCCGTTGCGCCTCGCCATTGTCGGCCGGCCGAATGTCGGCAAGTCGACGCTGGTCAATTCGCTGCTCGGCGAGGAGCGCATGATCACAGGGCCGGAAGCCGGTATTACGCGTGACGCGATCGCCGCCGATCTTGCCTGGGAGGGGCGCCCGTTGCGGCTATTCGATACGGCGGGCTTGCGGCGAAAGATGCGCGTCGAAGGAAAAGCGGAGGAGCTCTCGGTCGGCGATACGCTCAAAGCCATCCGCTTCGCCGAGGCCGTGGTCGTCGTCTTCGATGCTGAGGCACCGTTCGAAAAGCAAGACCTTCAGATCGTAGACCTCATTGTCCAAGAGGGACGCGCGGTCGTCATCGCGGTGAACAAATGGGACTTAATGGAGGAGCCGCAGAAGCGGCTCGCCGAGCTTCGCGAAAAATGCGATCGGCTGTTACCGCAGATCAAGGGCGTGTCGCTGGTGCCTGTCTCGGCGTTGAGCGGGAAGGGGCTCGACAAATTGATGCGGGCCGTGCTCGAGGCCGATGCCTTATGGAATCTTAGGCTGCCGACGCGAAAGTTGAACGAATGGCTGCAAGAGGTGGTCGAGGCGCATCCGCCTCCCGCGGTCTCCGGCCGGCGCCTCAAGCTTAGATATATGACGCAAGCCAATGCGCGACCGCCGACCTTTATTCTATTCTGCTCGCGGCCGAAGGTGGTGCCGGACTCCTATGTGCGCTATCTCGTGAACGGATTGCGCAAGACGTTCGACATGGCGGGCGTGCCGATCCGCCTGCATTTGCGTGGTGGCGCCAACCCCTATGCCAAGGGCGCAACCGAATGAGCGGGACGACCGAGATCTTCTTCTATCATCTCGAGCGGCGGACGCTCGAGGATGTGCTGCCGACCTTGCTGCTGCGTTCAGTGGCAAAGGGATGGCGCGCGGCGGTGCAGGCGACGAGCGAGGAGCGCGTCGAAGCGCTCGACACGCTGTTATGGAGTTTTTCGGAGGAGAGTTTCCTGGCGCACGGCACGGCACGGGACGGACAAGCGACCGAGCAGCCGATTTATCTGACCGTCGAGCGCGACAATCCGAATGGCGCGCAGGTGCGCTTCCTGCTCGATGGCGCGGAGCTCGATGATCCCTCTACGTATCAACGCGTGGTCTTCATCTTCGACGGACGCGATCCGGAGGCGGTGACAAGGGCTCGCGCGCAATGGCAGGAAGCGCGCGGTTCAGGGCATGCGGTCAGCTATTGGCAGCAGGACGGAGACGGGCGCTGGCAGCAGAAGGCGTGAGGACTCAGAGGGCAATCCCGAAGCGGCCAAGGGCGAATGTCATCAAGAGATAGGCTCCGGCCGTTAACGCGATAGATAGGCCGAGGCTTGGATAGAAGCCCATGCCGTGGCGGAGCAGAAACGGCAGCGCCAAGAAAAGAACGAGCGAGGGCAGCACCAGCCAGAAAATGCCATGTGCCAGGCTCGCGATCTTGTCACTGTCGCCGGTCTCGACATAGAGCCAAATAAAGGCGAGTACCGACACCAGCGGGAGAGATGCCAATAGCGCTCCAAGCACGCTCGATCGTCTGGCTGCTTCGGATACCGCGATGACAAGGACGCTCGTGATGAGAACTTTCAATGTCGCATACAGCATTGTCTTCTCCGGTCCTTGGTCAGACGTGGTAACACAGGTTCAAAGCTTACCACGAAGGGCACGGTTGGGTGCCTTGCCGCTGTCATCCGGCGCCGTTATAAGCCCGCAATATTTCAAAGCCGTAGAGGAATCAATTCGCCATGGCCATCGAACGCACGCTGTCGATCATCAAACCGGATGCAACGGAACGGAATCTTACCGGGTTGATCGTGGCGCGACTGGAAAGCGCGGGACTTCGCGTCATCGCGCAGAAGCGCGTGTGGTGGCGGAAGAAGGACGCCAAGAAGTTCTATGAGGTGCATAAGGGGCAGCCCTTCTACAAGGAGCTCATCAACTACATGACCTCGGGGCCGATCGTGTTGCTGGTCCTCGAAGGCGACAACGCCATCGCCAAATATCGCGAGACGATGGGCGCGACCAATCCGGTCGATGCCGCGCCGGGGACGATCCGCAAGGATTTAGGCGTCAATCACCAGCGTAATTCCGTGCATGGCTCCGATGCGCCGGAGACGGCGAAAAAGGAAATCGCTTTGTGCTTCAAGAAGAGCGAGATCGTCGGGTAGCGGAGCATGACCTTCGGCTTGCGCGCGTTAGGCCTTCTCCTACCTCTGGTAACTTTGGCCGCGAATGAACTTGCCGCGGGTTCGCTGCAAGAAGCTGCTTCCGAGCAGCGCGCCGCACAGGAGCTGGAGAGGGTGCGCTCCGACCCGTTGGCGCTTCGGGTCTTCCTGAAGCGCATGCCGAAGGGGGCCGACCTGCACAATCATCTCGATGGCGCGGTCTACGCCGAGACCTTCATCCGCGTCGGCGGTGAAGACGGCCTTTGCGTCGATCCTGTTGCGAAGGGCTTCACCAAATCGTTAAATTACCGAATGGCATGACGATGAACATGCCAATGCCGCAGACCAAGCCGTCCGTAAGCACTATGAGCTACAGCTGTAGCAGCGATGCGCTTTCAACCGTGCAGCCGATGCCCCACGACACCACGATGACCACCACCTATTCACGTGTGCAGTGACCGTCAATTGTTCTGGCTTGCCTTGCTTTTTGCGCAGGGTGCGGTGGCTTTGGCGCGCGTGAGCTTCGTCAGCTGAAAGTCGCTCGCAGACAGCTCAATTGGATCGGCGAAGGCGTAGAGGCCGCCAGGTTCAGCAACATATTGGATGTAACGATTACCGCAGACCGCAGATGATAGCGGAGCCGTCGCATCCCTGATCAGAATCGGCTGGCGCGTGCGAAACACATTCCGCGTGATTTCAACATTAGAGACTGGGCCCTTCTTGCCGTTGATCAGAATGCCGGGCCCGGCATTGTCCAGAAATCGCGACGACTGAATGCGGATGTTGGTGATGGCTTGTCCGCGCTCGTCAGGCTCGAGGTCGATGCCGGCGCCCGGACGCGCGCCGTTCGTGTTTTGAAACAGAGAGTTCTTCACCAAGATGTTGTCACCTTGAATGATCGACAAGCCCTGGCGGCGGTTGTTACTCGCGGTGACGCCGCATAACGTCACGTCGCTTGCATCTTCGATGTAGAACCCGTCGCCCCACATATCGTTGGCGGTCACGTTCAGAATTGAAATCTTGGAGGCTCCGTTGTCGATGCGGATGCCCATGCCGAGGCCCGGCGCTTCTTGCAGCTTGTTGCGTTGGCCTTGAAGCGTGCCGCCAACGACAATGACGTTTGAGGCGTTGGAGATGCGCAACAGCGCGACGCGCTTCTGATTGCTCGGAATGGCCGTGAGCACGGCGCGAGGGGCAAGCTTCAAGACCATGTCGCTCTTGAGCCTGACGGTTCCGCGCGGGAGGGTGCTCACCATATAGGTGCCATCGGGAACGAGAACCGTTCCTCCTTTGGCCACCGTATCGATCGCCGCTTGAATGGCGGCAGTATCGTCAGCCTGCCCGTCGCCCTTGGCGCCTTTACTCTTGACGTTGACGGTGACAGAGGAGGGGAGAGGCTCAGGACAACGCTTCGCGGTGTCGGTCCCGGCGAGAGCTTCAAGAGGCGTCAGATAGGCCACGATTACCAAGACGGCCCAGCCAAGAGTCGTGCTCGTGCGCAAAGCTCGCAAGGTCGGCCATCTCCCGCGCGGATGTACGATCTCCGCCTTGCTCCGGAATGATGGCGAACTCGGGGCTGCGGTGACCTAGCTCAGTTTCTTGATGCGGAAGGGAAGGCCACCCTTGGGGCAGAGTGTCACCGTGGCGTGGATCTTGGCCGGCATGGGCCCGACATATTCCGGCGTGAAACGGCGGAGCAGCTGTACCAAAGCGAGGGTGTTCTCGATCTGCGACAGCGCGCCACCGATGCAGGCGCGCTTGCCGGCGGCGAAGGGCAGGTAGGAATATTTCACCCGCTTCTTGCTCCGCTCCGGCGCGAAGCGCTCCGGATCGAACTTCTCCGGGTCGTCCCAATATTTCGGGCTGTGATGGGCGATATAGGTGAGGATGACAACCTTGTCGCCGGCCTTGATCTTGTGGCCTTCGATCTCGTCGTCGCCCGCGGCGATGCGGATCAGCGCCCAGATCGGCGGGAACAGCCGCATGGTCTCCTGGATCACCATGCGGGTGTAGGAGAGCTGCTGCACCTCGTTCCATTCGGGGTCGCGCGTGCCGCAAACGGCATGGGCCTCGGCGCGGATGCGCTCCAGCGCTTCGGGATGCATCGATAGGAGATAGAGCGACCAGGCGAGAGTCAGCGCCGTGGTCTCGGTGCCAGCCCAGAGATATTGCTTCATCTCGTCGATCACCTGCTGGCGATCGAATTCCGGGAAGCTGGGATCGGCCTCGGCGGCCTCGATCATGCGGAGCAGTGTCTTGTCGCGATGGTCGACGACGTTGGCGCCGATCACGGTCTCCGGAATCGATCCCCAGATCGTCATGGCCTTGGCGGCCTCTTCTTCGGTGATCTCGGAGAGTTCGCCGCTGACCTTCTTCAGGCGAATGGATTTGTGGTTCATCACGTCGGTGTAGGTCTTGACCTGCTTGAAGACGAAATGCGGGTTGAACGGCATCTCGCGGTCGAACAGCGCCTTGCACACCATCTCGGCGGCAAGCGTCCAGGTCTCCTCCACCATCTCGACGGTCTCGCCGGTCTCGGCGAGTTCGGACCAACGCGCCATCTTGGAATCGATGGCCGACATCAGATAGGGGAAATAGGCCTCGAACATATTGGGGTGGAAGGCCGGCTGTTGCGGTGTCCTGATCTTCTGCCACAGCGCGCCGTCGATTGTGATCATGCTCCTGCCGAAGACGGGGCGGAGGCCGTCGAAATATTTGGTGTAGTTGTCAGCGTTGCTCACGAGCACGCGCTCGGCATGAGCCGGCTCACTCAAGAGGATGATGCGCTGGTTCTTGAGATTGATGGGGATGACGCCGCCATACTTGTCGCTGAGCGCCATGAGAACCTGCATAGGGTTCTCTTGGTTCAAAAGCGGTGTCAGCTTGAACCAGATGCTCTGCTCTTCGCCGAGCCCATGCGATGGAGAATAGGCGACCGTCATGTCCGCCATTTACGCCTTTCCTATTGCTCCTTGGTTATCGCCGCGCGCGGAAGAACTAGGTTGCTCTCGCGCTCGTTGGAGCGGCTCTAACCCGGCCAGGCCCCGTTTCGAGCCAATCTCTAGCACCTAGTGTCCGATTTTGTCTATCTTTGGCACAATCTGCGCCCATCGCATGTTGTCGCGCGTCAAATGGGCCCTCAATGATTTCGATCAAAGCGGGGGTGAAAAAAGCGGCGGTTGCTCCGGCGCTGATGTCCTGACCACGGTCTCGCCTTCGATACGGACTGCGCCAGACGCGACCAGTTTCAAGGCATGCGGATAGAGGCGGTGCTCCACGTCCAGCACGCGTACGGCGAGGCTCTCCACCGTGTCGCTCGGCAGGACAGGCACGGCTGCTTGCGCCACGATCGGGCCATCATCCATCTCTTTCCGAACGAAATGCACGGTGCAGCCGGTGAGCGTCACGCCCGCGGCGAGCACGCGCGCATGGGTATCGAGACCCTTGAAGGACGGGAGCAGCGAGGGATGGATATTGATGTGGCGATTACGCCATTGCTCGACAAAGCCTTCGGTGTGCAGCCGCATGAAGCCTGCGTTGCAGAGAAACTCGATATTGGCGTCTTCGAGGGCACCGTTAAGCGCCCGGTCGAATTCCTCGCGTGAGGAGAACTCTTTGTGGTTGATGGCGGTTGCGAGAATGCCCGCAGCCTCGGCGCGCAACAGGCCCTGCGCACCCGGCACGTTGGAAACGACAAGGACGATTTCGGCAGGGTAGTGGGGTTCCTTGCAGGCCTCGATCAGGGCTTGAAGATTTGAGCCTCTTCCGGAGATGAGGACGCCGACGCGTTTTCTGGTCACTTTCCGCTCGCCGGTTCTAAATTGCCGTTGAAGCGAATTGCCGCCCCGCCGTCGCGCGCGACGATCTTGCCGATTACCATCGTTCCCTCGCCGAGGCTGCCCCGCACGCGTTCCAGGTCACTTGCAGCTGCGACGACGATCATGCCGATTCCGCAATTGAAGGTGCGGAGCATTTCGCTCTGATCGAGATTAGCCTCTCGCTGCAGCCAGGCAAAAACGGGAGGCAGGCCGAATGAGCCGACATCAATTTCTGCGGCCAGTTTTTCCGGCAACACGCGCGGGACATTCTCGGTGAGGCCGCCGCCGGTGATATGCGCCAAGGCTTTGACGGCGCCGGTTGTACGAATCGTTTCAAGGCACTGGCGGACATAGATTCGGGTCGGGGTGAGCAGTGTCTCGCCAAGATTAAGCTTGGGCGCGAAGGGTGCAGGGTCCGTTAGCTTCAAGCCTACTTTCTCAACGACACGCCGGACCAGCGAGAAGCCGTTGGCGTGGACGCCGGAGGAGGGAAGGGCGAGGATGACATCGCCCGCTTCGATGTCTTTGCGCGGAAGCAGACGATCGCGCTCGGCCGCGCCGACGGAGAAGCCCGCGAGATCGTAATCGCCCACCGCATAGAGCCCCGGCATCTCCGCGGTCTCGCCGCCGATCAGTGCGCAGCCCGCTTCCTTGCAGCCCTCGGCGATGCTGCCCACGACCTTGGCGGCGACGCCGACATCGAGTTGGCCGCAGGCGAAATAATCGAGAAAGAACAGCGGCTCGGCGCCTTGAACGACGAGGTCGTTGACATTCATGGCCACCAGATCGATGCCGATTCCTTCGTGGAGCCCGGTCTCGATGGCGAGCTTGAGCTTGGTGCCGACGCCGTCGGTCGCGGCAACCAGAACCGGATCCTTGAAGCCGCAAGCCTTCAGGTCGAAGAGGCCGCCGAAGCCGCCGATGCCGCCCAAAAGGCCCGTCCGCTTGGTCTTCGCCGCCAAGGGCCCGATTGCATCGACCAGCGCATTCCCGGCATCAATGTCGACGCCTGAGTCGCGATAGGTCAAAGGCGCTTGCTGCTTGGACTTTGCGGGCACGCTCGCCTCGGGTTGGACGGTTCTTGGATTTCGCCTAACAATCGGGTTAATGGGGGGCGCGTCAAGGCCTGAGGTAGGCCGTACGCCGGTCATATTTTCCTTATCATGCGAGGCTTAGAGTGAGGCTTCCCAGAGGTTCGAGTGAGACGCGCAAGATGATACCGGTTGGACGTGGCGGGTTTCGCGGGATCGTCAGGCGGTTGGGCGCAATCGTCGCGCTCTTCGGCCTCATGACGCTTGGCGGGACGGCTTTCACTGCGTCCAAGCTGGAGGCCGCCGATAGTCTCTATACCGCCGCCAAGGTTAGCGTCGACACGACGGCGAAAGATGCTGTGGCCGCCAAGGCCGCCGGCATGGCCGAAGCGCAGCGCCGGGGCTTGGACATCGTGCTGAAGCGGCTCGTTCCTTCCGGAGAGCTTCCGGAGCTTAGCCAGGAGGATGTCGAGGGTTTGGTCGAAGGCGTCTCGGTGTTGAACGAGCAGATGTCGACGACGCGATACATCGCCACGCTCGATGTGAGCTTCAGCGAGCAGGCGGTGAAGCAATTGCTGGCGAGCTACAGCCTCGGCGTCAGCGAGGCGCGTGCTCCGATGATCTCGGTATTGCCGATCGTGATCGAAGGCGACGCGGTCCGCAGCGAAGGAGCGGAAGGCTGGCGGCAGGCTTGGCAGGTGCTCGACCTGACGCATGGTATGGTCCCTGTCACTCTGCTGCAGCCGAGGCCCGAACTCAGCGCGAAACAGATGAAGGCCGTCCTTGACGGGGACGAAGAAGCTTTCACCGCGCTCAAGAGCGCCTATGGCGATACGCCGCTGGTGATCGCGGTCGGGCAGGCGGCGCAAGGCAATTTCGTTACGCGACTGGTGGGTGCCGACGGCGCCGGCGCGATCAATTTCGGGCGGACCGACAAGATCGGTCAGGGCGGTGCGAAGCAGGCTGCCCGCGATGCCGCTTCGACAGCGTTCGGGATCATCGAGGAACGCTGGAAGACGACACAAGGGGAGCAGCCCGCCGCCACCGAGGCAAGACAGGAAGTTCCTACAGAGGGCGAGCAGCAATCCGAGGGCGCGCGGCCGCAAGGCGAGGTGGCGCGAAGCGTCGTGGCGCGGGTCGAGTTCTCAGGGCTTAAGAATTGGCAGGAGATGCGCTCCAAGCTGATGAACGTGCCGGGGGTCCAGGCGCTTGAAGTCAATTCGCTTTCCGCGCGCACGGCCTCGATCAGTTTCGAATATGCCGGCTCCCTCGGCAAACTCCAGAAGGAGCTGGAACTAAACGGTTTTTCCTTCGAGAATGGCGAGGAAAGTTTTGTCCTGCGCTCGCGCCCATGACGGTGGAGAGGATCGCAATTTAATGCTCGAATCTGTTAAGTTCTCAGTGCCTACAAAAGCGGCATGGGAGGTCCAGGGTTCGTGAATATTCCAAATAGCCTCACCTTAGCGCGCATCATTCTCGTGCCGCTCGTCGTGTGGCTGATCATCACGCATCAGAATCTGGCGGCCTTCGTGCTGTTCCTGCTGGCCGGCCTATCCGATGCCGCGGATGGGTACCTGGCCAAGCGCTTTGGCTGGCGTACCGAGCTCGGCGCCTATCTCGATCCGATCGCCGACAAGGCGCTGCTCGTCAGCATCTATGTGACGCTTGGTTTTGCCGGACATCTCCCGGCCTGGCTTGTCATTGCCGTGGTGAGCCGCGACATCCTCATCGTCGGGGCCGTGCTGTTGTCCTGGATGCTGTCCAGACCAATATCGCTGCACCCAATTCTCGTCAGTAAGGCGAATACGTTCTCGCAAATCGTGTTAGCGGGGCTCGTCTTAGCGGAGCTTGGGCTCGGTCTCGGGCTCAACGAACTTGTGGTCGTCTGTGCCTGGATCACGGGCGTGCTCACCATTCTCTCCGCCGCCGCCTATTTTTGGGCATGGTTCACGCATATGGCAAGCTATGAGCCGGCACCCTCGCCATTGCTGTCCCGCAAGAGCAAGCCCGCGCCGCTAAAAACAGTCGACCGCTCGGGGGTGAGGGCGACGTGAACGTCGCGCAACTCTCCCTCGACCTGCCGCATCGGGCGGCATTAGGCGCAGAGGACTTCCTTGTCAGCGATTGCAATCTGGCCGCGGTGAGGCTGATCGATGCCTGGCCGGAATGGCAGGGCAATGTGCAGCTCCTGATCGGACCGGCGGCGAGCGGCAAGACGCATCTCGTCAGAGTGTGGCAGGCGCGGTCCGCCGCCAACGCGCCACGGCCGCATCTGCTCGGCATTGCCGCGATCGAGGCGATGGGCGAGGGGACGGCGCTGGTCGTCGAGGATATCGACCGCAGGCTCCATGATGAGAAGGCGCTGTTCCATCTCATCAATCTCGCGCGCGAAAAAGGGCTCTTCGTGCTGCTGACGTCCCGCGAGGTCCCTTCGCGCGTCGATTGGAAGCTTCCCGATCTTTTGTCGCGACTGAACGCGCTGCCGCCGGTGCAGATCGGGGCTCCCGACGACGCGCTGCTCAAGGCGGTGATGCTGAAACATTTCGCCGACCGGCAGCTCGATGTCGATCCCAAGGTGCTCGACTATCTGGCGCTGCATGTCGACCGCTCGCTCGACGCTGCGTCGCGTGCGGTGGAGGCGGTCGACCGGGCGGCACTCGGTTCGGGGCGCAAGATTAGCCGGCAGCTCGCCGCCGAAGTGTTGGCCGTCATGGCACAAGAAGGCGCTTCGGAGGGCCAGAATTGGCCTTCGCCGTAACGCTAGTGATACAGTTCTTGGAGTAGCATCTTCTGTTGACGCTGGCTTGACGGGGGAGCTGCGTCGTTTTATGAGGATTTTCATGAGTTTACCCGAACGAACGCATGCCACGGATCAGCAGGCCGGCATTGCCGCGTTCGGGCCCAGCCGTTTTTTTAACCGCGAGCAATCCTGGCTCCATTTCAACAAGCGGGTGTTGGAAGAGGCCGAGAACGAGCGCCATCCGCTGCTCGAGCGCTTGCGCTTTCTCTCCATCTCCGCCTCGAACCTCGATGAATTCTACATGGTCCGCGTGGCCGGCTTGCGCGGTCAGGTCGTCGCCGGGATCGAGACGCCGAGCGAGGATGGGCTCACCCCTACCGAGCAGCTCGACCGCATCAATCGCTTCGTTGTCGAGCTCACAGCGGAGCAGCAGGAGGACTGGGTTAAGCTCGAAGGCTTGCTGGCGGATGCCGGGATCCACGTCATCCAGTCCGATCAACTGAGCGACAACGAGCGGTCTTGGCTGGAGGACCATTTCCTCGGGCATATCTTCCCCGTGCTTACACCGATCGCGGTCGACCCGGCGCATCCCTTTCCCTTTATCCCGAATTTCGGCTTCACCCTCGGGCTAGAGCTGGTGCGCGAGGGCTCGCTCAAGACCATGCACGCGTTGATGCCGATCCCGCAGCAGCTCAAGCGCTTCATCCGGCTGCCGAACCAGGGCGGCGACACAATCCGGTTTATCAGGCTCGAAACGGTCGTCGGCCTCTTCGTGGCGAGGCTGTTCCCCGGCTATCGCGTCCGCAGCCAGGGCGCGTTCCGGGTCTTACGCGATAGTGATATCGAGGTGCAGGAGGAAGCCGAGGATTTGGTGCGCCTGTTCGAGTCGGCGTTGAAGCGTCGACGCCGCGGCTCGGTGATCCGGCTCGAGATCGATGCCTCGATGCCGTCGCGCCTGCAACGCTTCGTCATGCAGGAACTCAAGGTCACCGAGCGTGAAAGCTTCGTGCAGAAGGGTTTGATCGGGCTCGAAGACACCAATCAGCTGATTGTGTCCGAGCGTCCAGACCTTAAATTCGAACCCTATGTGAGCCGCTTCCCGGAACGCATCCGCGAGCACCATGGCGATTGCTTCGCCGCCATCCGCATGAAGGACATCGTTGTCCATCACCCCTACGAATCCTTCGACGTCGTGTTGCAGTTCCTGAAACAGGCGGCGGCGGACCCGGACGTGGTGGCGATCAAATGGACGCTCTACCGGACATCGAAGAGCTCGCCGATCATTGAGGCGCTGAAGGACGCGGCGGAAGCGGGGAAGTCGGTCACCGTCGTGGTCGAGCTAAAAGCGCGCTTCGACGAGGAAGCCAATATCAAATGGGCGCGCGACCTTGAAAGCGCGGGCGTTCAGGTCGTATACGGATTCCTCGAGCTCAAGACCCACGCCAAGCTCAGCCTGATCGTGCGCCGCGAAAAGGGCGAGCTTGTCACTTATTGCCACGTCGGCACGGGAAATTATCACCCGGTGACGGCCAAGATTTACACCGACCTGTCCTTCTTCACCGCCGAGCGCACTGTCGGCCACGATATTTCGCGCATCTTCAATTTCGTCACCGGCTATGCCGAGCCGGCCGAGCTTGAGGCGATGGCCGTGTCGCCGCACGGCATCAGGGCGCGTATTCTCGATCATATCCGCGAGGAAATGTATCACGCCAAGGCGGGACGCCCCGCCGCGATCTGGATGAAGATGAACTCGCTGGTCGACGCCGAGATCATCGATGCGCTTTACGAGGCGAGCCAGGCAGGCGTCGAGATCGATCTCGTCGTGCGCGGTATTTGCTGCTTGCGGCCGGGCGTGCCAGATCTCTCCGAGACGATCCAAGTGAAGAGCATTGTCGGGCGCTTCCTCGAACACTCCCGCATCTACTGCTTCGGCGCGGGCCATGGGCTGCCGCACCGGAAGGCCGTGGTCTATATCAGCTCGGCCGATATGATGCCGCGCAATCTCGACCGCCGCGTCGAGGTGATGGTGCCGATCACGAATCCGACGGTGCACGAGCAAATTCTCGATCAGATCATTGTCGCCAATCTCAAGGACAATGTGCAGAGTTGGCGCGTGAGGTCCGATGGAACTTCCGAACGCATCAAGCCCGCACCGGGCCAAGAAGCGTTCAGCGCGCAGGAATATTTCATGACCAATCCAAGCTTATCGGGGCGCGGAACATCGCTGAAAGAGGATATGCCCTTGCGCTTCACGCCCGCGTCAGAGGCAGGCTGACACCGTTGGCAAGGCTGTAGACAGAATGTCGCGCGATCACGACACCAATCCAATTGCCGTTGTCGATATCGGATCGAACTCGGTCCGGCTGGTCGTCTATGAGAGCGCCTCGCGCGCGCCGGCCGTGCTGTTCAACGAGAAAATTTTGTGCGGGCTCGGACGTTCGATCGCCTCCACGGGCCGGATGGCGGCCGACGCGGTGGCGCGTGCTCTCCGCGCGCTGAGGCGCTTCCGCGCGCTGATCGATCAGATGGATGTGAAGCGCGTCGAAGTCATCGCGACAGCCGCGGCGCGCGAGGCTGAGAACGGACCGGAGTTCATCGGAATCGCCGAGCGCATTCTCGATGCGCGTATCCATGTGCTTACGGGTACCGAGGAGGCGGAGCTCGCGGCATTGGGGGTCGTTGCCGGCATCCATGATTCCGACGGTATCGCGGCGGATCTCGGCGGTGGCAGTTTGGAGCTGGTCAATGTCGAGAAGGCGAAGCTCGCGGAGGCCGCCACGCTTCCGCTCGGCGGTTTGCGGTTGATCGATGCGTCGGGCGGCAATCTGAAGAAGGCCCGAGAGATCGTCGATGCGGAGCTCGCCAAGATCGACTGGCTCGATAAAGGCAAGGACCGGGATTTCTACGCGATCGGTGGAACGTGGCGCGCGCTTGCCCGATTGCACATGATTCAGACCGGCTATCCGTTGAGCGTCATGCACAATTATCGCATCGAGGCCGCCGATGCGCTCAAATTCGCAGGTCTTCTCGATCAGCAATCGCAAGGCTCGCTCGCGGGTATCCGCGACATTTCAAGCGCACGGCGCGAGACCGTGCCATACGGCGCGCTCGTCCTGGAAAGACTTTTGCGGCGCGTCAAGCCGAAAGCTGTTGTGGTCTCGACCTTCGGCATTCGCGAGGGTTTGGTGTTCAATCTCTTGAGCGACGATGAGAAACGAAGAGACGCCCTGCTCGTCGGTTGCGAGGAGCTGGCTCGGCGGCGGTCGCGTTCGATCGACACCGCCCATGAGCTGGCCGCTTGGACCGAGGCCTTGTTCCGGGGGCAGGGGCTCTACGAGACGCCGGAGCAGGAGCGCTTGCGGCAGGCGGCGTGTTTCCTCTCCGACATCGGCTGGCATGCGCACCCCGATTATCGCGGCGTGCAGAGCTTGAACCTCATTGCCCATGGCAATTTCGCCGGTGTCGACCATCGCGGCCGAGCCTTCCTCGCGCTCATCGTCTATTATCGCAACCAAGGATTGGTGAAGGACGATCTCAGCCAGAAGCTGGTCGATCTCGTCGGCAAGGACATGGTGAAACGCGCGCGGATTCTGGGCGCGGCCTTCCGCGCGGCACATATGATCTCGGCGGCGCAGCCCGGCGCGCTAGCGCATTGTCCACTCAGCTTCGAGGGCAATCGGCTGGTCTGGACGCTCCCTGAACCTTACTCCAATCTCGAAGGCGAGCGGGTCGAACGGCGGCTGAAGGAGCTGGCGAGTTCGCTCGACCGGGAGCCGGAGCTTCGCGTCGGCTCGGCCTTCCGGCTTGCGGCGAGTTAGTGTGCCATTCGTTTAGTTGTCATGCCCGCGAGAGCGAGCATCCAGTACGCCGTGCGTTTATATTGTTATACTGACCCAGGTTGATTACTGGAGTCCCACCTACGCGGGAATGACGCAGGACAGGCGGATAGAACTCAAGGCCAATGGCAGACGATCTCTATTCCATTCTCGGCGTGGCGAAGGGTGCTGTGGCCGGAGACATCACCAAGGCCTACCGTAAGCTCGCCAAGAAGCTGCACCCCGATCTCAACCCGGGCGACAAAGCGGCCGAGGAGAAGTTCAAACAGATCTCCGCGGCCTATTCGATCTTGAACGATGCGGAAAAGCGCGGGCGCTACGACCGCGGCGAGATCGATGCGACTGGCCAAGAGCGGCCGCAGCAACAATATTATCGCGATTTCGCCGGCGGACCGGAAGGCACGCGCTATCATTCCGGCGCGGGCTTCGAGGATATTGGCGAGTTCTCCGATCTGTTCGGCGATCTGTTCGGACGCGGGCGCGCGCGAGGGGGCCAACGAGGAACAGGCGGCGCTCGCTTCGCCATGCGCGGCCAGGACGCGCAATACCGTCTCGGCATTGACTTTCTCGAGGCGGTGAACGGCGCTAAGAAGCGCATCACGCTCCCCGATGGCAACACGCTCGACGTGACGATCCCTGCCGGCGCGGTTGATGGGCTGGTGATGCGGCTGAAGGGCAAAGGCATGACGGGCGTTGGCGGCGCCGAACCCGGCGACGCGCTGGTCGAGATAGCGGTCGCGCCGCATCCCGTTTTCACCCGCGAGGGCGACGACATCGTCGTCGAGGTGCCAATCAGTTTCGATGAGGCCGTTCTCGGCGGCAAGGTCGAGGTGCCGACGACGACGGGCCGTGTGGCGGTGACCGTTCCCCCCGGAGCCAATACCGGCCAGACGCTGCGACTGAAGGGGAAGGGCGTGAAGACGAGAAGCGGTGCCGGCGATCAGCTGGTCAAGCTCTCCGTCGTGTTGCCCTACCGCGTCGATGACGATTTGAAAGCGCTCGCTGAAGCTTGGCGGGCGAAGCATAGCTACGATCCGAGGCGGAAGCTGAAGGAGCAAGCGTGATGCTGACCGAGCGCGATCTGATTGCGAGAGTGGAGCACCTCACGGTAACGCGGCTTCGCATCTGGGTGCGGCAGGGCTGGATCAGGCCTGCCGACGAAACTCAGCAGGCCTATTCCGAGGCGGACCTGGCGCGGGCCACGCTGATCCGCGACCTCGAGGACGAGCTCGGCTTCGCCGAAGACGATGTACCGGTGCTGCTCAGCCTCATCGACCAGATTCACGGACTTCGCTTCGAGCTTTCGACGCTGCTCGCGGCGCTGGATGAATTGCCCGAAGAAACGCGAGCGACGGTCAGGATGCGCCTCGCCTCGCGAAAGAGCGACAGTCTCGAATAGAGCGATCTACTCTTTTGGCTCGTCCGCCGGGAGCACCGTCACTTCGCCATCTTTGATCCGAAGCGCAAGTTCCCCCCGCTTCAATTTCAGCGCGTCGTCGCCGAAGAGTTTCTTGCGCCAGCCTTTCAGCATGGGGACATCGGCATCGTCGGACCGGGCGATGTCTTCGAGCTCGTCGGATGTCGCAATGAGTTTCGGCGCAACGCCGTGGTGGCCGGCGGTCGATTTCAGTAGCACGCGTAAGAGATCGACGACGGCTTGCGCCTCTGGCGGCGTCGGCTCGCCGCGCTCGATGCGCGGCAGCGACTTTGGATCGCGCTCGAGCCCGCGGGAGACTGCATCGAGCACGGCGCGGCCTCGCGACGAACGCGCGAAGCCGTTATGCAGGCTGCGCAACGACCCGAGCTCCTCGGTGCTGCGCGGCGCCTGGGTGGCAATATCGTAGAGCGCGTCGTCTTTGAGCACGCGCGCGCGAGGAACGTCTTGCGTTTGCGCCTCGCGCTCACGCCAAGCGGCGAGCTCCATGAGCACGCCGAGCGCCTTGGCGTTCTTCACCCGCATCTTGAGACGCTTCCAAGCCTGCTCGGGATGCAGCTCGTAGGTGGCGGGATCGGTGAGCACCGCCATCTCCTCGGTAAGCCAGCTCGCGCGCTCCGATTTGTCGAGCTGACTCTGGAGCTGTGGATAGAGGTCGCGCAAATGCTCGACATCGCCGAGCGCATAGACGAGTTGGCGATCTGAGAGCGGACGGCGGCTCCAATCGGTGAAACGCGAGGTCTTATCGAGATTGTGGTTGAGCAGACGCTTCACCAGCATCGAGTAGCTGACCGACTCGCCGAAACCGCAAACCATGGCGGCGACTTGGGTATCGAAGATCGGGTGGGGAATGATTCCGGCGAGATGATGCACGATCTCGATGTCCTGACGGCCAGAATGGAAGACCTTGAGCACGCGCTCATTGACCATGAGATCGAAGAAGGGCTGGAGATCGAGGCCGGGCGCCAGGCTGTCGACCAGCGCCTCGGTGCCTTCGCCCGCCATCTGGATGAGGCAGAGCTTGGGCCAGAAGGTCTGCTCGCGCATGAACTCGGTGTCGATGGCGATGAAGGGAGATTGGGCTAGCCGGGCACAGGCCTCAGCCAGGTCTTCGGTCTTGGTGATGAGATGCATGGCGACGGGGTATAGCTTAAGCGTGGGGGCTAGGCCAAGGGTACGTTGGCCGCAGAGCATTGTCGGGGAACGGGGCTTCCTCGCCTTGACAAGGCTGGCCATCCCATGCGCTGTTCCGGCCCATCCAGAGGCCAGATTTAGCCGATTCACAGCCGAAACCCATGCACGCTTATCGCTCACACACTTGCGGCGCACTTCGCAAAAATGATGTCGGCAAATCCGTCCGGCTCTCGGGCTGGGTGCATCGCATGCGCGATCACGGCGGGCTGCTGTTCATCGATCTCCGCGACCATTATGGGCTGACCCAGATCGTGGTCGATCCGGCGTCGCCCGCCTTCAAGCGCGCGGAGAAGGTGAAACCGGAATGGGTGATCAGGGTCGACGGCGAGGCGGTGGCGCGCTCGGCCGAGACGATCAATCCGAATCTGCCGACGGGCCAGGTTGAGGTCAGGCTGAAAGAGCTCGAGATTCTCTCCGAGGCGAAAGAGCTGCCGCTGCCGGTGTTCGGCGAGCCTGATTACCCGGAAGAGACGCGGCTCAAATATCGTTTCCTCGATCTTCGCCGCGATAGTCTCCATGCGAATATCATGAAGCGGCAGGCGATCGTTTGGTCGCTCAGGCACCGCATGCGCGAAGCAGGCTTCTTCGAATTTCAGACCCCGATCCTCACCGCGTCGTCGCCGGAGGGCGCGCGCGATTATCTGGTGCCGTCTCGCGTGCATCCTGGCAAGTTCTATGCGCTGCCGCAGGCGCCGCAGCAATTCAAGCAGCTGATCATGATCGCGGGCTTCGACCGTTATTTCCAGATCGCGCCTTGCTTCCGCGACGAGGACGCGCGCGCCGACCGCTCGCCGGGGGAATTCTATCAGCTCGACATCGAGATGAGCTTCGTCACCCAGGACGATGTGTTCGACGCGGTCGAGCCGATCTTGCGCGGCCTGTTCTTAGAGTTCGGCGGCGGCAAGCCGGTCACCAAGAAATTCCCGCGCATCGCTTACGCCGAGGCGATGCGGAAATACGGCACCGACAAGCCAGACCTGCGCAATCCGATCGAGATGCAAGACGTCACCGAGCATTTCACAGGGGGCGGATTCAAGGTTTTCGCCTCGATGATTGAGATGGATGCCAATACGCGCATCTGGGCGATCCCGGCCAAGGGCGGCGGCAACCGCGCCTTCTGCGACCGCATGAATGGATGGGCGCAAGGCGAAGGCCAGCCCGGGCTCGGCTATATCTTCTATCGGGCCAGCGGGGCCATGGGCGAAACATTCGAGCCGGTCCTGCCGCCCGAGCTTACTAGCCAAGCGGCTAAGCCAGTAGAGATAGGACCACGTGAAATTACTGAAGGCAGTGGCCCCGTGGCGAAAAATCTCGGAGCTAGTGCCACTGAACGCATTCGGCAACAGTTGGGCTTGAAAATCGGCGACGCCGTGTTCTTCGTCGCAGGTCTGCCGAAGGAGATGGCGAGCTTCGCCGGCCTCGCCCGCACCAAGGTCGGAACCGATCTCGGCCTTGTCGCGCAAGACCGCTTCGATTTCTGCTGGATCGTCGACTTCCCGATGTTCGAATGGAACGACGAGGAGAAGAAGATCGACTTCTCGCACAATCCGTTCTCGATGCCGCAAGGCGGGCTCGAAGCGCTTGAGACCAAACAGCCAGAGGACATTCTGGCTTATCAATACGATATCGTCTGCAACGGCGTTGAGCTCTCGTCGGGCGCGATAAGGAACCACAAGCCGGAGATCATGGAGAAGGCCTTCGCCATCGCGGGGTATCCGAAGGACGTGCTCGAAGCCCGCTTCGGCGGCATGTTGCGCGCGCTGCAATATGGCGCGCCGCCCCATGGCGGCATCGCCCCCGGCATCGACCGCATCGTCATGCTGCTTTGCGGGGAGGAGAATCTCCGCCAGGTGGTGATGTTCCCGATGAACCAGCAGGCGGAAGATTTGCTGATGGGGGCGCCGTCCGAGGCGGCGCCTAAGCTGTTGAAAGAGCTACATATTAAGCTCGACCTGCCGAAGAAATAGCGGCGCCTTTACGGGGGGCTGCCTCCTTTCCTTAACCGCTTTCTTCTGTTTCCAATCCCCGATTCATTTCATATCGTTAGAACCTGCGTTTAAGGCCAGGGAATAGGCCGTTCTGCGGGAGGGAAAACATGTCTTACCGCGTTGCCGTTCTGGGCTTTGTGACCGTTCTCGGTGTCGCGTCCGCAGCGTCCTCGAGCCTCGCCGCGCCTGCGGCCAAGCTCACTACGGAGGCGTTCCTTGCCGCCTGCTCCGAGGATGAGGTCGTTACCGGCCAATTGGGGTCTGCGGAGGAGATCACGCCGAAGCAATTTTGCGAATGCGTTGCCGGCAAATATCAAGAGGGCAAGATCAGCCAAAAGGACGTCGATATGCTAACCAAGATGCATAAAGACGAGATCACCGACGAGGATGCCGCGAGCTATTCAACGCTCGAGGATTTGCTCAGCGCCAACGAACGCTTCGAGGACAGCTGCAAGAAGAGCCTCGGCGTGCCGGCCAACACCAACGGCGACGACGAGGCGCCGGACGACGAGGAAATGCCCGCCGACGAGGCGCCGGAAGGCGAAACCGAATAGGGTTTGTAGGCGGGAGACGAGACGCGTTCCACGCTTGGCGCACGGCTAGGCTTGAGCGTAAGTTCGCGCTCCTCCAGCTCGCGGACGTGGTGGAACTGGTAGACACACAGGACTTAAAATCCTGAGGGGCTAGCGCCCCGTCCGGGTTCGACTCCCGGCGTCCGCACCAATCGTTGCCCACGAATCTGCGATCTATTACAACTAATTGAGTTGTGGATATTTTTGGTCCACGTTGAAAGCTTGAGGCGGACTGCGCCGAGATTGCTTAGGCTCGCGTGTTACATTCGCTGGAGCTGCCGGGGGCTGGGGGGCCTAATGACTGGCGCATCGAACGTCCTTGCGGGCAGGACTCTGCGTACGCGCCCGACCTTCAGCGACGAGGCTACCGATGTCTGGGGTGTGGTTTCCGCTGGCGTGAATTTCTTCAATCCCGGCGCCCAGACCTCGGTCTTTGCCAAGGTCGATGTGAGCTTCGGCGACGATCTCGACGGCATCGGTGGCAAGGCCGGCATGCGCTACAATTGGTAGTGCCAGGGGCGTCCGCTTGCGCCCGCTGATGGATCGACAATCCTCCCTAACCCTCGTAGGCTGACCTAGATCAGCGGCCGCCAAGAGCCGCGAATTGAGCCTGAGGGAGGGATGCGGCATGAACGAACAGCCGGCACGGAAAGAGTTCTTTGGTGCCTGTCCGCACGACTGTCCGGACACCTGCGCCATGATTTACGAGGTCGAGGACGGCAAGCTCGTCGAGGTGAGGGGCAACAAAGAGCACCCGATGACGCGCGGCACACTCTGCGTGAAGCTGAAAGACTTCCACGATCATCACGCCAATCCTGACCGGCTGAAATATCCGATGCGGCGCACCGGCCCCAAAGGGTCGAAACAATTCGAGCGCATTAGCTGGGACGAGGCGATTTCCGAGATCGGCAGGCGCTGGCGCGAGATCATCGCGACCTATGGCAGCCAGGCGATCATGCCCTATTCCTATCTCGGCAATATGGGCTTGGTGCAGGGCATCAATTCCGGCGATCCGTTCTTCAATCGGCTCGGCACGACGGTGAATGAAAAGACGTTCTGCGCGTCGGGTTCATCGACGGCGTGGCTGTTGACGGTGGGGCCGACCGGCGGCGTCGATCCGGAAAGCTTCGTGCATGCGAAGTTCATCGTGATCTGGGCGTGCAATTCGATCTCGACCAATCTGCATCATTGGCCGTTCGTGCTCGAGGCGCAGAAGCGCGGCGCCAAAGTGGTGGTGATCGACAGTTACCGGTCGCGCACGGCCAAGGCTGCTGACTGGCATATCTGCCCGCGCCCCGGCACGGACGGCGCGCTGGCGATGGGCTTCATCAACTCGATCATCGAGCAGGGGCTGGTCGACCAGGACTATATCGACCAGCACACTTATGGCTTTCCGGAGCTGAAGGCGCGCGCGGCGGAGTTTGCGCCTGAGTATGTCGAGAAGATCACGGGGGTCAAAGCCGCCGACATCAGGCAATTCGCCAAGGAGTTCGCGACCGCACAGCCGTCGGTTATCCGCTTGGGTGTCGCGCTTGAGCGGCATGCGGGCGGTGGGCAGGCGATCCGTGCGGTGTGCTCGCTGCCGGCTCTGGTCGGATCGTGGAAACATGTCGGCGGCGGCTTGCTGCAAATGCCGCTCTGGGACTTCCCGGTGGATTGGATGAAGGTGTCGCGCGGCGATTGGATCAAGCCCGGCACGCGCGCGATCAACAATCTCAAGCTCGGCGTGGCGCTGACCGGCGAGATGAAGCTCGATCCGCCGATCAAGAGCCTCTTTGTCTACTGCACCAACCCGGTGAGCCAAGCGCCGGAGACCAACAAGATCGTGAAGGGTTTGCAGCGCGAAGATTTGTTCACCGTGGTCGCCGAGCATTTCCTCACCGACACGGCGAAATATGCCGACATCGTGCTTCCCGCCGCCATGGCCGGCG
>Ga0315275_10000896_pt1 | contig 25308 bp, 22 predicted proteins | sample YL17G03_0_MG_FD_205557 | JGI IMG/M metagenome (GOLD analysis project Ga0315275, IMG submission 205557) | Sediment microbial communities from Yellowstone Lake, YNP, Wyoming, USA - YL17G03_0 | ecosystem: Environmental > Aquatic > Freshwater > Lake > Sediment | place: USA: Wyoming | collected...
GTCGACCGACCCGTCGACCCGCAGCACTCCGCAGTGTCCGTGGTCGGTGAATTCGTCCAGGCACAGGTCGGCCATGACCACGATGTCGTCGCCGACCTCGGCCACGACATCGCGGATCGCGGTGTTAAGCACGCCCTGCGGGTCATCAGCGCCGCTGCCGTCGGCATCGCGTCGCGCAGGTACGCCGAACAACATGAGCCCACCCACACCCGCCGACGCTGCGTCGGCGGCCGCCTTGCGAAGTGACTCGCGCGAGTGCTGGACAACGCCGGGCATGCTCGAGATCGGCCGCGGCTCGTCCAACCCTTCGACGACGAAGAGCGGCAGGACGAGATCGGCCGAGTCGAGGCGTACGCCGGACGCCAAGCGACGCATCGGCGCACTGGTACGCAACCGACGGGGTCGTTCGTCCGGGTAGGGCATCGCGCCGGGCGCCGGGCTCAGGTGACCTTGCGCCGCGCTGTTGCGCGACGACGCGAAGGACGCCAACTTGCCTCGCCCGCCTCCACTGCACTGAGCCGCAGAGCCTCGCCGTGCGCGGCCAACGCCTCGGTCAGCGCTGCCACTGACGGGGTGTCGCAGAGCACATCGACGCGCAGGCCGTGTTCCTCGGCCGTCTTGGCGGTCTGCGGTCCGATGCAGGCCACCACTGTGCTGGCGTGCGGCTTGCCCGCGATGCCGACCAGGTTGCGCACCGTGCTGGACGACGTGAACAGGACTGCGTCGAAGCCGCCGGTCTTGATGGCTTCGCGAGTCTCGGCGGGCGGCGGAGCGGCGCGAACAGTTCGGTACGCCGTGACGTCATCGACCTCCCAGCCCAACTCGGTCAGACCGGCGACCAGGGTCTCTGTCGCGATGTCGGCGCGCGGGAGGAAGACTCGGTTGATCGGATCGAAGACGGGGTCGTACTCCGAGAACTCCTCGAGAATCCCCGCACTCGACTGCTCGCCGGCGGGGACCAGATCGGGCTTGACGCCGAAGGCCAGCAGCGCGGCGGCGGTCTGCTCACCTACCGCTGCGACCTTCAGCCCGGCGAACGAGCGAGCGTCCAAGCCGTACTCCTCGAACCGCTCCCGGATCGCCTTGACCGCATTGGAACTCGTGAAGACGATCCACTCGTAGCGTCCGGACACGAGACCGTGAATCGCGCGTTCCATCTGTTGCGGGGTACGCGGCGGCTCGACCGAGATCGTCGGAACCTCCACCGGCACAGCGCCGTATCGATCGAGCAGAGACGACATCGTGCCTGCTTGCTCCTTGGTCCGAGGAACGAGAACTCGCCACCCGAACAGCGGCTTGGTCTCGAACCACGACAACTTGTCGCGCAGGTTGACGACCTCACCAACGACGATCGTGCCTGGGCCGGTCAGCTTTGCGGCCTTCACCTCGATCGACACGTCCGACAGGTTGGCGACGACTGTTCGCTGCTCGACCGTGGTGCCACCACGAGTGATCGCCATCGGCGTGGTCTCGGGCCGACCCGCCGCCAACAACGACTTGGCGATCTCTGCGGCCCGATCGGCGCCGTTGAGAATCACCAGCGTGACGTGGACATCGGCGTGCTCGGACCAATCCAGATCCGGCGCATCGGCGTCGAGAACACGCACCTGACGCGCCTTGCCACCCGTGAGCGGCACACCCGCGTACGCCGGAACCGCCACGGCTGCAGACACTCCCGGCACGATCTCGAACGGCAACTTCGACTTGGTGCAGGCTGCCGCCTCCACCGCGATGGTCCCGTCCATAATCGGATCGCCCGCCAGCAGTCTCACCACCGCATGGCCGGCCCTGGCGGCGTCGACGACGAGCTTGCCGCGCGCGGCCTGCGGGAGTGTCGCCCCGTCGGCGTCGCATGCAACGACGATCTCGGCGTCAGCGCTCGCGTGAAACGCGGCGATCGCGGAACACTCGGGGTCGGTGACGATCACCTGTGCGTTCGATATCAACGCCGCGGCTCGTACCGTCAACAACTCGGGATCACCCGGTCCGGCGGCGACGAACGCCACGGAGCCGATGGGCTGCTTCTTCTTCAGTCGGGTGGCGCTCACTTCACGCGTTCTTTCATGAGACCGGCTGCTCCCTCGTCGAGCAGTTGGGTTGCCAGATCGCTTCCCAACTCCTCGGCGTGCGCGAGCGCACCAGTGGCGGACTTACGGACACCTGCTGACCCGTCGTGGGACATCACGACTGCGGTCAATTCGAGCAGTGGTGCACCCGCAGCGCTCTCGACCACTCGCGCCCAAGCACCCACAGGTGCCGAGCAGCCAGCCTCGAGTGCGGCGAGCAGAGCGCGCTCCGCGACGACGGCCGCACGACTGTGCGGATCGTCCATTTCGCGGAGGGCACGAACAAGGTCGGCGGCCGAGTCGTCGTCCAGATCGGCCGCGCGGTGTTCGATTGCCAAGGCCCCTTGACCAGGAGCCGGCACGAACATGAGGGGATCGAAATCTTCGGTGATCTCATGGAGGCGATCGAGTCGATCGAGCCCGGCCTTGGCGAGTACGACGGCGTCAAGGTCACCGTCGTGAACCTTGCCGAGTCGAGTGTCGACGTTCCCGCGTACAGCAACGACGTCGAGGTCGTCACGCAGTCCACGCAACTGTGCCGCCCGTCGCGGCGAGCCGGTGCCGACTCGAGCCCCAGAAGGCAACTCCCGCAACGTCATCCGATCGCGAGCGCACAGGGCGTCGCGCACGTCGGCGCGCGGCGGAATCGCACCCACGACAAGTCCGGGATGGCCTTCGGTCGGCAGATCCTTCAGCGAGTGCACGGCAACGTCACACTCGCGTGCCAGGAGAGCGTCTCGTACGGCGGTCACGAATACGCCCGTGCCACCCATGCTCTGCACCGACTCGGCGTTGATGTCACCCGCGGTCGTGATGTGCACCAGAGACACATCGCTTCCGGTGAGTCGCGACAACTCGGCGGCGACCTGACCCGCTTGGGCGAGCGCGAGGGCGCTCCTGCGAGTACCGACCCGCAGCCCACGAGACGCGCTCACGTGGTCACCTCCGGCATGGTGAGATCCACGACAGTCAGCCGATCGATCGCCCTCGGATCCAGGTCGAACAACGTATGCAGCGCCTCGGCGTACCGGCGGCCTTCCGGATCGGTCGCGAGTTGCTTCATGCGGACGGTAGGCGTGTGCAGCAACGTCGACATCACGCGTCGGATAGCCCGCTCGAATTCATGCATCTCGTCGTCACTGATCGCGGGCAGTCGCAACCGAAGTCGCTGGAGTTCCGCCTCCACCACCTCGTCCGCGCGCGTGCGCAGCGACACGACGATCGGCTCGATGTCCAGTGCCGCAACGGACGCGGAGTATCCAGCGAGCTCCTCAGCAATGATCTCGCGGGCAGCCACAACATCACTGACCGACGCGGCGGCTCCCGGACGGACGGACACATCAGCCATGTCGATCCGGCGTACGCCGGCGAGGACGCCGATCGCGGGATCGGTGTCGTGGGGCAAGGCGAGATCGATGACAGTCAACGGTCGGTCCCTGTCGACCATCGCCGCAGCAACAACATCAGCGCCCAGGACGTAACCGCGCGCGCCGGTGCACGAGATCACGAGATCAACGTCACGAAGCGCGTCGGCGAGGTCGTGCAGACTGATCGCCTCCACACCGAGTTCGTCGACCAGTAGTTGGGCCCGCTCGATGGATCGGTTCGCGATCACCAGTGATCCGACGTCGAGCCGCGACAGAGTGCGCGCGGCGAGCGAACTCATCGCGCCGGCACCGATCACCAGCGCACGCGCCTCGCCCAGGGGCGGAATCGAATCCGCCGCAATGTCCAAAGCGACTGACACGACAGACGCGCCGGAGGAATCGATCCCGGTTTCGGTGTGGACTCGCTTGCCGGCGCGAAGAGAACTCTGGAACAACTGGTTCAGCACGCGACCGGCAGCGCCCTTCTCCTGCGACTCGCGCAAGGCGGAGCGCACCTGTCCGAGCACCTGTGCCTCGCCGATGACCATGCTGTCCAAGCCGGCCGCGACCTCGAAGGCGTGCTGCACGGCGCGTTCGTCGTAGCTCGCATAGATGTGCTCGACCAACTCCTCGCGCGTGACGCCGGTGTGCTTGATCAGAGCTTCGGTCACGTCGGTGACGCCGGCGTGGAAACGTGCGACATCGGCGTACACCTCCACCCGATTGCAGGTAGCGAGTACGGCCGCCTCTGAGACGGCGGACGACGACATCACCGTGGCGAGAAGCGCCGTTGCTTCGTCGGACGTCAGCGCGACGCGGTCGAGCACCTCGATCGGTGCTGACTGGTGACTCACACCTATGACGAGGACGCTCATGCGCGCAACCGAGCGTCGGACCTGCGTTGCTCGTGGAAGGCCAGTATCTGCAACTCGGTGGCCAGATCCACCTTGCGGACACCGACATCCTCGGGGGTCGTGAGGACGACCGGTGCGAAGTTCAGGATGCTGGTCACCCCGGCGGCGACCAATCGGTCGCACACGCGCTGGGCAGCGGCGGCAGGAGTCGCAATGACCCCGATGGTCGCGGCGGTCTCACGCACGACGACCTCGAGATCGCTCAACGGCTGGATCTCGAGCGCCGAGGGATCCTGCCCCACCCGCTCGCCCACCCGGGCCGGGTCGCTGTCGAGCAATCCGACGACGCGGAAACCGCGGGACGCGAAACCGCCGTAGCCCGCGAGGGCATGACCGAGGTTTCCGATCCCGACGATGACGACCGGCCAGTCCTGGGTCAGGCCGAGTTCGCGGGCGATCTGGTAGACGAGATAGTCGACCTCGTAGCCGACCCCGCGGGTGCCGTACGAGCCGAGATGGCTGAGGTCCTTGCGCAACTTCGCGCTGGTCACGCCGCTGGCGAGGGCGAGTTCTTCGCTGGAGACGGTGGTGACGCCCCGGTCGGCCAGGGTGGTCAGGACACGGTGATAGATCGGCAGGCGGGCCACCGTCGCCTCGGAGATTCCGCGGCGCGCGGTGGAACGACCACTCGGCGGTGCTGCTCGCTCGATCGGCACGTATCACCCCGGTCAGGACTGGCGTCGATGCGCCGAGCGGTTCGATCCGGGTCGCGGGTCCGTGCGGTGGTGCCGAAAGGAGGTCCGCGTCGAACCCGGCGCCCGGCCAGGGTAAGCATTCGTGAACGAACGCACAAAGTTGACCGAAAGGCCTCCACCGGTATACGGAGCCCTCGACGCCACGGAATACGGCGGCTCGGAAAGGCCGGGGGCGCCGCGGCTCGGAGCCTGGGGCGCCTACGCGGTGAGGGCCTTGCGCAGGCGTACGGCGTCGACCCGCCAGAAGTCGTGCTGGGCCCCGTCCACGAGGACGACCGGGATCTGCTCCCAGTACGCGTCGGCCAGGGCCGGGTCGTCCAGGATCGAGCGCTCGTCCCAGGCGATGTCGAGCTCGGCACAGACCTGACTCACCACGCCTCGGGCGTCGTCACACAGATGACAGTCGGGCTTGCCGATCAAGATGACCCGAGGCGGCGTCCCCTCAGTCACGCAGAAGCCCCTTTGCGACCTTGCCGGTCGCGGAGTGCGGCAGGTCGTCCACGACTTCGACGATCGTCGGGCACTTGAATCTCGCGAGTCGCTTCTCACAGAACGCCACGATCTGGTCCGCAGTGACCTGAGCACCTCGGCGCGGAACGACGTACGCCTTGACCGCCTCACCGGTGTAAGGATGCGAAATGCCGATGACTGCGGCTTCGAAAACGTCGGGATGGGTGATGAGCACGTCTTCGATCTCGCGTGGATAGACATTGAACCCGGAAACAATCACCATCTCGCGCCGTCGATCGACCAGATGCAGGTCGCCGTCCTCGTCGGCGTAGGCGACGTCGCCCGTGGCGTACCACCCCTCGTCGTCGGGCCCGTCCTCCCCATCGGGCCAGTAGCCGGCGAAGACACTCGGGCCGCGTACCCAGATCTCGCCGGGATCGCCGTCATCGACTTCGTCACCGTCCTCGTCGAGCAGTCGCAGCTCCAGACCAGGAATCGCCGTCCCCACCGAGCCCGCCTTCGACCGACCACTCACCAACGTGGACGTGATGACCGGCGCGGTCTCGGTCATGCCATAGCCCTCCCAGACCGGAAGGCCGAGGGTCCGATACTGCTCGAACACAGCGGGCGGCAGCGCAGCCGCGCCGGACACCATGAGTCGGACGGTCTTCAGTGACTCGCGCAGATCGGGCTGCCCGGACCAAGCGATGTACATGGGCGGGGCCCCGGGGATGTTGGTGACACCCTCTCGCCGAATGGTCTCCAGCGTTGCGACCGGATCGAACCGGTCGACAAGGACGCACGACGCACCGACCTTGGCAGCCAGGCCCAGAGCCGCGTTGAGTGCGTACACGTGGAACATCGGCAAGACCATCAGCACGATGTCATCGGCGGTCATCGGTCGCGGTTCGATCGCGTCGAGGGCCTCGAGGTCGGCGAGCAAGGTGCGGTGGTGCAGCATCGCTGCCTTGGGTTTGCCGCTCGTTCCCGACGTGAAGAGCAGGACGGCCAGTTCGTCGCCCGTGGTCTCGACCGGACTCTGCGCTGGTTTGGCAGCCGTCGCGGATCGGTGCGTCGTGAGCCTGGCCCAGTCCGGACCGGTGACGTCCATCACGGGCACGCCCCGACCCGACGCGGTGCCCCCTTCGAAGGCGACGCGCAATGTCGTGGGCTCGGCGAGGATCAACTCGGCCCCGCACTGGGGGATCAGATCGGCGATTTCGGGGCCGGTGTATCCGGCGTTCAGTGGCACGGCGACGAGTCCGGCTCGCAAGATGGCGAAATAGGCGACGGCGAATTCGATCCGGTTGCCCATCAGGATGGCGATGCGCTCGCCGGGTTGATGGCCGCGCGATCGAAGACCCGCAGCGGCATCATCGACGAGCGCGTCCAGTTGCGACCAGGTCACGCGTTTGTGGCCCTCGATGAGAGCCGCGTGCGCGGGTGAGCGGCGCGCGGAGTCGCGCACCAGATCAGCCAGATTGCCAGCCACGATGCGGAGTGTCGCACAGTGAAGCGTGGGTAGTGTTCCAGGTGTGAATCAAGCGCTGCGACCGATGGATCTCGCCGAGTCCTACCGGCTGGCCGGCGAGGCCGCTGCCGCGGTTGCGGATGTGGAGAGTGCCCTCGAGGTGCCGCCGGATCAGTACGCGGGCGCGTTCTTCGATGTCGACAACACGATCATGCGCGGGGCGAGCATCTTCCATTTCGCTCGCGGACTCGCGGCGCGCAAGTTCTTCACCTTTCGTGACCTCAGCGACTTCGCGTGGAAGCAGGCGCGGTTCGCGCTGGGCGCGGAAGACATGGGTGACATGGCCTCAGCGACCGAGGCAGCGCTGAGTTTCGTCGCCGGTCGCCGCGTCGAGGAACTCCAATCCCTGGCCGAGGAGATCTTCGACGACGTGATGGCCACGAAGCTGTGGCCAGGGACCTTGGCCTTGGCGCAGGGGCACCTCGACGCCGGTCAGCGGGTGTGGCTCGTGACCGCGACACCGGTCGAGTTGGCCACGATCATGGCGCGGCGGCTGGGCCTGACCGGCGCCTTGGGCACGGTCTCGGAGATCGAGGACGGTGTGTACACGGGTCGGCTCGTGGGTCAGCCCTTACACGGTCCGGCGAAGGTGGAGGCCGTACGCGCGCTGGCCGCCCGCGAAGGACTCGACCTGTCGCGATGCGCGGCCTACTCGGATTCGTCCAACGACATCCCGATGCTGTCCCTCGTGGGGAATCCGTGCGCGGTCAACCCGGATTCGGACTTGCGGGCGTACGCGCGCGAGCAAGGCTGGACCGTACGCGACTATCGACGTAAGCGGATGGCCACTCACGTGGGCATCCCGGTGGGCGTCGTGACCGGCGCCGCAGTTGGTGTCGGCGTCGGCATGACGGTGGCCGCGATCAAGAAGCGCCACCGCTGATCGCTGAAGTCGCCTATCGGGCGCCTATCGGGCGAAGGCTGAGGGGCGGGTGAGCAGGACGCGGTAGAGGCTCTGCTGGATGGTTTCACGCACCTGGTCGGTCAGGTTGTAGACCAGCATCGGATCGTCGGCAGCAGCTTCGGGGAAGGCATCTGTGGGAATCGGCTCACCGAACTCGATGATCCACTTGCTCGGCAGCGGGATCATTCCGAGTGGACCCAACCACGGGAAGGTCGGTGTCAACGGGAAGTACGGCATGCCCAGGAGCCGCGCGAGGGTCTTGAAGTTGCCGAGGATCGGGTAGATCTCTTCGGCTCCCACGATTGCGGTCGGAATGATCGGTACGCCGGCGCGCAGGGCCGCCGCGACGAATCCCCCTCGACCGAACCGCTGCAGCTTGTACCGCTCGCTGAACGGCTTGCCGACACCCTTGAACCCTTCCGGCCACACTCCGACGAGCTCTCCGCGGCCGAGCAGTCGCTCCGCGTCCGGCGCGCAGGCCAGGGTGTGCCCCCCCTTGCGGGCGAGCTCCCCTGCGAATGGCAACGAGAACACCAGATTCGCGCCGAGCATCCGAAGTGTGCGGTGGGCCGGGTGGTGATCGTGCAACGCGAGCTGCGTCATGAGCGAGTCCAGCGCGATCGTGCCGGAGTGATTGGCCACCACCAGGGCGCCCCCGGTCGAGGGGACGTTCTCCAACCCTCGCGCTTCGACCCGGAACCAGCGGTCGTACAGGGGACGGAGCACCTGCAGCAGAACCTTGTCGGTCAACTCGGGGTCGAAGCCGAAGTCGTCCACTTCGTACTCCCCGGTCAGGCGTCGACGCAGGAAGTCGAGGGTCTCGGCAACGCGCGCATCCCACTCACGCAACTCGATCGCCGGCTCGCGGATGGGTTCTGCGACCTTCTTCACCGGCTTCTTCTTCGCGGCGGGTTTCGCCTCGCTTCTGACGGTGGCTGTGTCCCTCGGCTTCTCGACGGGTTTCGGCGCCGCCTTCTTGGTGACCTTCTGGGCACGTTTGGCGACCGGCTTCGGGGACGGGGTCGCGGCAGTCTCCAGGCGACGCGGCGGCGGTTTCGGCTTGGGGCCGGTAGCACCGGCCGCCCGCGATCCCGCAGAGACGGAGGTACGGCGAGGACGGTCTTCGCGTCCGCCATCGATGGGAATCACAGTCGCGTCAGGCATTGGCCGACTCCGCCGCTTCGTCGACTTGGCCGTGGCCACGGATGGCGAGCGAGACATCGACAGCGCGACCCACCGGACCGTGGGTCAACAAGCGATCGATGATCACTTGGGCCGTAGCGACTCGCGACGGGCTGATGACGCCCGCAAGTCCGCGCGCCGCCACGAAGTCCAGGAACGTCTCGCGCGTCGAGAACATCGGGTCGAAACCGAACACCTCACGCATCCGCGTCGTGTCAACCCCCCGGCCGTACGTGAGGAATCGCACTTGTTCGGGTGAGAAGTCAGCGATGCCGGCGCGCCGAATCGCTTGCCCCAGTGGACCTACGAGAATCGGAGCCACAGGCATCGCCATGCGATGAGCGAGGCGTACGGCTTGGGACAACATCAATACCCCGTCGCCGGCGATGTTGAACGTGCCGGGATAGTCCCCGACAGTCGCGCGTCGGATCGCCTCGAGGCCGTCGTCCTCGTGAACGAACTGCATCCGTGCGTCGTAGCCGAGAACGGTTGGGACCGCGGGCAGCGCGAAGTACTCCGACATCGGCGTCTCTACCCGGGGGCCCAGGAAGTTGGCAAAGCGAAGGATCGTGGTCAGCACGTCGGGTCGCCGACGGGCGAAGCCGCGTACGTAGCCCTCGACCTCGACGGAGTCCTTCGCCCACCCCGATGACGGCGCGGACTTGGGTTGGGTGTCCTCGGTGAACATCGCCGGGTCTTTCGGACCGGCGCCGTAGACCGATGTCGTCGACTTCACCACGATCTTGCGGATCGACTGAGCCCGCTGACAGGCCGCAAGCAACTGCATCGTGCCGATGACGTTGATCTCTTTCATCGACACCCGGCCACCCGCCTGCACCGGCGTCGAGATGACCCCCATGTGCACGACCGTGTCGACGCCGGCGGTGGAAATGACCTTGGCGATGATCGGATTGCGGATATCGGCGCGGACGAATTCCGCTCCGCCGATGTCGCGACGCGGCGGTACTACATCCACCCCGATGACGCGATCGATCGCTGGATCCTCAGTGAGGATGCGCGACATCTGCCCACCCAGATAGCGCGACACGCCCGTCACGAGCACGACTCGCGACATCGGTGCCTCCCGTCGCCGAACTGCTGGTGGCTAGCGGCGTACGCCAGTTGCGACGTGCGCGAACTGGCCTGCCCAGGTTACTTCTTGTTGCGTCGCTGAATGCGGGTCTTCTTGAGCAGTTTGCGATGCTTCTTCTTCGCCATCCGCTTGCGGCGCTTCTTCACAACGGAGCCCATGGGGTCCCTCACGTTCGAGTGTCAACGATTGGCCAACTGCCACCAGCACCGGCGCACGTCGTCACACGACCTACACCTTCTGAGGTCGAACCCTATCCGCCGGAATCGTCGGAGCGTCAGCCGGCTTCGACGAAGGCGTCGCGCAGATACTCGTGCACCGCGCGCTCAGGGACCCGAAAGGATCGACCGACGCGTACGGCGGGAAGCACCCCGGAATGAACGAGTCGGTAGACGGTCATCTTCGACACGCGCATGAGCGCAGCCACTTCGGCGACTGTGAGGAATCGGACCTCGGCTACGGGCGGCTCGGGGGCCGGGCTCACGGACACAGCGGGCAGAGTAGCGGCGTCCGTGCCGGACCGGAAGGCTCATGATCACTGATTCGCCTGTACCCCACCTGAATCCCGCCTGAAAGGCCGGTCAGAATCCGTGCAGATCCATCGGGTCGGCCACCAGACCGAGGTGCGGGAAGACCGCCCTGCGGGTCTCGAGCACGGCCCGATCGACCGGCTCGTCGGGGTCGAACCCGGCCTCCCAGGAACGCACCCAGGGATCGGCCCCGTCGGTCATCCGGCGCGGACTCTGGCGCCCGAGTGCGCGCGCGACGTAGTCGATGTAGCCCTGCGGGAGGTCGGTGGTCGGCGGGATCGGAGTGGCAGCCACCACGGCGATCAGGTGGGTCCAGGCCCGTGGGACGACCTCGACCAGCGAGTATCCGCCCCCGCCGACGGCCACCCAGCGCCCGCCGGCGAATCGGTGGGCCCACCGGTGCAGAGCGTCGTAGGACGCTCGCTGACCATCCACCGTCAGTGCGAGATGAGCCAGCGGGTCATCGATATGGCTGTCGCAACCGTGCTGGCTGACGAGGAACTGCGGCTCGAAGGCCCCGAGCAGCTGCGGGACGACGGCGTGGAAGGCCCGCAGCCATGCGTTGTCCCCCGTGCCCGGCGGCAACGCGATGTTGGCGGCGTACCCCAACGCGTTGGGTCCGCCGATCTCCAGGGGGGAACCGGTGCCGGGGAAGAGCGCGGCCCCGGTTTCGTGGATCGAGATGGTGAGGACGCGCGGGTCGTCCCAGAACATGGCTTGCACCCCGTCGCCGTGGTGGACATCGACGTCGACGTACGCGATTCGCTCGACGCCCTGATCGAGTAGCCACGAGATCGCAACGCCGATGTCGTTGTAGACACAGAAACCGGACGCCGCGTCGGGCATCCCGTGGTGCAGGCCGCCGGCCAGATTGACCGCGTGTTCGGCATCGCCGTGGTGGACGGACCGGGCGGCTTCCAACGACATCGCGCAGATCCCGGCAGCGGACTCATGCATGTTCTCGAAACACGGCACGTCGTCGGTGCCCAGGCCGTGCAGGAGATCCTCGAACTCCGGATCGAGGCTGCCGCGGCGAACGGCTTCGATGAGGTCGGGGCTGTGCACGCGCATGAGGTCGGAGTCAGCGCAGGGCTGGGACGGGGGAACGAGGTCGACGTTCGGGAGATCGAAGAGGCCGAACTCCTGGGACAACCGAATGGCCAGGGCCACCCTGATCGGTGCCATGGGATGACTCGGGCCGAAGTTGTACGAGGCGGCGATCGCGTCGTCCCAGACGACTCGTACTCGCTCGCTCATCTGCGGCACATTACGTGGGCGTGCCGAGCTCTTGGGAACGGTCGCGCGCCGCTTCCATGGCCGAGAGGAAGGCCGCGCGGACCTTGTGATTGTCCAAGGCACGAATGGCTGCGGCGGTTGTGCCTGCCGGCGACGTCACGTTTTCGCGCAACACGGTCGGGTGTTCACCCGTCTCGCGCAACATGGTCGCGGCACCGAACAGGGTCTGGACGACGAGCTCGTTGGCGGTGGGACGCGGCAGGCCCAACATGACGCCTGCTTCGATCATCGCCTCGACGACGTAGAAGATGTACGCCGGTCCCGAACCGGAGATAGCGGTGACCGCATCCTGTTGTTTCTCCGGGACCCGAACCACCTTGCCGACCGAACTCAACATCGCGTCGGCCAGAGCGAGGTGATCGTCATCGCAGTGCGCCCCGGCGGAGATCGCCGCGATGCCCTCGTCGACCAGCGCAGGGGTGTTCGGCATCACTCGGACAACTGCCATGCCGGCCGGCAAGCGGGACTCGAGATAGGTCGTCGGAATACCGGCGGCCAGCGAGATCATCACCGCGTCGGATCGAACGTGTGCAGCGATCTCGTCGAGGAGTGCCGCCATGTCCTGCGGCTTGACGACGACGACCAACTCGTCGGCGATCTTCGCTGCCTCGATGTTGTCCACGATGCTGACGCCGTACTTCGCGGTGAGCTCCGCGCCCCGCTCGGGGCGTCGTTCGGCGACGACGATGTCGCCGGGAGGGCGGCCGGAGCGCAGCAGACCGGAGAGCAGCGCCTCGCCCATCACACCGCCGCCGAAAATCGCGACCAGAGCCACGTCTGCCTCCCAGTGGATCCAGCGAGTGGATCCGGCTAGTAGATCCGCACCGACGTTCTATCGGCGCGACGTCAACGACTTCAGGAACAGCATGACGTTGGCGGGTTTCTCCGCCATCCGTCGAACGAGGTAGCCGTACCACTCGTCCCCGTAGGGAACGTACACGCGGACCCGGTTTCCCTGCGCGGCCAATCTTCCCTGCTCATCCGGTCGGACGCCGTAGAGCATCTGGTACTCCATCGAATCCTGCGTCCGGTCGGCGCGTACGGCGAGCACGGCGGCGATGTCGATCAGTCGCGGATCGTGGGTTGCGATCATGGGATAGGCCGGGCTGTCGATCAGCAACTTCAGCGAACGCACGTACGCGCGGTCGATCTCTTGGCGCGAGGTGAAGGCCACGCTGTCTGGCTCTTGATACGCCCCCTTGCAGAGGCGTACTCGCGATCCCTCGTAGGCGAGATCACGCACATCGCCTTCGGTGCGACGAAGTTGAGTTTGGAGCACGCCGCCTGTCATCGGGAAGTCGCGCCTCAACTCCGTCAGGATCGACAGAGTCGAATCGGTCGTCGTGTGGTCTTCCATGTCCAGGGTCACGGTGGTTCCGACTTCCGCGGCCTTCGCGCAGATCTGCGCCGCGTTGTCCAGGGCGAAGGTGTCGCCGCTGTCCGCCAACGCCTGGCCGACGGCCGACAACTTCACGGATACCTCCGCTCGATCGGCCAGACCCTTTTCGGCGAGTGCGTCGAGCAGGTCGAGATAGGCCTTGACGGTCGCGGTGGCCTGTTCGGCCGCAAGGGTGTCCTCGCCCAAGTGATCAATGGTGGAGGTGAACCCGAGTGCGGCGAGCTCGGTTGCGGCACGAACTGCGTCGGCCGTCTCTTCGCCGGGCACGAAACGGGAGACGACACGTCGCGAGATCGGCGCGGTTGCGGCGACATGCTTGATGGCGCTGCTGCGTGACAACATGATCATTCCGCGCCGCAGCATCGACCCTCCTCAGCCAGTCCCTGCGGTCAACCTATGCCCGCGCGGCGAGGTGCAAGCGCGCGAATGCCAACGCTTCGGCCAGGTCCGTCTCGCGTTCAGCGCGGTTGGTGGCCTTGCGTGTGCTCACTTCGACGACCACAGTGCCCGCGAATCCGGTCGAGGCGAGGTGCTCCAACATCTCGGCGCAGGGTTGGGTGCCTCGCCCCGGGACAAGATGTTCATCGCGACCACTGCCCGAGCCGTCGGCCAGATGCAGATGGGCCAGGCGGTCGCCGAGGTCACCGGCCATCGCAAGCGCGTCGCTCTGCGAGGTCGCTGTGTGTGAGAGGTCAAGGGTCGTGTGCGGATAGTCCTCGTTGCGCACGTCCCAATCCGGGAGGTAGGCCATGATTTCGCGCGTCCGCGCTCGCCACGGAAACATGTTCTCGACGGCAAAGCGGATCTCGGTCTCCTCACCCATGCGAGCGAGTCCGGTGACGAAGTTGCGGGCATATTCACGCTGCCAACGGAACGGCGGATGCACCACCACGGTGCTCGCCCCGAGGGTTTCGGCGACCGCGCGAGCACGCTGCAACTTCGCCCACGGGTCGGTGCTCCAGACGCGCTGGGTGATCAGCAAGCAGGGCGCGTGGATCGCGAGAATCGGTACGCCGTGATGATCGGACAGTCGTCGCAAGGCTTCGGGGTCTTGGCTCAGCGGATCGGTCATCACCATGATCTCGACACCGTCGTACCCCAACTGGGCGGCGAGCTCGAACGCGGCCGCGGTTGATTCCGGGTAGGTCGACGCGCTGGACAACGCGATCTTGGCCTGCGGGATGCGCACGCTCGGGCCGGCCACCTCAGCCACCAACCTCGACGTGATGACCAGGGATGATCCGCCAACGGCCCGCCACTGAGTGCACGACAACCATCAACAGGGCCCCGACCAGACCGAAGCCGATCCCGATCAATCCGTACTGCGTCGACGTCAACGTCAAGGCGAAGAACCTGGCCACTTGTTCGATCACCAACACCAGCAGGAATCCGGCCGCCATCGACCCGACGATGAGCCACCGCAACGGATTGAGCGGTCGGGCGACCAGGATCAGGACCGCCCATGCGCAGCCGAAGAGCGTCAGGGTGGCGGCAACGCGAGCCTCATCGACACTCGCTCCGGCGCCGAGTGCTGTGTAGTAGCACGAGAAGGCCAATCCGGCCGTCACGACTCCCGCCGGAATTGCGAAGGACAACACCCGCTGGAAGAAGCCAGGAGCGAACCGCTGGGAGTTCGGCATCAATGCCAGCAGGAATCCCGGCACACCGATCGTGAGGGCGGTCACGATGGTGAGGTGGCGCGGCAAGAAGGGGAACGGCAAGGTCGCGATGCCAGTCAGTACGGCGAGTACGAGCGAGTAGAACGACTTGACCAAGAACAGGTCACTCACTCGTTCGATGTTGCCGAGGACGCGACGCCCTTCGGCCACCACGGACGGCATGACCGAGAACTGGTCGTCGAGCAGGATCAACTGCGCCACCGCGCGCGTGGCACCCGCCCCCGAACCCATGGCGATACCGAGATCTGCATCCTTGAGCGCAAGTACGTCGTTGACGCCGTCGCCGGTCATGGCCACGACGTGGCCTCGACTCTGCAGGGCACCGACCATGGCTCGCTTCTGCCCTGGGGTCACGCGACCGAATACCCCCTGTTCTTCCAATAGGTCGGCTAGGGCCATCTCGTCCTCGGGCAGATCGCGGGCGTCAACCGGGCTGTCAGCGCCCGGGATTCCGGCTTGTCCCGCAATCGCCCCGACCGTGAAGGGGTTGTCTCCGGAGATGACCTTGACGGCGACTCCCTGCTCAAGGAAATAGGCGACCGTGCCGCGGGCGTCGCTGCGCAGTCGTTGGTCGATCACGACCAGTGCGACCGCGTTGACAGGACCGGCCTGCTCAGTCGTCGGTGCCGCACCGGGAACACTGGGACAAGCCAGGGCGAGGACCCTCGCTCCCTGTGCTGCAAGGGAATCTGCCTGCACTCGCACGTCGTGCTCCGCCTCGAACAACACCTCAGGGGCCCCGAGCAGCCACCAGCCGTGCTTCTGGAACTGGACCGCTGACCACTTGCGCGAACTCGAGAAGGCGATCGCATCGAGGGGGTTCCAACCGGGCGGTGCATAGGCCTCGGCCACGGCCAGGACGGTGGGGTTCGGCGCCCTCTCCGCCGCTCCCAAGGCACCCAACGCCTCATCGACGGGCGCACTGTCATCGAGGACGATGACCGTGCGCACATGCATGCCTGGTTCGGTGAGTGTCCCGGTCTTGTCGATGCAGATGATGTCAACGCGGGCCAACGTTTCGACTGCAGGCATCTCCTGCACAAGCGCGCGGCGTGCCCCCAGGCGTACGACCGCCACCGCCATCGCGACGCTGGTCAGCAGGACCAAGCCTTCGGGAATCATCGTGACAACTCCAGCGACCGTCCCGGTGAGCGCGTCTTGCCAGTTGTCTGACGCCCGCAACTGGCTGACGAAGAGAAGCAAACCGACCGGGACGATGACGACTGTCATCACCCGTACGAACCGCATGATGGAGACCATCAGCTCGGACTTGGTCGTGGTGAACTTGCGGGCCTCCGAGGTCAGTTGCGTTGCGTACGAATCGAGTCCGACGCTGGTGGCGCGCATGACGCCCTGGCCGGCAACAACGAACGAGCCCGACATCGCGGTGTCGCCGGCCGCCTTGTCGACCGGATCGGCTTCGCCGGTGAGCAGTGACTCGTCGATCTCGAGCCCTTTCACCTCGAGGATGTCGCCGTCGACGACGACCTGATCACCGAGTCGCAGGATGACGATGTCATCGGTCACCAACTCCGACGGACGGACCTCGCTCTCGGAGCCGTCCCGGCGAACCAGCGGGCGGGCTTCCCCGACCAGGCTCAACCGTTCGAGGGTTCGTTTGGCGCGGTAGTCCTGGACGATTCCGATGCCGCTGTTGATGACGATCACGACGCCGAACAGCGAGTCCTGAAAGGGTGCGCGCGCGAAGATCATGAGCGCCCACAGGGCACCGATGACGATGTTGAAGCTCGTGATGGTGTTGGCGCGGATGATGTCGGACAGACTGCGGCTTCGTTGATCAGGTGCGACGTTCACCTTGCCTTGGGCGACCCGATCAGCGACCTGCGCGGCAGTCAGGCCGCGGTCGACATCAACACTGATCACGCCCTAGTCCGTGAGGCCGTCGATGCGCCGAAGAATGACGCCCTCGCGAAGCGCCCATGGGCAGACTTCGATCTCGTCAGACCCCACCAGATCCAAGGCTGCCTCCGCGACCACGGCGCCGGCGAGGATCTGGTGCGCGCGGTCAGCATCGACACCGGGAAGCGTCGCGCGCTCCTCGACGGTCATGGACGCGAGTTTGGGGACCCACTCGTTGACGTCGGTACGCCGCAGCGAGCGACGGACGTACACGCCTTCAGCGGACGGGGCCGCGCCGGCCATTCGCGCCAGGGTTCGGAACGTCTTGCTGGTACCAACGGTGAGTTCGGGGCTACCACTGCGAAGCAGGGGTCCCAACACGTCGGCGACTTGGGCCCGCACCTGTCGACGCACTGATTTCAGGTCGTCGGCCGCCATCGGCGCGCCCACGTTGAAGTCGCGCGTGACCCGCCCAGCACCCAACGGCAGAGATACCGCCACGTCCGGAACTTCCTCGGTACCCGACGCGATTTCCAACGACCCGCCGCCGATGTCGAACACGATGAGGCGTCCGGCCGACCAACCGAACCACCGGCGTACGGCAAGGAACGTCAACCGGGCTTCGTCGGCGCCATTGAGAACCGTGAGCTGCACGCCGGTGCTCGCGCGTACTGATTCGAGAACGGCGTCGCCGTTGGTCGCATCGCGCACGGCCGATGTCGCGAACGCCAAGAACTCCGCGCAACCCAACTCGTCGGCTTCCTCGCGCGCACGAGCAACCAAGTCGATCAAGGACTCAATGGCCTTGCGGTTCAGTGCACCGTCCTCCGACAGATGTTCGGCAAGACGCAACTCATGTTTGAGGGAGAAGGCCGGAAGCGGCGGTGAACCCGGATGGGCGTCAACGACAAGGAGATGGACCGTGTTCGATCCCACGTCCAACACACCGATGCGCACGCCGCGACGCTACTAGTCCGACCTCCCTCTAGTCTTACCCGGTGCCTGAAGTGAGCCTTGATTTCGCCCGCCAGTGGGTCGAGTTCCCCGATCCCACAGACGACGAGCAGATCTTCCGCTGCGACCTGACCTGGTTGACGTCGATGTGGACCTGCATCTACGGATCGGGCTGCAAGGGCATCGACAAGACCCACCCCGAAGACGGGTGCTGCATCCTCGGGGCGCACTTCGCCGACAAGGATGACGAGAAGCGCGTACGTCACTTCACAGCCGAATTGACCGACAAGGACTGGCAGTACCGCAAGACCGGCCTCAAGAAGGGCTTCGTCGAGAAGGACGACGAGGGCCAACGAAAGACCCGCGTGGTTGATGGGGCGTGCATCTTCCTCAACCGTGATGGTTTCGCGGCCGGCAAGGGATGCGCACTGCACGCTCATGCGTTGCGCAAAGGGGTACAGCCGCTGACCACCAAGCCCGAAGTGTGCTGGCAGTTGCCCATCCGGCGTACCTATGAGTGGGTGGAGCGTCCCGACGACACCCAGATCCTCTACGTGACGATCGGCGAGTACGACCGCCGCGGCTGGGGCCCCGGCGGACACGACCTCGACTGGTACTGCACCGGTGATCCGATCGCCCACGTGGGCGCCGAGCCGGTCTACCTCAGCAACAAGGCCGAGCTGGTGGAGCTGATGGGCAAGAGGGCGTACGCCCAGTTGGTCGTTCACTGTGACGCGCGCGTCGAAGCGATGTCGGCCATGCGCGCCGTGGCCGTCAAGCGCGGCAAATCGGTCGACGTGGCACTGCTCCCCTTCGCCCCCCACCCCGCCGACCCCTCCTAGCCCCGTCGAGTCTGGACTTATTGACCTTCCGGAACCGTCGGCAGGGTTGTTAAGTCCAGACTCGGCGGGGAGAGGGGGTCCTGTCGGGGGCGAGCCGTACGGTCGACCCCATGGCCAAGACAAGTGCGCGCGTCCGGACCGACTTTCGCTGCACCGAGTGCGGCTGGACGGCTCCCAAGTGGGTCGGGCGATGTGGCGAATGCCAGCAGTGGGGCTCGGTCGTCGAGCTGGGTGCGGCGAAGTTGGCGCAGGTCAACGCCGGGCCGGTCAGTGCACCGGCTCGTCTGATCGGTGACATCGACCTCACTGACGCGACCCACTGGTCAACCGGTCTTGACGAACTAGATCGCGTCCTCGGCGGAGGGTTCGTCCCCGGCGCCGTACACCTTCTGGCCGGCGAACCGGGCGTCGGCAAGTCGACGCTGTTGCTGGAAGTCGCGGCACGAGCTGCATCGCCTACGCGTCGCGCGTTGTACGTAACGGCTGAGGAATCGACTGCGCAGGTGCGGTTGCGGGCCGAGCGAATCGGAGCCCTCAACGAACACCTCTACCTCGCCGCGGAAACTGACTTGTCGGCGGTGTTGGGGCAGATCGATGCGACGTCGCCCGATCTGCTGGTTCTCGATTCGGTCCAAACCGTTGGTACGGCGCTGATCGACGGGTCACCTGGTGGCGTCGCTCAGGTCCGCGAGGTGGCCGCCGCGCTCATCCGGGTGGCCAAGGAACGCAACATCGCGGTCGTGCTCGTGGGTCACGTCACCAAGGACGGGCAGATCGCCGGACCGCGGTTGCTCGAGCACATCGTCGATGTCGTGCTCTATGTCGATGGCGAGCGGCATGCGCGACTGAGACTCATTCGGGCCGTGAAGAACCGTTACGGACCGGCCGACGAGATCGGCTGCTTCGAACTCACCGACGCGGGGGTGCTCGGGATCGCCGACCCCAGCGGGTTGTTCATCTCTCGAAACGGGAACGAGGCATCCGGCACATGCGTCACCGTCGCTTTGGAGGGTTCGCGGCCTTTGCTCGCCGAGGTGCAGGCCCTGGTCGCGCCGACGAAGTCGGCCATGCCGCGCCGAGCAACAAGCGGGCTGGAGTCATCGAGGGTGGCGATGATCCTTGCCGTGCTCGAACGGCGGTGCCGAGTCGTGGTCTCCGAGGCCGACGTCTACGCGGCCACGGTTGGTGGGGTACGCCTGAATGAACCGGCTGCGGATCTCGCCCTCGCGTTGGCAGTGGCCAGTGCGAAGGCCGACATTGCCCTGGGGCCACGAACCATCGCGTTCGGCGAAGTCGGTCTTGCCGGTGAAGTACGCCGGGTGACTGGAACCGCGCGTCGACTCAGCGAAGCAGCCCGGCTGGGTTTCACCACCGCGATCGTGCCGCGCGACAGCGGACCGGCACCTGAAGGACTGCGACTGGTCGAAGTGCCCGATGTGCTCGCCGCGATCAGCGCCGATGTACGCCGCATTCGACCGGTCTGACGATGCCGGCCCGCCTGACTAGACTTCCCGCACCAATCGGTCAGCAGTGCGGTCAGCAATGCGGTCAGCGGTGCGGTCAGCAACGTGGTCCGTCAGCGTGACCCTTCAGCGCAAGGAACAGCGTGGCAGCGAGCGAGCACACGTCGGTGACCAGTGACCACGAGGCCGTCCTTCGGTCTGCGCTTGCCCAAGCCGCGCCCGGCACGGCGTTGCGCGACGGTCTGGAGCGGATCCTGCGCGGCCGTACCGGTGGGCTGATCGTCCTCGGTCACGACAAGACGGTTGCCGCGCTAGCGACGGGCGGCTTCGACCTCGACGTCGAGTTCTCCGCAACCCGGCTGCGTGAACTCGCCAAGATGGACGGCGCGGTTCTGCTGGATCGGGACGCGACCCGCATCCTCGCGGCTGCCGCTCAGTTGCTGCCCGATCCATCGCTGCCCACCGATGAGCAAGGCACCCGTCACCGCACCGCCGATCGCGTTGCCAAGCAGACGAACTTCCCGGTGATCTCGGTCAGCAAGTCGATGAACACGATTGCCTTGTACGTCGCGAACCGTCGCTACGTCCTGGAGGACTCGGCCACGATCCTGTCGCGGGCCAACCAAGCGCTCGCAACCTTGGAGCGCTACAAGATGCGCCTCGTCGAGGTCAGCGGGACCTTGTCCGCGTTGGAGATCGAGGATCTGGTCACCGTTCGCGATGTTGCGGCGGTCGCACAGCGCCTCGAGATGGTCCGCCGGATTGCCCTCGAGATCGATTCGTACGTCGTCGAACTCGGCACCGACGGGCGCCTGCTGTCGCTGCAGCTCGAAGAGCTCGTCGCCGGCGTTGAGACCGATCGAGTACTGATCGCGCGGGACTACCTTCCGGGAAGCGGTGGCCGTCGCTCGCGTACGGCCGAACAATCGCTGGCCGAGCTGGACGCACTGCTCGAACCCGAACTGCTCGATCCCCAGTTGATCGCCAAGGCGCTGAGTCTGCCGCACACACTCGAAGCCCTGGACCTGCCGACCGCTCCGCGCGGCTTCCGCCTGCTCACCCGCGTGCCGCGGCTGCCCGACTTCGTGCAGGATCGTCTCGTCGAGCACTTCGGCAACCTGCAGAAGTTGCTCGCTGCGGGTATTGACGAACTGCAAGCCGTCGACGGCGTGGGAGAGGCTCGCGCGCGTTCGGTCCGGGAAGGACTTTCGCGGCTGGCAGAGTCGAGCATTCTCGAGCGGTACGTCTAGCAGGACCGGTCCGGCGTAAGACGTCACAGGGTGCTGCTGCACGACCCCAGATGTGCCTCAAGTGAAGATCGGCGCGGTTTCTGGCGCGAAGATCGTGTTCGAATCGTGCTCGTCCGCCAACGATGGGGCGGTGGGCATGCTGATCAGCAACACCGGGTCGCTGCCGTCCGGACGCCGAAGCACCCCTCGTGCGTAGGCCGGCAACCCATGCACGTCGCCGTCTTCGAGTCGCAACGACTCCCGGTCCAGAACGGACTCGACTCGATCGACAACAACACCCACGTGCATGGCATCCACCGGAATCAACACGTCTCCCGGTCCCTCCGGATCGATGCGCAGATCGATCACGGCGACCGAATGCCCACGGGCATCGACGAGTCCAAGAGCACGTCCGTTGATCTCGTGCCCTGACCCAGGCAGTACGCGCAGACCCGCGGAACGCAGCACTTCAAGAACCTCGAGGACGCTCACGGCGAAACGCGTACCTGCGACGAGGAAGACGACGTACCCCGCCGTGTCGAGGTCCGCGACAGACTCGCCCGGTCCCCGCGTCGGCGACTTCGACACGTCGAGGGGGACGAACATCGGGCCGCTCATCAGCGCGCCTCTTCGAGATCGTTCATCCGCGCAGCCGCATCGGCAGTACGCAGGCAGTGGGCAACCAGCTCACCGACCGAGCAGCCGTCGAGCAGGTCGGCGAGTTCGCCGGTCGACGTCTTGGGCAACGCGGCCGCGGCAGCCCGGTATTCGCGTGCAGATGCTGCGAACTCGTGCACTGCCATGAGAGCCGCTGCGAGCAGGAACCGTGCGTGCCCGGCATCTGGCGCCAGATAGACCGCTTTGCGTAGGGCGATCAACGCGCCGCGGTCATCACCTATCGTCGCCCGCGCCCGACCTTCGATGACGTAGGCATCGACCTCGAAAGGCAGATCTTCCGACGCTCTGGACGCAAGTTCGGCGGCCTCGAGGTATCGACCGTTGAGAAGGGCATCGCGCGCTTCGTTCAACAACTCCGCACCGGAGACGAATGGCGTGACAACTTCGCCACCCGATTCGTCGGCACCTGGCGCACCGGAATCTGTCTCGGCGGTCAGTGGCGACCCGTTGGACAGTGGTGGAGGCGGTACAACATCGGAGACCAGAGCGAGACTGGGGTTCCTGCGAATGAGACGACGACCGATTGCCTTCGTGATCGGGGGCTCGATCGGACTCGCAGTCTCCGTCGGCGCTGTGCGCTGCTCGGCCTTCGAGGCTTGCTTCGTACAGGACAAGCTCTTGTGATAGGCGAACGCATCATTCATCGAGACGAGACTGAACGCATCAGTGACCTGCCACAGAGTCTCTGCGTGACCGAGCAACAAGTAGCCGCCCGGGGTCAACACTCGGTGGAAGTCATTCACCAGGGTTCGGGTCGTCTCGCGGGAGAAGTAGATCGTGACGTTGCGGCACACGAGCAGGTCGACTTCATCGGCGCCGAACGGGAGGGCGTCCTTGACCAGGTTGTGAAGCCGTGCTTCCACCAAACTGCGCACTTCTGGTTTCACGACGTACGCGGATCCGTCCGGAGTGAACCATCGACCCAAGGCATCGGGGGTCACCAGACCCAGACTGCGGCCGGAGTAGCGCGCACGCTTGGTGGCCACGACGGCCTGGGACGACAAGTCCGTCGCGAGCACGCGGATCGAGACATCCTCGTCAACCGACTCCGCCGCCGAGAGGGCCAGCATCGCCAACGAGTACGGCTCCTCTCCGGTCGAACAGCCCGCACTCCAGATGGTCAGCGGGCGCCGACGTGCCGTTGCGCGGCGAATGAGTTCGGGCAGCAGCCGACGTCGGAGTGCGGCCATCTGCGGCGGATTGCGGAAGAAGTGCGTCTCCGGCACCGTGACCGCGTCGATCAGGCGTTGGCGTTCCTCGGCACCCTCAGTCGACGTGACGAACGACAAGTACGTACGCAGGTCGGTCAGTCCAGAGGCCTCGAGACGATCGGCCACGACCGCGGTCAAGGCTCCACGCCGGCTGGAATCAAAGACAAGGCCCGCTTCACGCGCCAAGTACGACGCCAGAGCGACGTGCTCGGGGTCGGTGAGGGGACGACGCGGTTCGCCCGCGGGCTGGGGCATCGCGACGACATGCGCGCTCATGCGGCACCGCCCGCACTGGCGCGAGTCTCACTCGGTTCGGACCACTGCCTAGTGACCGCGTCGATGACCGCATCGGCGATCAACTCCACCGGCAACTCTTCGTCGACTGCATCCATGGCCGCCGCTGCGCCAGGCATGCCCCACACGGCGCTCGTGGATTCGTCCTGACAAATCGTGTGTGCCCCCGCGATCCGCATTCGACGCAAGCCGTCAGCACCGTCGCGACCCATCCCGGTCAGTAGGACGCCGACAGCCCGGTCACGACACAGGTCGGCGACGCAGCGAAATGTCGTGTCGACTTCAGGCACATGAAACTGGCCGGCCCGACGCGGTCGGATCTTGACCCGCAGACTCGACTCAATCGCGAGGTTGCCGTCCGACGACGCCAACATGACGACTCCTGGTCGCAGTCGGTCTCCGTCGCGCGCAACCACAACTTCCAGTGGAACCAGTTCGTTCAACCAACGGGCCAAGCCCTCGATGAATCCATCGGCCATGTGTTGCACGACCACGACGGGCGCCGGGAAGTCAGCGGGAAGACCCCGAAGCACTTTCACCAGGGCAGCAGGACCACCCGTCGACGCCCCGATCGCAACGACGGGTGGACGACCCAACCGTTGCGACACGACCGAAGCACCGGTGACGTCGTCCGCCGATGACCCGACAACGGCACCGGCACGGGGTGACGCAGCACTCGAATGCCCGTGATCGCGCAACCGACCTCGGGGGTGGGTGATCACCCGAACTCGGGTGGCGACGTTGAGATGGCGAATCAACTCGACGGAGTAAGGACCTGGTCCGAGGGCTTCCGCTTCCTCGCCGACGACGTCGACGGCACCCAGGGCCAGAGCCTCGGAGGCAGTGAGCGCCGATGCGCCGGTGAGCACGATCGGGGTGGCCGCACGGGCCATGATCCGCTCGATCAACTCGAGGCCACCGGAGGCGGCGGACAGGTCCAGCAGGATGGCGGCCGGTTGAGTTTCGATGACCATCGCAACCGCATCATCGATCGAGCGCGCGACCCCGCGGACCTCGAACGGAGCAGCCTCGATCAGCGCGGATAGGCGGCCCAGGCGTACCTGAGTCGCAGCCACGACCACGATCTGGGAAGGTGCCACGATCTGGGAAGGTGCCGCGATCTGGGCGGGCAGCGCACCGGAGGCGTTCGAGGTCGGATCGAGTCGCGACACGTCGTCTCCTGCCCAGGAGTGAGCTGCGCCTCGCCCGCGGACATGCGCGGGAGCGGCAGGTCGGGTCGAGATGACCCATCCTTTCGGGAGGTTCGACCAGCCGGACGGCCTACTTGAGCCGAACGGAGTACGGGCGCAGGCCCATTAGGCGTACTAGGTCAGGGAGAAGCTGCTCGGCTTGCTGGTGATGGTCCCGTTTCGTCCGGTCAGGGTGTAGCTGCCCGCGGCTGCGACCGGCTGGTTGGTCGGGCAGCTCGGCTTCGAATAGCGGCCGGGCCACGTCACGTCGACCGACCAGGACCCGTTGACCTTGAGGGTCACCACCTCAGGATTGCCGCCCGGGTTGCAGTCATCGCTGGACCAGACCGGATTTCCACCGGACTTGATGATGAGTTCGTTCTGGGGTGAGCCGACGTCGCGCGTGCAGGCGACCTTTCCGGTGTTGGTGACCTTCAGGCGAAGGCGCGGAGTCGCTCCCACGGCGTACGTCGCAGAGTCCGTG
>Ga0315275_10000898_pt1 | contig 25291 bp, 28 predicted proteins | sample YL17G03_0_MG_FD_205557 | JGI IMG/M metagenome (GOLD analysis project Ga0315275, IMG submission 205557) | Sediment microbial communities from Yellowstone Lake, YNP, Wyoming, USA - YL17G03_0 | ecosystem: Environmental > Aquatic > Freshwater > Lake > Sediment | place: USA: Wyoming | collected...
ATCTCAATCTCTTCCAACTTGGATCAAACTGCCCGAGATTGATCAGATTATAATCGTTGACTGGAGCTCTGAAGAGTCGGCTATCCCGTTAATAGATAGCATCAATGATGATAGAATAAGCATTGTGCGCGTGCCCGGGCAATCCTATTGGGACCCTGGCCGCGCTCACAATGTCGGCATTAAACACACCAAAACCGAATTAATATTTATAGTTGATTGTGATGTAAAAATTAATTTTCCGTGCTTCAAACATATTAAACCACTTCCAAATCGTGAATTTTATATACGAACTGATAAATGGAGAGGTGAACCTTATAAGCTAAGAGGGTTGTCGGGAACCTGTATCTTTCAGAAATCAATGTGGGCTGAAATTAATGGATACGCTGAAGAAAAATCATCGTATGGTCTTGAGGATCTTGATTTTTATAATCAAGCCCGTAATGCTGATTATAAGTGTATTAAATGTTTAACGGCTCATGAATTAACACACATATCTCATGGATATGATATCAGACAAAAACATTATAAACATCAATATAGTGAATTTAATGAGGCTATTAAAGAATCGGAAAAAGAATTATTATTAATTAATAGGCGTATGCAAAACGTTGAAACATTAATTTATAATAAAGGATGGTCTCTTGCAACTTGATACGACAATTATATACTATACCGCAAATACTGAAGATCCTGTTTTAGAATCCAAAGTAAGATCAATTATATTGAAAAATAAAGGCGATCTTCCCATTATATCGGTATCAAGAAAACCGATTGATTTTGGTGAAAATATATGCGTTGGTGAAACCGAAGTTTGTGATATTTCGGCTTTTAAACAATTATTAATAGGATTAAAATCAGCAACGACAAAATTTTGCATTGCCGCTGAAGCTGATGTTTTATATCCGCCTGAGTATTTTAATTTTACCCCGCCAACCGATCAAGACGCTTATAGATATAATAACGTTTGGCTATTTTCATCATGGGTCAGTAGGGGTAATCAGAATAAATTCTGGAAGAAGGATTTTAGTGAAGGTGCTCAGACAGCCGGGCGCGAATATTGGATAGAACGATTACAAATAGGTATTAAAATGAATCATGGAAAATTTACTTTTCCTACCAAGGATCATTTTTTTTGGAACTCGGATAACCCAGTTGTTACAATAAAAACTGGCATGGGATTAAGATCTTTAACAGGTCATCTCAAAATATCAATGGACAAACTTCCAATGTGGGGATCAACCAATGAGCTTAGATCAGAAATTTGGGGAACAAAATGAAAATTCGTAAAGGATGGAGTTCTCATTTTCCTGTCTTAATTAAAACTATACGGATAACGTATGGGCCAATACTTGAAATTGGAACCGGATTATATAGTACACCATTAATACATTGGATGTGTTTTGATAAAAAAAGACCAATAGTTTCTTGTGAACATGATCCAAAATATTATAAATATAGTAAACAATTTTCTGATACTTTTCATGAAATTTGTTTTATTGATGATTGGTCTAAATTTGATATTAGAGCATATTGGGACATCGTATTTATAGATTGTGACTCAGGTGCGAGATGGGGCCTTGCAGAAAAACTTTGCAATAATTCTCAATATATTATTTTGCACGACACCGACCCAAAATTAAATAATGAATATCATTATGATAAAATATTTCCATTATTTAAATATAGATATGATTATATCAAAGCAAGCCCAAACACTTCAATTGTCAGCAATTTCAATAATGTTTCAAATTTCATGGATTAAGAGGGAGTGGATAAAATGGACGTAAATGAATATATACTTACCAAATATAATTTGAACGATTATAAGGGTAAAATGCCAATCGAACTCCCGATAGTTCGTGAGGATTTTTCCGTATTATTTAACGAGCTTGATTATAAAATCGGAGCAGAGATTGGTGTTGAAAGAGCATTGTTCTCGGAAGCTCTTTGTAAAAATAATCCTGGAGTAAAACATTTTTGTATTGATATGTGGCAAACATATCGAGGGTATCGTGATCATGTTAATCAGGAAAAACTTGATGGATTCATGGCGGAATCCATCGAAAGAATGAAACCATATAATGCTGAGATGATAAAATCATTCAGCCTTGATGCGGTCAAACAATTCAAAGATAATTCTCTTGATTATGTGTATATTGACGGCAATCATGACTTTCAGAATTGTTGTAACGATATTGTCGAGTGGGGTAAAAAAGTTAGATCTGGAGGAATTATATCAGGCCATGATTTTGAAAAACATCGAATAGGTGGAAGTTATATCCATGTGCATGAATGCGTGTATGGGTATACCGAAGCTTATAAAATAAGACCTTGGTTTAAAACCAAGAATCAATCACATAACGCAGCCTCTTTCCTGTGGGTGAAAAAATGACAACAACAGAATTTATTTTGAAGAAATTTGGAAAAGAAAATTATGTTGGTAAGATGCCGATACACCTCGATTGTCTTAGAGATGATCTGGCTGGTATATTCTGTGAACTCGGATTAAATGTAGGTGTTGAAATCGGGGTTGCGGCGGGAAGATTCTCTGAAATTCTTCTTGGCGGTCATCCAAATCTGAAACTGTATTGCATTGATCCATACCTATCCTATCCGGGATATTTAGATTTTCCAATACAAGAAAAATTGACGAATTTTGAAACGTGTGCCAAGGAAAAACTCGCTCATTATGGTGACAGAGTACAATTCATTAAGAAACCGAGCATGGCGGCCGTCAAGGACTTCGAAGATAATAGCCTTGACTTTGTATACATCGATGGTAATCATCTGTTTAGAGCCGTTGCGGATGACTTGGAAGAGTGGGGAAAGAAAGTCAGGCCAGGCGGTATTATAGCCGGCCACGATTTTGAAACTCACAAAAAACCGGCAATCATAAACGTCAAAGAGGTGGTTTGTGCCTGGACATATGCATTTGCTATCAGTCCATGGTTTGTGACGACCAGGATGAGGCGATATCCACAGGATGGTAATATAGCCCGATCATTCTTTTGGGAGAAGAAATGAACGATCTGACTGTTGTTTATTATACGGCAAATTTTGCCAATGATCGGTTTATCGCCGCTACTCGTGAGCGGTTATTGCAGTCGATCGGTGATATTCCGTTGATCAGTGTATCTCAAAAACCAATGAATTTTGGTGAAAACATATGTGTTGGTGATATTGGCAGATCTCAGGTTAATATTTATAAACAGGTGCGTGTCGGCATCAATGCGGCGACAACAAAGTATGTGGCTTTATGCGAAGACGATTGTTTGTATCCACCAAGCCATTTTACATGTTTCAGGCCGAATGACGATGAATTCGGGTATAATATGAATCGATGGGGGATCTATACCTGGACTAAACCGCCAATCTTTTCGAATAAACATCGAATAGTTTTAAGCCAATGCATCGCAAATCGTGAATTTATGATCGAATGTATCAATGAACGATTTGCGCGATACCCTGACGAATCAACTATTCCATTGCACCATTTTGCCGAATTCGGAAAATACGAAAAGTGGATGTTGATTACGATTAGGAAAAGGTTTGAATTCAATTCACCCGAACCTACAATAATGTTTTCACACCCTGATGCTATTGGGTATTCTGGACTTGGAACTAAAAAAAGACATGGAGATGTTAAGGTTAAGGAGCTTCCATTCTGGGGAACTGCCGAAGATGTTCTGAAAAAATATTGGGGTGAGGATAGGTTAGTATGACGAGGATATCAGATCAAGACCGTTTTGAGGTTCATCAAAGGCTTGGTGTAAAAAGATATGCAAGAACTTATCAACGCCCGCGAATATTATTAAGCAGGACATATATCGATCTTGCTTTAATATTTTGTGATGTTGAAAAACCAAAATTATGCGAAATAGGATGCGGGGTTCTTGATATATGCGGACCGTATGCATTAGATAGCGCAATAGTAACTGGATATGATTTCCATGAAAGCTCGGTTAAATTTGGAATGCTTCAATACCCTTGCGCAAAAATTTATTGCCAAGATATTAATACTATAACCGATATTGATTGTGATATTTTAGTAGCTTGTGAGGTTTTGGAACATATTGATGATCCTGTTTTATTGATGCATAATGTTACTAAGAGCACCAAGTTGTTAGTAATATCACACCCTATAAATGAATTGGCAAACTCGGGAATAACCAATGGTGAGCACTGCTGGTCATACACTGAAGATGATTTTGATAATTGGTTTATACAAAACGGATTCACTATTTATTCTAAGGAATATTTTGATAATGGAAGGCTTCATTCTTTAATCGGTATCGGGGAAAAATTATGAACGTACATCTTTATTGCATTTTAAGAAATGAGATTAAAATATTGCCTTATTTTTTAAGACATTATCAACAATTTGTTTCTCGATTTCACGTCTTTGACGATAAAAGCGATGATGGAACACTTGAGTTATTGGAAAAATATTCCAATATATTAGTTTTGCCGACAGAGATAAGCGGGCTTGATGATAAATATTTTCGAAGAGTTCATCAAACGGAATATACCAAAAGAAGTCGTGGGTTATGTGATTTTGTTTTTGCCGTTGATGCTGATGAATTTGTATATCACCCCGATTTAATCAACGTGCTTCAGAAATGCAAAAATGAGGGATATCAAATCATAAGACCTGAAGGTTATGTGATGATTTCAAAAGAATTTCCACACACTGATGGACAAATTTGTGATGAAATAAAAACCGGACTCAAGGATGTCTGGTATAATAAACCGATAATTTTTGATCCATTGATTGATATACAATGGGATCTTGGCCGGCATGGATTAAAGCCGATGGAAGGCATTCGTATTTGCGAAGACTCGGGAATTAAACTTCTTCACTATCGTTATCTTGGAAAAGAATATTGTGAAGAAAGGCACACGACTCATTATAAAAGATTGAGTTCCAACAATCTTAAATGGAAACTTGGTAGACATTTAGACCCGGCAAGTAAATATTATCACAGTCTTAAATGGTTCGAACACTATAAAGGAGATGCGGTACAATGCATTTAAAGGTCTCTATTCTTACAGCCAACATGGGTTCCTTTGATCCACCATCTACCATTGTAGATCAGGATTTACCGGAAGATGTTGAATTATCAATATTCAGATTTAATGATGATAATTTTCCATTGCGTAAATGCGCCATGACACCTCGATTACAGGCAAGAATACCGAAAATGTTCGGATGGGAAATGGCGCTCGGTTTTGATTATTATATATGGATTGATGGGTCATTTTCCATTTTAAATAAAGATACTGTTGCATGGTATTTAAAGCAATGCAAAGATTTTGATATAGTGATGTTTGAACATCCTAATAGGAAAACTATAAAATGGGAAGCTGAATTTATTCGAAAGAAAATAATGGATGGAAACGAATATCTCACATCAAGATATGAAAACGAATTGATTGATGAACAATTGGCGGCAACGATTAAACAACCAGGTTATACTGACGATCTTCTCATCGCAACCTGCTCATTTATATACAAGAACAACGTGCTACCAAGATATTTACTTGAAAGATGGTGGGTGCATACATCAAGGTATCATATTGTAGATCAGCTATCAATACCCTATCTTTTAAAAACATCGGATTGCAAGTATAAAATATTAAAAGATGATATCTATCATATTCCGTACTTGACATATACAAGAAATCAGAAGAGGTGATTCATGGGTGGCTTTGAACCGAAAAATAAATTTCCTGAAGGTGATATTGAGTGTCAGTTGTGTTCTGATAAATTTTCCGGGCATATGCGATTAAGATCGTTGACAAGACATTTAAAAGAAAATCATGGCGGGATTACGCTTAAAGAATATTTTGATATGTTCTATGGAACCGAACGTGATAGTCATTGTTTGCATTGTGGAAAAGAGGCTCCATGGTATAAATCTTTTTACAGAGATTTTTGTGACAGGTCATGTGATACTGCGTTTAGAAATACGCAAAATTGGAAAGAGGAAGAGTATAGAAAAACAAGATCGGAATTTGTAAAAGGCCAATGGAAAGATGAAAAATTTAGAAAAATGATGTTGGAAACATCTTCTAAAACAATAAAAAAAACATTAAAGAAACAATGGAAAAATGAAGAATATAGAAAGGCGCAAAGCGATAGGGCCGTAAGAAGATTACGGGATGAAAATGATAAATTTGGAACAAACACAAAAACATCTAAATATAAAAATATTTTAATGAGATCTGAATTTGAGGTTAATTTTGCAAAAGAATTGGATTGTGTTGGTATTAAGTGGAGCTATGAGCCATTAGCTTTCAGAATGAATAGTAATAGTTTTGTTCCGGATTTTTATATTAAAAAACTTGATTTGTTTGTAGAAATAAAATCCAATAATTGGGTTAGCGAAAAAATTGTTAATCAAATAGAATTTATTAAATTAAATGGACATAATGCTATTTTGCTTAATCCAAAAAATTGGGATACAACTGTTGGTGAAATAATTTCAAAAGCTATTAATCTAAAGGGTGGTGAAGGAGGTTTAGATGGATTCTCTATCGGTGATAATCCCTGCAAGGAATGAAGAATTTTTACAAAAAACAATTGATTCGGTATTAGATGCTGCTAAAGCTGAAACAGAAGTTATTGCAGTTCTTGATGGGTATTGGCCAGAACCAAAATTGATTGAACGTAAAGGTTTAAGGATTTTACATTTTGATCAATCTATTGGTCAGAGAGCTGCGATAAATCGAGGTGTAGAATTAAGTAGCGCAAAGTATATGATGAAACTTGATGCCCATTGCGCGATCGATGAAGGTTTTGATATTAAGATGATGCAAGAGATGCATTACGATTGGACAATGATTCCTCGTATGTATAATCTCCACGTGTTTGATTGGGAATGCAAAAAATGTAAAAACCATTCTTATCAAGGACCCAAACCAACCAAGTGTGACAAATGCGATAACATTACAGAATTTGAAAGAATTGTTGTATGGACACCGCGATGGAACCGAATGTCAGACTTTGCAAGATTTGATAGTACTTTACATTTTCAATATTGGGGTGAATACAAAAAAAGACCTGAAGCTCAAGGCGATATATGTGATACTATGAGCCAGATAGGTGCCTGTTGGATGATGGAACGTGAAAGATATTGGGAGCTTGGTGGGTCTGATGAAAAGCATGGAAGTTGGGGACAACAAGGGGTTGAAATATCTTGTAAAACCTGGCTTTCCGGTGGTCGTCAAGTCGTCAACAAGAAAACCTGGTTTAGCCATCTATTCCGTACTCAACCTGGTTTTGGATTTCCTTATCCAAACCCAGGAGTTAATAAAGCAAGGGAGTATTCGAGGAAATTATGGATTGAAAACACATGGCCCAAAGCAATTCACCGCCTTGATTGGCTCATCGAAAAATTCAGCCCCGTCCCCGATTGGCCTGATAAAAATAACCAGCGTTTAACCAAAGGAATTGTCTATTATACCGACAATCTTTGTGATGAAAAAATCCTGGAAGTTGGTCAGAGAAATCTGAGACATATATGCAGTGATTTTGATATCGTTTCCGTTTCTCTTAAGCCTATAAAGTTCGGTAGAAACTTTGTTATGCCGCTCGAGAGGGGTCATTTAACGATGTTTAAACAAATTTTAAAGGGTTTAGAGGAATCAAAAGCCGATATTATCTATCTGTGTGAACACGATATGCTTTATCATCCATCGCACTTTGATTTTGTCCCTTCGAGGAAAGATATCTACTATTATAACGAAAATACGTGGAAGGTAGACGCTAAATCGGGGCAAGCGTTATTTTATTACTGTAAGCAGACTTCCGGATGTTGCGCGTATCGTGAATTATTGGTGGAACATTATAAAAAACGTGTTGCGAGAGTCGAGGAAAAGGGTTATGATAGAAACATGGGGTTTGAGCCTGGAACCCACTCTTTTCCGAGAGGTGTCGACAATTTTAAGGCTGAAAAATACTTTTCTGAAATACCGAATATTGATATCCGACACTCTACAAATCTAACCAGGAGCAGATGGAGACAGGATCAATTTAGAAATCAAAAAAGTTGCCTTGGGTGGACCATGGCTGATGAAGTACCCGGATGGGGTAGAACCAAAGACAGATTCGATGATTTTTTAAAAACAGTCGGATAGATCAATGTTTGGAACAATATCGGTGAAAATCAGGGCGTTTCGTTCAAAAAATCTTGGGAGCGAGGCGCCCTTCTCATTTTGTAGAAGGTACTTATTGTGGCTACTGTAAAAGTATTAGTCGTTGGTGGTGGCGGCCATGGAGGCGGTACCGGTGGTTATACTTCCGGTGGAGGTGGTGGTGGTGGCCGAGTCTTATACAACGCTTCTTATTCTATTACAGCCGGCAACAAAACAGTTACAATAGGCGCCGGCTCACCACGATCTTCAACAAATGGTCAGGTTGGCGAGAGTTCCGTTTTTGACTCCCTTACCGCGGTCGGTGGAGGTTGTGGTGGTACTGGCGCTGCTGGTACTAACGGTGCTTGTGGAGGCGGTGGCGGAGGATCAAATGCTACATCGCGTATTGGTGGAACAGGAACTAACGGTTACGATGGCGGTGATAACTTTGTAGATGCAGATCGTCCTGCTGGTGGTGGTGGGGGCGCCGGCGCTGTTGGTCAAGACGCAACAGGTACCGACGCCGGTGATGGTGGAGCAGGAGCCAATAATGCAGTAATGGATGCCACATATTACGGTGGTGGTGGTGGTGGTGGACAAACAGGTACAGCATCGCTTGGCGTCGGTGCTAATGGCGGCGGTAGTGGTAAATTAAATGCTATAGGTGCGGATGGTAACTCAAATACCGGATCTGGTGGCGGTGGAGGAAGTGATAATACCGGTGCTTCATATACTGGTGGAGCTGGTGGTTCCGGTATAGTAAAAATCAGATACATTACCAACGATTTTGGGCCGTGTACTGGTGGAAGTATAACTACAGAAGGTAATGAAACAATACATACATTCACCGGTACGGGAACATTTGGTTGTGTTTTAGCAAGCGCATCTATTAGCCCATCAGCGTCGACAAGCCCTTCAGCATCAAGAAGCCCGTCAGCATCGATAAGCCCTTCAGAATCAAGAAGCCCGTCAGCATCGATATCTCCAAGTTCAAGCGCATCAGCTTCAATAAGCCCATCAGCGTCAATATCACCAAGTTCCAGTACATCAAGATCAATTAGCCCATCCGCATCAATTAGTCCTTCAAGTTCGGCAAGCGCATCCATTAGCCCATCCGCATCTCTCAGTCCGTCATCTTCCGCAAGCGCTTCTATTAGTCCATCAGCTTCAATTAGCCCTTCATCTTCGAAAAGCGCGTCTATAAGTCCATCGACTTCTATCAGCCCATCAGCTTCTATCAGCCCTTCATCTTCAGCAAGTGCATCCATAAGCCCATCTGCATCCATAAGCCCATCATCATCTGTTAGCGCTTCTATCAGTCCGTCAGCTTCTATAAGCCCATCAGCATCTATCAGCCCTTCAAGTTCAGAGAGCGCATCCATAAGCCCATCAGTATCTATCAGCCCTTCAAGTTCAGAGAGCGCATCGATAAGCCCGTCGGCGTCTATAAGCCCATCAGAATCTGAAAGCGCATCAATAAGCCCATCAGCGTCGATAAGTCCTTCAAGTTCAGAAAGTGCATCCATAAGTCCATCAGCATCTATCAGCCCTTCAAGTTCAGAGAGTGCATCGATAAGCCCATCAGCTTCAACAAGCCCATCAGCATCAGCAAGCCCGACCGAACAACCATCCGTGTCACCATCGGCGTCTGTAAGCCCTTCAGAGTCTGTAAGTGCATCTATAAGCCCATCAGCCTCTATAAGCCCATCATCTTCTGAAAGCGCTTCTGTAAGCCCTTCAGTATCAATTAGTCCATCCACGTCAATTAGCCCATCAAGTTCTGAGAGCGCATCGATTAGTCCATCGGCATCATTAAGCCCTTCTGAATCAGTAAGTGCATCAATTAGTCCATCCGCATCGGTAAGCCCTTCAGAGTCCATAAGCGCGTCTATAAGCCCATCAGCATCAATTAGTCCATCAGAATCGATAAGCGCATCTATAAGCCCATCAGCATCTATAAGCCCATCGGAATCCATAAGCGCGTCTATAAGCCCATCAGCGTCCATAAGTCCGTCAGCGTCAGAATCAGCATCAATTAGCCCATCAGCTTCTATTAGTCCTTCAGAATCCGAAAGCGCTTCGATAAGTCCTTCGGAATCAGTCAGCGCATCGATTAGTCCATCAGCTTCTATTAGCCCATCTGAATCTATAAGCGCGTCTATTAGCCCATCATCCTCCATATCGGAATCGATTAGCCCATCAGCTTCTATCAGTCCTTCAGAATCAATAAGCGCTTCTATAAGTCCTTCAGCATCAATCAGCCCCTCAGAGTCTGTAAGCGCTTCTATAAGCCCATCCGCGTCTTTAAGTCCTTCAGAATCAATAAGCGCCTCTATAAGCCCTTCAGCATCAATTAGCCCTTCTGAATCGGTAAGTGCGTCGATCAGTCCATCATCTTCAGAAAGCCCATCGGTTAGCCCGTCATCATCAGTAAGTGCGTCTATCAGCCCTTCGCGATCGGTTAGCGCATCGATAAGCCCGTCATTGTCAAGATCACCATCGGGAAGTTTAAGCCCAAGTTCATCAAGAAGCCCGAGCCGATCGATATCGCCATCAGAATCGGTATCACCAAGCGGTAGTCTAAGTCCCAGCGCAAGTATTAGCGCAAGCCCGTCATTGAGTCCATCAGCATCAGAATCAGCATCGATATCACCAAGCGCGTCAGCGTCACCAGGTCCCGGGTTTGTAGTATTCTCTAAAGGTTATTATGCATCACTTCCGGTTGATGATACTGATTTGACGAATATTTATACTGAACAACAAATTATAGATGTATCAACGGAAGATGATATTTATGTTTGTCAAGAAGCTACTAATAAATATGATATTCATCAATTTAAAAATTGGAATGATAGTGAAATTAATTGCAAATTAAAAAGTAGATTAGCATGTTCATTAGCCCCATCAATATCAACGGTTTATTTACAAATATATAATAGAAACTCCACGCTTTGGGAGACGGTGGATAGCAATAACACGGCTGCCGCTAATACAAAATTCACATTGACGGCAATCATATCCGATTTAACAAATTATAAAGATATTAACAATGTAACAGCGTGCAGAATTTATCAGTTAATTGTTTAATAGGAGATTAATATGGCATCAGATCTAAAAATATCAGAGTTGACTTCGTATACAACACCGGTAAGCGCCGACCTGTTGCCTATTGTTGATGCGGCTAACATGATTACCAAGAGAGTCGCATTCAGTGTTATAAAATCAACTCTTGGGGCCACAAGATATAAACAAACAGAAATTGATTTTGGTACTACACCGGTGTATGAAGCATCATTTACAATAACTGATTCTGAAATCACAACGTCATCAATTATTGTGGCACAGATAGCGTATGTAGCTCCAACAGACAAGGATATTGATGAATTAGAATTTGATTTTTTTGATTTTAGATGTACTGCCGGAACAGGAAATTTTACTCTTTACGCACGATCTCTTGAAGGTCTTGTGGCTGATAAATTCAAAATTTTTTATTCTTATAATGTCGCATAACAATTTAAAGGGAGGACCAAATGGCCGTAATAAAAAGTGGAGCAACATCTGACCAATTAACGGTTGATGCTGTTAGTAAAGCCGCAAGGGTAACGTTATATGATGCCGGCGGAAACGCTATTGAAGTTAGTACAGCAGCTGATGGCGCAAAACATCTTTCCGTTGGTATGACTCAAGAAGTTTTTGCCAGCACGAAAAACAGTTCCATTGCGCAAATTAATACCGGAGTTGAATGGCAAGGTCAATCGGAAACAACTCTTGGTGTTGCCGCAATACAGGTAAACACGTTTCTTGATAAAACCCATTTGATAACAGTTTATCAAAGCATGGATGGTGATAATTGGGATATAACGGATGCGTGGACCGATCCGGCTAATTATGGTAATTCAAGGACAGTACAAGCTACCGCTTCGTATTATAAAGTGGGAGTCAAAAATCTTGCCGGCACGAATACTGGTACAGTAAGAATACAAACCGCCCTTTGTCCTGTTGTAGAAGCTTTTCCAAGGGCGTTGACGAGTGGTGGTAACCTCCGTGTTACCGCTTGTGCGGAATGGCAATCCACCAAAAGAACAACGGGAATTTATGGCGCCAGTTCTTTTAGAACTCTTGGGGCGGCATCAAGCCCTCAGAATATATTAACCATCGAGAATCCGGCAGCGTCTTTAGTTAATATAGCCGTCCGGCAGATGTCGGTAATGTCTGATTCCACCGCTGCACTTACATCAGTAACACAACAAATTCAACTTTCAAGAGCAACTGGTTTGCCAAGCGGTGGAACGGCTTTAACAGCTGTTAAATATCAAACCTCTTATGCGTCACCAGTCGCTATTGTGCGTGGTGGAAATGCAAGTGATGGTGGTGTAGCAACCGCAATAACCTCGACGGCGGGATCGGTTATTTGGCAACAATATCTTGATCGACCCTATACTGTTGTCGGATGGTTTACTCACCCGAATTATAGTCTTATCCCTGATGTGGGAACAGATCTTAGACAAATTATCCTTGTCCCAGGTGAATGTTTACTCGTTCAAGGTGTTACTTCTATTCCAGCAACAACCCATATAATCGTCCAAGTTGGATGGCTGGAGTTGACATCATTATGATGACAAATAATAAAATAATATTCGCAAAAGCGGGTGTTGTTACTACAAATGCGTCAGGTTTAGCATATGTAGTATTTACTAACTCGTTCGAGTATAATTTATCGTATTGCGTCCAATTAACATGTGAATATCCAGGACTCGCATATGCGGTAACTGCATATCCGAGTAATTTATCACAAACGGGGTTTACGATAACCTCGAGAGATACACATATTGTTGGTGGTGGTGGTGATTTGCCTGTAGCAAATGTGATAGTGCATTGGTGCGCAATACCTTACTTTAACTGAGAGATGTAATGTCCAAGAAGCTATTACAAGAGGATACCGGCTTAGTATTACAAGAAGATACTGGCGGTATCCTCCTTGAACAAGATACTTTATGTATTGACTTATGGGAAGTAACGTATGATATCCCATCGATAAGCCCATCGGTATCCATATCGGCATCCATAAGTCCATCAGCAAGCATTAGTCCATCAGCAAGCATTAGTCCATCCGTATCTATTAGTCAATCCATAAGTCCATCAGCAAGCGTTAGCCCATCTGAATCGGAAAGTGCATCGATTAGTCCTTCCGCTTCCATAAGTCCATCAATCTCTATAAGTCCATCTGAATCGGTAAGCGCGTCAATTAGTCCATCAGCATCAATCAGTCCATCTGAATCGATAAGTGCATCAATTAGTCCATCAGCATCAATCAGTCCATCTGAATCGATAAGTGCATCAATTAGTCCATCAGCTTCTATTAGCCCGTCTGAATCGGTAAGTGCATCAATAAGCCCTTCCGCATCTATTAGTCCGTCAGAATCAATCAGCGCTTCTATAAGTCCGTCAGCATCTATAAGTCCGTCAGAGTCAATCAGTGCTTCAATAAGTCCATCAGCATCTATAAGTCCGTCAGAGTCAATCAGTGCTTCTATAAGCCCGTCGGCATCTATAAGCCCATCTGAATCAATCAGTGCATCTATAAGCCCATCAGCCTCCATTAGCCCATCTGAATCGATTAGTGCGTCTATCAGTCCATCGGTTTCTATAAGTCCATCAGAATCGGAAAGTGCATCAGTAAGCCCATCAGCATCCGTTAGTCCGTCTGAATCTGTAAGCGCTTCTATAAGCCCATCGGCATCTATAAGCCCTTCATCTTCTGAAAGTATATCGATAAGCCCGTCAGCTTCTATAAGCCCATCAGTATCAGAAAGCGCTTCAATAAGTCCATCCGCCTCTATTAGCCCATCTGAATCAGTCAGTGCTTCTATAAGTCCATCAGCATCCATAAGCCCATCTGAATCTATAAGCGCATCTATCAGTCCTTCAGAATCAGCAAGCCCGTCTGCATCTGAAAGTGAATCGGTTAGTCCATCAGCATCAGAAAGTCAAACCCCAAGTCCGTCTGTCAGCCCATCAGAATCGGAAAGCCCATCATCTTCTGAGAGTGCTTCTATAAGCCCATCTGAATCAGAAAGCCCGTCTGCATCTGTCAGCCCTTCAGAATCAGAAAGCGCGTCTATAAGTCCGTCTGCATCTGTTAGTCCGTCAGAATCAGAAAGTCCATCGATAAGTCCATCCGCTTCAGAAAGCACGTCTATAAGCCCATCAGCGTCAGTTAGTCCTTCAGAATCTGAAAGCGCTTCGATAAGTCCTTCCGCTTCTGTTAGTCCATCCGAATCTGAGAGTGCGTCTTTAAGCCCTTCAGCTTCGATGAGCCCGTCCTCATCAGAAAGCGCGTCTATAAGCCCGTCTTCATCTGAAAGTGCATCAGTAAGTCCGTCGGCATCGATAAGCCAATCGGCATCGATAAGCCCTTCAAGTTCCAAAAGCGCTTCTGTAAGCCCTTCAGCATCAAGAAGTCAGTCTGCATCACTTAGCCCATCTTCTTCATTAAGTGCGTCGATAAGCCCATCACTTTCGACAAGTCCATCACGATCGGTTAGTCTATCAGCCTCGGTAAGCCCGTCATTATCCAGAAGCCCCTCGGGATCAGAAAGCCCATCAGCATCAGAAAGCCCATCTGTTTCGATAAGTCCATCAGTGTCACCATCGGCTTCAGTAAGCCCATCGGAATCGATCAGCGCATCTGTAAGCCCATCAGCCTCTATAAGCCCATCAGCATCAGTAAGCGAATCGGCGTCTATAAGCCCATCGCTATCAATAAGCCCTTCATTATCAATAAGTCCATCTGCGTCTGAAAGCGGATCAAAGAGCCCGTCAGCATCAAAGAGCCCGTCTGCATCAAGAAGCCCATCCGCGTCAGGTAGCGAGTCGGCTTCAAGAAGCCCATCGGCATCAAAAAGTCCATCAGCGTCAATTAGCCCGTCAGCTTCTGCAAGTGCATCTATTAGCCCATCAGCATCAATAAGTCCGTCTGAATCAGTCAGCTTATCGTTAAGTCCTTCAGCGTCTTATAGCCAATCAGCATCCGTCAGCCCATCGTTAAGCCCATCAGCGTCGTTAAGTCCATCAATATCGGTAAGCCGTTCGACAAGCCCATCGAGATCAAGAAGCCCGTCAGCATCATTAAGCCGATCGGTAAGCCCATCGGCTTCAATCAGTGAATCGCCATCCCTTAGCCCATCAGCTTCTATAAGCGCGTCTATCAGCCCATCAGCTTCTATCAGCCCATCCGCTTCAGCTAGCGCATCAGTTAGTCCATCAGCTTCGGTGAGCCCATCCGTTTCCAGAAGCCCATCAGTCAGCCCATCCGCATCCATCAGCCCATCAGCATCAGAAAGTGCATCAGTTAGTCCATCAGCTTCGGTAAGTCCATCTGCTTCCATTAGCCCTTCCGCATCGGAAAGCGAATCAGTTAGTCCATCAGGATCTCTAAGCCCATCAGCTTCAAGAAGCCCATCAGCTTCATTCAGCATTTCAATTAGCCCATCATCTTCAAAAAGCCCATCAGCATCAAGAAGCCGATCGGTTAGCCCATCAGCCTCTGTAAGCGCATCGGAGAGCCCATCTGCATCAGGTAGTCCATCTGCATCAGGTAGTCCATCAGCCTCAGAGAGCCCATCTGTAAGCGCGTCCAGGAGCCCTTCTGCATCAATTAGCCCATCAGCATCTGTCAGCCCATCACGATCGAGAAGCCCTTCACGATCAGTTAGTCCATCATTAAGCCCGTCAGCGTCGGAAAGCCCGACTCCAAGCCCATCACTTAGCCCATCGGTATCAGAGAGCCCATCGATTAGCGCTTCCGTGAGCCCATCGGTTTCCATTAGCCCATCTGCATCTACAAGCCCATCACGATCAAGGAGCCCATCACGCTCTGTCAGTCCTTCAGTAAGCCCGTCAGCGTCAAGGAGCCCATCAGCATCCCTTAGCCCATCGGAATCGATTAGCGCTTCTATCAGTCCATCAGTATCGGTTAGCGCATCGTTAAGCCCCTCAGTCTCCGTTAGTGCATCCGTTAGCCCATCAGCATCGGCAAGCAAATCGAGAAGCCCTTCCCGTTCACGAAGCCCATCGGCATCAGTTAGTCCATCATTGTCAATAAGCCCATCCGCGTCTGCCAGCGCCTCTATAAGCCCATCAGTTTCCATAAGTGCTTCAGAGAGTCCATCAGCTTCAGAGAGTCCATCCGCATCCGAGAGCCCGTCTGCATCTGAGAGCTTATCAGTAAGCCCATCAGCAAGCGAGAGCCCATCGGCAAGTGAGAGCCCGTCGGCAAGTGAAAGCGTCTCAAGAAGTCCATCCGCATCTAAAAGCCCATCCGCATCGATCAGTAGATCGGTAAGCCCTTCAAGATCAAGAAGCCCATCAAGATCAAGAAGCCCTTCAGCGTCGGCAAGCCAATCGCTTAGCCCATCTGCATCAGAGAGTCCATCGGCAAGCGAAAGTCCGTCTGCATCGGAAAGTTTCAGTATAAGTCCGTCTGAAAGCGTAAGTGCCTCGGTAAGCCCATCTGCTTCAAAGAGTTTCAGTATAAGCCCATCCGAGAGCGCAAGTGCTTCAGCAAGCCCATCACCATCCGATTTGGAAACTCGTGTTAAACGTATTGAAATGGCATTGAAAATAAGAAAGCCTATTTATATTAATGATGACCATTTTGAACAGATGAATACAGGATTATGATACAATTAATAAGGGATGAATTATGGCTATGACATACCTCCAGGTAACGCCGGCTGGAGCCGGAAATAAGAGTGGATCATCATGGGATAATGCCATGGGTGAAAGTGAATTTGAAACAAACTTGGAAGGATCAGCTGCCACAGATTACGTTTATTTTCTTAAAGCCGGTACTTATACTATGAATAGTGCTTATGATTCATCAGCAAGAGGTGGTAGCGGTCAAGGGATGATTTCAATAATCGGTGTCAAAGCCGCCACGACAAACGAAGGTGCAAATGTTGTTTATTCTGATTGGGGTTCGGGGACGGATCGTCCATTTTTTGATGCTACTTCTTATGCATTTCGTATTGGAAATTATTATTCCGTTCGCAATATTTATATACAAGGAACGGCTGCGGCAATGTTTCAATGCGGATCGGGGTGTGTAATAGAAAACTGTAAATTTGATAACAATTATGGAACATCTTCGAACAGATATGCTGTGACGGCGGCACAAAATTGTATGATTATTAATTGTGAAATTATGTCGATAAAATCACGCGGAATCAATATTACCAGTACAGGGGCCAGGGTTATTCATTGCTATTTTCACGATATACCCGACGATGGAAGCGGTGGTATAGCAATTAACAACGCATCAAATGGATTGACTGTATTATTTTGCTTTTTTAGTAATATTAAATTTAATGCAATACTTGTAGGTGGAGCTACCGCTTGTATAATCATGAACAATACATTTTACACATGTGGTACGGATGTATCAGGAACATCTGGGTTATCAAATGTATTTATAAATAATTTACATGAAGGGACAACGGCAAACGCTTACATTTATACGACACAAACAAATGGAAATTTCTACTGGAACAATTGGGGAAATGATGCAAGATGTACTGATATGTGGAGCGGTGTCGATATAACTACTAACTGTCAAGATTATCCAAACGCTGCCGGACTTTATGGAGACCCGTCATTTTCAAGTGCCGGGTCATCGGCGGCATTAGGTGCAGGCAGTTCATGCTTAAACAATGGAATGTCATTAACTTTAGGCGTATAATGTGAGTGCTACTAAATTAGATATAGGTGCATGGCAGGGCGGTGGATCACACACTAAACTTGATATAGGTGCGTGGCAGGGATATTACGTTAGTAGTGCATCATCATCCGATAGCCCATCGGTTAGCCCTTCATCATCAGTAAGTCCAAGCGCTTCGGGGTCAATGAGCCCATCAGCTTCCGAAAGTCCATCGGCATCAACAAGCCCGAGTAGTAGTGAATCGGCGTCTCTTAGCCCTTCAGGATCTACAAGCCCTTCAGCATCAATAAGCCCTTCAGGTTCTACAAGCCCATCTTTTTCCGCAAGTTTAAGCAGAAGCCCGTCAGCTTCACGTAGTCCATCTTCATCAAGAAGCCCGAGTAGCAGCGAATCGAGATCAAGAAGCCCATCCGCGTCAGAAAGCCCAAGTAGTAGCGTCTCTGTATCGGAAAGTCCGTCGGCATCAACAAGCCCATCAGTATCGATAAGCCCAAGCGAAAGCGAATCAGGATCTGTTAGCCCATCAGTATCCACAAGCCCAAGTAGTAGCTACTCCACATCTATAAGCCCATCGGAATCGGTAAGCCCAAGCGAAAGTGAATCAGGATCAATTAGTCCATCCTATTCTATAAGCCCTAGTAGCAGTGCTTCCGTATCAATTAGCCCTTCAGCGTCAATAAGCCCCAGTGAAAGCGAATCAACATCGATTAGCCCGTCATCATCGATTAGTCCAAGCGGTGAAGTAACATCTGTTAGCCCATCATCTTCCGAAAGCCAATCGATTAGTCCATCAGCGTCAATAAGCCCAAGTGAGAGTGTTTCAACATCTATTAGCCCATCTGCATCAATAAGCCCCAGCTCGAGTATATCTGAATCAGTTAGTCCTTCAGAATCAACCAGCCCAAGCGTTAGCATATCAAAATCGATTAGCCCAAGTAATAGTGAATCTGAATCTACAAGCCCTTCCGCATCAATAAGCCCCAGTATTAGTGAATCGGCATCGTTAAGCCCATCAGCATCAAGTAGTCCCGGCGGCAGTCCGTCATCATCCCTTAGTCCGTCAGCATCGATAAGCCCAAGTAGTAGCATATCATTATCAGTTAGCCCATCTGTATCAATAAGCCCGAGTAATAGCATATCATCATCGGTCAGCCCGTCATCATCAATAAGTCCAAGCGGAAGCGAATCGGGGTCAATCAGCCCATCAGCATCAAAAAGCCCGAGTAGCAGCATATCAGTGTCGGTTAGCCCTTCAAGATCGGTAAGTTGGAGCGCAAGCCCTTCATCATCAGAAAGTCCGAGCAGTAGCGAATCCAAATCGATCAGCCCCTCATCATCAAGAAGCAAATCTTTAAGCCCTTCGACATCTGAAAGCCCATCAGTTAGCCCATCAGCATCACGTAGTAGATCTATAAGCCCATCAGTATCGTTTAGTAGCTCTGTAAGCCAATCACCATCCGTGAGCCCATCCGCCTCAACAAGTCCGTCAGCATCCGTAAGCAAGTCAAAAAGCCCATCTTCATCAATCAGTCAGTCTATAAGCCCATCGTCCTCAGCCAGTAAATCAAGGAGCCCATCAGCATCAACAAGTCGATCGGTAAGCCCCTCAAGATCAAAAAGCCAATCCTTGAGTCCTTCAGGATCCTTGAGCCCATCAGCATCGGTTAGTCCATCAGCAAGCGAATCCGAATCGGTTGGCCCATCGCCATCATTAAGTCCGTCACGATCGGTAAGTCCATCACAACCTATTGGCGATCTTGAAGCCAGAATTGCACAATTAGAATATGTACTAACAACTCAGAAACCTATTTATATTAATAATGATGGGAATATGGAAGAACTTGATCTTTGGGAGTTTGAACCAACAGCCAGCCCATCCGGTGATTTGGAGGAACGGGTGACATATTTGGAAAATCTTTTGAGCGATCAAAAGCTGATATATATAAATATTGATGGTCATTTTAAACAAGTAGACCGAAACATTCACCCATAGTAGGTAAAAAAATGGAAGACTTTTTTGGATGGCTTACAAAATTCAATGCACCCACCGTCATTGTCATGTTATCACTTGCGCTTTTAATAGTGGCAATGTTAAAATTAAAAGGCGTATCGGAGATAATAAAATTTATTTTTAAGAATAAAATCGGAAGAACGTGTGGTGATTGTGTTCTTATTTTATTCGGGATGAGTGAAAAATATCATACCGAATCATTGGAAAATAGAACAAATATTCTTAGAAATCAAATGTCGTATTTTGAACAAAAGAGTCAAGAAATATTTTTATGGTTAATTCAATCATTTCAGGATGATTTATTGGTTCTTGGTAACGGAAAATCACCATCATTAAAAGTTTCTCAGTTCGGAAATTATCAAGAAGCTTTAAAAAATGCCATGACTGCTGTTAAAAACGAAACACGAAAGGCGTTTAAGGAAAATGGGTTTGTTCATATGTCTGATGTTGAATTTGATAATTATGTTAAATCAAAATTAAAAACATTGGTATCGATTGCTCAAACATATTTATCAACTTATTATTCCCAAAGTGATGAAATAATTGTCTCTCTTAAATATCGATATGATAAACTTGATTTAAATAAATTAAGCGAAGTAGCCTTTGATGTTTTTGAAAAAGCAAAAATGATAGAATTGGAATCCATTTCGAAAGCCGCTGAACTAAAATCAACATTTAAAAAAGATGTGGATAATTTTACCGGTTTGTCTGGAAAGGGTTGAAAAAGCAAAGCGTGTATAATACAATTATATTAAATATGAATGTTTTGCCTCATGTGGCTATTCCGACTTATATTATAAGAAGGAAAAGCTCTTTGAAATTAACGTATAGGGTATAATATGCCAGCATCAATGTTGAATTTTCCAATAGCGAATATCGTAGACGCCCTATTAAGCTATACTCAGCACCTTTTTTCGAATATCGAGCTTACTCCGGCAGAATATCGATGGAGTTCTGATGATCGGGCGAGTCGAATAAGAATTTGCGCCCCTTTTGTTATTGATAACGAAAAGCCGATGAGTGCCCCGTTTATCGTGATTGAAAGAGGTGGGTTTGAGTTTGAAGATAGAATGATCGATAACCTAAAATCAGCAGATGCAAATACTTTTTTAGACCCTAATTATGTCACGATATGCAATGGAATGGTTAATGTTACCGTTGGTTCCGGGGTTGCCTCCGAAGCTTCAAGTATAGCTAATTTTTTAGCCCTGATGTATCAGGCGGATAGACATGGAATCATAAAAGTTGTAGATTTTTTACGCAATTTAAAACACACAAGCGTCGGGCCTGAGATACCGGTTATAAAAGATACTGAAGTGCGAAGATGGGAAGTAACAATAACACTTTTTGTTTCGTTGCAAATGGGTTGGATAAGCACCCTTAAAGAAATTGGTCCAGTATGGAATAAATTTGCAATGTACGGAATAAAAAATGTTGATACTACACCACTTTCAGTTAGCGGAATAATCAGTGAAGGGTCTGATCTTTTAACGGATAGTACAAAAAATTTTGGGCTGCTTACTACTGATGATCCGCAGCTTTTAGAGCAAGAGTTGGCAAAAGGATGGTACTACATAAAATTTAATAATATAGGAAATGATGTTCCGGAGCAAATATATCCTGTCGTGGAAATTGTAGATGAGCGCACTTTAAGGTTATTGACTCATGATGTTGATAATAATTCAATACCTTGGTCAGCACCGGCATCATTAACGGACGTTGAGTATGAATTATATTGGAATAATATTCATCTATATGTGGAAGTGCCAAAAGTCTAATTTAAAAGGAGAATAATATGGCCAACTATCAGGGCCCAAACGCGTCAGTACGACAAGAATTCGTCACCTCTCCGGGTGCCGTTACCGTTGAAACCCTGCCTTCTGTGGCAGTGGCTTCAGCGTACAATGTGTTCGCGAAAGAATCCCTTGGAAATCCTAATGGTATAGAGAGTGCTGATCTTCCATGGGGGTCGGATAATGTGATTTATAACGAATCGATATCCGGCAAGAAATCTTTTGATATGTATCCACCAAATGGTTTTGCTAACACCCGTTTTGGATATATTGATCTTGAACTCGAGTCGTCAGAGATGGATGTTGATGGAATTACGCTCGACAAGGATAGAACATTTGTTCTTCCAAATACCGAAAAAGCCGCTGGTTCATGTCAAGCGATCATTCCTTTTTACAAGCAAACAACGACCAATGGTGTTAATATTCTCGCTACAGATCTTGACACTGTTATTATCACCGGCGGATCGGTTGTTACCGCAAAAGTAAAAGCTGGAATGAAGGTTTTTATTGATGGAACCTTGGTCGGAATCGTTAAATCGATCGGTGTCGATGAAACAAAAGTTAATCTTGCTAGTCCTTATAGCGCTGCGGTTACTGACGGGGATGAAATCGTTATCGGTAGCGGAGATTATGATAATGCCCCCGATACCCCTGATATTCTTTGGGATCCGACTGCAAACTTCGTTACCGCAAAAGTGGCTCCAGGAGACGTTATCTCCTTTTCAAGTTTGGCAATAACAGGATCAATTGATTCTCCCAAGGTGGCGTCAGTCGTATCGGTTATCGATAAGAATACATTGAGGTTCAACACTGTTGCCCCAACAACCGGTCAGATTGATTATGATATTTCAGGTTATAAAACATATATCGGAGAACCGGGATCGACAATTCAAGTATACTCTTATAACATCAATCGCCTCCTTGGATTTTCACAAAACAATGGACTGAAACTTTTTAACTCAGGACATTCTGGTGTTCCTATTATTGTAGTTACGCCAACCGACACCACGACATTTAAGATTGCAAAAATGCAGACTGCTGTAGCTATTCCGACTCCAAAAAAAGGAGATATCTTTAATATTGTTCCAACAAATACACCTGAGTCAACCGAAGAGTCGGCAAATACTTATCTTCAACTTTTCACTATCGACACGGTTTCTTATGATGGGACCAATTATACCATCACCACCCTGGAACCAATTTACCAGTCAGTGGTAACAGCGGAAACTGCCATGGCAAATGGGAACTACATCAACATGTGGACCCCCCTAATTTCCACCGAAATCGTTGCAGACTTCCGTTCCGTCCGTTCTGAAGAGAATGGGGTTGTGAAACGTATCACAAGCGTTCAGGATATCTATACCGCATGGGTACGTTCCGAGGAAACATCTATCGATCCCCGCAATGAACTTGCATTCATGATGTCTGTTATTTTCTCCCGTTCCGGTGGAAAGGTTTGTTACGGAGTCAATGTTGATGCAACCTCTGATAACTTGGCTGATGAATACGCCGCCGCTCTTGAAGAGCTTAAGCTTGTTGATGTCTACAGCCACGCTTTTGGAACCACTGATAGTGGTGTCAATGCCATTGTTGGACCCTATTGCGACGATCAAGCTGAGCCATACGAAGCCCATGAGCGTATCGGGATTATCTGTTATGATCTCGACGATTTGTTCCTTATGGGAACATGCACCGGTGACATTAGTACCGCGGGTCTTATTAGCAATCTTGGTGGTGGTTTTAATCCTATAAGCGCCGGGATTACCATTAATGATTTGGTAAATATTTATGATGCCAGTGGTGATTTCGTAGCACAAGCTACCGTTGTTTCTACTCCGATAGACCCTGACGAAGTTCAGACTGATTGGACCGGGGCAGCCGGCCTTACAACTCAAACTTTCAAGTTTGAAAGTGGTCGTAAAGATGATCAGGCTGTGCGTGTCGGTAATGTTCAGTATGGAAATCGCCGTGTCGCAATGCTGTTCCCGGGATGGTTCTACGCCGATTTCAATGGTGAGAGAATGCTGCTTCCACCATACTTCATCGCTGCGGCGATAGCGGGTATGGACTCAGGAATCATAGTTTCCCAATCTTTCACCAACATGCCTTTTAGTATTCCTGGATTGTCCAACATTCAGTTGGATACCAGCACTTATTATCGCAAGGCTCAGCTTGATGAGATGGGTGGTGGTGGTGTCGATATTATGATTCAAGACTCGACGATCACACAATCGATCAGGTCACGCCATGATCTGACAACCAACATGGACGCTGTTCAATACCGTGAACGATCGATCACAAAACAGGCTGATGTGGCAGCTAAAACATATAGATCTGCTGTATCTCCGTATGTTGGACGTTACAATGTTAACGATCCAAATCTATTTCGATTTCTTGGACAGGTTTGTTCAATAGTATCTACAAAACTTGTTAAAGATGGGATTGTTGCAAGCGCATCAGTAACTAAAATTGTAAGAGACGAAGTAATTGATGATAAAATCAATTTCTTCATTGAATGTACAGTATTTATTGCTGGTAATTATTACGATATTACCCTGTTGGTAAAATCACGTTAATAACGATTTAGGAGGAATCAATGTCAAAAATAGAACTTCAAGAATTAATTGATCATTCCGGTGGATGGAATTGGGAAGATCAACATGTTGTTCAGGCATATCTTAATAAAACGAATGGTATTACCACGGAACCATCTATTGGAATTCATGATATTATTGAAGCGGGAACGGTATTGATTGCGGCTGGTCCGTCAGATCTTGATACCGCCACGGATCCTACAAAAAATACTTCGTATAGAGTTGTTCCTATTGGGTTGATAGAATCAGCCCAGGTAAGTCTCAATAAACCATTGAGCCGAATTTTTGAAATCGGCTCAAAACTTAGTTACATTATTCCAGGGCGCACAGTGGGTGGAATCGCCCTTAGTCGTGTATTTTTTGATGGACCAAGTATATTAAAAGCGATGTATTTTGGCGAAGTAAAAGCAGATTATGCCACACAGGATAAAAAATATACTCAATTTATTTCTAGCCCATATAAGGTTAATGGTGTACAAAAATATGAAGAATTTGCAAACATAGGTTCTGGTAATTTAGCCATGAATCTTGCATCTTCATTCTTTGATCAACCAATTGGTCTTGCTTTCTTTTTCAAAGATAATCAGACCGATACCGTGGGTCAAACATATTTCGAAGGTTGTAGGATCAGTACTTATAATATGGGTATATCGGCCGGAATGAACGTTCTTACAGAATCAATTAATCTTGAATTTGTAAGAGTCCGTCCAATCTTGACAACAGAATCGTGGTCTTATACAAAAGGAACTAATATTGCTGATATCAATATTGTTTCTGCTGGTGGAAATAAAGGGTAAGCGTAATTCAAAACATCATAATAGCTAAAAAAAAGCCCGAAGTTAATCGGGCTTTTTTGTTTTAACGATGCGGCTCATGTTTGCGCGCCGAATATGGTAAGAGAGGTGTATCAAGTCTCTCTTACCAATCCTAGACATGGACCGCACCGTCCGGAATAATGCTAACTAGTTCGATCACGTATGGTTACCAGCACGCAGGGGAATTCCCTGGAACTCGGGATCCGGCCGGCGCCGGCCAGCGG
>Ga0315275_10000900_pt1 | contig 25283 bp, 22 predicted proteins | sample YL17G03_0_MG_FD_205557 | JGI IMG/M metagenome (GOLD analysis project Ga0315275, IMG submission 205557) | Sediment microbial communities from Yellowstone Lake, YNP, Wyoming, USA - YL17G03_0 | ecosystem: Environmental > Aquatic > Freshwater > Lake > Sediment | place: USA: Wyoming | collected...
GCTCAAGTAGCGAAGCGATAGCGCAAAGAAAGACTCGCTCAAGTAGCGAAGCGATAGCGCAAGAAACGCGCTCAAGGTGCGAAGCGATAGCGCCGATACGCTAAAACAGCGCGACCGCCAAATCCCTGAGCAGCTTGATGTTGAGCACGATGAGGATCGCGGCCGTGATCGCCGCAAGCACGGTCAACCAGCGCGGCGACACCAAGGCGCCCATCTTGTGCTTGTCCGCCGTGAACATCACCAGCGGCACGATCGAGAAGGGCAGCGCCAGGCCGAGCACGACTTGGCTCAAGATCAGGAGTTTGGCCGTTCCCGCATCGCCGTACCAAATGGTGACGATGGCCGCGGGCACGATGGCAATGCCCCGCGTCACCAGCCGCCGCAAATAAGGCGGCAGCCTGATATCGAGAAAACCCTCCATCACGATCTGTCCCGACAGCGTCGCTGTCACCGTTGAGTTCAGCCCACAGGCGAGCAGCGCGATGGCGAACAACGTCGGCGCCCACACCGACCCGAGCAGCGGCGCGATCAGCGAATGCACCTGGCCGAGTTCGGTGACATCGACTTGTCCGGTGCGGTTGAAGGTCGCCGCCGCCAAGATCAGGATCGAGGCATTGATGGTGAGCGCGAACATCAGCGCGATGGTCGAGTCCATCGTCGCCAGTTTGATCGCCTCGCGCCTCTCGGGGATCGAGTGTCCATAGGCGCGGGTCTGCACCACGCCGGAGTGCAGATAGAGATTATGCGGCATCACCGTGGCGCCGATAATGCCGATCGCCAGATACAGCATCGCCGGATTCTTCACGATCTCGACCGTCGGCGCGAAGCCGCGGATCACCTGGTTCCATTCCGGATCGGCCATCGCGATTTGAATGCCGAACGAAATGGCGATGACGCCGAGCATGACGACGATGAAGGCCTCGATATAGCGGAAGCCGAGCTTCTGCATCCACAGGATCAGAAACACGTCGAGCGCGGTGAGGATGACGCCGATCTCGAGCGGCACTCCGAACAGCAGATTGAGCCCGATCGCGGTGCCGATCACTTCGGCGAGGTCCGTCGCGCAAATCGCAAGCTCGGCCAGCGCCCAGAGCGGCCATGCGACGAAACGCGGGAAGGCGTCGCGGCAGGCTTGCGCCAGGTCGCGCCCAGAGGCGATGCCGAGCCGCGCGCACAGCGCCTGCAGGATGATCGCCATGATGTTGGAGACGAGCGCGACGAACAGCAGCGCGTAGCCGAATTTCGAGCCGCCGGCGAGCGAGGTCGCCCAATTGCCGGGGTCCATATAGCCGACGGCGACGAGATAGCCGGGGCCTAGAAATGCGAGCAGCTTCTTCCAGAGCGGGCCTGTGGGCCGCGTCTTGATGGAGCCGAACACTTCGGCGAGCGAGGGGTCGCGGCGCTCGCGCCGCCAACCTCTATTGGCGGGGGCGTCCTCCTCCAGCTTCGCTCTGGCAGACCCCACCTCATCGGCGGCGCGTCTTGGGCCCAGCATCAATTTTTCCCTGTTTTTAAGGCTTCTCTATATTGAACCTATCTTACATGCGAATAATTTGCAAGTGCAAGTCGGCGCCAGCCGAAATCGGCGCCGACTTACGCCGCACTCACCAGCTGCCGCCCCTTCCGCCACATCCCCGTGACCACAGGGCCTTCGCCCGGCGCCTGAAACGATGAGACCTTCACGAACCCAACCGATTCGTAACGGTGATTGTTGCCGGGATTGCTCGACTCCAGATAAGCGGGCATGCGTTCGGCGTCGATCCGCGCGAGGTTCTCCTTGAGCAGCGCCATGCCGAGGCCGCGCCCGCGATGCGCGTCCGCGGTTCCCAACAGGCTCAGATAATAGTGAGGCTCGTCGTGCGGGTGGGCCTCATCGAAACGCCGCAACAGCTCTGCGACATCTTCCGCGCGCGACCCCACCAGCTCCTTCAGCAGGAAGGGGAGTCTCGCCTCGCTCTCATGGCTGAACTCGGTTTCGGAGGGCGGGATCCAGACCGACACGGTCTCGAAGCCGCCGGTCTTCAGGGTCCAAGGATAGCGAAGCGCGCCATCGATGCAGAAATTCCACCAATGTCTTCGAGCCGCGTGATCCGGAAACGCCCAAGACCAGGTCGGATCGCTGAGGAAGGCTTCGGCGATCACATCGACCACCGCTGTCGCGTCCACCACGCCGGCCGGTGCCACGGTCAGAGTCGTGGTCGCTGCGTCGGTCGAAGCTGCTGACAGACTGCGTTTCGCCTCAATCGACCCGATGCCTCGTGAAGCGCTGTCCATCAACCACCTCGGTTGGCGAGCGCGGCACCGGCAATGGCGCCGGCGGCAAACGCCCCGCCCCGGCCACAGCCCCAACAGCCACCGCGCCATGCGAACGCGCTTTCACTCATCGTCGCGAGCGCAGCCGCCGCGCAAAGCGCGAGCGCTCCCATCCGTGCAATTCGTCCCATGCTCGTCATCGTCATCTCCGTGGTTAGGGGGGCCTAAGGCATGATCCCGATAAGTTGCAGACTTTTCGGACAAGATGATGCGTCAGAGACATTAAGCGGCTTTGCGCATCTTCATGGCGCTTGAAGTCCGCTTGTCCGGCTGATCGGCGGGACGCGACCAGAGCAAGGCCAAGCCGACAAGGCAAAGCATCGGCGGCGTCGCGGCGACGAGCCATGCAGCTACGCTTTGCGGCGCGAAATTCGCGCGATCGAGAATAAGAGAGAGCGTGCCGAAAATGCCGATGGTCACCATGCCAATTGCCGGCACCATGATTTCGCGCCAATCCTTCGCCCGCGAAACCAGAATGAGCCCGAGACCAAGTCCTGTGAGCGGCGAGGCGAACAGCCGCGCGGTCAAAGGCGTAAGGCCCGCCGCATCGAACCAGAGCGGTTTGGCGGCAGCGCCGAGAATGAGGAAAGTTAGTCCGAGTACAAAATAGATCCCGCCGAGCACGGTAAGGCTTGTGCGCGCAAGACTAGGAACGATCCATTGCATGGGGTCGGCAAGCGGCTGATTAGCTCGTGCCGGCGGCAAGTCCTCCCGCCTTGCAACAATGAGCGGATAGGCAAATGTCGCCGCCATCAGCAAGCCGCCGCCGAAATAATTCCACGTCACGGGAGAGTCGGGAGTAAAGCGGTCGTGATGGATGATGCCGGCAAGGAGCTGCAACACGCGATAGGTGAGCATCATCACCAAGGGGATCGCGGCGACGGCGAAGCGATTGATCCAAACGGCGAGCAGCGCCATCGGCACCGACACCAGCGTGCTGGCGCCGAGCAGCCGCGCGGTGAGCGGCGGCAGTTTCCATGGCCAGAGCTCGGCGATCCGGTCTGGATCGAACAGCAGCGTCGCGCCGAAGCCGAGCTGCATCAGCGCCGAAAGCACAATGACCAGCCGCACCCAGTTGGGAAGCCTCATGCCCATCGCCCTACCTCCGCTCTCGTTATTCTACGCCGGGATAGGTCGCCAGGCGAGCGCGCTCCATCAGCCGATCGAGCGTCGCAGGAATTTCCGCCGCCAAGCCTTGCGCCTCGGCGCGTTTTGTATTGGAAGCCAGGGCCTCTCCAATGATCACGGTGACCCGCGCTCGCGGCAAAGGCACGATCAAGCGATCCCAGCGCGGAAGCCTGAACGCGGGCCTCGAACTTGCGCCGATCGGCCTGACCTCCACCCCACTTGAGCGCGCGAGCCACATAGCGCCAGGCGCGATCTTGTGGCGAGGGCCCCTTGGTCCGTCGACCGCGATGAGAACGTCCTTGCCTTCCGAGAGCGCGGCTTCCATGTGCCGCAAGCCGAGCCCGCGCCTGGCATCGGCGGCGAGCGGCACTGGCGTGATGCCTAGTCCCTCGAGCCAGCCGCGCATGGCGGCGCCGTTGAGGCCAGGGGGAACGAACGCCATGCCCGGACGGGCGGCGACGCTTGCATGGAGCGCAAGCGCCAGCAGATTGGCTTCATGCCAACAGATCCAGAGCGTTGGGCTAAGTGGCAGCTTCGCTTCGAGGATGATTTGAACGCGGTCAGCTTCGATCGCGGCGCGGGAATAGCGAGCGACGAGCCGCCCGAGCGCGACTGTTGCGGGCCCGATCAGCCCGAACCCCGCTCCTGCCATAGCCCGAAAATCCCGAGCGCCCAGGCAAAGGGCACCAGGAACCAGTGGAACAGGTTCACGCCTGCATCGAGATGCATTCCGAAATGGTGGGTCGTAAAGGTGCCGAGTATGGCCATGATCGTGTAGAACACCGCGAAAGCGAGCAAGAAATAGGTGGCGTAGCGTGGCCGATAGAAGCCGATGAAGCTACCGGCCAGGCCCCAGACGAAATGCACCGCGGCATGGATGGGATCGAGCCGGAAGCCGAGCGCAAAACTCGAGGGGTCGGTGTCGAAACCGTAATAGGCGTAGCACAGCAGAATGATGCCGCCTTGGACGAGAAAATAGAGGCTGAGACGGGTCGCCCAGACCACGAGCGTGACGCCGTTGATTTCGACATCGAACTTCGGCCCCTTGGCGGGCTGCCGCATCGCCATGGCGTGCTCTCCCAAGCTGTACCCAAACCTATCCGATCGGCCCCAGACCGCCAACTCCTGGCCGAGCGCCTTCAACAGGCATCAGCGCCTTGCCACAGGCCCCGATTGCCAGTAACCAAAATGCCGGATCGGCCGGAAATGGCCAAATGCGGATCGCCAATAAGTCTAGGGGGATGTCATGGCTCGGAACCGTATAGCGTTGATTGGCGGCGGCCAAATCGGCGGCACGCTTGCCCATCTCGCCGGCATCAAGGAGCTTGGCGAGGTCATTCTGTTCGACATCGTCGACGGCATTCCGCAAGGCAAGTCGCTCGATCTCGGGCAATCCGCGCCAATCGAAGGTTTCGACGCCAAGTTCAAGGGCGTCAACGAATATGCCGAGATCAAGGATTCCGACGTCGTGATCGTTACCGCCGGCGTGCCGCGGAAACCCGGCATGAGCCGCGACGACCTTCTCGAGATCAATCTCAAAGTCATGGAGCAGGTCGGCGCCGGCCTGCGCAAATATGCGCCGGACGCTTTTGTGATCTGCGTCACCAACCCGCTCGATGCCATGGTCTGGGCGCTACAGAAGACCAGCGGCCTGCCGCGCAACAAGGTGGTCGGCATGGCCGGCATTCTCGACGCCGCGCGCTTCCGCTACTTCCTCGCCGAGGAGTTCGATGTCTCGGTGAAGGATGTCAGCGCGATGGTGCTCGGCGGCCACGGCGACACCATGGTGCCGCTGATCCGCTATTCGACCGTCGCCGGCATTCCCCTCCCCGACTTAGTGCGCATGCGCTGGATCACGCAGCGCCGCCTGGACGAGATTGTACAGCGAACGCGCGACGGCGGCGCCGAGATCGTCGGCCTTTTGAAGACTGGCTCCGCCTACTACGCCCCCGCGACCGCGGCCTTGGAGATGGCCGAAGCCTATCTCAAGAACAAAAAGCGCGTATTGCCTTGCGCCGCCTATCTCAATGGCGAATACGGCGTGAAGGGGCTCTATGCCGGCGTGCCGATCGTCATCAGCGCCAAGGGCGTCGAGCGCGTCATCGAGCTCGAACTGACCTCGAGTGAGCGCGACGCCTTCATGAACTCGGTCGAGAGCGTGAAATCGCTCGTCGAGCTCTGCCAGAAGATCGCGCCGAGCTTGGCGAATTAGGGGTCTCAAGCTTGCAAGATGAGATCGGCGTCGGTCAGCGAGAGGGTTTCGCACTCGCCAAGGGGTTGTATGCAAGCTCTTGCGACGCGGCAGCGGCCTTGTGCGACGAGTTTGCCCAAACACTAGGCTGGCGCCGGGCGCGAAAAACGATGCCTTCGCAAAAAAGCGATGCTATGTAGGGGCGAATTTCCCGCCACGAATAGCCAGCCATGAACATTCACGAATATCAGGCGAAAGCCCTGCTTCACGCCTATGGCGTCCCCATTGCCGAAGGCAAGGTCGCGTTCTCGCACGATGAGGCCACTTCCCACGCCAAGGACCTTGGCGAGAACCTCTGGGTGGTGAAGGCGCAGATTCATGCCGGTGGCCGCGGCAAAGGCGGCGGCGTCAAGCTGGTCAAGAGCATCGAAGAGTTGCGCGGGGAAGTTCAGCGCATGCTCGGCAAACCGCTCATCACGCCGCAGACCGGACCCAAGGGACGCATCGTCCGCCGCGTCTTCGTGCAGCGCGCCGCGACTATCGCGCGCGAGCTTTATCTGTCGCTCCTCGTCGACCGCGCCAGCGGCCGTGTCGCGATCATCGCCTCAACCGAGGGCGGCATGGACATCGAGGAAGTGGCGGCGACACACCCTGAGAAGATCATTGCGCTCGACATCGATCCCGCCACGGGTCTCTGTCCTTTCCATACCCGCATCGTCGTCGCCGCCTTCGGGCTCAAAGGCGAGCAGGCCAAGCAGTGCGCCAAGCTTCTGGGCGGGCTTTACCGCGTCTTCATCGACAAGGACGCGAGCCTGATCGAGATCAACCCGCTAATCGTGACCGAGCAAGGCAATTTGCAATGCCTCGACGCCAAAATTTCCTTCGACGACAACGCTTTGTTCCGTCATCCCGATATTGCCGAGCTACGCGATCTCGATGAGGAAGACCCTGCTGAGGTCGAGGCCTCCAAACACGAGCTGTCATACGTCAAGCTCGACGGCACGATTGGCTGCATGGTGAACGGCGCCGGCCTCGCCATGGCGACCATGGACATCATCAAGCTCTATGGCGGCGAGCCAGCCAATTTTCTCGATGTCGGCGGCGGCGCCACTAAGGAGCGGGTCACCGAGGCTTTCAAGATCATCCTCTCCGACCCGCATGTGAACGGCGTGCTGGTCAACATCTTTGGCGGCATCATGCGTTGCGACATTATTGCCGAGGGCATTATCGCCGCCGCGCGGGAGATGCATATCACCGTTCCGCTCGTCGTGCGGCTCGAGGGCACCAATGTCGAGCTTGGCAAGACGATGCTGAAAGAGTCTGGGCTTGCCATCATCCCCGCCGACGATCTCGACGACGCCGCGAAAAAGATCGTTGCCGCGGTGAAAGGAAACTAATGTCCGTCCTCGTCGACAAGAATACCCGCGTCATCTGCCAGGGCTTCACCGGCGCGCAAGGCACGTTTCATTCCGAGCAGGCCATTGCCTATGGCACGCGCATGGTCGGCGGCGTGACGCCCGGCAAAGGCGGCGCCACCCATCTCGGACTTCCCGTCTTCGACACCGTCAAGGAGGCCCTGGCTGTGACCCGGGCGGACGCGAGCGCCGTTTATGTGCCGCCGGCCTTTGCCGCCGACGCCATCCTCGAAGCCATCGACGCCGGCGTCGCGCTCGTGGTCTGCGTCACCGAGGGCGTGCCTGTGCTCGACATGGTGAAGGTGAAGCGCGCGCTGTGCGGTACCTCGACGCGTCTCATCGGCCCGAACTGCCCCGGCATCATCACGCCGGGCCAATGCAAGATCGGCATCATGCCGGGCCATATTCATATGCCTGGCAAGATCGGCATCGTGTCGCGCTCGGGCACGCTGAGCTACGAGGCCGTGGCCCAGACCACGGCCGCGGGGCTCGGCCAAACCACCGTTGTCGGCGTTGGCGGCGACCCGGTTCCCGGCACCAGCTTTGTCGATGCGCTCGCCCTGTTCCTTGCCGACGACGCGACCGAAGCCATCGTCATGATCGGCGAAATCGGCGGCAGCGCGGAAGAGGAGGCGGCCGACTTTCTCAAAGCCGAGGCCAGAAACGGCCGCAAGAAACCGATAGTCGGCTTCATCGCCGGGGTGAGCGCGCCTCCTGGCCGCCGCATGGGTCATGCCGGCGCCGTCATCTCCGGCGGTAAAGGTAAGGCCGAGGACAAGATCGAGGCGATGCGCGGGGCAGGCATCCGCGTCTCGCCGAGTCCCGCGGCGCTCGGCACCACGCTCTTGGACCTGCTCAAAGCGGCTTGAGTGCTATAGGTGCGGCCATGCCTCGCCAGAATCATCTCGATCAACCCCTTGGCGATCCGGTCCCCGGCTGGACTACCCGTCCCCGCCCGTCGCCGAGCGTGATGCAAGGTCGTCTCATGCGCCTCGAGCCGCTTGATTCGAGCCGGCACGCAGCAGACCTGCATGACGGCTTTTCGCTCGACGCCGACGCCCGGCACTGGACCTATCTTTCCTATGGACCGTTTGCGTCCGCCACAGACTATGCGCAATGGATCGACGGCACCCGGACCCAAGCGAACGAGCTCTATTTTGCGGTCGTCGATCAGGCGACCGGCAAGCCCGTCGGGGTCGCCGCTTATCTCCGCATCGACCCGGCGATGGGGTCGATCGAGGTGGGGAATTTGCGCTTCTCGCGCCTGCTGCAACGCAAGCCGGCTTCGACCGAAGTGATGTATCTCATGATGCGTCACGCCTTCGACGAGCTCGGTTACCGGCGTTATGAGTGGAAATGCGACAGTCTGAACGCAGCCTAGCTGGCCGCCGCCAAGCGGCTCGGCTTCCGCTTCGAGGGCATTTTCAGGAATGCCCTCGTTGCCAAGGGCAACAACCGTGACACGGCGTGGCTCTCGATCACCGACGCCGAGTGGCCGGCGATCAAGGCCGCGTTCGAGGCCTGGCTGGCGCCCGACAATTTCGACGCCACCAACAGGCAGCGGCGGAGATTGGTAGACTTAAGACCCTGCTAGGCCAGCCGCTTAAAAATAGGGCAGCGCCTGCCGCAAGGATCGTCTTGACGGTACTCATCTTCCCGTGGAATGCGGCTCATGGAGACACTACATAGGTATGAGCGGCGGCGGCCAAGATCCTCGCCGTCTTTGCCCTTCACGCCGGTGCAACGAATCCCCGGCAAGGTTGACCGCATGACAAGGCACGAACGCAACGACGAATTTGCGCTGACGTCGTTTCTGCATGGCGCCAACGCGAGTTTTCTCACCGAGCTTTACGCGAGCTACCAGAACGACCCCGCTTCGGTCGATCCAGAATGGCGTGGCTTCTTCGCCTGCCTCGGCGATGCGAGTGACGACGTTCTCGCCGAAGCGCGAGGGCCGTCTTGGAGCAAGAAGAACGGCACGGCGCTCTCGCTCGTCGCGCCTCCTGCTTTCAACCAGGAAACGGCACTCGCCGCATCGCGCGATACGCTCGGCGCCCGGCTTCTGATCCGCGCCTACCGCACCCGCGGCCATCTCATCGCCAAGCTCGATCCGCTCGAACTCGTCACGCGCCGCGAGCATCCCGAGCTCCGGCCCAAGACTTACGGCTTCAAGAAGTCGGACTACGACCGGGCGATCTATCTCGGTGGCGCGCTTGGTCTGGAATTCGGCACGCTCCGCCAAGTGCTGGACATTTTGCGGCGCACTTACGCCCATCATATCGGCGCGGAGTACATGCACATTTCCGATCCCGAGCAAAAGGCCTGGATTCAGGAACGCATCGAAGGCGCCGACAAAGACGTGCGCTTCACGCCGCAAGGCAAGAAGGCGATCCTCAACAAGCTGATCGAGGCCGAGTACTTCGAACGCTTCATCGACGTCAAATATACCGGCACCAAGCGCTTCGGCCTCGACGGCGGTGAGTCGCTCGTCCCGGCGCTAGAGCAGGTCATCAAGCGCGGCGGCCAACTGGGCTTACGCGAGATCGTCATCGGCATGCCGCATCGTGGCCGCCTCAACGTGCTCGCCAGCGTCATGGCCAAGCCCTATCGCGCCATCTTCAACGAGTTTCGTGGTGGCTCGGCCCATCCCGAGGATGTCGAGGGATCGGGAGACGTAAAATACCATCTCGGCGCTTCGTCCGACCGGGAGTTCGACCAGAACCGCGTGCATCTCTCGCTCACCGCCAACCCCTCGCATCTCGAGAGTGTCGACCCTGTCGTGCTCGGCAAGGTGCGCGCGAAACAGGACCAGCTCAAGGACAAGGACCGGAGGCAAGTGCTGCCGCTGCTCCTTCACGGCGATGCCGCCTTCGCCGGCCAGGGCGTGGTCGCCGAATGCCTCGGCCTTTCGGGCTTGCGCGGTCACCGCACCGGCGGCTCGCTGCATTTCATCGTCAACAATCAGATCGGCTTCACCACGGCGCCGCGTTTTTCCCGCTCCTCGCCCTATCCATCCGACGTCGCCAAGATGATCGACGCGCCGATCTTCCACGTGAACGGCGACGATCCGGAGGCCGTGGTCTACGTCACCAAGATCGCGGTCGAGTTCCGTCAGCGCTTCGGCAAGCCTGTCGTCATCGATATGTTTTGCTATCGCCGCCACGGCCATAACGAGGCGGACGAGCCGGCCTTCACGCAGCCGCTGATGTACGCCCGCATTCGCGAGCATCCGTCGGTCGTCGAGGTCTACGCCGCCAAGCTCATCGAAGAGGAGCTAGTGACGCGCGAGGAGGTCGACCGCATGCTAGCGGATTTCCGCGCGCGCCTCGAAGAGGAGCTCGCGGCGAGCGAGACCTATCGCCCGAACCGCGCCGACTGGCTCGACGGCAAATGGTCCAGCATCGGCCATGCCGAGGAAGGCGATCGCCGTGGATCGACCGGCGTCGATCTCAGTGTCCTACATGAAGTCGGCCGCAAGATCACCTACATCCCAAAGAGTTTCATTCCGCACAAGACCATCACACGCATTCTCGCGGCGCGGCGGAAAGCCATCGAAGATGGGACCGGGATCGATTGGTCGACGGCGGAAGCGCTCGCCTTCGGTACGCTCCTCGTTGAGGGCTTCAAGGTCCGCCTCTCGGGCCAGGACACGGAGCGCGGCACCTTCTCCCAGCGCCATTCCGTGCTCATGGACCAGGTCACCGAGAAAAAATATACGCCGCTCCGCCATATCGCCAAGGGCCAGGGCGAGTTCGAGGTGATCAACTCCATGCTTTCGGAAGAGGCCGTGCTCGGCTTCGAATATGGCTACAGCCTCGCCGAGCCGAATGCGCTGACGCTTTGGGAAGCGCAGTTCGGCGATTTCGCCAACGGCGCCCAGGCCATCATCGATCAGTTCATTTCATCCGGTGAGCGCAAATGGCTCCGCATGTCCGGCCTGGTTCTGCTGTTGCCGCATGGCTACGAAGGCCAGGGCCCGGAGCACTCTTCGGCCCGCCTCGAGCGCTATCTCCAACTTTGTGCCGAGGACAATTGGCAGGTGGCGAACTGCACGACCCCCGCCAATTACTTCCATATCCTGCGGCGCCAGCTGCATCGGCAATTCCGCAAACCTTTGGTGCTGATGACACCGAAATCCTTGCTCCGCAATAAGCGCGCCGTGTCGCGGCTGGAGGAGTTCGGGCCGCAATCGAGCTTCCATCGCCTCTTATGGGACGACGCGCAACTCCTCGCCGATAAGCCCATCAAGCTGGTGCCGGATGCGGAGATCAAGCGCGTGGTGCTATGCTCCGGCAAGGTCTATTACGACCTCTATGAGGAGCGCGAGAAGCGCGGCATCAACGACATCTATCTGCTCAGGGTCGAGCAGCTTTATCCTTTCCCGGCCCGCGCCTTGATCCAGGAATTGTCACGCTTCCGCGATGCTGAGATGGTTTGGTGCCAGGAGGAGCCGAAGAATATGGGCGCTTGGAACTTCATCGAGCCAAACCTCGAATGGGTGCTGGATCACATCGGCGCTCACCACAAGCGTGCCCGTTATACCGGGCGTCCGTCTTCGGCCGCGACGGCCACCGGCCTGATGCGGAAGCATTTGCATGAACTCAAGACTTTGCTCGATGAGGCGCTGGGCTAAAGCATGATCAGGAAACTTGCGGACTTTTTTGATAAGATCGTGCGTCAAACAGCATGATCCCGAAAAGTTGCCGACTTTTCGGATAAGATCATGCGTCAAAGACGAGACTGGCGAAGGGGAACGACCGGCCATGGCCACAGAGATCCGCGTGCCGAGCCTCGGCGAGAGCATCAGCGAGGCCACGGTCGGCCAATGGCTGAAGCGGCAAGGTGACGAGGTCGCGGCGGATGAACCTCTGGTCGAGCTCGAGACCGACAAAGTCACGATCGAAGTTCCTGCGCCGGCCGCCGGCGTCCTGAGCGAGATCGCTGTTCCCTCCGGCACCACTGTCGCCATCGGATCGCTGCTCGGGTCGATCGCCGAAGGCAAAGCCAAGCCTTCGGCCGGGGCGGTTCCAGCCTCTGTCGTCAGCAAACCCGCTCCCATCGCCCAGCCGGTTCCACCGCCACCAAGATCAACCACGCTGGAACGCGAGCCAAGCCCGCGCCAAGAGGCGAGCGATACCGACATGCCGCCATCGCCCGCCGCGCGAAAGCTCCTGGCCGAGAGCGGCTTGCAACCAGCGAAATTGGAAGGTTCAGGCAAGCGCGGACAGGTGTTGAAGCAAGATGTCGAGCAGGCCGCCGCCTCAATTCTCTCGCGCGAGCGGAGGCCGAAGCCGGCGCCGTCCCCACGCGCGCCCGTCGCGCCTCAAGACGAGTCGCGCGAAGAACGCGTCCGCATGACGCGGCTGCGCCAGACCATCGCCAAACGGCTGAAGGAAGCCCAAGACAACGCCGCCATGCTCACCACGTTCAACGATGTGGACATGGGCGCGGTGATGCAGCTCAGGCGCGACTACCGCGACGAGTTTGAGAAGCGGCACGGCGTCAAGCTCGGCCTGATGGGCTTCTTCGTCAAAGCTTGCGTCGAGGCGCTGAAAGAGATTCCTGCTGTCAATGCCGAGATCGACGGCGACGATATCGTCTACAAGAATTACTACCATATCGGTGTCGCCGTCGGCACCGAGCGTGGTCTTGTCGTGCCGGTCTTGCGCGACGCCGACCGCTTGAGCCTTGCCGAGATTGAGACGGCAATCGCCGATTTCGGCATGCGCGCCCGTGAAGGCAAACTTGCATTAGGGGAGCTGCAAGGGGGCACCTTCACCATTTCCAATGGCGGCATTTACGGCTCGCTGCTGTCGACCCCGATCCTCAATGCACCCCAATCCGGAATTCTCGGCATGCATCGCATTGAGGATCGCGCGGTCGTTCGCGACGGCCAGATCGTGGCCCGGCCGATGATGTATCTGGCGCTGTCCTACGATCACCGCGTGGTGGACGGTAAGGAAGCCGTGACTTTCCTTATCCGCGTTAAGGAAGCGATCGAGGATCCGAAGCGCCTCGTTCTCAATATCTAAACCTCGGTGCGGTACTGGTTTGGGCAGTCCACTTTGTCTCCTGAGCGAGGTTTCAGTCCCATGCGAACTCTCCGTTTAGGCCTCAATGCGATTGCCCTGGCGGCCACTTTGGCCATCGCCCAAGCCGAGGCGCCCCCGCCCCGCACCGCCCTTGTCATCGGCAATGCCGACTATTCCTTCGCGCCGTTGCGCAACCCCATCAACGACGCGGAAGCCGTAGCTAAATCGCTCGAAGAGGCCGGGTTCAACGTCATCGTTGCCAAGAACGCCGGGCACGCAGAGTTGGAGAAGGCCGTCAAAGAGCTTGGACGGGAGCTGAAATCGAAAGGCGGCGTGGGGCTGTTCTATTTCTCCGGCCACGGCGCTCAGATCTCCGGCGAGAATTATTTGCTTCCCGCCGGGAACGAGATCGCCGATTTCGACGACGTGAAGACCCGTTCGTTGACCGGAACCGAGATTGTCGACGCGATGTCGGCAGCGAAGAACGATCTCAACATCATCATCCTCGATGCCTGCCGCAACAATCCGATCGATCCGAACGGGTCGAAGGGACTGTCGCGCATCGATTCAAGCGCAAGCCTGTTCGTGTCGTTCGCCACATCGCCAGGCGCCGTGGCGCTCGACGGAGCAGGCAACAACAGCCCCTACACCAAATATCTCGCGACCTCGATCGCGGAGCCCAACCTCAATATCGAGGAAACCTTCAAGCGCACTTTGAAGGGCGTCTATGTCGACACCCATGGCGAACAGACGCCGTGGATCTCTTCCACCTATTTCGGCGAATTCATTTTCCGCCCGACCGACTCAGCTCCCGCACAGCCGGCGTCACCCAAACCGGCGGAGTCGGATACGGCCCCCGACCTGCAGGGCAAACTGCAAGGGGCGTTGCTAAGCCTCAGCCGACCCTCTCTCGCTTCGCCCGAAGGCACGCCCGACCTCGCCGGAATCTACCGCGTGAGCGGCACCAATCCGAATGGCAGCAAATATCGCGGCATGGTGGCCCTCACCCAAGACAAGGATGAGTTCGCCTTCACTTGGTGGATCGGCAAGGACGTGTTTCACGGCACCGGCCACTTCGCCGGGAGAATGCTGGTGGTGAACTGGGGCGACACCAAGCCGGTGATCTACTCCTTCACCAAAGACGGCACCCTCGACGGCGAATGGGCCGACGGCTCCGGCGATGAAACGCTGCAACCGGTCGCTGCAGCGGCGGACAAACCGTCCGACATCGCAGAAGGTACTTATGCGGTCTCAGGCCGCAATCCCAACGGCGGCAGGTATAAGGGCACGGTCGAGATCGAGAAGGACGGTGAGGAGTACCATGTCAGCTGGAAGGTTGGGGAGTCGGCTTACGACGGCACCGGCAAGCTCGAAGGCAATCTCCTCACCGTCGAGTGGGGCAGCGCCACGCCCGTGGTCTACGCGCTGGCCGACGACGGCAGCCTGAAGGGACTATGGGACGCAGGCCTCGGCGAGGAGACTCTGACGCCCGATGAATGATAATAGGATTTGATGCAATACGACCTCATCGTCATCGGCACTGGGCCCGGCGGCTATGTCTGCGCCATCCGCGCCGCGCAACTTGGCATCAAAGTCGCGGTCGTGGAGAAGCGCGCCACTCATGGCGGCACCTGCCTGAATGTCGGCTGCATCCCGTCCAAGGCGCTGCTTCACGCCTCTGAGCGTTTCACCGAAGCCGGCCACGATTTCGCGCATCTCGGCATCAAGGTGAAGCCGGAGCTCGACCTTCCCGCCATGCTCGCCTTCAAGGACGAGGCCGTCAGGGGCAACGTTCAGGGCGTCGATTTCCTACTGAAGAAGAACAAGATCGACCATTTCCACGGCACGGGGCGCATCCTCGGCCCAGGCAAGGTTGAGGTCACCTTCATCAACAGTGAAAAGCACGTTGTCGAAGCCAAGAATATCGTCATCGCCACCGGCTCGGAGATCGCCCGCATCCCAGGCGTCGAGATCGACGAGACCCGTATCGTCTCATCCACTGGCGCGCTTGCGCTGCCGAACGTGCCGAAGCGGCTCCTCGTCATCGGCGCCGGCTATATCGGCCTTGAGCTAGGCTCGGTCTGGCGGCGTCTAGGCTCAGATGTCACCGTGGTTGAAATGCTCGATCGCGTCGCGCCTGGCCTTGACGGCGAGGTGGCGAAGCAATTTCAGCGCATCCTGACCAAGCAAGGCATCGTCTTCAAGCTTGGCACCAAGGTCACATCGGTCGATTCCTCGGGCGCGGACATCAAGGTCACGCTCGAGCCCGCGGCCGGAGGCGCCCCCGAGATCACGATATTCGATGTGGTTCTCATCGCGGTCGGGCGCGTGCCGAATACCGAAGGCTTAGGCCTCGCCGAGCTTGGCGTGCACCTCGACAATCGCAAGCGGATCGTCGTCGACCCGCATTTCGCCACTAACATCCCCGGCATCTACGCCATCGGCGATGTGATCGAAGGCCCGATGCTCGCGCATAAGGCGGAAGAGGAAGGCGTGGCGGTTGCGGAGATTCTCGCCGGCCAAGCCGGACATGTGAATTACGGGGCGATCCCCGCCGTGGTCTACACCGCGCCGGAGGTCGCCTCCGTCGGCAAGACCGAGGAAGAGCTGAAACAGGCCGGCATCGCTTACAAGGTCGGCAAGTTCCCCTTCACGGCAAACGGCCGTGCCAAGGCCAACCGCACCACGGAAGGCTTCGTCAAGATTCTGGCCGACGCCGCCACCGACCGCGTGCTCGGCGTGCATATTTTAGGTGCCGATGCCGGCACCATGATCGCCGAGGCCGTGGTGCTGATGGAGTTCGGCGGCTCGGCGGAGGATCTGGCGCGCATCTGCCACGCCCACCCGACCCTCAACGAAGCGGTGAAAGAAGCGGCCCTCGCTGTGGATGGCCGCGCGATTCATATGTGAGCCGTCAACCGCGTTTTGAGCGACGCCGCGTCCTGCTTCGAGAGACCGGCTTGGCGCGTGCCGTCTCGGCTTGTGGCGCGGTATCCGCGAGCACGGACCAAATCAAGGCGGCAAAACCAACAAGCTCCACCAAAGCGATGATCGCGTGCCCGCATTCCCAACGCGAGCGAACTTCCGTCCAATCCGCCGGCACCGGACCGTTCACCCATGTCGCAAGCTCGACATTTGCCGGATAGACCAGCGCCCACCATAATGCGAATGCCGAGGCATAGAGAATCGCGGCCGCGAGCGCGAAATTGAATCCCGGGCGCCCATGTTCGTGCACCAAATGGGCATGGAGGAAGAGCACGATAATCGCCACGATGCCGATGATCGCGCCGATCGAACCAAACAGGCCGTAGAGTCCACCCTGCACCGTCGAGCCGACCCACAAATACTGGTCCCAGCCCATGCGCGCCGGCAGCTGCATCAGATGGCAATAGCCCGTCCCAAGCGTGAGCGCGGACAGCATCACTGCGACGAACCGCACACCCTTCAGCAACATGTCCTTGGTCCCCCGAGGCGAGAATCGTCTTAGGCCTAAGTTGAAACACTAATCCAGCGTTTTGCGGAAGCGGAAAAGCGCCAACCCCATCGCCACGATCATGAAAATGAACAGCGCCGCCGCGTCCACCTGCATATCGGCAAAGCTGTTCCCTTTCAGCATGATGCCGCGCACGATACGGATGAAATGGGTGAGCGGCAGCACCTCGCCAATCGCTTGTGCCCAGTGCGGCATGCCGCGGAACGGGAAGGCAAAGCCTGAGAGCAGGAAGTTGGGCAGGAAGAAGAAGAACGTCATCTGCACCGCCTGCAGCTGGTTCTGAGCCACGGTGGAAAAAGTATAGCCGACGGCAAGGTTGGAGGCGGCAAACAGCGTCGACAGCGCGACGAGCAGCGTGACGCTGCCGAGAATCGGCACGCCGAAAACAAAATGCGCGGCACTGAGGATGATGGTCATCTGCACGAAGCCGATCAGCACGAAAGGGGCGATCTTGCCGAGCATGATCTCGATTGGCTTGATCGGCATGGAGAGCAGGCTCTCCATGGTGCCACGCTCGATCTCGCGCGTCACGGCGAGCGCGGTGAACATCATCATGGTCATGGTCAACACCACGCCGAGCAGGCCGGGCACGATGTTGTATTGGGTGATGCCTTCGGGGTTATAGCGGCGCTGCAAGGTAACCTCGAACGGCGCCGGCGTGCTCTTCACCGCTTCATCCGGTCCACGCAACTCTCGCCTGAGCGCGGTGTCGACTACGCCTTGCACGGCCGAGATCGCAGTGCCCGTCGCCACCGGATCTGTGGCGTCGGCAATTACCAGGATGGCGGGGCGGTCGCCCCGTCTCACGTCGCGCTCGAAGCTTGCTGGAATTTCGATGCCGAATTGAATTTTTCCTGACCGGACGAGCTGGTCCATTTCCTCGGGATCGCGCACCTGTTGCTTAAAGTCGAAATAATCAGTGTTCTCGAGCGCGGCGAGCACGGCGCGGGTCAGCGGGCCCGCATCGCGGGTCAGCACAACCGTGGGCATGTGCTTGGGATCGGTATTGATGGCATAGCCGAATAAAGTGAGCTGCAGCACCGGCACGAAGATCATAGTGGCGAAGGTCATGCGGTCGCGCCGCATCTGCACAAATTCCTTAACGATCATCGCCCAGGTGCGCCGGAAGAAGCCGGGGTCGCGGCGTGGGTTCGCCGTCGCGCTGAACATTGCCGCGCTCATACGAAATTGTCCTTGGACTGATCCATCAGCAGGATGAACACATCCTCGAGCGATGGTTCCCCGCGCGTCCAGCGGTGCGCGCCGTCGGCCTTCTTGGCGGTGGCGATTGCCGCGTCGAGCGCCCGCTTGTCGCGCCCTGAGACGTGCAGCTCGGTACCGAACGGCGCCACCATGTCGATGCCGTCGCAAGCCTCGAGCTTCGCGGCAAGACGATGCAGACCAGTGCCGGAAACGATCCAGGTGCTGAGCTTCGATTGGTCCACCACCTCCCTTGCCGTCCCGCGCGCCAGCAGCTCGCCGAAGGCGATATAGGCGATCTCGTGACAGCGCTCCGCCTCGTCCATGTAATGGGTGGAGACCAGCACGGTGATGCCGTCGGCGGCAAGATTGTGAATCTCATCCCAGAACTCGCGCCGCGCCTTGGGGTCGACGCCGGCGGTCGGCTCATCGAGAAGCAGCAGCCTCGGCTGCGGCAAGATACAGGCTCCGAGCGCCAGCCGCTGTTTCCAACCGCCGGACAATTCGCCGGCGATCTGGTTCGCTCTCCCCTCGAGACCAAGCCGGTGGATCGCGTCCGTTGCCGCCTGTTTCGGGTTTGGTACGCCATAGACCCGCGCGACGAATTCCAGATTTTCCCGGATGGAGAGATCGGTGTAGAGGCTGAAGCGCTGGGTCATATAGCCCACGTCGCGCTTGATCTCGTCGGACTGCGTAAGAATGTCGTAGCCGAGGCAGGTGCCCCGGCCGGAATCCGGCGTCAGCAAGCCGCATAACATGCGCAAAGTGGTGGTCTTGCCGCTGCCGTTCGGCCCGAGGAAGCCGTAAATCTCTCCCTTGGGAACTTGCATGGTGAGATCCCTCACCACGACGCGGCCGTCGAAGGATTTGGTCAGGCCTTCGACATCGATGGCGATTTCCTTCATCTCGCCACCGTGAGCGCCGGCGGTCCGGGCTTCACCGTCACCGGCTGGCCCGCGGTCAGCTTCGTCGCGTCGCCGATCGGCCGCGCCTCCACCAGAAACACCAGCTTCTCCCGCTGCTCTTGCGAGAAGATCACCGGCGGCGTGAATTCGGCATCGCGCGAGATGAAATTGATTTTCGCCGTCAAGCCTTCGCCACATCCGTCGCAACTAACCTCGACGATCTGATCGACGCTCAAACTCGCCCGCACCGGCTCCTGCACGAAGAATCTGACCTTGAGATTGCCGGGCGGCAGCAGCGCCAGCACCGCCTGGCCCTCCTTCACCACTTCGCCGGGCCTGAAATAGACTTCCTCCACCGTGCCGTCGGCGGGGCTGATCACCGAACGCTTTTGCAGGTTGGTTTCGGCTTCGACCAGCGCATGCCGCGCCGCTTGCGCATTGGCCGCAGCGGCATCGATCATGTCCGAACGGCCGGGAAGCCTGGCCGCGCCGATGCGGCGCTCGGCCTCCGCCACGGCCGCCTCGTCACGATCGTGCTTGGCTTTCGCTTCGTCGAGATTCGCCTGGGCCAGCCAGCCTTCCTTGTGGAGTTTTTGCGTTCGCTCCAGGATCGATTTAGAGTTCAGCAACATGGCGCGAGCTTGAGTGAGCGCGGCTTCGAGCACCTCGATCTCGCCCGGGCGCTGCATCGTCTGCTTCACGTCGGCGAGTCTGGCGTCGGCTTCCGCCACCCGCGATTTCGCCGCCGCGACTTCGGCCTCTTGCATCTCGCTCTCGAGCGTGAAGACTGACACGCCCTTGTCGACGTGGTCGCCTTCCTCGACGGCAAGAGAAAGCACCCTTCCCTTTTGCTCCGAACCGACCAACACGAGATCGGCTTCCATATAGCCAGGAAATTTGCTGACCGATTGATCGCCGCAAGCCGCGACCGCGAGCGACGCGAGCAGCGACAGGAAGAAGCTGACACAACTCTTGACCGTCATGACGCGCCCTTGTTTGTCTTCGGCGCGCGAATCGCATCGACCAGCAAGCCGATATGCGTCTGCAGCATCTTGTCGGTATCGAGATGGCGATGGCGCTCGAACAGCGCGCGCCACAGAATGGCGGTGAGCACCGGCGCAAACAGCAGTTGCGGAAAATCCCGCAACGCCGTCGGCCGGAACTCGTCGCGCTCGATGCCACGATCGATCATGAGCGTCATGGCCTCGGTGCCGCGGGAGACGACATTGTCGTAGTAGAACTTGGTCAGCTCGGGATGCTTGTGCCCTTCGGCGATCAACAGGCGGGCGATGAAGGCGCGCTTGGAGCCGACCAGCTCCTGCATGAAGGCCAGGAACGGCCCTTTAAGAAAGTCCTCGACGGAAAGCGTCGTCGTTTCTATCTGCCCACGCATCACCTCGAAATGCGAGGTGATGACGCTGCGCACCACAGCCTTGAACAACTCTTCCTTGGTCTTGAAATAGAGATAAGGCAGCCCCTTACTCACTTTCGCCCGCGCCGCCACGTCCTCGAGTCTGGTGCCCGCGAACCCCTTGGCCGCGAACTCCTCGAAGGCGGCATCCACGATTTCTTGCGGTCGATTGTCCTTGCGCTCGCGGCGTCGCGGCTTTGCGGCAGCCGCTTGCTTTGTCGATCTTGCCTGAGCCACAGCCCGGACCCCTCTATTGCTGCCGATCCTCTGAGGCCAATATAATGACTGACTGGTCAGTACCGCAAGGGGCTGAAAGAAGCCCAACGCCTGCAAGGCCGATTGGCCGTCTAGGCCCTGGGGTGCGCCTTGGCGTAGGTCTTGAGCAGATGCGCGCGGTCGACCTCGGTATAGACCTGCGTCGTCGACAGGCTGGCGTGCCCTAACAGCTCTTGGATTGAGCGCAGATCCGCGCCCGCACCCAAAAGATGCGTGGCGAAGGAGTGGCGAAGCGCGTGCGGCGTTGCCGTCTCAGGCAGCCCCAACGCGCTACGCGATCTCGCGATCAGAAGCTGGATGATGCGGGGGCTGAGCTGCTTGCCGCGCACGCCCACAAACAGCGGTTCGTCGGAGCCGAGCTCGATCGGACAAAGCTTGAGATAATCCGCGACCGCCTCCCGCGCGAAAGGCAGCACCGGCACGACGCGGGTTTTGTTACCTTTGCCCGTGACGCGCAGCATGTCGCGCCCCTTCACCGGCGCATCTTTTCGCTGCAGCGATAGCGCCTCGGAGATGCGCAAGCCTGAGCCATAGAGCAGCGAAAGCACCGCGATGTCGCGCGCCGCGATCCACGGCTCGGCATCATCGGCCGCGGCGATGTCAGGACTCTCGACCAGCGCCATCGCCTTCGGCGCTGTGAGCGGCTTCGGCACTGAATGCGGCAGTTTGGGCAGAGAGACGCCGCGGATCGCATCGTTCTTGCCGTAACCGCGCCGCTCGAGGAATTTGTAGAACATGCGGAGCGCCGACAGCGTGCGTGCAAGACTCCGGCTGCCGACCTCTTCGCTCCGCCGCGCCGCGAGGAAAGCACGCACGTCTCGCGCCTGTAACCCGAGCAACTGCTTCATGTCCGGCAGGCGGTTGAAATGAGCGGCAAGGAAAGCGAGGAATTGGGAGATGTCGCGTTCATAGGCTTCGGAGGTATTCTCCGCGAGCTGCCGTTCCGTTGCGAGATAGTCGAGCCACGCCTGCACCGCCTCGCGGACATAAGGCGAGCCCATCACTTGCGGCGTCTTAGCCTTGTCTGCCACGCTGCGCGATCCCCCGATTCGGCGGATGCCGGCATTATCGGCCTCCGCGCTACTATATGAAAGCGGAGTTCCTTCCCGTCCCTTAACTGAAGTCTCGCGACCTTGGCCAAACCCAAGACAGACCCCGAAACCGTACCCGTGCTGCTGCCGCTGGCTCTGCCCGCAGCCTATGACTATCTCGTGCCTAAGGGCATGAGCGTAGAGCCCGGCCAGTTCGTCGTGGCGCCCTTAGGCACGGTCGAATATCTCGGCGTGGTGTGGCACCGGGGCGAAGGCGAGCCCGCACCCAAGATCAAGCGCGAGAAGCTGAAAGCCATCGTCGAGGCGATCGACGACGTGCCGAAGCTGCCGCCCGTCTCGCTCGATTTTCTCGACTGGGTAGCGAGATATACGCTTGCGCCGCCAGGCATGGTGCTCCGCATGATGATGAGTGCCGGCCGCGCCTTCGATCCTTCGGCGCCACGCTACGGCGTGCGCTTCGCCGGCGACACGCCGTCGCGAATGACGCCGGCGCGGGTACGCGTCATCGAAGTCGCCAAGAACGGCCTGATCTGGACCAAGTCGAGCCTCGCCGAAGCTGCCGGCGTCAGCACCGGCGTGATCGACGGTCTCGTCGATGCCGGCACCTTCATCACCGAGCCTCTGCCTGACTGGCATGCGGTGCCGCTCGACGTCACGCGGGAGCGCGCCACGCTCACGCCGGAGCAGACGCAAGCCGCGACTGAACTCCTCAAGAATACCGATGACGGTTTCACCGTGACCTTGCTCGACGGCGTCACCGGCTCCGGCAAGACCGAAGTTTATTTCGAGGCGATCGCGCAAGTCCTGAAGCAGGGCAAGCAGGCGCTGGTGCTGATGCCCGAGATTGCGCTCACCAGTCAATTCATCGCCCGCTGTCAGGAGCGTTTCGGCGCCAAGCCGGCGGAATGGCATTCAGGGCTCACCTCAACGACGCGAGGCCGCGTCTGGCGCGCCGTTGCGGAGAGCAAAGCCAAGCTCGTGGTCGGCGCGCGCTCCTCGCTGTTCCTTCCCTTCCCCGATCTCGGCCTCATCGTCGTCGATGAGGAGCACGACCAGGGCTACAAGCAAGAAGATCGTGTTGCCTATCAGGCCCGCGACATGGCGGTGCTGCGCGGCTCGTTGGGACAGATTCCCGTTGTCTTGAGTTCCGCCACGCCATCGATCGAGAGCCTGGTCAATGTCGAGTGGGGGCGCTATCGCCAGGTCAGGCTTGCCGAGCGCTACAAGAGCGCCGCTCTCCCCGACATCAAGGCCATCGACATGCGGACGAGCCCGCCGGAGCGGGGGCGCTTTCTCTCGCCAGCTCTGATCGAAGAAATCACCGCGACTCTGGCGCGCGGCGAGCAGGCTCTGCTGTTTCTCAATCGCCGCGGCTATGCGCCGGTCACGCTCTGCCGGAAATGCGGCTTCAAATTCGAATGTCCGAATTGCTCGGCCTGGCTGGTCGAGCATCGATTCCGCAAGCGGCTCGAATGTCACCATTGCGGCAAGTTCACCCCACTGCCGGAGACCTGCCCAAAATGCGGTGCGGAGAATTCGCTCGTTCCTTGCGGGCCCGGCGTCGAGCGCATCGCCGAGGAAATCGCCGAGCTCTTCCCAGAAGCGCGGCGCAAACTTCTCTCCAGCGACCTCGTGCATAGCATCGCCGATCTTCGCGAGACCTTGCGCGAGATCGAGGCCCGCGAGGTCGACATCATCATCGGCACCCAGCTCGTCGCCAAGGGCCATCATTTCCCAGGCCTTGCGCTTGTTGGCGTAGTCGACGCCGATCTCGGCCTGGCGCAGGCCGACCCCCGCGCCGCCGAGCGCACTTTCCAGCTGCTCAATCAGGTCACGGGACGGGCGGGGCGCGAAACCGTGAAGGGGCGTGGCCTGATCCAGACCTATATGCCCGAGCACCCCGTGATCGCGGCACTCGTCGCCGGCGATCGCGATGCCTTCCTCGCCCGCGAGATCGACGCCCGCAAATCAGCGCACATGCCGCCTTTCGGCCGCCTCGCTTCGCTGCTGGTGACGGGAAGTTCGCGCGAGGCTGCGGAGAGCTATGCAAGGAGCGTCGCCCGCGCAGCGCCGTCTGCCGCCAAGATCGAGATCCTCGGACCAGCGGAAGCGCCGCTCTCCGTGATCCGCGGCCGCCACCGCTATCGCCTGCTGGTCAAAGCCCCACGCGAAACCGACCTCCAGGCCTATCTTCGCCTCTGGCTGAGCGAAGCGCCCAAGCCCAAGGGCGATGTGCGGCTGGTGGTTGATGTCGATCCATACAGCTTTTTATGATTGCCCCATCGGCTCAAGCAGGATTGATGCATCAGTGACTCTCTCCACCGATCCGGAATTCTTCACCCTCCTCACCGGGAGCTATGCGCGCCTGGTTGGCGCGCCGCTCGTGCCGAAGGGCAAGGACGCAAATTGGCTTTATCACGATGCGCCATTCGCTGTCGTCGCCCACAACACCGAGGCTGACCCGATCTTCATCTACGCCAACCGGGCTGCCCAGCAATGCTTCGGCTATTCGTGGGGGGAGTTCATTTCGTTGCCTTCGCGACTCTCTGCCGAAACCACAGACCAAGCCGCGCGGCAGGCTTTGCTCGACGCTGTCGCAAAGAACGGTTTCATGTCCGGCTACAAGGGCGTTCGCGTCGCGAAGTCCGGCGCCCGCTTTCTCATCGAGCACGGAATCGTCTGGGAGCTCCTCGACCTTGATGGCGTGAGGCGCGGCCAGGCCGCGACGTTCTCGTCCTGGCAGCGCCTCTAACGTCAGCTCCGATGGCAGCGTGCTTTACGCTTTGCGAATGTCTTGCGCGGCGCGGGCCAGAATCTCGACGATCCTTGTCTCGGCATCGTCGTCCTCGGTCTCGAGCCGTTTCACTGCGGTCACGCGGAGATTGTCGAGGGCGGCGTTGATGAGTTGCGGCACGCTCTGGTCCTCGTCCCGATCGCTGCCCCGCTCGCGGCGCATCCGCGCCATCTTCTTGCCGAGACCGGACAGCCGTGCCAGCACCAAATCGGCGATATCGCGGTTCTCCTCGAGATAGGTGCGTCCTTCCTCCGTGATGCTGTAGCGCTTCTTGGCGCCTTCGCTCTCGGCGGTGACATATCCGGCCTCCTCCAGGAAAGTCAGCGTGGGATAGACCACGCCGGGGCTCGGGCTGTAGCAGCCGCTCGTCTTCTCCTCGATCAGCTTGATCAGCTCATAGCCGTGACGCGGCTGCTCTTCGATCAGCGCCAACGCCAGCAATTTCAGATCGCCATGGGCGAGTATGCGCCCCGACCGGAACCAGTCGCCGCGGCTTTCTCCGCCGCCGCGCCCGAAACGAGGGCCCTCGCCCATGTGGCGGGCAAAGCGCCTGGCGGCCCGTAAGCCCCGGCGATCGTCCTCGTGATGTGTTTGGTTATGCATTGTTGTTTTCCTTGTTTGCACTAAGATATGTCTAAAGATATGTCATATAGCGTTACATTACAAGATATATCTTTTGCGTCGGCATCGGCTGTGGAGACGGTGCCCAAGCGGTCCTCTTGAACCTTGTGAATCGTGTTCGATCAGGTGCCCGCTTATTGCACCCCCATCCCCCATATGTTACAGGCTCGCGCGGGCCTTCCAGGGGCTGTTGACGGCTTGATTTTGGCCGTTGGCGGGGGAAGCTCCAATCCCAGAATTCTTGGGTCTTGACGACGCGGCGGCTTCCGAAAAAGAAGCGCCCGTCAGGGAGTTAGGGGCGTTTCGTGGCTGGCGAGACACAGAGTGTATCCGGCGTTGCAGGGCGTTATGCCACCGCTTTGTTCGAGCTCGGCCGCGAGGCCAATGTGCTCGACCCCATCCTCAAAGATTTGAACCGGTTTCACGAGGCCATGGACGCGGTCGACGACCTC